>FYBJ01001504.1_pt1 | contig 25694 bp, 21 predicted proteins | sample 1134611 | NCBI WGS metagenome assembly FYBJ01 (sample SAMEA104116008, study PRJEB20421) | marine metagenome | isolation source: marine | reverse complement strand
GCAGGGCGCGGGCGTGGCCGCGGCGCTGTCGCTTGTGGCCGGCGTGCCGGTCGCGGCGGTGGACATCGCGGCCGTGCAGGGGGAACTGGCACGCCAGGGGGTGCGGATCGGCTGAGCGGGCCCCGGTGCGAAATCCTCTCCTGCGGGACAGCACGTCGCCTTATCACCGCGCTCCGGGCCTGCTATGTGCCTTGCGCAAGCGATGAAGCCAGGCCGAGACCGCGATGAGACACGACATCCCCCAGACCAGAGACGTGGTCCTTGTAGGCGGTGGTCATGCCCATGCGCTTTTCCTGCGCAAATGGGGGATGGCGCCTCTGCACGGCGTGCGGCTGACGCTGATCGACCCCGAGCCTTCCGCCCCCTACACCGGCATGCTGCCCGGCCACATTGCGGGGCATTACCCGCGCGAGGCGCTCGAGATCGATCTGGTCCGGCTCGCGCGTTTCGCCGGGGCGCGGCTGATCCTGGGCCGGGCCGAGGGCCTCGACCCGGAGGCGGGAGTGGTCCAGGTGCCAGGCCGGCCGGACGTGGCCTATGATCTGCTGTCTCTCGATATCGGCATCACCAGCGACATGTCCGAGATACCGGGCTTTGCCGAGTTCGGCACACCGGCAAAGCCGCTGGGCCGGCTGGCGGCGCGCTGGCGCGGGTTCCTGGACGCCGCCGGACCGGAGAGCGACGGGCCGTCCCGCGTCGCTGTCATCGGCGGAGGCATTGCGGGAGTCGAGCTTGCGCTGGCTATGATGCACGCCCTGCGTGGACGCGAGGCCCGGCAGCCCCAGGTCACGATCGTCGAGGCGGCGACCATGCTTTCGCAAGTTGACCGGCGCTCCGCCGCGCTGTTGCGTGGGGAATTGAGCGCTGCAGGCATCGGCTGGCGCGAAAACGCCGTGCCCGCGGCGATCACGGCGAATGGTGTCGAGCTTGCCGACGGCGGCCGGGTCGAGGCCGGCCTCGTGGTCGGGGCGGCGGGGGCGCGGCCCTATGGATGGCTGCGCCGGAGCGGGCTGGACCTGCACGACGGCTATATCAGCGTCGATGCGACCCTGCGCAGCCTGTCGGACAAACGGGTCTTCGCCACGGGCGATTGCGCCTATCTCAGCCATGCCCCCCGACCGAAGGCCGGGGTCTTCGCGGTGCGCGAGGCGCCGGTGCTTTACGACAATGTGGTTGCGGCATTGCGCGGCGGCTCCCTCCGCCGCTTTTCGCCGCAGCGCGACTATCTGAAGCTCGTGTCGCTGGGCGACAAACGCGCCCTCGCGGATAAGTCGGGTCTGCGGCTGAAGGGCGCGAGCCTGTGGTGGCTGAAGGATCGCATCGACCGCGCCTTCATGGACAAATTCCACCAGTTGCCGGAGATGCACCCGCCGAAGACGCCGTCCCTGATCGTCCCGGATGCGCGCCGCGCCCTGGAAAAGGAAGAGCCGCTATGTGGCGGTTGCGGTGCCAAAGTGAGCGCGGAGGTGCTGAGCATGGCACTGGGCGGGCTCGGGGCGCCCGGGGTCAAGGGTCGTCCTGGCCGCAGTCGGGGGCGCGAGGATGTGCTTAGCCGGATCGGCGACGATGCGGCGGTGCTGCGGGTGGGCGGGGCCACGCAGGTCATCACGACCGATCACCTGCGGGCTTTTTCCGCCGATCCCTACCTGATGGCCCGGATCGCGGCCCTGCATGCGATGGGCGACATCTGGGCGATGGGGGCCGCCCCGCAGGCGGTTCTGGTTAACGTGACGCTGCCGCTGCTCTCGGCCGAGTTGCAGGCCCGCAGCCTGTCGGAAATCATGGCCGCAGTGCGCGCGGTCGCCTCGGAGGCGGGAGCCGAGGTCGTGGGCGGCCACAGCGCCCAGGGCCCGGAACTGTCGCTGGGCTTCACGATGACGGGGCTGCACGAACGCACGCCCGTGACGCTGCGGGGCGCGCGGCCGGGCGATGCGCTGATCCTGACGCGGCCCATTGGCAGCGGCGTGATACTTGCCGCGGAAATGGCGGGCCGGGCCCGCGGCCTCTGGGTAGGCGCGGCGCTCGAAGAGATGAGCCGGTCGCAGGCGGGGGCCGCAACATTGCTGGGGGGCGCCCATGCGATGACCGATGTGACAGGCTTTGGCCTGGCGGGGCATCTGATGAACATGCTGGAGGCCTCGGGCTGCGCGGCAACGCTCGATCTCGGGGCGCTGCCGCTTTACGATGGGGCCGAGGAGCTGACCGCAGCCGGGACGCGTGCCTCTCTCCATGCTGACAATCGCAAGATAGCCGCGCGGGTCACTGGTGGATCGGGCGCCCGTGCCCAGTTGCTTTTCGATCCGCAGACGGCAGGCGGGCTCTTGGCGGCGGTGTCGGGAGCCGGGGCAGAGACGCTTCTCATGCGGCTGATAGCGCAGGGCCACCGTGCGGCCATCATCGGACGCATCGAGGCAGGGGCACCGGAGATCACGCTGGGCGGCGCCGGCTGATCGTTGCTCAGGCGCGCGGGTCCGCCCCGGCCTTGCCCCGGGGACCCGCTGCGTGTTGCCCAGCGAGCCGGTCGAGTGCCTGTCCCAGAGCAGGAAGCCCTGCGCGCAGACCATCGGGGGTGAGCCCTGCGAACGCCACCTCCTCCGCGCGGTCGAAATGCCGGCGCGAGGTGGATTTTTCGTAGCGCGGGTCGTAGTGACGCTCCATCAACTCGGCGGCGAGCGCCTCGAACCGGCCGTTTCGCGCCAGGTCGTGCCAATGCGCGATGCGTTCCGCGCTCTGAAACGGCCGGAGCCCCTCGATCCCGGCCTCCAGCCGGGGTCCGTCGCGGCTCAGATCGTTATAGGCGCGGCTGAGATACTCCGCCCGCGCGGCCAGTGGCGCACGGATCCGCAGACGCGGCGCGATCAGCATCGCCTGCCACAGAGCGGGCGGCAGCACCAGCCTGCCTATCCGGCTCGATTCCGCCTCGACGATCACCGGACGGGCAGGATCGAGCCGGATCAGCGCCGCCGCCAGGGCGCTTTCGAACGCTTTCTGGCTGGGCTGTGGCCGGGCAATATTGCCGAAGATGGACCCCCGGTGTGCGGCCATCGCCTCCAGATCCAGAGCCTGATGCCCCCTTTCGGCCAAAAGCGCCAGAAGCTCGGTTTTCGCGGTGCCGGTGTTGCCGTCGAGCAGGATCAGCCGGTGGGCCAGAGGCTCGTCATGCAACCGGCTGGAAATCAGCCTGCGGTAACTGCGGTAGCCGCCGTGGATGACGCCGGTGCGCCAGCCTATCTGGCCGAGGATGGAGGCAAAGGAATTCGAACGCTGACCGCCCCGCCAGCAATAGACGAGCGGGCGCCAGTCGCCTTCGCGGTCGGCCAAGGGACCCTGCAGGTGCCGGGCGGCATTTGCCGCCACCAGCGCCGCGCCGATCTTGCGCGCCTTGAACCGGCTCTCGCGGGTATAGATTGTGCCGACCTCGGCCCGCTCCGCATCGCTGAGCACCGGTAGGCTGAGCGCGCCGGGAATATGATCCTCGGCGTATTCCGAAGGCGAGCGCACATCGATGATCTCGTCGAAGGGCAGCTCGGATAGCTGCGAAAGCCGCGTCAGGGTGAAGTTCATGGGGCGGTTATAGTCTGTTTCCCGATGGACGAAAGGGGTGCACTCAGTCCGGCGCATAACCGGTCATCTCCAGATAGCCGCGGCCGGAAACCGTGCCGTCAAAGCGGATCGGCCCTTCCCAATAGGGCACGCGCGTCTCCATCCAGCTTTGCGGATTGAGTGGCTCGGTAATGACGTCTAGCCCGCTGTCGGCCACCCGGACACGCCAGCTCACCGGCACCCGTCGCCCCGCCACCTCTGCGACTTTTAGCGGCTCGAGGCGGATGTCGCCGGGACCGAGCGGTGTAAGCTGTCCGTCCGGGGCTATCCAGCTGCCGGAGCGATAACCCGACCCGGCCGTGCCGCGAAGCTGAAACGCCATGAGCTTGGCGCCGCCATCCAGATGGAGGGAAAACCAGTCCCAGCCGCTTTGCTCCGCCGCCAGGGGCTGAGAGCTCCATTCCCGGTCGATCCAGCCCGGGCCCGAAACCTGACGCGAGATAGCCCCGGACCCGGCTGGACCCGTTTCGATCCGGCCTGTGACCTCGATGAAAGGAAGAGAGTAGTAATAGCTCGCCTGGCCCCCGGCCGATTTCAGTGAATAGCCCGCCTCGCCGTGCCGGACGAGCGGTCCGGCTGGCCGCAGCGTCAGATCATAGGCGAAGCGCGCCGCGCCTTCGCCCGCCCCCGCGCGCACGCGCAACGGCGGCAATGGGAGAGACGAACCGACCGCCACATCGTCCGCCGCATCATCGACCGTCATCGCCCAGTCGTCGATCCAAGCGGCAAAGGGATCTGCGCGGGCGCCCGCCTGTCCGGTTCCGCCACGTGCCAGCCTGTCGGCGCTGAAATGCCGCTCCGCCGTAGTCAGCCCGGCGTTGCCGAGCCAGAGCTGCGGGCTTTGCCAGCCGTCGGCCTCTCCCGGGGCGAGGGCGGTGCGAAACAGCGTCCACTGAACCCCGTATTCCCGGCCATCCGTGTCCGAGAGATTGGCGGTCAGATACCACCACTCGATCCGGTAGCGCGGATGCGGGCCGTGATCGCGTGGAAATATCAGCGGCCGGCCGGGCCGCGGCATGGCAAACCCTTCGGCCACGCTGCTGCCCAGCCCGGCGAAGCCCTGGGCTGGAGCTGCCCCCGCGCGCCACCCCGCCGCGGCGAGTATCAGCAGGAAGCTTCGACGCTTAGCGTTCACTGGCGAACACCCTCAGGAAGTCCGCCGGCTGGCGGCGCGCGAGCCGGCGCAGCGGTAGGGCGGCCCCCGCGAGCGCCACCCCCAGAGACAGAAGGAACAGCCGCAGCCAGTCGGCGGGAAAGAGGAACATCGGCAGGCGCCAGCCAAAGGCCTGCACATTGACCACCGCCAGCAGCGCCCACGCCAGCACGAGCCCGACCGGCAGCGCCAGCGCGAAAGTCAGCATCGCCAGCACCAACGACCGCATCCCTTCGATTAGTGCGAGCCTTCGTCGTGTTTCACCCAGTGCCCAAACCGGCGCGAGCTGCGGCAGGCGCATGGCGGACAGGGTAAGCAGGCTCGTCAGAATGGCGAAGCCCGCGACCAGGAGCGTCAGGAGGTTCAGCGCAGCCGTCACCGCAAAGGTCCGCTCGAATATCGCCAAGGAGCGTGCCTTGATCTCCTGCTGCCGGAGGATGGCGCCCGGCGGCAGGTCGAAGGCCGCGCGTAAATCGCCGGCCAGCGCCGCGGCGCGCTCAGGTGCCAGGCGCAGGGCAAGCTGGTTTCTCTCGGCATCGGGAAAGGCCCTGTCCAGCTGCGACAGGGTGACCATGATCTGAGCGCGGGGATTGCCGTAATCGGAATAGATGCCGCCCACCGGCATGGAGCCGAGCGGCCCGGCGTCGATGCTGTCGCCCGGACGCAGTGCGTCGCGCCGGGCGAGCTGTTCGTTGATGAACACCGCCTCGCCCGCCGCCAGGCGCGCCCACCCGCCAGGACCCATGGCGAGGATCGGCCAGTTGTCGCGGTAGGTCGGATCGTCGGCGATACCGTAAACCTCGGCGGGGGCGCCGTTGATGCGGGCGTTGGCGTGCCAGATCGGCAGCACCGCGTCGGTCCGGAGGGCTGACCAATCGGCGATTGCCTGCGCCTCCGTCCGGTCGCGAGCGGTGACGTAGAGCTCAGCCGCAAGCCTCTGATCCAGCCAGCCGGTGAAGGTCAGCCGAAAGCTCGATACCATGGTGCCCACGCCCACATTGGCGGCAAGGGCCAGCATCAGGGCCATGAGCGCGAGCGAAAGGCCCGGCAACTGCTGCTGCGTGTCGGCCCAGAACCACTGCCACCGGGGGGTGCTGGCCGCATGCCTCCCCAGGCTCAGCAGCGCGGCCAGCAGCAGCGGCAGCATCAGCGCCGCCCCGAGCAGCAGTCCGCCCAGGAACGCAAACCCCCAGAAGAGCCCCTCTCCCCACCAGCCTGCGGCGACCCCTGCCAGGAGGAGCACGGCGCCCGCCGCGCCCTGGGCGGCGAGCCCGCGGCGCGAGGCTCGCAGCCAGGCTCTGGGCCGTCCTGCGGCCAGCACCGGCATTCGGGCAATGCGCCACAGGCCCTGCGCCGAGGCGGCCAGGGTCCCTAGGATCGCCAGGGTCAGCCCGGTGGCCCACCAGCTCGCCCGCAGGGCCAGTTCTCCGTCGAGCGCGGCGCCATAGAGCCCCTCCAGGGTCGCCGCCACATCGGGAAGCAGCGCCCGGGCCAGCAGGTAGCCGAGGCCGACGCCCGCCGCGCCGGCCAGAAAGGACAGGACCACCAGCTCGGCCAGCAGGATGGCGACCAGTTCGCCAAGCGGCACCCCGAGCGCGCGCAGGGTGCGCAGCATCGGACGCCGCTGCTCGAACGCCAGACCGATCGCGCCGTGGACGATGAAAAGCCCGACGGCAAAGGCCAGGAATCCGAAAGCAGAGAGGTTGAGGTGAAAACTCGCGGTGAGCCGGGCGAGATCGCCGCCCGCGCCCGCCTCCCGCTGGCGCCGCAGCGCGGGGGCGAGCTCCGCCAGGGGAGCGGCTTCCGGGGGCGGCGGGGCGGTCAGTATCAGCTCGCTCAGCATGCCCTGCCGGCCCAGCAGCCGTTCGGCCACCGCAAGATCCGTCAGCAGTTGCCCGGGCGCCAGGCTCGCATCATCGAGCAGGCGCGGCAAATCCGGGCGTCCGGCCGCACGCAGGGCGGCGATGGTGGAGGCCGCGGCAAAGCCCGTACCCGGCGCAATCAGCGCCGCATAGGGATCGTCCGTGCCGTCCGTCCCCGCCGGTTCTGCCGGATCCGCGCCCGAAAGCCTGGCAGCGGGCGGCGGGTTTGTCATGTCGATGCCGAGGATCTCCACCCCGCCCGCAGGCGTCTGCAGCGAGCCGCGCAGCACCGGCGCCACCGGCCAGCCGGCGCGGCGCAGCCTGACAAAACTGGCCAGCGGGATGCCCGCCTCGCCGCCGCGGATCACCTCTCCGCCGGCGCCGAAGGCGGCCGCGGCTTCGGCATAGCTGGCGCGGGCCTCGGCGTTGATGGCCTGCACCCCGGTCCAGAGCGCGGTGGCCAGCGCCAGACCGGCCAGCAGCGTGGCGAGCTGCAGCGGTTGCCGCCGCCAATGGGACCACAGCGCCCGGAGCACCGCCCCCCTCATGCCGGGCGCAGCCTCCCGGCTGCCAGATGCATGCGCCGGGAAAGCCGCGCCGCCAGCTTTTCCGAATGGGTGACCATCAGAAGAGCGGTCCGGGTTTCGGCGACCAGCTCCAGCATGAGAGCCATCACCGCCCCCGCGGTTGTTTCGTCCAGATTGCCGGTGGGCTCATCCGCCAGCAGCAACGCGGGGCGCGCCGCCAAGGCGCGGCCAATGGCCAGGCGCTGCTGCTGCCCGCCCGAAAGCTCGTCGGGATAACGGCCGAGGTGCTCTGTCAGTCCCAGCCGGCGGGCGAGCTCAGCGGACCACGCCGGGTCCTCGCGCCCGGCCAGCCTGGCCTGGAACCGCAGATTTTCACCCGCGCTCAGCGATGGGATCAGGTTGAACTGCTGAAAGACCAGGCCGATGGTTTCGCGGCGCAGCCGGCCGCGCTGGCGGTCCGAGGCGCCTGTGATCTCCTGGCCGAGGATTTCCACCCTCCCGCTGTCAGCGCTCTCCAGCGCGCCCAGGATGTGCAGCAGCGTGCTTTTTCCCGATCCCGACTCCCCCGTCAGGGCCAGCGATTCTCCTTTTTCGAGCGAGAGGTCGACGCTGCACAGCACCGGCAGCGGCCCGTCGGCGGTGGCAAAGGACTTGTGGATGTCGCGCGCAGCTAGCAGTTCGGGCCTCCGTTCCTGCCGAGTCATACGCCCTGCGGGCCAAACGGCAAGCCCGCGCGCTTGCCAAGGAAAGGGGGATACGCGAAAAACACCGCGAGGAGGACAGCGGCTCATGGCGACCATTGCAAAACTGGAACGCAACGCGGCGGGAATCGCGACCGCGCTTGGGGTGCTGGAACAGCGGTTCGGGCCGAGGCTGGAAACCGGGCAGAGCCTGCGCGAACAGCATGCCCATACCACCACCTGGATTCCGACCCAGGCCCCCGACGCGGTGCTGTTTCCCGAAACCACCGCCGAGGTGCAGGAGATCGTGCGCATCTGTGCCGCCTATCGGATGCCCATCATTCCCTTCGGCACCGGCACCTCCCTGGAGGGGCATGTGAATGCCCCGGTGGGCGGTCTCAGCCTGGATTTCACGCGCATGAACGCCGTGCTCGAGGTCAACGATCGCGATATGGACTGCCGTGTGCAGCCGGGGATCACGCGCAAGGCCCTGAACCGGCATCTGCGCGATACCGGGCTGTTCTTTCCCATCGATCCGGGCGCGGACGCCAGCCTGGGCGGCATGGCCTCGACCCGTGCCTCCGGAACCAACGCCGTGCGCTACGGCACAATGAAGGACGTCGTCCTGGGGCTCGAGGCGGTCCTGCCCAGCGGCGAGGTCCTGCGCACCGCGCGCCGCGCGCGCAAGACCTCGGCCGGTTACGACCTGACCCGCCTTCTGGTGGGATCGGAGGGAACGCTGGGGATCATAACCGAACTCACGCTGAAGCTCTTCGGCATACCAGAGGCGATGAGCGCCGCGGTCTGCTCCTTTCCCACGCTCGAGGCAGCCTGCAACACCGTCATCGCCGCGTTCCAGTACGGGCTGCCGGTCGCGCGGATCGAACTGCTGGACGCGATCACCGTCGGGGCGGTGAACCGCTACTCGAAACTGAGTTTGCCGGAAACGCCGCTGCTTTTGCTGGAATTTCACGGCACCGAGGCCGGCGTGGCGGAACAGGCCCGTATCTTCGGCGAGATTTCGGAGGAGTTCGGGGCCACCGGTTTCGAATGGACGGCCGATGCGGAAGAGCGCAACCGTCTCTGGCAGGCCCGCCATGACACCTATTGGGCCTCGCTGCACCTGCGCCCGGGGGCGCAGGCGATATCCACCGATGTCTGCGTTCCGGTTTCGCGGCTGGCCGAGGCGGTGGGCCAAGCGCAGCAAAAGGCCAGCGAGATGGATATCATGGCGCCGGTGGTCGGCCATGTGGGCGACGGCAACTTCCACATGCTGCTCCTCGTCGACCGGGATGACCCCGAGGAGTACCGCCGCTCGGAGGAGTTCGTGGCCTGGCTCGCCGGCCTCGCCATTTCGCTCGAGGGCACCTGCACGGGCGAGCACGGCATCGGCCAGGGTAAGGTCGCCTATCTCGAGGCGGAACTGGGCAGCCCGGCGGTGGAAATGATGCGCGCGGTCAAATCCACCTTCGATCCCCTCGGGATCTTCAACCCAGGAAAGATCCTGCCGCCGGGCCGCTAGGCACCGCGGCATAAGTGTCATTGTCGCGAAAATATCCCCGCCGGAGGCATGCTGCCGCGGCTCCGCACCAGCGCGGGGCGCCCCGCCTCGAAACCATCTAGCTAGCGCTCCTGGGCGATCCGGTTGCGCAGCGTGCCCAGTGCCCCGGCGCGCACAACCACCTCGTCACCGGGTTGGAGAAAAACCGGCGGGTGGGCTTCGGCCCCGGTGCCCGCGGGAGTTCCCGCTACCAGTATGTCGCCCGGCACCAGGGTGATGATGCGCGAAAGCCGGGCGACGATCTCGGCGATGGAATAGATCATCGCCTCGCAGGGGGCCTCCTGGCGCAGTTCGCCATTCACATGCGTCGTGAGGATGAGATCCTTCAGGACTTCGGGATCCTGAAGCGGAAACAGTCCGGGTCCCAGCGCGGCCGAACGCTCGTAATAGCGTCCTTGGGTGACGGCGGCGTGGGGCAGCTCCACCGGATCGTGCACGACCGCCTCGTTGCACAGAACCAGCGCCGAGACATGGGACAGGGCCCGCTCTTCCGCGATGTCGCGGCCGGCCCGCCCGATCACGGCACCGATGCCGCCGGCGAAATCCATTCGCGTCGTGCCCCTGGGGCGCAGGATTCTGCGGTCATGCCCCACGAAACACTGCGAGCAGCGCATGGCCAGCGCCAGGGGCGCACGCGTTCCGGCGGCAGGCTCGCCGCCGTCCGCGTAATTGCCGAGGGCACAGAAAATCTTGTCGGAATGCGTAATGGGCCTGCGATAACGGTAGCTGCCGTTCACCAGATCGGGCGGCCGCTGCCGCGCGATGCGCAGGAGTTCGTCCAGTGCGCCGGCCTCCACCCCCTGCCGCAAAGATCTGATGCTCGGGGAAAAGCCCGTCATATCGGTAAAGCCCTCTTCGCTGACGGTTCCGAAGAGGCAGCGGCCCTGGTGCTCGATTGTCGCCAAATGCATCGATCTCTCGCTGGCTTGGGGTGCGGCTTTTCGCCTGTCTGGTTGGGTTGTTGCCGGGGGCCACCCGCCGGCCGCGTGGGGCTGGTCGGGGCTGTGAGGGGGAAACGTAGCGGCCCAGGGGCAAGGTTCCAGCCCGGGCGGCACAAAAGGTCGCAGCCCTGGTGCCCGTTCCCGGCCGGAATCCACGCGCTCGTGAGTTGACGCCGGCCGGCCGCGGCGCTTACCGATGCGTAGAACAAATCGAACGTCCGCCGGCCGCGGGCTCATTCCTGCCGCTGGGACGGAAAACGCCATGTCTATCACGCGCCGCAAACTGCTGGGCTGGGCCGCGGCCCTGCCCGCCGCCGGGCTTGGAACCGCCGGCTTTACGCCGCTGCGTGCACAGGATCGCACGGCCGCCGCGGTGGCGGAGAGCGACGATCTGCGCGCATCGGTCTTCTCGCGCCAGCTCGCCCCCGAAGGTTACCCCGCCACAGAGGTTTGGGGCTACAACGGCGCCATACCCGGTCCCGAAATCCGCCAGCCGCAGGGGAGCAGGCTCCGCCGGCGGCTGGTAAACGGCCTGCCCGAGCCCAGCAGCATCCACTGGCACGGGATCCGGCTGGAAAACGGCATGGATGGTGTTCCGGGGCTCACCCAGGAGCCGGTGGCGCCGGGAGAAAGCTTCAATTACGGCTTCGATCTGCCCGATGCGGGCACCTATTGGTATCACACCCACAACCGGTCATATGAACAGATGGCACGGGGGCTTTTTGGCCCGCTGATCGTTACCGAGGCCGAACCGCCCGAGGCGGACACCGATCTGGTGCTCTTCCTCGACGATTGGCGCCTGGGTGGGGACGGCACGATTGCCGCGGGCTTCGGTGCGGCTCACGATGCCGCCCATGCGGGTCGGCTGGGCAACTTCATCACCGTCAACGGGGCCTTCGATTTCCGCCGGAAGGTGCAGCAGGGCGAGCGGCTGAGGCTTCGTGTGATCAACGGTGCCACATCGCGCATTTTCCCGCTGGCTCTGGATGCGATGGCCGGCTGGATCGTGGCGTTTGATGGAATGCCTCTCGCAGGGCCGGAGTCCGCCGACGGGCGCGCCATCGTGCTGGGCCCCGCGCAACGCGTCGATCTTATTGTCGATGTTACCGCCGAGGCGGGTGAGCAGGCGACCCTGGTCGGGATCGAACGCGGCCAGGGTTTTGCGCTGGCCTCTTTCGATGTCGCCTCCGGCAAAGACTTGGCGCGCGGCCCGCGCGCGGCGCCGCTGCCGCTTCCGGCCAATCCCGTGCAGCTCCGTCATCCCGCGCTCGTTGCGGGCAAAGAGATGCGCCGGCAGGAAATGCTGCTTCAGGGGGGCGCGATGCGCGCGCTGCAAAGTGCAAGCTACCAGGGGCGGCGCCAGGATGGTCAGGCACTTGCGGACCAGGGGAAATACTGGGCCTTCAGCGATGTGATCGGCCTCCCCGAAGCACCCTTTGCCCGGCTTTCGCCCGGCGAAACTCTGCGGATCGATATGGTCAACGACACGGCCTTTGCCCATGCGATGCATCTACACGGCACCCATTTCCGCGAGATCGATGCCGAGGGAGCGCCGGGTCCCTGGCGCGATACGCTGCTAATCGACCCCGATGAGCGTCGCAGCATCGCCTTCGTCGCCGATCAGCCGGGCAACTGGCTGTTCCACTGCCACATGCTGGCCCATCAAGAGGCCGGAATGAAAACATGGATAGAGGTTACCGCATGAAAACAGTCACGCTCCTTGCCATTCTCGTGCCCATGGCCGCCATCGCGGCAGGCGGGGCCTGGATGCTTACCGTCGCGGACCGTTCCGAAGAGGCGGTCGAGACCGCCCAGACGACCGCCCCGAGCGGCGCCACCTCGGGGACGACCCAGCCGCCGCAGGCCGCCGCGCCGCAAATGTCCACACCGCCAGTAGTCATTTCGGGCGATATCGACCGGGGCGAACAGCTTTACCTGACCAGTTGCGCTGCCTGCCACGGCACCAATCTGGAGGGGCAGGAAGGCTGGCGCAGCGCCGGTCCGGATGGGGTGTTTCCCGCGCCGCCGCATAATGACGACGGGCATACCTGGCATCATGGCGATCAGCTCCTGACCGATTACATTAAGCTCGGCGGGGCGGAGCTGATGCGGCGCCAGGGAATGGCCGATTTCAAGAGCGGTATGCCAGGATTCGGTGAGATACTGGAAGACGACGAGATTCAGGATATCCTGGCCTATATCAAATCGAACTGGTCAGAGCGCAGCCAGCAGGTGCAGGCCACCCGCAGCGCCGCCGAGCGCGCGCAGGCACAGTAGCCGCGCTGGCCGGGTGAGCTATGCCCGGCTGTCCCACGGAGGTTTCGGCGGTCCGTCCGAAATCTCCGGCGCCTCCCTTGACCTTTCCGTAACTGGAATCACCATCTCTGGCCTGCAAAATCGTCAGCGACCGGAGGTCCAGCTATTATGGTAAATGTTAAATTCGAAATAGACGGCCTGTCCTGCTCGGGCTGCGTGGCCAGCGCCGAGCGTGCCCTCGCAGGGGTGGAGGGCGTCGAAAAGGCCAATGTGACCTTGGCCGATAATACCGCAGAGATCACCTATGGGGCGCCTGCGAACGTGGAAAAACTCGCCCAGGCACTGCAAACCGCCGGTTATCCGGTCCGTTCCACCGAAAAAGTGAACGCGGCGGGTTGACCTTACCGTGACTGGAAGCCCTATCTCACGATCATGATAGGATCGAGAGGGTCAGGTAACCATGACTGAAATCAGATTTCAGCTCGAAGGGCTGTCTTGTGCGTCTTGCGTCGGCCGTGCCGAAAAGGCACTGGCCGGCGTAAACGGTGTGGAGAGTGCGAGTGTCAACCTTGCCAACGAAACAGCCGATGTGCGGTTCGATGCGCCTGCGGACGCCGCAGCGCTGGCGGGCGCCCTGCAATCAGCCGGTTATCCCGCGCGCGAAAGCGAGGTGAGCTTTGCGGTAGAGGGCATGACCTGCGCCTCCTGCACCGGCCGTGTGGAACGGTCGCTGGCCGCAGTTCCCGGTGTGGCATCCGCCTCTGTGAACATGGCCACCGAACGCGCGACCGTGCGCTATCTCGATGGCGCGGTGACGCTCGCCGATCTCCACCGCGCGGTGCGCGAATCGGGTTATACGCCCGTGGCGGAAGAGGCCGGTCAGGACACCGCGGGTCCAACGGCCGAGGAACGTCGTGCCGCCGAAACCGAAAAGCTGCGCCGCCTGACCCTGATTGCCGGTGTTCTATCTATCCCGGTTTTCGTTCTGGAGATGGGATCGCAGACCATTCCGGCCTTCGGCGAGTGGGTGGCGGGCACCATCGGCCATGAAACCAGCCTGATCATCCAGTTCATCCTGACCAGCATCGTGCTCTTCGGCCCGGGGCTCCGGTTCTATACCAAGGGCTTTCCCGCCCTGTTCCGCCGGTCCCCCGACATGAACTCGCTTGTGGCGCTGGGCACGGGGGCTGCCTATGGGTTTTCGGTGGTCTCCACCTTCACGCCCGGGCTGCTGCCGGCGGGGACGCAGAACGTCTATTACGAGGCGGCAGCCGTCATCGTCTCTCTGATCCTTCTGGGCCGCTATCTGGAGTCGCGGGCCAAAGGCCAGACAGGCGAGGCCATCCGCAAGCTCATCGGGCTTCAGGCGAAAACCGCCCGCGTCGAACGCGATGGCGAGATCATCGAGCTGGCGGTTGACGACATCGTCGTCGGCGACGTCATCCAGCTCCGGCCTGGCGAAAAGGTCGCCGTGGACGGCGAGGTGGCCGAAGGCCGGTCGTGGATCGACGAGAGCATGATCACCGGAGAGCCCATTCCGGTCGAGAAGTCCGCGGGGGCGGCGGTCGTCGGCGGCACGGTCAACGGAACCGGCTCTCTGCGCTATCGCGCGACGAAGGTGGGCGGCGACACCATGCTGGCGCAGATCATCCGCATGGTCGAACAGGCGCAGGGTGCAAAGCTACCCATTCAGGCACTGGTAGACCGGATCATCGCCTGGTTCGTGCCCACCGTCATGGTGATCGCGACCCTGACCGTCGCAAGCTGGTTGCTGTTCGGTCCGACGCCGGCGCTGACCTATGCTCTTATCGCCGGGGTGGCTGTGCTGATCATCGCATGCCCCTGTGCGATGGGCCTGGCCACGCCGACCTCGATCATGGTGGGAACCGGGCGTGCCGCGGAATTGGGTGTGCTGTTTCGAAAGGGTGACGCGCTTCAGCGGTTGCAGGATGCCGATGTCATAGCGCTCGACAAGACCGGCACCCTGACGGCCGGGCGGCCGGAGTTGACCGAACTGCAGGTCGCAGAAGGCTTTGACGAGGCGCAGGTGCTGGCTCTGGTCGCCGCCGCCGAAGCGCAGTCGGAGCATCCGATCGCCACCGCCATCGTGCGGGCGGCCAAGCATCGCGGTCTCGGCCTGCCGGAGGTGGAGGAATTCGACTCCGTTACCGGCTATGGCATTTCTGCGGTGATCGGCGGCCAGCGGCTGCTGGTGGGCGCGGACCGCTTCATGGTGCGCGAAGGCGTAGACATGCTCGACCTGGGCGAGGCTGGCATGGCGCTGGCCAACCGCGGGCGCACGCCGCTCTACGCGGCCGTCGACGGTCGCATCGCGGCGGTCATCGCCGTGGCCGACCCGATCAAGCCGGGCACTCCGGCGGCGATCTCGGCGCTGCATGATCTGGGCCTGAAGGTCGCTATGATTACCGGCGACAACCGGGCCACGGCCAACGCCATCGGCGCCGAGCTCGGGATCGACCATGTGGTGGCCGAGGTGCTGCCCGAAGGCAAGGTCGCCGCGCTTCACGAATTGCGCGGAGACGAGGGTGAGGTGGCTTTTGTAGGCGACGGCATCAACGACGCGCCTGCGCTTGCCGAGGCCGACGTGGGCATCGCGATCGGCACCGGCACCGACGTCGCCATCGAAAGCGCGGATGTCGTGCTGATGTCGGGCGATCTGGCCGGGGTGGTGAACGCTGTTCGCGTCAGCCAGCGCACCATGAGCAATATCCGCCAGAACCTGTTCTGGGCCTTCGGATATAACACCTTGTTGATCCCGGTGGCGGCCGGGGTGCTCTATCCCTTTAACGGCATGCTGCTGTCGCCCGTGCTCGCCGCGGGGGCAATGGCCTTGTCCAGCGTGTTCGTGCTGACGAACTCGCTGCGTCTGAAGTGGGTGGCCCCGGCCATGCGGGAGGCGGCGCCTGCCGCCCCCGCCGACGTCGAGCCGCGGCCGGCGCTGGCCGCCGAATAATAAGAAGATGGAGATGAACATGAATATCGGTGATGTCGCAGAACGTTCTGGTCTGCCCGCCAAAACCATTCGGTATTACGAGGAGATCGGGCTCGTAAAACCGAGGCGCGGCACCAATGGCTATCGCTGTTTCAAAGAGTCGGATCTTTACAAGCTGTCCTTTATCGGGCGGGCGCGGTCGCTGGGGTTCACGATCGAGGAATGCCGCGCGTTGCTCGCACTTTACGAAGACGAGGGCCGGGCGAGCTCTGACGAGAAACGGATCGCCGAGCATCATCTGGGCGATATTGATCGCAAGGTGGCGGAATTGCAGGCAATGCGCCGCACACTGGCGGAGCTGGTCGAAAGCTGCGCCGGCGATCACCGGCCCGATTGTCCGATTCTCGAGGACCTCGCTTTTCAGGCTCTGGAAGGCGCTCCGGTCAATTGATAGGCCGGGAAGCGACGCAACCCGTCGCTTCCCGCCAATTCCCCCGGCGGTAGGGGTGGGAGGCTCGACGCGTTTCCCATTGAAGGCCTGCCGATGATACCGCCCTCGCTTTTTTTCAGTCACGACGAATACGTTATGCGACTAGCGCGGACGCGCTATGCCATGGCCGCGCGCGGGATCGATACGTTGATTGTCAGCGATCCCTCGAACATGTCCTGGCTGACCGGATATGACGGCTGGTCGTTCTACGTCCATCAGGCGGTGGTGCTCCCGCTGGAGGGCGAACCGATCTGGTGGGGCCGCGAGATGGATGCAAACGGCGCCCGACGCACGGTGTTCATGGCGGAGGATAACATCCGCAGCTATGACGACAGCTACGTTCAGAACCCCGAAAAACACCCCATGGAACATCTCTGCCACGAACTGGCGGCCCGCGGCCTCGCACGGGGGCATGTCGGGGTGGAGCTGGATAACTACTATTACTCGGCCGCGGCGCATCAGGCGCTTCACGCCGGTCTGCCCGGGGTGGAGTTTCACGACACCACCGGGCTGGTAAACTGGCAGCGGGCGGTCAAATCCGAGGCAGAGATCACCTGTATGCGCCGGGCGGCGCGCATCGTCGAGGCAATGCATCAGACAATTCTGGATCGCGCCGAGCCGGGGATGCGCAAGAACGATCTGGTGGCGGCGATCTTTCACACGGCCATAACCGGGGCGGACGGTCATTGGGGCGATTATCCGGCCATCGTGCCACTGGCCCCGTCCGGCATGGACGCGACGGCGGCGCATCTGACCTGGGACGATCGGCCCCTGCGTCAGGACGAGGCCACGTTTTTCGAGATCGCGGGTGTCTATCGCCGCTATCACTGTCCGCAGTCGCGCACCCTGTTTTTCGGCCGCCCGCCGCAGCGCTATCTCGATGCGGAAAAGGCCGTGCGCGACGCGGTGGATGCCGGGCTGGAAATGGCGGTGCCCGGCAATCGCGCCGAAGACATCGCCAAGGCCTTCAACGCGACGCTCAACCGGCACGGCTTTGTCAAGGACGCGCGCTGCGGCTACTCCATCGGCCTGTCCTACCCCCCCGACTGGGGCGAGCGCACCATATCCTTCCGGCGGGGGGATCAGACCCCCCTGGAGCCGGGAATGGCATTTCATTTCATGCCGGCGTTATGGCTGGAGGACGGCGGGATAGAGATCACCGAGCCTATCCTGATCACCGAGACCGGCTGCGAATGCCTTTGCCAGACGCCGCGCGAACTTTTCATCAAGGACTAGACCATGACCCGCAATCCCATCGCCTGCGACGTGCCTTTCGATACCGACGGCAAACATCACGGGTTTTTGCGTCTTCCCTACAGCCGCGACGACAGCGCCTGGGGCTCGGTGATGATTCCGATCACCGTGATCCGCAATGGCGATGGGCCGACCGCGCTGTTTACCGGCGGGAGCCACGGCGACGAATACGAGGGACCGGTGGCCATCCAGAACCTTGCCCGCGAATTGGAGCCGGATGACATCCGCGGCCGGGTGATCCTGGTGCCGATGATGAACTTTCCTGCCTTTCAGGCGGGGCGCCGGACATCTCCCATAGACGGCGGCAATCTTAACCGGCTGTTCCCGGGCAGGCCGGACGGTAGTGTCACCCAGAAGATCGCGGATTATTTCACCCGGGTGCTCGTTCCGATGGCCGATATCGTTCTTGATATCCACTCAGGCGGCAAGACACTCGATTTCCTGCCGTTCGCGGCGGTTCATGTGCTGGAAGACAAGGATCAGGAGGCCGCCTGCGAGGCGGCGATGCGCGCGTTCAACGCCCCCTATTCGATGAAGCTTTTGGAGATCGACAGCGCGGGCATGTATGACGACACGGTCGAGGCGCAGGGCAAGGTATTCGTGACCACGGAACTGGGCGGGGCAGGGACGGCCACGCCCGCATCTGTCGGTATAGCGCTGCGGGGGATGCGCAATCTCCTGTCCCATGCCGGCATATGCCGCACGCCCCCCGAGTTCGGGCAGAGCCGCGGGCTCGACATGCCGGGACCCGACTGTTTCGTATTTGCCCGGCACAGCGGCCTGTTCGAGCCCCTGGTGGCGCTGGGCGACCGGGTGGAGAAAGGGGCGACCGTGGCGCGGGTCTGGTCCGCGGACCGCACGGGGGCCGATCCGGTGAGCTACACCGTCGGGCGCGAGGGAATCATCGTCTCGCGCCATGTGCCCGGGCTCATCCAAAACGGGGATTGCCTGGCAGTGGTGGCCGTGGACACCGGTCCCGTCACCGGGCGATAATTTTGATTTCTGTGACAAAAATGCAGTATGGTGGCGAAAAACAACGGAGGAACGGATCAAGGCGCGGTATATAAGGGTTCCCGCATAAGTGTTCACCTTTATTTGAGAGCCGTAAGGTTGACCCTCCCACGCGGGAAGGCGTTTGTCAGGGGATATCAAGCGGCGGGTTAACCGCTAGTAAGCATGAGGTGTAAAATGGCAAAAAAGACTTCGCGCCCCCCTTCGCGGCGCGCCCTTCTGATCGGTGCCGCAGGGACCGCTTTCGCGTCCTCCGCGTCCATGGGGCTGGCCCAGGCCGTTCCCTCGCCCGCCGTTAAGCGGAACGTTTCCTCTTTTCGTGTGGAAGCTTGGAAAGACCACTTCGATAACCTGCGCAACGGGGCGATCCTGTCCGATACCACCTCGCGCATGCTGCAATACTGGTCCGAGGACGAAAGTGTCTATCGCATCTATCCCACCAGCGTGCCGCTCTCCGAAGAGCTGACCCGCTTGGGCTATACTGAGGTTATCCAGAAAAAGGTCGGCCCCAGCTGGGCGCCCACCCCCTCGATGAAGCGTCGCAATCCCGATTGGCCCGACTACTGGCCTCCGGGTCCGGATAACCCGCTTGGCACCCATGCGCTCTATCTGTCTTGGCAATATTACCGTATTCACGGTACAAACGACACGCGCAAGATTGGCCGCAAATCGTCGAACGGATGCATCGGGCTTTACAACGAACAGATCGCCGAGCTGTTCGACCTGGCCAAGGTCGGAACGCAGGTCAAGCTGATCTGATGTATCGCCGGGGAGTTTGCGGCCAGACCCAGTAAGACAGGGACAGTATGAACCGCAAACTCCTTATCGCCGGCGGCGGCGTGATTGCCGCCGGCCTTCTTATTGCAGTGCTCCGCCCCGAGGGGCCTGCCGACCAGTCTCAGACCGCCGCCGCGGTCGATCCGGCGCCCGGCGCCGCGATGGTCACTGTATCGCTCCCGGAAAATCTCAGTGCGCAGGCGCAGCTCGGCAAACGGGCGTTCGAAGCGAAATGCGCCGTGTGCCACGGACAGAATGCCGCCGGGCAGAACGGGACCGCACCGCCGCTTGTGCATCGTATTTACGAGCCGGGCCATCACGCGGATTACGCATTTCAGATGGCCGCCAAGAACGGGGTGCAGGCGCACCACTGGACCTTCGGCAACATGCCTCCGATCCAGGGGCTGACGCCCTCTGACGTGTCCAACATCGTGGCCTATGTGCGCGCGCTGCAGCAGGCCAACGGCATCAACTGACCCCCGTAATCCGCCAAAATGAAAAGGCCCGTTCCCATCGCCGGGAGCGGGCCTTTGTCATGCCAGCCGCCTATTGCGGGCCGACGCGCCGGCGTCAGGGTAGAAACATTCCGCCGCGCAGCGCGTCGAGGATCGGCCCGCCCGCCAGTGTCAGGATCAACAGCATCGCGGCGGCAAAGGACATCGCCCCCGCCGAGAGCCGGTCCAGCACTGCGGGCTGGCCAGGCGAGGGCACGAAATACATCTTGGCGACGACCTTTATGTAGAAATAGAGCGACAGCACCGAATTGGCCGCGCCGATCGCCGCCAGCCAGGCCATGTCACCGTCGATCGTCGCGATGAAGAGCGTGAGCTTGCCCAGAAATCCGGCCAGAGGCGGGATGCCCACCAGCGACAGGAACGACAGCACGATCACGATGCCCGCCAGGGGCAGGCTGCGCCCCAGCCCGGCGTAGTGGTCGAGTTCGGTGCGCCCCCGCAGCCAGACGATGGCGCCAAAGGCAGCGAGATTCGCGGTGGCATAAGCGATGAGGAAGAAGATCATCGCCGGCACCGCGTCGTCACTCAGCCCGATGACGGCAACGGCCATCAGCGCGTAGCCCGCCTGCGCGACGGAGGACCAGCCGAGAAGCCGCCGCACATCGGTCTGCCATAGAGCGGCCAAGTTTCCGAAGGTCATCGTCAGCGCCGAGACGACCCCGATCAGGAACCGGATGGAGAGCTGGTCCGGGGGAACGATAGAGACGAGGCGCGCGAGCGCGATTGCCGCGCCGATCTTGGGCACTGCGGTCAGAAAGGCCGCTGCCGGCGCGGGGGCGCCTTCGGCCACATCGGGCAGCCAGGCATGGGCGGGCACGGCCCCCATCTTGAAACTCAGCCCGACGACCATCAGGGCGAGACCCACGATCCCCAGGGGCGAGGACATGCCCGGCTCGGGTCCCTCGGCCAGCAGCCCGTAGGAGGTCCAGCCCGTCGCGCCGTAAAACAGGATCACGCCCGTGATCAGAACGGCGTTGGCCAGGGCGCCCAGCAGGAAGTATTTTATCCCCGCTTCCACCGAGAGCGCCCAGTCACGGTGGTATGCGGCAAGCGTATAGCCCGCCACCGAGGACAGGAGCACCGATATGACGAGCTGCATCATATCCGCGGCGCCGGCCATGCCGATGGTCCCGAGCGCGGAAAAGAGCAACATGGTGTAATATTCGCCATGGCGGCGGTCGGTGCGGAACCACGCCGGCGACATGACGATCACCACCGCCGTTGCGGCGATGATCGAAAGCCTGGCCCAGCCTGTCCCCACATCGAGCGCATAGGTGCCCATGAAGGTCAGCCGCACGGCGTCGAGCTGACCCCAGGCGATTACGGCCGCAACCGCGAGGCCCGCCAGGGCCGTGAACCCCGCCCAATGCTGTTTCGGCTGGGGCAGGAACATCGCGGCGAGGAGAGTGATGCCAGCAGTGATTATCAGGGCGATCTCGACGCCCAGGTCTCCGATTGGCATATCAGCCTCCCAGGAGCGCGGCGGCGCTCGCCTCGATCGGAGCGAGGAGCCAGAGCGGCCAGACCCCGATCAGCACCACGAGCGCGAGGAGTGCGGCGAGCACGAGTTGTTCGTCCCGGCGCAGATCGGTGAACTCGCCGGCGATGGCGGCTTTCTCTCCGAAGAAGGTGGCCCGCAGCATGCCCAGAAACAGTGCCGCGGTGATGACGATCCCCAAAAGGCCGATCGCCGCGAGCCACGGGTAGACCGCGAAGGTGCCAAGGAAGATCTGCACCTCGGCCACGAAACCGGCGAGCCCTGGCAGGCCGAAGCTGGCGAAAGAGGCGAGAACTGCGGCGATGGTCAGCCGCGGCGCCACATCCGCCAGCCCGCCGAAGTGATTGAGATCGTATGTCTTGGCCCGGTCCCAGAATGACCCGGCGATCAGGAAAAGCGCGCCGGTGATGAGACCATGTGCCACCATCTCGACCACCGCGCCGGTCAGGGCGAGCTGGCGCGCCGCCTCCTGGCCCGTGAGCGCGGCGCCCGCGACCGCGATGCCCAGCACCGCATAGCCCATGTGGTTAACCGAAGTATAGGCGATCCGCCGTTTCATGTTGCCCTGCGCGAGCGCGACGATAGCGCCCCAGATGATCGAGATCACCGCAAGGATCGCGATGGGCAGGGCAAAGGTTGCGAAAGTTTCACGCATCATGGCGAGTGGAATGCGCACCAGCCCGTAGGTCCCCATTTTCAGCAGGACCCCTGCCAGGATCGCCGAGGCGGGCCCGGGGGCGTTCACATGGGCGGGCGGCAGCCAGGTATGCACGGGAAAGAGCGGTGTCTTGATCGCGAAGCCCATGACCAGCGCCACGAGCACCAGTCCGGCGACAAAGCCCGTGCCCGCCAGCGGCTGGCGTTCGGCCAGCACCCGCATGTCAAAGCTCATCGGCTCGTCGCCGCCAAGCGCCAGGGCGATGAAACCCAGCAGGATCGCGAGCGAGCCCAGCAGCGTGTAGACAAAGAACTTCAGCGCGGCGCGCTGGGATTCGCCATGCCCCCAGCGCCCGATCAGGAAATACATCCCCACCAGGCTGAGATCGAAGAACACATAGAAAATCAGCAGGTCGAGCGTGACGAAGAGCCCGAGCGAGACCCCCGCCAGAAACAGAAACCACGCGTAATATTGCGTGGGACGCTCGGGGCTTTCCATCGGCCAGGCGATGGTGGCCAGAAACAGAAACCCGCTGAGCAGCGCCAGCGGAAGCGAGATGCCATCGACGCCGACGCGCCAGGCCACATCCAGGCTGGGTATCCAGGGCACCTCGGAAACCGCTTGATAGCCGCCGAAGGCGCTGTCGTAGGTGATCCAGACCAGCAGGAGCAGCGCGAAGGACAGCCCCGCCGCACCGATGGCGAGCCCCCGGGCCGGGCGAAGTTCCATATTCGGCATCAAAGCCAGGGCCAGGGCGGCTGCGAAGGGAATGAAGACAGCGAGGCTCAGCAGCATGTCAGGCTCCGATTGCGAGAATTGCGATTGCCACGACCAGCCCGCTGGCCAGGATGACAAAATAATGGTGGGAATATCCGGTCTGCAGCTTGCGCAGGTCCGTGCCGCCCAGACCCATCAGCCAGGCGGTGCCCTCGGGCATGCCGTCGACGATGGCCTCTCCGATACGGCCCGCAAGCCCGGCACCCGACCGGGTGAGGAAGACCACCCCGCGCACCATGCCGTCGATCACGTCGTCATCGGCCCGCGCCGACCAGCGGGCGAGCGCGAGCGTCGGGCGCGTCACGGCGCGGTCGATCAGAGTGGGCAGCCCGAGCCAGTCCGCAGCGCCGTCCAGCCCCGGGTCGGGGCTGCGGCGAACCATCAAGTAGCCGATGGCCAGCCCGGCCAGGAGCAGAGTGAGAGCGAGGATCGTCTCGAGCAGCGGGGTAGGGGGGACCTCGATTTCCAAAAGCTTTTTCACGGCCTCCTTGGCCGCTGGCAGCCAGAGGATCGACAATCCGACGGTCATGGCGACCAGACCTGCCACGGCGCCCGTTTCCGAGCGGTAGGGATCACGCCCTTCAAGGACCGGGTTTTTGCGCCAGCCGTAGGCCAGGAGCTGAAAGCGCATCGCGTAGATGGCGCTCAGGGTGCCGACCAGCATGATCAACCCGCCGAGAACCAGGCTCTCCTCCGTCGCGGAGGTCAGGACCTTTTCCTTGGTCCAGCCGCCGCCCAGCGGAGGAAGCGCGGCCAGCGCCGCGGCCGCCAGTGCGCTGAGCGCCGCGGCACCCGGCAGGTGGCGGGCATAGCCCATCTTTTCCAGCTTGAAGCTGCCGGCTTTTTCGCCCGCGATGGCGGAGGCGAGGAACAGCGGTGCCTTGAACGTCGCATGCGCTACGAGATGCAGCAGCGCCACGCCAGGAAATCCCGCGCCCACTGCCACGAACATCAGCCCGAGCTGGGAAGATGTCGAGGCCGCCAGAAGCTTTTTGGCGTGGTTCTGGATGGTGGCGACGAAGCCGCCCGCCAGCGCGGTGGCAGCGCCCACTGCGATCACGGTGAACTCCCATCCGGGGACCTCGGACAGATAGGGCTGCAGGCGGATGAGCGCGTAGGCGCCCGCCGCCACCAGTGTCGCCGCGTGGAGAAGCGAAGAAACCGATGTCGGGCCGGCCATGGCCCGGAACAGCCAGTTCGAAAACGGCAGCTGACCCGATTTGGCGGCGGCCGCTATCAGGACGCCATAGGCCACGACCCAGGCGGCAGGGCCCTCGACCCCGCGGATGGATTCGTATGTGGTATCGCCTGCCGCGTAGTAGAGCGCCAGCACAGCGAGGATCAGGCCGAGATCGCCCAGCCGCGTCGCAAGAAACGCGAAATCGCCCGAGGCCGGGTTTTCCGGATCCCGCCATTTATGGCTGATCAGCGCCCAGGAGCAGGCGCCGATGATTTCCCAGCCGATCAGCAGCGTCAGAAGATCGTCGGCTATGACAACCAGTTCCATACCGCCGACGAAAAACAGCAAAAGCCCGACGAGCCGGCCGAGCCCGTCGTGCTTTTCGTGAAACGCAGCGAAGATGACGATCGGCAGCGCGATAAGCGGCACGAGGATCGCCACCGCTGCCGAGAGCGGCGTCAGAGCGACCTTGAGGGACAGAAAACCTGTCCAGGCCAGGGTCGTCCCCGCGGGGTTCGCGGCTGCAAGGCCCGCGAGCAGCAGTGCCACGGTCAAACCTCCGCCGCCGGCATAGGCCAGCATCCGCCGGTCCCGATCGCCCGCGGCCCAGATCGCCAACCCCGCGAGCGCGGGAAAGATCGGCAGCAACCACAGGATCATTGTTTGAGACTCCCGAGACTTTCCGTGACGTCGGCCTGCCGTTTGCGATACACCGCGACGATCAGCGCAAAGCCGATGGACAGCTCGATAGCCATCACCGCCATCACCAGAATGGCAAGGAGCTGGCCCTGTGGCGCACCGCCCAGCACGAACGACCAAAGCCCAAGCATCGCCAGCAGGGTGCCATTGAGCATCAGTTCAAGTCCCATCATCAGCATGACGAAAGACTGCTGGGACAGCGTGCCGTAAAGCCCGATACCGAAGAGCGCCGCAGCGAGCAGCAAAACCGTGACAATGGTCATTTATTGTCTTTCCGTCCGTGTTTCGCGTGGGGGTCCGCCTCTTTGCCGGCGGTGGGGGTGGCACCTGTCTCAGCCGCGGAACCGCTCATGTCGCCATGGCTCATCTTGGAATGATCCATCTTCGAATGGTCCGTTTCACCATGGCCCATCTTGGAGTGGTCCATCTTCGAATGGTCCATGTCGCCATGGTCCATGTCGCCATGGTCCATTCCGCCATGGCCGCCATGTCCGCCGTGCCCACCGCTTTTCTCGGGGATGCGGCCCGCGGGTTTGCCGCCCGGCTCGAGCCCCGGCGGGACGGATCCCTGGTCGGCATCCCCATAGCGGCCCGGACGGCTGCTCAGGATCACGGACCCGACCATCGTGGCCAGCAGGGTGACGCCAGCGGTTTCGAAGACGAGCATGGAGTCGCCCAGAAGCTGCTTGCCCAGCGACTCCACGACATCGAGCGTTTGGGGCACGGGATTGTCGGGGAAGGTCGTTAGCAGCGCGGCCGCCCCAAGCACGACAAAGGCGATCACCCCGGCGGCGATCGAAAGCTTGTGCTGGTGCACCATCTGCATGGGGTTCAGCCCGGCGGGGTTCATCATGAACATGACCATGAAGATGGCCATGATCAGCATCTCCACCGCCATCATGAACAGCGTGGCAATGCCGATGTAGGGCGCAGAGAGCAGCACCCCGATAAGGCCCACCGCGATGAAGGACACCATCAGCAGAAATGCCGAGCGCACCATGCTGTCCACCACGAAGACCCGCCAGCCGGCGACCACCGCGATTATCGCAAGGAGAAAGAATGCAATGTCGGTCATCATAGGATCACGAGCCCCACAACCAGGAGATCGAGAAAGGACAGCGGCAGGATCACCACCCAGAGCAGAAAGAGCGCCTGGCTAGGAGGGATCCGCGCGAACCACTGGCCGGCGAATTGCGTCGCGGCCATCACGGCCAGTGTCTTGAGCACCAGCCAGAGCGGGCCTGGCAGCCCCGGGCCCAGCGGTCCACCCAGAAATGCGGTTGCCGCCATGGTGGAGAA
>FYBJ01002204.1_pt1 | contig 25830 bp, 31 predicted proteins | sample 1134611 | NCBI WGS metagenome assembly FYBJ01 (sample SAMEA104116008, study PRJEB20421) | marine metagenome | isolation source: marine | reverse complement strand
GCTGCGCGAGGACGGGTTCTGGTTCATGGAGATGAACACGCGGCTTCAGGTCGAGCACCCCGTGACTGAGGCGATCACCGGCGTGGACCTTGTCGAATGGCAGCTGCGGGTGGCCAGCGGCGAGGCTTTGCCCGCGCGTCAGGAGGACCTGAGCATCACCGGCCACGCCTTCGAGGCGCGTCTCTATGCAGAGGACGTGCGCGGGGGGTTCCTGCCCGCCACCGGCACGCTCCGGCACCTGGTGTTCGCGCAAGGCGCCCGGGCCGACAGCGGCGTGCGGAGCGGGGACGAGATCAGCCCCTGGTATGACCCGATGATCGCCAAGCTGGTCGTGCATGGCCCCACGCGCGCGGCCGCGTTGCAGAAGCTGTCGGACGCGCTGCGCCGGACGCAGGTGGCCGGAACGGTCACGAATCTCGCCTTTCTGGGCGCGCTGGCGCGGCACGAGGGGTTTGGCCGGGGCGAGGTGGACACGGGGCTGATCGCGCGGGATCTGGAAGAGCTGGTGGCGTTGCCCGCGCCGGACGGCGCCACCACGGCGCTGGCCGGTCTGGCGGCGCTGGGGCTGCTGGACAGTGGTGGGGATGAGACAGGGTTCACGCTCTGGGCACCGCTCAACCGGCAGGTCGCGTTGCGCCGGGACGACGAGGAGAGTGTGCTGACGGTGCGGGTGCTGGGACCGGATGCACGTGATGTCGAGGTCGGTGGGGAAACCGTTGAGGCGCGCCGCGTGGGCGGGCGCTGGCAGATGGACGGCCAGATCGCGCCTCCCGTGGTGGTGACCGGCGATCTGGTCACGGTCTTCGCGCAATATGGCCAGGGCTTCACCATCGTCGATCCGCTGGACCGCGAGACGACACGCGCGGGCGACGCGAGCCTGATCGAGGCACCGATGCCGGGGCTGGTCAAGGTGATGTATGCCAAGCCGGGGCAGGCGGTGGCCAGGGGCGACCGTCTGGCCGTGCTGGAGGCGATGAAGATGGAGCATTCCCTGCTGGCCGCCCGTGACGGCGTGGTGGCCGAGGTTCTGGCCGAAACCGGCGCGCAGGTCAGCGCCGGCGCGCCGCTTGTGCGGCTGGAGGAGGACGAGGGGTGAGCGACACGCGCCTCACCCTGACCGGCTATGGTTTTTCGGTCTATACCCGTGCGGCGCGGATGGCGCTGGCGGCGGCGGAGGCCCGGTATGCCTATGTCGAGTGCGATCCCTTCGATCCGGTGCAGGCGGACGGGCTGCGCGATGTGCATCCGTTCGGGCGCGTGCCGGTGCTCGAGCATGACGGGTTCCGGCTATATGAGACAGCGGCGATCCTGCACTACGTCGCCGAGGCGCTGGGCGGGGCCGCGTTGCTCCCCGAGGGCACGCGGGCGCGGGCACGGATGCGGCAGGTGATGGGCATTGCCGACTCTTACGTCTACTGGCCGCTGGTGCGGCAGGCGGTGTCGCACGGGGTGTTCCGCCCGCTTGAGGGCAAGGCCGCGGACCCCGACACCCTGCGCGCGGGGCTCAAACCCGCGCCGCGCGTGCTGAACGCGCTTGAAGAGATCGCCGCCGAGGGCCTTGTGCTGCGCCCCGGTGTGCCCAGCCTGGCCTGTTGTCAGCTCTGGCCGATGCTCGACTATTTTGTCATGCTCGACCAGGGCCGTGCGCTGATCGAGGCGCGTCCGGCGCTTTGGGCCTGGGCCGGGGCGCTGCGCGCGCATGACATTGCCCGCGCCACGCGGCCCGACCTTGGACAACCGGAAGGACAGACCACATGATCCGCCTGCATCACATCGCCTTTTCGCGCTCGTTCCGGGTGCTGTGGCTGCTCGAGGAGCTGGGGCTGGACCATGAGCTGGTGTCCCACGCGCTTCTGGGCAAGAGCCTGCGCAATCCTGAATTTCTCAAAGTGTCCCCGGCGGGGCGGGTGCCGGCGCTGGAAATCGACGGCATGACGCTGTGCGAAAGCGGGGCCATCGTGCAGTATCTGTGCGAACGCCACCCCGAGGCGGGGCTGGCACCCCCGCCCGGTGCGCCGGAGCGGGCGCGCTATCTCGAGGCGCTGGGCTACAGCGAGACCATGGCGAGCCTCGTGGAGTTCCTGAATGTGCAGCACCTCTTTCTGCGTGATCCGGACGATGCCTCGCCCTCGACCATGAAGATCACCACCGCGCGGCTGAAATCCGTGATGCGCGGTCTGGAGGCCATGCTGGAGGAGCGCGACCACCTGCTGGGCGGGTTCAGCGCGGCGGATGTGATGATGGGCTTCACGCTCTTTGCGGCACCCTATTTCGTGCGGCTGGACGAATTTCCGCGGCTCGCCGCCTACAAGGCGCGGCTGGAGGCGCGGGACGGGTTCCGCAGGGCGCAGGCGCGCGATGGCGAACAGCAGTTCTACGCGCGCGAATTCTATCCGGTGCCGGAGGGGTAAGTGGCCGATTTAGCAGAAATATTCGAGGTAGGTCCGCGCGACGGTCTGCAAAACGAGCCGCGCGAGATCCCGGTGGCCGAAAAGATCGCGCTGGTCGATTGCCTGAGCGGGGCGGGGTTCCGCCGGATCGAGGTCGCGAGCTTCGTGAGCCCCAGATGGGTGCCGCAGATGGCCGGCTCGGCCGAGGTTCTGGCCGGCATCGCCCGCGCGGCGGGTGTGTCATACGCGGCGCTCACGCCCAACATGCGCGGGTTCGAGGACGCCCTGGCGGCGGGGGCCGACGAGGTGGCCATTTTCGGCTCGGCCTCGGAAGGGTTCAGCCGGGCCAACATCAACGCGAGCATCGCCGAAAGCCTCGAACGCTTTGCCCCGGTGGCCGAGGCGGCGCGTGCGCAGGGCGTTCCGGTGCGCGGCTATGTGTCCTGCGTGGTCGAATGCCCCTATGACGGCCCGGTAGACCCCGGGCAGGTGGCACGGGTGGCCGGCGCGCTGCGGGAGATGGGGTGCTACGAGATCAGCCTTGGCGACACGATCGGGCGCGGAACGCCCGAAACCATCAGCGCGATGCTGGGTGCGGTCACGGACGTGGTGGCGCCGTCACGGCTGGCCGGTCACTACCATGACACGAATGGGCGGGCCTGCGACAATATCGAGGCGTCGCTGGCCCACGGGCTTCGGGTCTTTGATGGCGCCGTGGGCGGGCTGGGCGGCTGTCCCTACGCGCCGGGGGCGGCGGGCAACGTGGCGACCGAGGCGGTGCATGACCGGCTGACGGCGCTGGGGTTCGGGACGGGGCTGGATCGGGACGTGCTGGCGAAGGCGGCGGACATGGCGCGGGCCATGCGCGTGGGGTAACCCGGAATTTTGCAAATTTCCGGGCAAATTTCCTGCAAGAAATTTATCGCGGGAGGAGAGGGTGATGTTTGAAAATCTGACCATCGAGACGGATGCAAGGGGTGTTGCCACGCTCTGGCTGGACCGGGAGCGCAAGCACAACGCGCTGTCCGCGCAGCTGATCGCCGAACTGCACAGGGCCGCGGATCAACTGGGCGCGGACGAGTCCGTGCGGGTGGTGATCCTGGCCGCGAAAGGCCCGACCTTCTGCGCGGGCGGTGATCTGGGATGGATGCGCGATCAGTTCAAGGCTGTGCCGGAGGTGCGGGCGCGGGAGGCCACCAAGCTGGCCCATATGCTCCAGGCACTCAACACCTTGCCCAAGCCGCTGATCGGGCGCATTCACGGCAATGCGTTCGGCGGCGGGGTGGGGCTTGCGTCGGTCTGTGACGTGGCGGTTGGAGCGGATCACGTGACCATGGCGCTGACCGAGACGATGCTGGGGCTGATCCCGGCCACCATCGGGCCTTATGTGGCTGCCCGCATGGGCGAGGCCAAGGCGCGGCGGGTCTTCATGTCGGGCCGCCGCTTCAAGGCCCCCGAGGCGGTCGGTCTGAACCTGCTGGCGCGGGCCGTGCCCGGGGATGATCTCGACGCGGCCATCGAGGCCGAGGTTTTGCCTTACCTCTCCTGTGCGCCGGGGGCGGTGGCGCGGGCCAAGGCGCTCTTGCGTCACATGGGCCCCACCATCGACGAGGCCATGATCGCCCACACCATCGACGAGCTTATCGCCTGCTGGGCGGGCGACGAGGCACCCGAAGGCATCGCCGCCTTTTTTGAAAAGCGCCACCCGCCCTGGGCGGGGTGAACCTGCGCGCTTGTGCGGCCCGGTCATGGTTTCTAGGGTCTGGTGAACGACTCATACCGGAGGGATCGCGCCATGCCACTCAGAACCACCTGTATCGGGGCATACCCCAAGCCCGATTATCTGCCCATTTCCGACTGGTTCCAGGTCGCCTGTGACGATGCGGGCTATACCGGCAAGGTGATCGAAAAATGGTCCGAGGAGAAGCTGCGCGCCGACCGCGACCTGTTTGACAAGGCGACGGCCGAGGCGATTGCCGACCAGATCGCCTGTGGCATCGACCTTCCCACCGATGGCGAACAGAGGCGCGAGAACTACGTGCACTATCAATGCCGCCATTTCGAGGGGTTCGATTTCGTGAACCTCACCAGGACGTCACAGCGCAACGGCGCATACGAAAGCGACCTGCCCACCATTCGCGGACCCGTCAGGGCGACCGATACCGGGACCCTCGTGCGCGACTGGCAGGTGGCCGAGGCCGCGGCGGGCCGGCCCGTCAAGATCACCGTGCCGGGGCCGATGACCATCTCCGACACCACGGCCGATGCCCATTACGGCGACCCCGCCCAGCTGGCGCGCGATCTTGCGGATGCGCTCAACAGCCAGATCCTCGCCCTGGCCGAGGCCGGGTGCCGCAACATCCAGGTGGACGAGCCAATCTTTGCGCGCAAACCCGAGGCGGCACTGGCCTACGGGATGGAGACGCTGGAGCGGTGTTTCCACGGGCTGCGGCGGGATGTGAACCGCGTGGTGCATATGTGCTGTGGCTATCCGCGGTACCTCGATGATGCGGATTACCCCAAGGCGGACCAGGGGTCCTATGTCCGGATCGCGCAGGCGGTGGACGGGATCGCGGACCAGATTTCCATCGAGGATGCGCATCGTCACAACCCCGCCGACCTCTTCGCGCTTTTTGAGAAATCCGCGCTGATCGTGGGCTTTGTCACCGTCGCTTCGTCCCGCGTCGAGCCGGTCGAGGAGATTCGCACCCGGATGCAGGAAGTGCTGGAGCACCTGCCGTCCGAGCGCGTCATCGCCGCGCCCGATTGCGGGCTGGGGTTTCTGGGCCGCGACCTGGCAATGACCAAGCTGCGCAACATGTGCGAGGCGGCGAAATCCGTCTGACGGCGCGGCCCCGCGCGACTGCTGGCGGCCCCGGCGGCGCTCGCGAAAAACGCGGGCTTGGCTCCGCGTGTTTGCCCCCCGGAAACCGGGCGTCGCCTCCCCCTAAAAACCCACCCCGTCAGGTTGACCCCGTCATGGGGCAGGGGTAAACCCGAAGGCAGCACTGCAGCCATCTGACAATGCGCCCTTTGCCGGGCTGCTTGAAAGGAGCCACAACGTGGAAGAGATGCTGAGGGAGTACCTCCCCATTCTCGTGTTCCTGGCCATCGCCATCGGTCTTGGTCTTGTTCTCATTCTCGCCGCTGTCATCGTCGCCGTCCGCAATCCCGACCCCGAAAAGGTCAGCGCCTATGAATGCGGGTTCAACGCCTTTGACGACGCGCGGATGAAATTCGATGTGCGCTTCTATCTGGTTGCCATCCTCTTCATCATCTTCGACCTCGAGATTGCGATGCTCTTTCCATGGGCCGTGGCCTTCCAGGACGTGTCGATGGTGGCCTTCTGGTCGATGATGGTCTTTCTGGCGGTTCTCACCGCCGGGTTTGCCTATGAGTGGAAGAAGGGGGCGATGGAATGGGAGTGAGCACGGGTGTGACCCACGCAGGCGCCGACCGCGAGGTTGCCACGCAGGACCTCAATCGCGAACTTCAGGACAAGGGCTTTCTGCTGACCTCGACCGAGGATCTGGTGAACTGGGCCCGCACCGGGTCGCTGCACTGGATGACCTTTGGTCTGGCCTGCTGTGCGGTCGAGATGATGCATGTGGCCATGCCGCGCTATGACGCCGAGCGTTTCGGCTTCGCCCCGCGTGCCAGCCCGCGCCAGTCGGATGTGATGATCGTGGCGGGCACGCTCACCAACAAGATGGCGCCTGCCCTGCGCAAGGTCTACGACCAGATGCCCGAGCCGCGCTATGTGATCTCGATGGGGTCCTGCGCGAACGGGGGCGGTTATTATCATTACAGCTACAGCGTGGTGCGCGGATGCGATCGCATCGTGCCCGTGGACATCTATGTGCCCGGCTGCCCGCCCACCGCCGAGGCGCTGCTTTACGGCATCATGCAGCTGCAACGCAAAATCCGGCGAACCGGAACGATCGTTCGATGACAGGTGCGGTGGTCAGAAGGTGGGAGGCCACCCTGGCACGGGACGACCTGACGGCGTGGGTCGAAGCGTTTCGCAGCCGCGTGTTGCCGAAAATGCGTGCCGTCGACGGATTTCACGATGTGACCTTTCTGGCGCGGCGTGAAGAAGATCCCTGCCATGTGGTCGTTCTGACCAAGTGGCGCGATATGGCCGCGGTCGCCGCCTTTGCAGGACAGGACGCCGCAAAGGCCGTGCTGCCGGATTTCATGGCGCGGTTTTTCAAGGCCTACGATGCAGAGGCCACCTTCTACGACGAGATTCTCCGGGAGGACCGAGATGACTGAAGCCCTGAACGAGCTGGGCGCCTATATCGAGGCCAAGCGCACCGATTGCGTGCTGGGCTGGAGCGTCAGCCGTAGTGAGCTGACCGTCGATGTGGCGCTACCGAACATCGTGGGTCTGGTGGATTTCCTGAAGACCGATCAGACCTGCCGCTTCTCGACGCTGGTGGATATCACCGCCGTGGACTATCCCGAGCGGGCCAAGCGGTTCGATGTGGTCTATCATTTCCTGAGCATGTACCAGAACCACCGCATCCGCCTGCGCGCGGCGGTGCGCGAAGAGGACATGGTGCCCTCGATCAACTCTGTGCATTCCTCGGCCAACTGGTTCGAGCGCGAGGTGTTCGACATGTATGGCATCCTGTTTTCCGGCCACCCGGACCTGCGCCGCATCCTCACCGATTACGGATTTCGCGGGCACCCGCTGCGCAAGGATTTCCCGACCACGGGCTACACCGAGGTCCGCTATGACGAGGAACAGAAACGCGTGATCTATGAACCGGTGAAACTCGTGCAGGAATACCGGCAGTTCGATTTCATGAGCCCGTGGGAGGGGGCGGAATACATTCTGCCCGGGGACGAGAAAGAGGAGGCGAAGGGGTGAGCGTGGCGGTGGTCCAGTTTCTCCCATCCATTTTCCTTTGGGCTTTAATGGGTGTGCCAGTGTTTTTGATTGGGAGGCGCGCAGGTGTGTCGGCTTGGTGGAACCTTTTCCAAATCATTCCGATCTTCGGAAGTATCGTACTTATTTGGATTCTGGCTTTCATCGCATGGCCCAGTTTACGTAAAGTTCAGCCTCAACCGGAGGTCTTCTCATGATGGACGGCTCCAAATTCGAAGACGCCCTCACAGGCGAGCAACAGATCCGCAATTTCAACATCAATTTCGGGCCTCAGCACCCGGCAGCGCATGGTGTGCTTCGGCTGGTGATGGAACTGGATGGTGAGATTGTCGAGCGGTGTGACCCGCATATCGGCCTTTTGCATCGCGGCACCGAGAAGCTGATGGAAAGCCGCACCTACCTGCAGAACCTGCCGTATTTCGACCGTCTGGACTATGTGTGCCCAATGAACCAGGAACACGCCTGGTGTCTGGCCATCGAGAAGCTGACCGGCGTCGAGGTGCCGCGCCGGGGCAGCCTGATCCGGGTGCTGTATTCCGAGATCGGCCGCATCCTGAACCACCTGCTGAACGTCACAACTCAGGCCATGGACGTGGGCGCGCTGACCCCGCCGCTCTGGGGCTTTGAAGAGCGCGAGAAGCTGATGGTCTTTTACGAGCGCGCCTGCGGGGCGCGGCTTCATGCGGCCTATTTCCGGCCCGGCGGCGTGCATCAGGACCTGCCCGAAGCGCTGATTGACGACATCGAAACCTGGGCAAATGAGTTCCCCGCCGTTCTGGGCGACATCGACGGGCTTCTGACCGAGAACCGTATCTTCAAGCAGCGCAACTGCGACATCGGCGTGGTGAGCCAGAAGGAGGCGCTCGACTGGGCCTTTTCAGGCGTGATGGTGCGCGGCAGCGGCATGGCCTGGGACCTGCGCCGCGCGCAGCCCTATGAATGCTATGACGAGTTCGAGTTCCAGATCCCCGTAGGCAAGAACGGCGACTGTTACGATCGCTACCTCTGCCGGATGGAAGAGATGCGCCAGAGCCTGCACATCATCCACCAGTGCATCGCCAAGCTGCGCAGCCCCGATGGCCGCGGCGACGTGATGGCGCGCGGCAAGATCACCCCGCCCAAGCGCGCCGACATGAAGACCTCGATGGAGGCGCTGATCCATCACTTCAAGCTTTACACCGAAGGCTTCCATGTGCCCGAGGGCGAGGTCTATGTCGCCGTCGAGGCGCCCAAGGGCGAGTTCGGCGTCTACCTTGTGTCGGACGGCACCAACAGGCCCTACCGCGCCAAGATCCGCGCGCCGGGTTTTCCGCATCTTCAGGCAATGGATCACATGATGACTGGGCATCAACTGGCGGATTGCTCGGCCGTGATCGGCTCGCTGGATGTCGTGTTCGGGGAGATTGACCGGTGATGAGTCTTGTCACGCTCGCCCTTGTTCTTTCTGCCGCCGGGGTGCTTGTCACTGCGGCGCTTGCGGGCGTTTTTCTCTATGACACCGAAACCGGCCTGCGTCAGACCACGCACCGGGCCGAGGACCTGCCCAAGGTCATGACCGACCGCTACATCGCCATGGCCGCGCTGGCGCTGGGGGCGACGCTTTATGGTGATCTCAATGTCATCGCCTTCCTCTTTGCCGCTTTCGCCTTCATGGGCTTTGCCGATGCGTTGATCTATGCGCGCGGCGGGCACCCGATTTCAAAACATGTCATCGCCGGGACCGCCGCGGCCATCGTCGCGGTGGTCGCCGGTCTCGCGCAAACCTCCAACGGAGCTGCCTGAATGCTACGCCGCCTTACCCCCGATCAGCCCGAGAGCTTTGCCTTCACCAAGGCCAACAAGGCCTGGGCCGAAGGCCAGATCGCCAAATACCCCGAAGGCCGTCAGGCAAGCGCCATCATCCCGCTTTTGTGGCGCGCGCAGGAGCAGGAGGGCTGGCTCAGCCGTCCGGCGATCGAGCATGTGGCCGACATGCTGGGCCTGGCCTATATCCGGGCGCTGGAAGTGGCCTCGTTCTACTTCATGTTTCAGCTGCAACCCGTTGGAAGTGTGGCTCATATTCAAGTCTGCGGCACCACCTCCTGCATGATCTGCGGGGCCGAGGACCTGATCGGGGTCTGCCGCGAAAAGATCGCGCCCAACGCCCACGAGGTGAGCGCGGACGGCAAGTTCAGCTGGGAGGAGGTGGAATGCCTCGGGTCTTGCGCCAACGCGCCCATGGCCCAGATCGGCAAGGATTATTACGAGGACCTGACCGCCGAGCGCATGGCCGGGATCATCGACGAGTTGGCCGCCGGAAAGGTGCCCGTGCCGGGCCCGCAGAACGGGCGATATGCCTCAGAGCCCAAATCGGGCCTGACCTCGCTCACCGAGTTCGACAGCGGCAAGACGCGCTACAATGCCAGCGCGCAACTGGCCACCGACATCGGCGACACCGTGAAACGCATCGATGGCACCGAGGTGCCGCTGCTGACGCCCTGGACAACCCATGGGGCGATGCACTCTCCTGCCGCGCCGGGCAAGGCGAAATCCGGCCCTAAATCCGCGGCCAAGCCCTCGCCCAAGAAGCCTGCCGGCAAAAAGCCCGCGGCCAGGGTCTCGAAAGCCGCCGCCGCGGCGCCGAGCGCAAAGCCCGAGGGGCGTCCTGCCAAGCCGTCCGCCAAAACCTCCGGTGCCGCCAGCAAGCCGCGCACGATGAAGGCGCCGCGCAAGGCCGGGGCGGACGATCTCAAGTTCATCAAGGGTGTCGGGCCCGCGCTCGAAAAGCTCCTGCATTCCATGGGCTTTTTCCACTATGACCAGGTGGCGAAATGGACCGATGCCGAAATTGCCTGGGTGGATGATAATCTCGAAGGGTTCAAGGGCCGTGTGAGCCGCGACAACTGGGTGGAACAGGCCCGGCTGCTGGCGGATGGCAAGGAGACCGAGTTCTCCAAACGGGCCAAAAAGGGAGGCGTGTACTGATGTGCCACGGGACGGGCAAAAAGGGCTACAAAACGCCCCGAGGCCTGTCCGCTGCGTGGACGCAGGTCACGACATTATAGGGGGACGCGAACACCATGATGTATAACAATTCCGGAAATATCTGTCGGATGGGCTGCTGGGGCTTTGCCGCGGGTATCGGCGTAACGATTGCCGTATGGCTTCAGGGGTCCGTCGGCTGGGGGCTGTTTTCGGCCTTCCTGGTGGGGACCGTGATCGGGATCATCCTGGCGCTCGTGTTCCCGCGTCTCTTCTGCAAGGGGGCCGAGGCATCGCAGGCGGCAGCCCAAACGGCTCCGGCCACGACCGCCAAAGCTTCAGGCAGCACCGCACCGGCGGCCGCCGCGACCGGAGCGCGGGCGATGACCGCCGAGGACGTGGGCAGTACCGAGCCGGCGGCACCGGTCGCCCATCCTGCGGAACCGATGAAGGCGGCGGCCACGAACCGGCCGGCAAAGGCCGCGTCCAAACCGGCGGCAAAACCGGCGGCGAAACCGGCCGCCAAGACCGCCCCGGCCAAGCCTGCCTCGAAACCCGCGGCCAGCAAGGCGGCCAATGCCAAACCGGCAGCCAAGAAGGCGGTTTCGGGCAACACCGGCACACCGAAAAAGCCGCGCGCCCTCAAGGAACCGCGCAAGGCCGGCGCGGATAACCTCAAGGAAATCAAGGGCGTCGGCCCCGCTCTTGAGAAGATGCTGAACGGTATGGGCTTTTACCATTTCGATCAGGTGGCCAAGTGGACCGCCGACGAAGTGGCCTGGGTGGATGACAATCTCGAAGGCTTCAAGGGACGGGTCAGCCGCGATGAGTGGGTCAAACAGGCCAGGACCCTCGCGGCGGGCGGCGAGACCGCGTTTTCCAAGCGCGTCAACAAGGGCCAGGTGTACTGAGGACGGGATGAGCGATGAAACCCGCGGATACCAACAGGATGGGGCGCCGGGCCGCGCTGGTGATTGCGGGAACGGCGGTGCTGTGGGTCGGGGCGAATTTCATTGGCACCAAGGCGGGGCTGGATCACCGGATGCTGGCGCTCTTCGACCTACTGGCCCTGGCGGGGTTCGTCTTCGCCTTCTGGATGATCTATCAAATCTGGCGCGCGCGTCAGGACAACCAAGGATGACGGCGACATGCTGAAAGACGAAGATCGCATCTTTACCAATCTCTACGGCATGGACGAGCGCACCCTGAAAGGGGCCAAGGCGCGTGGACATTGGGACGGCACGGCCGGGATCATGGCCAAGGGGCGTGACTGGATCATCGACACGATGAAGGCCTCGGGTTTGCGTGGGCGCGGCGGGGCCGGATTTCCCACCGGGCTCAAATGGTCCTTCATGCCCAAGGAAAGCGACGGCCGCCCCGCCTATCTGGTGGTCAATGCCGACGAGAGCGAGCCAGGCACCTGCAAGGACCGCGAGATCATGCGCCACGATCCGCACACGCTGATCGAAGGCTGCCTGATTGCCAGTTTCGCGATGAATGCTCATGCCTGCTACATCTACATTCGCGGCGAGTATATCCGCGAGCGCGAGGCGCTTCAGACTGCCATCGACGAGGCCTATGAGGCTGGTCTGATCGGCCGCAACGCCTGCAAGTCCGGCTGGGATTTCGACCTGTATCTGCATCACGGGGCCGGGGCCTATATCTGTGGCGAGGAAACCGCCCTTCTGGAAAGCCTCGAAGGCAAGAAGGGAATGCCGCGCATGAAGCCGCCGTTTCCGGCCGGCGCGGGGCTCTATGGCTGCCCGACCACGGTGAACAACGTGGAGAGCATTGCCGTCGTGCCCACCATCCTGCGGCGCGGGGCGGACTGGTTCGCGGGCTTCGGCAATCCCAACAATTCCGGCACCAAGATTTTTGCGGTCTCGGGCCATGTCAACAATCCTTGCGTGGTCGAGGACGCCATGTCCATCAGCTTTGAAGAACTGATCGAGAAGCATTGCGGCGGCATTCGCGGCGGCTGGGACAATCTCAAGGCGGTTATCCCGGGCGGGTCATCCGTTCCCTGCGTACGCGGCGAGAACATGAAGGACGCCGTGATGGATTTCGACGGGCTGCGCGAGAAAGGTTCGTCGCTTGGGACCGCCGCGGTGATCGTGATGGACAAGGACACCGACATCATCAAGGCGATCTGGCGTCTGAGCAAGTTCTACAAGCATGAAAGCTGTGGCCAGTGCACGCCCTGCCGCGAAGGCACGGGCTGGATGATGCGGGTCATGGACCGGCTGGTGAAAGGCGAGGCGGAGGTCGAGGAGATCGACATGCTCCTGGACGTGACCAAGCAGGTCGAGGGCCACACGATCTGTGCGCTGGGCGACGCTGCCGCCTGGCCGATCCAGGGCCTGATCAAGAATTTCCGCGACGAGATCGAGGACCGCATCAAGGCCCAGAAGACCGGCCGGGTGAGCGCGGTGGCGGCGGAATGAAACGGGTCGTCACATTGATACGCAAGGCCCTGATCGGCATCGGGCAAGAGGCGCACACCACCGGGTTCGCCGCCCGCCTCACCCGGGGCGGCGCCAAACCGATGCCGACGCTACCGGCGGCGCGGACCCATGGCGTGGCGGGATGCGACATTCCGTGCAAGGCGGGGGGCTGAGATCATGGACCAGTTTGCTGCTTACGGACATGCGATCGCCTCGATGGCCGGCGTGGCGCTTCTGGCGCTGCTTCTGAGCCCGCTGTCGGCGATGAAGAAAACCAGGATCGGGCTCACCCCCGGCGCTCAGCCAGAGGCGGATTACGGCTCGGCCACCTATCGCTGGCACCGCGCCTATTCCAACCTGACCGAGGCGGCGGGCAGCTTTGCGCTGGTGACGGTCGCCGCGATCCTCGCGGGCGCGAACCCTGTCTGGGTAAACTGGCTGGCCGCGCTCTTTTTCCTGAGCCGGATCGTGGTGCTGATCGTGCATGTGCAGGGCCTTGGCAGGCCGGACATGAGCCTGCGGACCTACACGTATGTCTTTGGCTGGCTGATGTGCATTCTTCTGGCCCTCACGGCCATTTTCGCGGCGTTCTGAGGGGGTATCATGCGGACCATCAAAATCATCGGCATTCTGGTCGCAGCGGGGTTCACCCTGAGCGCCTGCGCCAAGCCGGGCGAGCGCGTGCGCTTTGACGGCAACTACTATCCGGCCAAGGTCAAGAAGAGCAAGGACGCGCGCGAGAACTTCACCGTTACCGTGCGGCGCGCGAAACAGGGGCTGGCCGGGGCGCGCGAAGCCGGGCGCTATGAGGGCACGGACTACTGCATCAAGAATTTCGGGGACAGCACCATCGCTTGGAGCGTCGGCCCGGACAGCGACGAGGCCCTGATCACGGAAGGCGGCGATACGGTCGTGCTGCGGGGAACCTGCAATAAATGGTAGAAAACAGGGGCATATCGGCAAGAAACCCCGCATGTTATTGCATAACAGACGCGGCGGTCACCACCTCATGCGGACCGGGTCAGGCGACTGATCCCGGCTCTGTCCGTTTGGGTAAAAAGGAGACCACCATGCGTATGATCAAATCGACCGCTCTTGCCGCAACCCTGATGATCGGCACCGTTGCCGGGGCCCAGGCCAACCCGGGCCTGGCCAATGAAAGGGACCTGAATGCAGGTCTTCTGGCCGCCTCGGTCGCCGACAAGATCCGGCGCGAGTGCGATACGATCGGAGCCCGCTTCTTCCGCGCCCGCGCCTTTGCCAATGAGCTGAAGGAAAACGCGATGAAGCGCGGCTATTCCGAGGACGAGATCGAGGCCTATGTCTCGGACAAGGCCAACCAGAGGGCGATGCGCGAGCGGCGCAATGCCTGGATGAAAACCAAGGGGGCGAGCAATCTCGACCCGGCAAGCCTCTGCCTGCTGGGCCATACCGAGATCGCCCGCAACAGCCAGGTCGGCTATCTGTTGAAAGCAAAGTGAACGGCACATGAGCGACATCCGCAAGATCATCATCGACGGCACCGAGGTTGAAGTGGACGGGGCGATGACCCTGATCCAGGCCTGCGAGGAGGCGGGGGTCGAAATCCCCCGCTTTTGCTATCACGAACGGCTCTCGATTGCCGGAAACTGCCGGATGTGTCTTGTCGAGGTCGTGGGCGGCCCGCCGAAACCGGCTGCCTCCTGTGCCATGCAGGTGCGCGACCTGCGCCCCGGCCCCGAGGGCCAGCCGCCGGTCGTCAGGACCAACTCGCCCATGGTCAGAAAGGCGCGCGAGGGGGTGATGGAGTTCCTGCTGATCAACCACCCGCTGGATTGCCCGATCTGCGACCAGGGCGGCGAGTGTGACCTGCAGGATCAGGCGATGGCCTACGGGGTGGATTTCAGCCGCTTCCGCGAGGCGAAACGCGCTGTGGACGATCTGGACCTCGGCCCGCTGGTCGAAACCCACATGACCCGGTGCATTTCCTGCACCCGCTGCGTGCGCTTCACCACCGAGGTGGCGGGCATTCACCAGATGGGCCAGACCGGCCGCGGCGAGGACAGCGAGATCACCGCCTATCTGGGTGAGACGCTCGACAGCAATTTGCAGGGCAATATCATCGACCTCTGCCCCGTTGGTGCCTTGGTGTCGAAACCCTATGCCTTCACCGCCCGGCCGTGGGAGCTGACCAAGACCGAGACCATCGACGTGATGGACGCGCTGGGCAGCAATATCCGCGTCGACTGCAAGGGCCGCGAAGTGATGCGCATCCTGCCGCGGAACAATGACGGCGTGAACGAGGAATGGATTTCCGACAAGACGCGCTTTGTCTGGGACGGGCTGCGCCGTCAGCGTCTGGACCGACCCTATATCCGCGAGAACGGCAAGCTGCGCCCGGCAGGCTGGGACGAGGCGCTGGGCGCTGCGGCCGCGGCCATGAAGGACAAGAAAGTGACCGGGCTCGTGGGCGATCTGGCGCCCGTCGAGGCAGCCTTTGCGTTGAAACAGCTGGTCGAGGGGCTGGGCGGCTCGGTCGAATGCCGCACCGATGGGGCGAAACTGCCCGCCGGAAACCGCTCGGGCTATGTGGGCACGGCGCGCATCGAGGACATCGACGACGCCAAGTTCATCCAGATCATCGGTTCGAACCCGCGTGTCGAGGCCCCGGTCCTGAACGCGCGCATCCGCAAGGCCTGGAGCCGCGGTGCGCAGGTGGGTCTGGTGGGTGAGGCCGTGGAGCTGACCTATGAGTATGCCCATGTCGGCACCGACCGCGCCGCGCTGAACAGTCTCCTGGGCAAGCAGTATGGTGCGGTCAGGGACGCGCCCAGCGTGGTGATCGTGGGGCAGGGGGCCATTGCCGAGGCCGATGGCGAGGCCGTGCTGGCCGCCGCGATGAAACTGGCCGAGGAGACCGGGTCCGGGCTGCTGGTCCTGCACACCGCTGCGGGCCGGGTAGGCGCAATGGATGCCGGCTGCACCACCGAAGGCGGGTTGAGCGCGGCCATGGAGGGGGCGGAGGTGGTCTATAACCTCGGGGCCGATGAGGTGGACATCGCGGCTGGTCCCTTTGTCATCTATCAGGGCAGCCACGGCGACCGTGGCGCGCACCGCGCCGACGTGATCCTGCCGGGTGCGGCCTATACCGAGGAACAGGGGCTTTTCGTCAACACCGAAGGCCGGCCGCAACTGGCCCTGCGCGCAGGTTTCGCGCCCGGCGAGGCCAAGGAGAACTGGGCCATCCTGCGGGCGCTTTCGGGCGAGATGGGCACCGCGCTTCCCTATGACAGCCTGCCGCAGCTGCGTCAGGCGCTGGTGGCCGAGGCGCCGCATCTGGCGCAGGTCGACGAGGTGCCGGAAAACGGCTGGCAGCCGCTGAAAGCGGGCAAGCTGGGGTCTGCCAAGGCCACCCTGCGCAGCGCGGTCGGCGATTTCTACCTCACCAACCCCATCGCGCGGGCCAGCCAGCTGATGGCCGAACTCAGCGCCAACGCCAAGGCCCGCCGCGAAACGCCGGTGGCCGCCGAGTGATGCGTTTTCGGGGGCTCATATCTCTTCTTGTCTTCCTGGCACTAGGTGGTCTTGCGGCTTGCGCGTCGCAGATCATGGAAGGCTACGTGGGAAAATCCATCACCGAACCGATGCTCGACTATGGCAGACCAACATCGGTGTTCGATTTGCCCGATGGTCGCCGCGCCTTCCAGTGGCAGATCACAGACAGCGGCTATACGCCAATTTCGACACCGTCCACGAGCACGATTTACGGGAATGGTGGCTGGGCGACGGTCACAACGACTGATACGAACTATGTGCCGTACAGCCAAACTTGCCTCTACACCTTGTTTGGCAAGCCGCGTGGGAAAGACTGGATCGTGGTCGGTTTCAAAAAACCAGGGTTGATGTGCGAATGATCACGCGCGGCGTCATATCCCTTGCGGCCTTCGTGGTCCTGAGCGCCTGTGAGACCAGCACGGGTGGCGAGGACGTGACGCGTTTTTCGCCGGAATACCGGGGCATCGAGACGCAGCTGCTGGATGGCGATCTGGTGAATTTCCGCGTCGCCATGTCCGGCGCACGCAGCGCGCAGGACATCGACGCCTATGCCGCCTGTGCCGCGGCACAGTACGCGCTGATCCGGGGCTATGGATTTGCCCGCCATGTGCGTACGAATTTGCGCGCGGAGGGTGGCGTCTTGCGCGCCGATGCGGTTTATACGATTTCGGCGGCACTGCCGCGCGGGATCAAGACAATCGACGCGGAAGTCGTCGCCGCAGACTGTGCGGAACAGGGAATACCGATGGTATGAGGGACTGATGGCAGAATTTCTTTCCACCCCGCTGGGGACCTTGGTGATCATCGTGGTACAAAGCCTGGCCTTGCTGGGCTTTGTCATGATCAGCCTGCTGTTCCTCGTCTATGGCGACCGCAAGATATGGGCCGCCGTGCAGATGCGGCGCGGACCCAATGTGGTCGGCACCTTCGGCATCCTGCAATCGGTGGCCGACGCGCTGAAATACGTGGTCAAGGAAGTGGTGATCCCCGCAGGCGCGGACCGCACCGTCTTCATGCTGGCACCGATGATCAGCTTCGTGCTGGCCGTGATCGCCTGGGCGGTGATCCCGTTCAATGACGGCTGGGTGCTGGCCGACATTAACGTGGCCATCCTCTATGTCTTCGCAATGTCCTCGCTCGAGGTTTACGGCGTGATCATGGGCGGCTGGGCGTCGAACTCGAAATACCCGTTCCTGGGCAGTCTGCGTTCGGCGGCACAGATGATCTCCTACGAAGTTTCCATCGGCCTGATCATCATCGGCGTGATCATCTCCACGGGCTCGCTGAATTTCGGTGCCATCGTGGCGGCACAGGATGGCGATCTGGGGATTTTCAACTGGTACTGGCTGCCGCATTTGCCGATGGTGTTCCTGTTCTTCATCTCGTGTCTGGCCGAGACGAACCGCCCGCCCTTCGATCTTCCGGAGGCGGAAAGCGAACTGGTCGCGGGCTACCAGGTCGAGTATTCCTCGACGCCCTTCCTGCTGTTCATGGCCGGTGAATACATCGCCATCTTCCTGATGTGTGCGCTGACCTCGCTGCTTTTCTTCGGCGGCTGGCTCAGCCCCATTCCGGGCCTGCCCGACGGGGTGCTGTGGCTGATCGCCAAGATGGCGTTCTTCTTCTTCATCTTCGCGATGGTGAAGGCGATCACGCCGCGCTACCGCTATGACCAGCTGATGCGCATCGGCTGGAAAGTCTTTCTGCCGCTCAGCCTGGCCTGGGTGGTGATCGTGTCCTTCCTTGCCAAGTTCGAAGTCCTGGGCGGCTTCTGGGCGCGCTACCTGATCGGAGGCTGACGGAACCATGGCGATCGACTATGTCCTGTTTGACCGGCTCGCCGAGCTCTCCACGCGGTTCACCACGCGCGGGCGCTCGCTGATGCTGGGCCGACAGGGCTTCAGGATCCAGGGCAAGTTCCGCAAGCATTACGAGGCGACGATTGCGCGCTATGGCCTTGAGGGGCGGCGCTTTGACTATCTCCAGGAGGACGGGTTTTCCGAAACCCTGATGAAGAAGCTGGGTTTCGGCGACATCGAGACGATGGATTTCTCCGATTACGAGGGTGCCACGGTCCTGCATGACCTCAACAGGCTGCCCGCGAAAAGCCTCGAAAAGAAGTTCGATTTCATCTTTGACGGCGGCACGATCGAACATGTGTTCAATGTGCCCAACGCGCTGGAGAGCGTGCTGCGGATGCTCAGGCCCGGCGGGCGGCTGGTCTCGGCCAACGGCCTCAATGGCTGGTACGGCCACGGCATGTACCAGTTCAACCCCGAGCTGGTCTGGACCTTCTGGAAACGGGCGTGCAATTGCAACGTGATCGACTGCCGCGCGCTGCCCATCGAGCCCGAGGACGCGTTCGGCCCCGTCGAGTTCCGGGACCCCGCCCTGACCGGTGTGCGGCTCAAGCTCAAGAACAAGATCGGGCCGGGGCGGACGTATCTCTACTACGAGGTCGAAAAGACCGAGGACAGCCACCTGCCGGATTTCGCGCTGCAAAGCGACTATGAAACCCGCTGGAACGGCCACGAAAACGCAGGTGCCACGCACCTGGAAATGGATGCGAGGAGCTGAGGCATGGCGAATATCGACTATGGACGCGCGGCCGGGTACTTCCTGCTGTCGGATTTCATCAAGGGGTTCAGGCTGGGCCTGAAATACTTCTTTGCCCCCAAGAGCACGCTGAACTACCCGCATGAAAAGGGGCCGCTCAGCCCGCGCTTTCGCGGCGAACACGCGCTGCGCCGCTATCCCAACGGCGAGGAACGCTGCATCGCCTGCAAGCTTTGTGAGGCGATCTGCCCCGCGCAGGCAATCACCATCGATGCCGAACCCCGCGATGACGGCAGCCGGCGCACCACGCGCTATGACATTGACATGACGAAATGCATCTATTGCGGCTTCTGCCAGGAGGCCTGCCCGGTCGATGCCATTGTCGAGGGGCCGAATTTCGAGTTCGCCACCGAGACCCGCGAGGAGCTGTTCTATAACAAGGAACGGCTTCTGGAGAACGGCGACCGCTGGGAGGCCGAGATCGCCCGCAATCTGGAAATGGACGCACCCTACCGATGAGCGACAGTTCGAACCCCTTTGCCCAGATGATGGCGCAGGCGCAGGAGATGGCCAAGGCCTTTCCGGCGATGGAGGCGTTTTCGCCCAAGGGCTTCGAGAAGATGATGGGCACCATGCCCAAGGAGATGATGGAGATGATGTTCGGCAATACGCTGAACGAAGGCGGGCTGGATGCACGCACAAGGATGCTGCTGACGCTGGCGGGGCTGACCATGCAGGGCGCGCAGAACGACGTGGCCTTTCGCCAGGCGGTGCGCCATGCCCGCGAGGCGGGGGCCACTGACCAGCATATCATCGAGACCATCGGACAGATGTCGATGTTCGCGGGGCTGCCCGCGATGAGCCGCGCGCTTGAGCTTGCCCAGCAGGTTCTGGATGCGGACACAGAAGAAGGACAAGACATATGAGCGTCTTTGCGCTGGCTTTTTACCTCTTTGCGATCAGCGTGATCGTGGGTGGCCTCTTCACCGTGATCAGCCGCAATCCGGTGCATTCGGTGCTCTGGCTGATCCTCAGCTTCCTCTCCGCGGCGGGACTTTTCGTGCTGCTCGGGGCCGAGTTCGTGGCGATGCTTCTGATCATCGTCTATGTGGGCGCGGTGGCGGTGCTGTTCCTCTTCGTGGTGATGATGCTTGACGTGGATTTCGCCGAATTGAAGGCCGAAATGGCCAAATACATGCCGCTGGCGCTGCTGATCGGCGTGATCCTTCTGATGCAGTTCGGCATCGCCTTCGGCGCCTGGGAGGTCTCCGAAGGCGCGCAGGCCGCGCGCGGCGCGGTGACGCCCGAAGGCGTTCAGAACACGGCCGCCCTGGGTCTGCTGCTCTATGACAAGTACCTGCTGCTGTTCCAGCTGGCCGGGCTGATCCTGCTTGTGGCGATGATGGGGGCGATCATGCTGACCCTGCGCCACCGCCAGGACATCAAGCGTCAGGACGTCATGGCCCAGATGTCCCGCGACCCCGCCAAGGCGATGGAGCTGCGCGATGTGAAACCGGGGCAGGGGCTGTGATACCGGCAACCGCCATAACGTCCGGCCTTGCGCTGACCGGCCTGCTGGCCAGCGTCGCGCAGGCGCAGGCTCTGGAGCCGCTGCCGCCATGCTTCAACACCGTTGAGAGCGGGATGCTGATCGGTGCGCCGGTTCCGTTGGGCCATGATCGCAGCGGCATCATGATCGAAGGCTACGAGGACGACCGGAACGGCGGTACGCCTGCGCCGCCCGACAGCCTCAAGGGCTTCAGCGGGATGCGGATCGTGGCCTGTGCCTCCGGTCGTTTCCTGACGCTCGACACGGACGCCTATAACGACGGCCCCGACATCAGCCTGCCCGCGACCGAGTTCCTGCGCCGCGCTGTGCAGGCCGGCCGGCCTCTGAAGTTCGACAATGTGGTTCGGGCGGCCAGGGCCGTTTATCCGGGCAAGGTTACGCTATACCGGGAAACTGACGAGACCTGTGGCTGCAGTGTCTTTTTTCCCAATCTCAAACCGGCGGAACTGAAAGCCTTTGACGGTGATCCCTATGCTGCCGAGCAATAATGAAACGGCGATGAAATACGAAGGATACGTAGCGCGATGACAGGACCGGACCACAGCCCGACCGCAAGGGCCTCTCGCGGCAGGACGCCGGGGCAGGGGTTGCAGGACCACCCGTCCCGGGCGTGACCCGGGACCTCGCTGCCGCCGGATCGACCGGGGCGGGGACATGAACCAGAAGGCCCCGGATCAAGCCCGGGGCGCGACGAGACAAGAAAGAACGGGCCAAAACCCGGAGGGACATGATGATAGGACTGGAACATTACCTGACAGTGGCGGCGACGCTGTTTGTCATCGGCATCTTCGGGCTCTTCCTCAACCGGAAGAACGTGATCATCCTGCTGATGTCCATCGAGCTGATGCTGCTCGCGGTGAACATCAACCTCGTCGCCTTTTCCAGCTATCTGGGCGACTTGGTGGGGCAGGTCTTTACGCTCTTCATTCTCACCGTTGCCGCCGCCGAGGCCGCCATCGGCCTGGCCATCCTGGTCTGCTTCTTCCGCAACCGCGGCACGATCGCGGTCGAAGACGTCAACGTGATGAAGGGCTGAACCGATGGAACAGATCATCCTCTTTGCCCCTCTGGTGGGCGCGATCATCGCGGGTTTCGGGCACCGCATTATCGGGGACGCGGGCGCGCAGTGGGTCACCACCGGCCTGCTGTTCCTCGCTGCCGCCCTCAGCTGGATCGTGTTCCTCGGGTTCGATGGCACAACGCAACAGATCCACATCCTCAACTGGATACAGTCCGGCACGCTGGACACCACATGGTCGATCCGGCTGGACCGGCTGACGGCGACGATGCTGGTCGTGGTCACCACCGTCTCGGCGCTCGTGCATCTCTATTCGATGGGCTACATGGCCCATGACGATCAGTTCGCCGAAAACGAAAGCTATCGCCCGCGTTTCTTCGCCTATCTCTCGCTCTTTACCTTCGCCATGCTCATGCTGGTGACCGCCGACAACCTCGCGCAGATGTTCTTCGGCTGGGAAGGCGTGGGCCTCGCCTCATACCTGCTGATCGGGTTCTACTATCGCAAACCGTCGGCAAATGCCGCGGCGATCAAGGCCTTTGTGGTCAACCGCGTGGGGGATTTCGGCTTTGCTCTGGGCATCTTCGCGCTCTTCTTTCTCACGGACAGCATCAATTTCAATGACGTCTTTGCCGCGGCACCCGAGCTGGCCGAGACCCAGCTCACCTTCCTGTGGACCGACTGGAATGCGGCCAACCTGATCGCCTTTCTTCTCTTTGTCGGCGCGATGGGCAAATCCGCGCAGCTTTTCCTGCACACCTGGCTGCCCGACGCGATGGAAGGCCCGACGCCCGTGTCGGCGTTGATCCACGCCGCGACCATGGTGACGGCGGGTGTGTTCCTCGTCAGCCGCATGTCTCCCGTTTTCGAGTTCGCACCGCAGGCGCTGATGTTCGTGACCTTCATCGGGGCCACCACGGCCTTCGTCGCCGCCACGATCGGCCTCGTGCAGAACGACATCAAGCGCGTCATCGCCTATTCCACGATGAGCCAGCTCGGCTACATGTTCGTGGCAGCAGGCGTGGGGGTCTATTCGGTCGCCATGTTCCACCTCTTCACCCATGCCTTCTTCAAGGCGCTGCTGTTCCTTGGGGCCGGATCGGTCATCAACGGGATGCATCACGAGCAGGACATGCGCAACTATGGTGGCCTGCGCAAGAAGATGCCCTATACGTTCTGGGCAATGATGATCGGCAGTTTGGCCCTTACCGGCGTCGGCATTCCGCTGACCACGATCGGTTTTGCCGGGTTCCTCAGCAAGGACGCAGTGATCGAAAGCGCCTATGCCGGCACGGCGGGCGGCTATGCTTTCTGGATGCTGGTGATTGCGGCGCTGTTTACCAGCTTCTACAGCTGGCGACTGATGTTCATGACCTTCTGGGGAGCGCCCCGCGGGGACAAGCACACGCACGAGCACGCGCATGAATCGCCCACCGTCATGCTGGTGCCGCTGGGTGTGCTGGCGCTCGGGTCGATCTTTGCCGGGATGATCTGGTACGGCAGCTTCTTCGGCAAGCCGAACGAGGTCATCAAGTTCTTCGGCGGAAAGTATGGCGAGCCCACGCAGGAACTGGTCGAGGCCGTGGCCGAACGCAGCCCCAAGGCATCCGAACTGAAATACATCATGGAAAGCAAACCGGGCGAGGCCGCGATCTACATGGTGCCTGAAAACACCGTCCTGCACGAGGCGCATTACGTCCCGAAACTGGTGAAGGTGTCGCCCTTTATCGCGATGCTGATCGGGTTTGTCGCCGCCTGGCTCTTCTACATCAGGGATCCGTCCCTTCCGCGCCGTCTGGCCGAGAACCAGCGGCCGCTCTACCTGTTCCTGCTGAACAAGTGGTACTTCGACGAGATTTACGATTTTCTCTTCGTGCGGCCCGTCAGGGCGCTGGGGCAGCTGCTGTGGAAACGCGGTGACGGCTCGGTGATTGATGGCATGATCAACGGGGTTGCAATGGGGGTCATTCCCTTCTTCACCCGTCTCGCAGGGCGCGCGCAGTCCGGCTACATCTTCACTTACGCCTTTGCCATGGTGATCGGGGTTGCGGTCCTTGTCACATGGATGATGCTCGGCGGGGGGGCACGCTAATGGATAACGTCCTTTCCATCACCACCTTCATCCCGCTCATAGCCGCGGCGATCCTCGCGGTCTTTCTGCGGGGCGAGGACGAGTTTGCCCAACGTGCTGCCAAATGGGTGGCGATGGTGGCCACGCTGCTGACCTTCGTCGTCTCCATCGCGATCCTGGCGCAGTTCGACCCCGGCGACACCGGCTTCCAGATGGTCGAAGAGGCGCCCTGGCTTCTCGACATCAAGTACAAGATGGGCGTGGACGGGATTTCGATCCTCTTCGTGATGCTCACCACCTTCATGATGCCGATCACCATCGCGGCCAGCTGGAACGTGACGCACCGGGTCAAGGAATACATGATCGCCTTCCTGGTGCTGGAAACGCTGATGCTGGGCGTGTTCATGGCGCTCGATCTGGTGCTCTTCTACCTGTTCTTCGAGGCCGGACTCATTCCGATGTTCCTGATCATCGGCATCTGGGGCGGCAAACAGCGCATTTATGCCTCCTTCAAGTTCTTCCTCTACACCTTCCTCGGTTCGGTGCTGATGCTGGTGGCGATCGTGGCGATGTATGCCGATGCGGGCACCACCGATATCGTGGCGCTTATGGATCACAACTTTGCCTCCCAAACCTTCTCGCTACTGGGCGTGCAGGTCATCGGCGGGCTGCAGACGCTGCTGTTCCTGGCCTTCTTTGCCAGCTTTGCGGTCAAGATGCCGATGTGGCCGGTGCATACCTGGCTGCCGGATGCCCACGTGCAGGCGCCCACGGCAGGCTCGGTCGTGCTGGCGGCGATCCTGCTCAAGATGGGTGGCTACGGCTTCCTGCGGTTCTCGCTGCCGATGTTTCCGGTGGGGTCGGAGGTGCTGACGCCACTGGTCCTGTGGTTGTCGGCCATCGCCATCGTCTATACCTCGCTGGTGGCGCTGGCTCAGGAGGACATGAAGAAGCTGATTGCCTATTCATCCGTGGCCCATATGGGCTATGTCACCATGGGCATCTTTGCCGCCAACCAGCAGGGCATCGACGGCGCGATTTTCCAGATGCTCAGCCACGGCTTCATCTCCGGCGCGCTCTTTCTGTGCGTCGGCGTGATCTACGACCGGATGCACACCCGCGAGATCGACGCCTATGGCGGGCTGGTCCAACGGATGCCGGCCTATGCGCTGATCTTCATGTTCTTCACCATGGCCAATGTCGGCCTGCCGGGCACATCCGGGTTCATTGGCGAGTTCCTGACGCTGCTGGGCATCTTCCAGGCCAATACCTGGGTGGCGCTGGTGGCCACATCCGGTGTGATCTTCTCGGCGGCCTATGCGCTCTGGCTCTATCGCCGGGTGATGCTGGGCGAACTGATCAAGGAAAGCCTCAAGTCGATCACCGACATGAGCGGGCGCGAGCGCGCGATCATGGCGCCGCTGGTGGCCATGACGCTGCTGCTGGGGGTCTATCCCAGTCTGGTCACGGACATCATCGGGCCCTCGGTCGAAGCGCTGATTGCAACCTATGACACGGCGTTGGCCGAGGCAGCGACCTCGACCATGATTGCCGAAACATCGCAATGACGGGGGCCAAGACATGATCCAGGCTGATCTGAATATCCTGCTGCCCGAGATTGTCCTCTCGGTCTATGCGATCCTGGCCCTTCTGGGCGCGGTCTATACCGGCAAGGACAAGATGGCGGGCATGCTCGTATGGCTCACTGCCGGGCTGATGGTGGCGCTGGCCTTCTATTTGGGCACGGTGACCGGCGAACACGAAGCCTTCGGCGGCATGTTCGTCGACGACAGTTTCGCGCGCTTTGCCAAGATTCTGATCCTGCTCAGCGCGGCGGCCGTACTGGTGATGAGCCAGGAATACATGGCCCGGCGCCAGATCCTGAAATTCGAGTACCCGTTGCTGATCGCGCTCAGTACGGTAGGCATGAGCGTCATGGTCTCGGCGGGCGACCTGATGTCGCTCTACATGGGGCTCGAGCTGCAATCGCTGTCACTCTACGTGGTGGCCTCGCTGCGCCGCGACAGCGTGAAATCGACCGAGGCGGGCCTGAAGTATTTCGTCCTGGGCGCGCTCAGCTCGGGTCTGCTGCTGTATGGCGCGAGCCTGGTCTACGGCTTCACCGGCACCACGAATTTCGCGGGCATCATCGCCGCCGCCGACGGCCAGGCACCTTTCGGCCTGCTGTTGGGGCTCGTCTTCGTGATCTCGGGTCTGGCCTTCAAGGTCTCGGCCGTGCCCTTCCACATGTGGACGCCGGATGTCTACGAGGGCGCACCCACCCCCGTGACCGCCTTCTTTGCCACGGCCCCAAAGGTCGCGGCGATGGGGCTCTTTGCACGGGTCATGTTCGATGCCTTTGGCGGGATCATGACCGACTGGCAGCAGATCC
>FYBJ01001795.1_pt1:0-22500 | contig 25862 bp, 27 predicted proteins | sample 1134611 | NCBI WGS metagenome assembly FYBJ01 (sample SAMEA104116008, study PRJEB20421) | marine metagenome | isolation source: marine | reverse complement strand
CTATGTTCTGGAAGCCTTGCTGGAATATCTGCATCAAATCGCACTCTGGCAACAGATTGGAAACATTGAGCAGGTCAAAGATAGTCCTGTTGAAGCATTGGCACAGCAATTTAATCCGGAAGATATTCAACTGCTTTATGATATTGCTTTAAAAGGCCAGGAAGAACTCGCTCTCGCTCCGGCACCGGCGATAGGTTTTGAAATGACCCTGCTTCGCATGCTGGTTTTTCGACCTGCCGGCGAGATTCAGGCGCAGGATTTTTTTCTGAGCGAACAGGTTTCTCAGTCAGTAGCAGAACAAAACGCCGTAACAACCGCTCCAGCAAAGGATATTGCGGCTTCTGCTGCGCCAATGAATACCGTCCAGACGGCAACAGAACGAGCACAGCCAACGACAGACGCCGAAGAACTTACTGAAAATAAAGAACCGGTTCAAAGCCAGAAACAGCCAGAAAAAAAAATCCCACAGGAAAATAACGACGCAAACATTGTAATTAAAAATTCGGCCCCCATATCAAATAACTGGGATGAAATTCTGCCGGCCCTGGGATTGAAAGGTTTAAGCCATAACGCAGCTGAAAATGCAATACTGCTGGAAATAGAGGGCAGTGTACTGGTACTCGGCGTCAGCGGAGGACATCAGTCGCTGTTTACCCCCAGCACCACCCAACGCATTGAAGAAGCGTTGAGCAATTATTTTCAAAGCCCCAGGAAAATCAGGATTGAAAAGAAAGACCAGATAGAAAATTCACCAGCTCAGCAGAAACAAATGGCAAAAGAACAGAGGCATCAGGCCGCGGAACAGTCCCTGGAGCAAGATCCTGTTCTTGAAGAGATAAAACAGAGTTTTTCAGCTAAAATTGTCAATAACTCTATAACTGCTAAAGAAGATGGTGTATAATTAAGTCATTTAATAAACAAAGAGGTTAATTATGAATCTTGGCGATATGATGAAACAAGCTCAGGAAATGCAAAAACGCATGCAGGACGCTCAAAAACAATTAGAAAACCTGTCGGTTACCGGCGAATCAGGCGGCGGAATGGTGAAGCTCAAAATGAATGGCCGCCATGTAGCGCTTGCTCTTGACATTCATGACTCACTGTATGAAGAAGGCGACATGCTGAATGACCTGGTGATTGCCGCTATTAATGATGCTGTTAACAAAGTTGAAACTGAATCACAAAAAATGATCGGTAAAATCACTGCAGGTCTGAATATTCCTACAGATATGATGAAAGAAGACGATAAGGACTAATTTCTGTCATGGATCGCATGTATCGTTTAACAGATGCATTAAGGTGCTTGCCCGGCGTTGGACCCAAGTCTGCACAGCGAATGGTATACCATTTGCTCCAGCACCAGCGCCAGCAGGGACTGAATCTGGCACAATGTCTTGAAGATGCCCTGCGCCATATTGGCAACTGTCAACGATGCAATAATTTCAGCGAACAGACATTATGCCATCTTTGCAGCCATCCTGAACGAAACGAAAAAATGCTCTGCGTTGTTGAAAGCCCTGCAGACATTCTGGCGATTGAACAAAGCCACGCTTTTAACGGTCGGTATTTTGTATTGATGGGAAAGATTTCCCCAATCGACGGGCTTGGACCTGAGGAAATTGGTCTGCCGCGTTTGCAGCAATTGATTCAGCAGGAAGCCATTGAAGAAGTTATTCTTGCACTAAGCCCCGGTATTGAAGGTCAGACAACGGTTCATTTTATTCGGCAATTACTGGATAATGAACCCGTCAAACTCAGCCTGCCGGCACAAGGCATCCCCTCTGGCGGAGAACTGGAATACCTGGACAGCAATACCATCGGCAGCGCCTTGCGAAACAGGGCCGCAGTTTCGGCATGAATCATGGTTAAATCCATTTTTTGAATCACTGATTAGGGTCTGTTGACAGAACATAATTCCCACAGTCTATCTGCAGGAATTTAAGGTCAGGTCACGGAAATTCGTGGAAGAAATATTGATGACTTTAAAAAAACACCTTGCAACAAAGGGAAGTTTTATTCTTCTTTCCCTTTTACTACTGCTGGTTACGCCGCTGTCTATCACAACATTACATGCAACAACCGCAAAAAACCTCTGGCTGAAATGGGAGATCAGTAATCCGCTTTCAAAAAAAACCATTTCTCACGATAAATGGCAACGATTTCTTTCAAAACATGTCCATTCAAATAAAGAAGGCATCCATATTGTTGATTACAAAAAGTTCAATCAGGACGACATTGCGCTTCTGGACAGTTATATTGCTGAAATGTCTGCAGTTAACATTGATGATTATAGCCGGGCGCAACAACTTGCCTATTGGCTGAATCTATATAATGCACTGACAATAAAACTTATCAGCAGCTACTATCCTGTGAACAGCATCCGGGAAATTAAAATCTCTCCCGGACTGTTCAGTGTCGGCCCATGGGGAGCCCAACTGGTCAAAGTGAATGGGACGGACTTAACTCTTGATGATATTCATAATCGAATCATTCGCCCCATCTGGAATGATCCTCGTACACATTATGCTATTAATAACGGAACGATTGGATCAGCCAACCTCAGCATGACTGCTTTTAAAGGCGAATTGATTGAAGAACAGCTCAATCAGGCCGCAGCAGCTTACATTAACTGTTTAAGAGGCGTGCATATAATCGAAGGAAAACTGGTGGTTTCAAAAATTTATGAGTGGTATGCGCTTGATTTTGGCCCCGATCAACCCAGCATCATTAAACATCTGTCTCAATTTGCAAAGCCTGCATTGAAAGAAGAACTTAAATCAATCAATAATATAGAAGCATATATTTATAACTGGCATCTGAATACACGATAATAGGACGCGCATGACAAAAAAAATGGATTTTCGCAGGCTTTTTTCCTTTTTATGTCTGTTTAATGGCGTGTTTCTACTATTACAGCTTATTTTAATCTTAAATGGCAGCGGTAATTTTCTGAGCGCAGTCAGTATGCCGGATAAGGTATACATCGAAATACTGTTAAGCCTGCTCATTCATATTTTTCTTTATATCCTCCTTTCAATCCTGCAGGCTTTGATAATTTTAAAGCTGCCGTTTGAAAATAAAGAAAAATGGATGATTTGGATATGGTCATTGACCATTGCTGCCTTATTAAGCCTGAATGCCTGGTTTTTTCCGGCCAGCAAATTCAGCCAGATGCTGTTTCCGCCACTGCCGAAATCACTGACTCTGCTCATTGTATTATCCAGCACCATCCCGCTTACTCTGGCAGCAATATACAGCCTGTTTCAATACAAAATCGCAAGCCTTGCTATATTGTGCGTCGTTTCTTTATCTCTGGTCATTAACAGACAGAATAATTCAACGCCTCAGCAACAAACGGCGGAAAAACCCAACATTGTCATTATCGGCATTGATTCATTGACGCCAACGCGAATTACAGCAAACAGAATGCCTAACCTTCATTATCTATTGAAACAATCAACGTTCTTTAGTGATACCATCAGTCCGCTGCCAAGAACCTATCCTGCCTGGGTCAGCATCTTAACGGGGCTTTATGCACAACATCATGGTGCGCGATATAACCTGATCCCGGCGAAATGGGTAAAAAAAGAAAATAATCTGGTGAACACCATGGCTTCGGCAGGATACCAAACCATTTACGCCACCGATGAACGCCGGTTTAGCAGTATCGACAAAGATTTTGGCTTTAACCAGGTTATCGGTCCGCGTTTTGGAGTCAATGACATGCTGATTGGCAGCTTTAATGATTTTCCCATCATTAACCTGATAGCAAATTTACCTTTCAGTCAGTGGCTGTTGCCCTATAATTACATGAACCGCGCCGCATATTATCACTATTATCCGGAAACCTTTAATCATGCCATAAAAGCTCATCTCCTTAAGAATAAATCTCAACCCATTTTTCTGGCCGTACATTATACCCTGCCCCACTGGCCCTATTCCTATGCAAAAACCCATCAAAAAAATAAAAGCGATCCATTCAACTTACATGGAAAAGAATTCATATATGAACAGGCATTAACCGCCGTCGACGGGCAAATGTTCCAGCTTTATTCTTTTCTTCAACAAAATGATTTTTTAAATAATGCTATTGTCATTCTACTCAGCGACCATGGCGAAACCTTATTCAACGAAGGTTCACGCCCAATTTCGATATCCACTTACCAGGGAAAAAGCTTTCGCTTTGCAAATTATATTAAAAATAAAACAGCAACCCGACTGAATACCAGCTCAGGACACGGTTCAGATTTATTAAGCCCAGATCAATTCCATTCCCTGCTGGCCTTTCAAGTATTTAACCATCAAAGCCTTATCAATACAGCGCAGGTGAGTCAGCAAAGAGCCAGCCTGCTGGATATCCGCCCGACGCTGGAAGCGTTTATCCATGCCCCATCAAAAACAAAGCTCGATGGGCTGTCATTGAAGAATCTTGTAATGGGAAAAACGAATAAAACCGTTGAACGGGATTTTTACCTTGAAAGCGGCATGCTTCCAAATCAATCCTTATCGAAAGAAAAATCCATAGAGCTGGCACAACAGTTATTCGAAATCGACTCAGAAGGGCGGCTTCAACTTAAAAACCAGGCACTCGATACGCTGGATAAAGTAAAACTGTATGGCATTTTGTCTCATTCATGGCTGCTTGTGACCTATCCTGACGATGATAAGCTGATACAGGTACTGTTGAATTTAAACTCCGGCCACTGGTCAGACGATCCTCAATCATCGCTCTTTAAAAAAGCCCATGCGGATGACCTCTTTCGAAAGCTCAGCGCCTTTCTGCCTGTTCAAACAGCTCCTCAAGAGAAGCGTTCTGCGTCATAGGCTTTATTGCATAAACCGTAATGACTCGTTGAACAGCCTGACATTTTCTCTTTCCTGGCTGTCGAAGTGGACGCTCCAAATCTAGTGCATAAGGTTGCGTGCCAATCCCCCTTAACTGCAATGCTTCCCTCAATGCTTCCATAGTTGAATGAAAGGCTTCAAAAACCCTCAACAGCGCCTGCCGTTCGATTAACTGTTGAATGATAATACCTTCGACCTCGCCGCCATGCAGGACATGATGAATAAGCCTTAATAAATACCGGCTGTCATTATTCGAAAAATAACCATATAAATCCAGACAATCCGAAGTTTTAAAGGTCTGGAATAAATGAATCATCGAGGACTTAAACTGCTGCCTGTCAAAATTCTCACTGATACATTTTCCACCCAGTTTTTCCTGGAGTACCATTAAGGCATCAATCAGTCTTTCAGGGTTAAACCAAAATTTATAAGATCGAAGCAGATCAAAGAGGCATTCATGGACAAAACCCTCATCATCAACCCCATCCACATGCATTTTCCATTTTTTTAATGCCGTCAAAATGCTCGCCTTGAAGCTTTCATCCACATGCAATTCGACCCCCTTCGGTAATTCATCTTCATGCAGCAGCAAATCATTGACCGGTTCAATCTGCAAGGCCTCTGCCCGTTTGAAGTAGAGTTGCTGAATTTGTTCGATAAATTGATACAAATTGGCCAGACGCTTACTGATGGAGATTAGTTTTTCTGAGGGAATATCCCGATTGATAAACTGTTCTGGAAAGAGTTTGTAATAATAAAGACTGTTAAACAATTTTAAAAATGATGCATCCGAAAAAATATTTTCCCAGCAGCGAATTTCATTTTGCTGAAAACACTGAAAAGCATCCGACAACTGACCTAAGCCATTTTCCTGATGACAGTTGAACCATTGGACAAGATAGAGTAACCATGCATCCGGTTTTCTTGTTTGCATTAACCGTTGCAATGGCTGTTCAATTCTTGCTTCAGGCGGTGTCTGTTCAGGTTTGCGTATTAACTTATGTTTAAATTGTGCATAAAATTCGACAAGTTGGTGAATCACGGTTGCTCGTTCTGCATCTAAAACTGCAAGTGTCATTTGCTGTTGTAGCTGTACTATCTTTTCATAGATCTGCTCTGAGGTTAAAAAGTCATATGATGAAGAGATGGACTGTACAGGATTGACGGATTTAAAAAAACTCAAATACAAGGGATAGCTCACCAGCAATTTTTCAATAATTTCAAGACATTGCCCCGATTGCATGCCAGTTCCTACCTGAGTTGCAGCGGTAAGATCGCATTCCAGACTTTTGATACGGTGAAGAATAGAGGCCTTATTCTGTGTATCTTTATTCAGCAGCCAGCTCACACCTGTTGAGGGTAAATGTTCCATCAATTTCCCCATGCAGAGAGGTTATGTATTTAACTTAGCATAGTTTGATAAAAAACCAAACATTGCAATACGATAATGATTCAGCCAGAATATAATTTTCATCTTGGTAGAAACACATGGAGCCAGAACAGGATATTATTATAGTGGATTCTCGGAGCGTTGCTCCGGAGCTATTTGACTATTTTAAACAGTTTGGTTTAAACATCATCCATCTCGATGGGTTAGAAGCGTTGTCATCGCAAAAAAAGCTTCCCCTTGCATTAGTGATTGACGCTGAATCATTGACATCGCTCAGAGAAGATCTGCAATCAATTTATCAAAAATACAGCTGCCCTATTATTGTGATAACCAGCCAGCCATCATTTTTCGATGCCATTGGTGCCTTGGAATCCGGGGCGGATGATGTGATGAAAAAGCCGGTTCTGGCCAGAGAACTGCATGCCCGTATTAATGCTATCAGCCGACGGGTTGCAATCGAAGCAAAAGAAGTTCAACCGGAAAAAAACGTTCTGGTTTTTGATCAGTGGAGGCTCTTCCCTGCATCCCGGGAAGTATTCAACCAACAGGGTGAACGCCTGGCCCTGACCAGTACGGAATATGATTTTTTATATGAATTGGTCAAACAACCTCAGGAAATTTTGAGCAGGGAGAGTCTGTCCAAACTGCATCACCATAGCAGCAGCTCAGCGCTGGATCGACGCATTGATGTTCAAATCAGCCGGCTACGACAAAAAATTGACCAAGGACATAAAAAGAACAGCCTTATCAAAACCATTCGCAACCAAGGTTATATGTTCACCGGGCGAGTGCTGGTCATCCATGAAAGCGAATTATCTTAGTACCTCGTCCTGTAAATATTCAGCTAGTACCGTTTCCATTTAGTTTTGCAAGGTGAAAATTTCATTAAATTAATCTTTCCTACGTTCCGCGGCTTGTCCGCGGGATCCAGTGATGTAGATAGATTCATGGATCCCGCGGACAAGCCGCGGGACGTAGGTTCAACAAATTGTATTTTTTCACCTTGCAAAACTAAATGGAAACGGTACTAGGTTTTCCAGACCCTGACCGACTGAACCCGATTTTCTCCGACTTTGAGAATTTCAATTTGAAATTCTTTTAATTTAAGGCAGCATTCTGCAGGGGGGATATAACCAAGGTATTCCGTGATAAGACCGCTCAATGTTTTTGGCCCGATATCCGGAAATAACCAGCCGGTGGCTCTTTTTATCTGGCGCAAGGTCGTAGAGGCATCGAATACAATTGAGCCGTCGTCCTGTACAATAATACCCTGGCTTAAATCAGCAATATCAGTGGTAAATTCGCCAACGACCTCTTCCAAAATATCTTCCAGAGTTACCAGCCCCTGAATATCTCCATATTCATCGACAACAAAAGAGCTTCGTCGCTTCATTTTTTGAAACTGGGAAATCTGCATGTTTAAAGGCGTCCCTTCTGGAATAAAATATGGAGACTCCGCCACATCAAGCAGAGCCTGAAGCTCAAGCTCATCATCCAGCAACAGGTGTAACACATCCCGCATATGAATCATTCCAACAATATGATCAATTGAATCGCGGTACAATGGCAGCCGGGTATGCTGAGCAGTCTCCAACTGTTCTAATAACTCACTCCAGGGTTGTTCAATATCAATACCGACGATATCAGATTTTGGCACCATAATATCTTCAACGGTCGCCTGCTCCAGATCCAGAAGCCCAATGATCATACCTTTATGCTCAAGGGGTAGAAACCCTCCTGCTTCATGAACCATTGTTCTCAACTCATCACCGGTCAAGGTCTCAATATCAGCACGGGCAATGGTTACACCAAACAATTTTAAAACAGCTTTCGTCACCGCAGAAATAAGATAAACCAGCGGAGCAAATAGATATTGCAGCATTCTCAACGGCCAACAGGAATAAAAGGCAAATTTCTGGGGGTTCATTGCAGCCAGTGTTTTGGGCGTCATTTCAGAAAACACAAGAATAATCATGGTCAGTAAAATGGTGGCGAAGGCAACGCCGGCATCACCGTAAAGACGCTGCGCAAGCAGGGTGGCCAGCGTTGATGCAACGATATTGGCAAGGGTGTTTCCAATTAAAATGACAGACAACAAGCGGTCTGGCTTTTGCAGCATTTTATAGACTAAGGTTGCAGATTTGTTTTTTTGTTTAACCAGATGTTTCAACCGATAGCGGTTAATCGACATCATGCCTATTTCGGAGCCGGAGAAAAAACCGGATAATAATACAAGAAACAAAAGAAACAGTATCAGCGATAATATTGAAAGATGCACGGAATGTCCTTGTTAAGCTTGCGCGACAAAAAAATTGTATCAAAAAAATCCTGTTTACACCTTAATAAATATTCATTTTTTTTTCTTAAAAGCATGCAAAAAAGCTTTATTATTAAATTATTATTAAAAACTATTGAGTTCCAGTAGCATTTTGAGGTATGTTGAAATTATCCATTGTAAAAATGGGTAATATTCATGTCATTTAAGGATAGATGACAAGCACTAACTTAAGGAGGAGTCATGTCTAAGGGTGAAGTAAAATGGTTCAACAACGCAAAAGGATGGGGGTTTATCATTCCTGAAGGCGGTGGAGAAGATATATTTGTTCACTTTTCTTCAATCAACGGTAGTGGTTATAAAACTTTAACTCCAGGTCAAATCGTGAGTTATGAAGTTCAGCAAGGTGAAAGAGGCCCTCACGCTTCCAACGTAACTGCGCTGACTGAAGAGCTGGAAGAAGAGACTGCGTAAATACCAGCAAGGCTTGATTCCAGCCAGTAGCAAATCTGGCTGGCACTTCCTTTTTCAGGAAACTGTTGGGTATTCCCTAAAATTCGGTTAATATGAACCACCATTAACTGTGCTTTGTATTTATGAAAAAAGGGCTTTTGCTTATTAATCTGGGTACACCTGATGCGCCAGACCTAGCTTCCGTTCGCCGTTATCTGGCTGAATTTCTTGCAGATTATCGAGTGGTCAGCCTTCCTGGCTGGATAAGGTATGTTCTTCTATACGGAGTCATCCTGCCTACCCGTCCACGACAAAGCGCCAAAGCCTATCAGGCCATATGGACAGAGAATGGCTCGCCATTACTTGTTGAAAGTAATAAACTTCTTCATCGCTTAAAAAATTTACTTGAAGGAGAATATCAGGTTGTATTAGGTATGCGATATGGCAATCCAGGACTGCAGGACGCATTGGATTCCCTGAAAGAATGCAATCATCTGACCATCCTGCCGCTATATCCGCAATATTCATCGGCAGCAACAGGCTCTTCCATTGAGGCCTGTCTGAATTTACTCAGCAAACAGAACAATATACCCAGCCTGCGAGTCATCAACGAGTTCTATGATCACGGAGCCTATATTGCAGCCCAGGCGGCTCAAATCAAACCCTATCTTAAACATGTGGAACATCTGCTGTTCAGCTACCATGGTTTACCTGAAAACCACCTTCATCAAAACGGCTGTCAATCCATCTGTTCTGATGCCTGCCCGCCGGTCAATGAAAAAACGGCTTACTGCTATCGTGCTCAATGCTTCCAGACCAGTAAAATTTTGGCTGAAACATTGAACATTGGAAACAATGAGTACAGCAGTTCATTTCAATCGCGATTGGGACGAACACCATGGATTAAGCCCTATACCGACAGCCATTTAAAAACCCTATACGAGCGCGGCGTCAGACGATTAGCCGTTGCCTGTCCTTCATTTGTATCCGATTGCCTGGAGACGCTGGAAGAAATTGCCATGCAGGCAAAAGAGCAATGGCTTGAACTCGGCGGAGACAGCTTTACCTTTATTCCCTGCATGAATGATAATGAGCAATGGATTCAGGCCATTCAGCAAATTTTACTTGAAAATAAGGAATATTGATTTTTCTTCATTTTGTGCTATACAAAATCTATTGGCACAAAATGGAGAATCATATGTCTCATAAACGCTTTGCCGAACGCTTGAATCATGAACTGGACAGCATTGGATTGCCCAGTACCAGAAATGAACGCATTGATGCCTTTGCAAAAATGCTGAAATTGCAACGTTTTAAAGCAGAATCCTTACTAAATGGAATGACGCTGCCTCAAGAACCCCTGTTATCCCAACTTGCTGAAGAACTCGAAGTCAGTGTTGACTGGCTGCTTGGCAACAATGAGGCTAACATCTAAACAAACTTAACGAATCAACGCCTGATAATCTTCAACAAGCTGCTGTGCTTTATGAGGTCCGGTGAAAAAAGCCTGCAGCTGGCCTTGAGGATTAAATAACATTACAGCTCCACTATGCTGTATATCATAATTTTCCTGATTTTTATCACCCTTGAGAGCGACCTTAGCATAAACAATGCCCAGTTCTCGCCCCATGGATTCAATGATCTTGTTATCTGCTCTTGCACCATAAAAATGCTTATCAAATGCCCTGACATAGTGACCCAGTTTTTCAAGACTGTCTCTATCAGGATCAATAGAAATCATGGTCACCTGAGGTAAGGGTCTGATTTGCTTTTCCTCAAGCGAACGATACATTTTTGCCAGTTCCCCCATAGTCATCGGGCATACATGACCGCAATTGGTAAACCCAAAAAACACCATGGTCCACTGCCCTTTTAAACTATCATTAGTGTATGCTGTTGAATCAATACCCTGCAGCCTGAACGCTGAAACCTGCCTTGGCTGTTTTAGGTAAGCACCATGAAATTTTGATTCATCCACGCCTTTGGGCTTCAGGTGTTGAAAAAAGAATATACCGGTTATCAATGCCGCAGCGGCTATACAGGCGATAACGGTAACGCGAACGCCCTGATTTTTCTCACTCATGTTCTCTCCTCAAAGATAATGATCAACCAACAGAAACACAAACAAAACCATCAGATAAACAATGGAAAAACGAAACGTCTGCATCGCCACTCTTGCCTGCTGACTGCGATAGAGTTTTACAGACCAATATAGAAAGCGTGCACCCAGAAGCAATGCGCCAACAGCATAGAAGCCACCGCTCATCTCAACAAAAAATGGCAGCATACTGACCAGTACCAGCAAAATGGTATACAGTAAAATATTCAATTTAGTAAAGTGAACGCCATGTGTAACCGGTAACATAGGAATTTTAGCATCCTTATAATCCTCAAGCCGATAGATGGCTAACGCCCAGAAATGCGGAGGCGTCCAGGTATAGATAATAAGAACCAGCAGCAATGCCTGCGGATCAAGCTGGTTGGTGACTGCAGTCCACCCCAAAAGCGGCGGCGCGGCGCCGGCTAAACCGCCAATCACGATATTTTGCGGTGTCGCCCTTTTTAAATAGCCGGTATAGATTCCAGCATAACCAATCAATGAAACAAACGTTAATACCGCCGTCAGGGTATTGACCCAGATGGTCAATATACCAAGGCCGATACTGCCTATCAAAACAGCAAAGATAATTGCCTGCCTGACAGTTACCCTTCCATGCGCAACCGGTCTTTTATGGGTACGGCTCATCACGGCATCGATATGCCTGTCCACCAGATGATTGATGGCAGCAGCCGATCCTGCACAAAAAGCAATCCCCATCAATGCGCTCCATAAGCGTTGAAAAGGTACGGCCCCAGGGGTAGCCAGATACATGCCGACCAATGCTGTAAGCAACATCAGAAGCACGACCTTGGGTTTACAAAGTTCCAGATAGTCGCGCCAGTTAAACATCCATCCCGCGCGGGTTTCAGCCTGCATACTCATCAAGGCTCACTCCTTTTCTGCACAAAACACAACATGGTAAATACCGTTCCCAGCAACAGCGCTGCAACACCATTATGGGCTACGGCTACCGGCAGCGGCAGTAAATAGACAACATTCAGGATGCCCAGGGTAAATTGCAAAATAACCAGCAACAATGCGATGCCTGCCGCGGTTCTTAATCCTTTGAGCGAGGATTTTTTCATAATAAACAGTGACAATATACCGATGTATATCACCGTAATCACCGCCCCCAATCGATGGATAGTCTGGATGGCCGCCCTGATCTCAGAGGGAAGCACGCCGCCCTGATAATTAAATCCGGGTTTCGAAAATAAGTTAAAACCATGTGAAAAATCCATCGACGGCCACCAGACGCCATTACAGGAGGGAAAACCTATACAGGCAATTCCTGCATAATTTGCGCTGACCCAGCCGCCCAAGGCAATCTGTAATAACACAATAATAAACCCAAGTCCCAACCAGAACTGCCAGCATGGTGAATACTTTGTGCAGCAAGCGCTTAATCTGAATCGAAGCCGGACAAGACTTGCAAAAATAAGGATGCCTCCAAGCAAGTGTCCCATCACCACAACCGGCAATAATTTTAACGTGACCGTCCACATGCCCAGCAAGGCCTGGAAAATAACCAGCGACATTAAAAACAATGGCAAAAGCAATGGCAGGGTTTTATCCTTTCGTCTGAAATAAAGAAGCGTAGCGCCAATCAAAAATATCAGGCAGGCCAAGGTCCCTGCGGCATAACGATGATACATTTCCGTATTGGCTTTAACCGATTCAATCGGAAGATGCGGATAAAGGCTTTGTGCTTCTTTAAACGCTGCGCCAGAGGTCGGCAGTACCATCTTCCCATAACAGCCCGGCCAGTCCGGACAACCGAGGCCGGCATCCGTTAATCGGGTATAAGCGCCGAGCATCACGACAAACAAAGCTAAGACGATAGCGAGATTAAGTATTTTCTTCACTGAATTTAACGACATGTCAGCCTCTCTTCTCTGAACTATGCATCAGCAAATGCTTAAGATCTTTATAAATATCCTCAGATTTTGCATCTTGACGATAAGATAGGACAAAGTCTCCTTCAGGACTGACAATAAAAACCGACGGCGGTTTGCCCAGAAATTTACGTAAGGATTGTTCCTCGGCAGGAAGATTTTCTAAATGAATGTCGACCGTTTTGAGGTTTTCGGAAAACTGTTTATCCACTGCAACAGAAGCATAATCAAGCAGTAATAGCGCATCGACCTCATAGAGCCTGCGCCCAAGCGCCAGTCGAAGACGGGCCAGTTTATCCAGTTGCGTCTGGCAATCCGTACCACACTGGCTACCAGCCCAGAGAAGAAGCTTCCAGTGTTTTTGCTGATTAAATGCCGGGAGCTTCTCCTGCGTATCAACAAAACTTCCCTTATTTGTGGTTGCCGATAAAATAAGTTCAGGATGATTATAAAAATATAAAGCAGCAATCCCCGGCGCAGCAAACAGTAAAACCAGGAAAAACAGGGTTGATAAACGATGACTGAACAGCTTTTTCATAATGTCTTCTTAAAACTTAATGCAATGAAAATAATAAAGATAACCGATGCAATGCCAAACCATTGCGCAGCGTAGGCTTTATGACGTTCGGGAGGCATGGAAACCAGCGCCCATTGCCGAGTAAAACCATCAGGCTGTTTCGGATCAAGGCGAATGATAAACGGAACTACCTTTTTTTGCAAAATTTCGGCGATTTTTTTTATTTCAACTCGCTCGATAATCATTCTGTTCTGTCCGCGCAGCTCAATATTCTCCCCCAGCAGAAACGCCCCCTTGCCGGGATAGTAAGCCATACCCTTTATCTCTCTTGGCGCATCGGAAGTTTTGATTTCCGGTAACGTTCTTCGTCCATGTTGAGCTGCAACCCAGCCTCTGTCAACCAGTACCAGCCTGTCTGCGCCCTCTATCTGCAGAGGGGTCAACACATGATAACCAAGCTGATGGTTATGATGCTGATTGTCAAGAAAAAATATACTTGGTGAAAAATGGCCTTTCAGTTTGATTTTCTGATATTGTACCGGCAAAGCGGTTCCAGGATGCCAGCGGGTGAAATCCTGCTGCTGTTGTCTTGTTGCAGCCTCCAGCATCTGCTGTTTTTCGCTGTGCCGCGCCAGCTGCCAGAAACCAAGACGCATACAGAGCGCCACAGCAAGTAAGGCGCAGAAACTTAATCCCCAACCAGGGGTGAAACGGCGCTTAAAACAGGTTAAACTAAATTTATTTTGCATCATCATTTTTCAAGATTCGAGATTTAAACGCGGAGTATAACAAATGTTCACAAAAATTTTCATTATTATTGCCATGCTTATCATTCTGTTTGCCTTGGGGAGCGGTCTGGTTTATCTTGTCAAAGATAGCGGCAAAGGAAAGCGGACCGTCAAAGCGCTGACCTGGAGAATTGGTATCTCATTAGCTTTATTTATCTTTTTATTAATTGGATTTAGCACTGGGTTAATTTCACCACATTCAGTATAAGGAACGGGTATGACCTCTTTTAAACATCAATCTTTTATCAACATCTTCGCTTGTATCCTTGGATTTCTGGCGCTGAATATTAATGCCCGGGCCGACACCATCGATCATTACATGAATATTGCCAACAACATCCCTAAAATGGAGATGAAAGCCGACGAACAGGCGCAGGCCTGGGCTCGTTCTGCCCGCAATGTACTGGCCATCACCTGCGAAAGCATCCTGGAAACCATGATGGAAATGAATAACATTGCAGGCCAGCAGGGCAAACCACTTTTTTGCCCATCAAATGATGCGGCGCTGAATGCTCAGACATTAAACCAGCTGATTCAACAAACAGCTAAAGAGATGAGCAGTATGGAAACACAGCAAAAACCCATGACCGTATCGCAGGTTGCATGGATTGCGGTAAAGAAACAATTTCCCTGCAACGGTGGCGGTAATGCTTCGGGTAGCAGTTTACCCTTCCAGCAATTATCCAATATTGGCATTCACCATCAGTCTGGAATAAACTGACATGTATAAACCTTTAGCACTTTATATTGGCCTCCGCTATACGAGGGCGAGGAAAAAAAATCATTTTGTATCCTTTATTTCCTTAAGCTCGATGTTGGGAATCGCACTGGGCGTTATGGTTTTGATTACAGTGCTTTCAGTGATGAATGGCTTTGATGACGAAATTCATCAGCGTTTTTTTGGCATGGCGCCAGAAATCACCATTTCGGGTCAGGATGACAAAATAGCCCATTGGCAGACCCTGGCCGACGAAATTAAAAACATGCCGCAAATCCAGGCGATAGCGCCCTATGCCGGCGCTCAAGGATTACTGACCCATAGCGGCCAGGTTTTGCCTATTGTGCTGTCAGGTATTTTACCCTCGAAGGAGGAAGCAGTCAGCCACCTGCAGCAAAAACTAATTGCAGGCTCTCTGGAAAACCTGGATCATTTCGGGATTGTGTTAGGAAAAGATCTGGCCAATAACCTGGGAGTTCTGCTGGGCGATAAAGTATCTGTCATGATTCCACAGGCAACCGTCACCCCGGCAGGAATGATTCCCCGATTTAAACGCTTTACCGTTGTCGCCGTATTCACGGCAGGTTCTGGTTTTAATTTTGATAGCCGGCTGGCGTTTATTCATTTAAAAAATGCCCAAACTTTATTTCGACTGGGTCAGGACGTCAGCGGAATCAAATTAAAAATTCACAACGTCTATGAGGCGCCGGCATTATCAGACAAAATATCGCAAATCATCGGCCCCGAGTATCGGGTCGGCAACTGGACGGGGCAGTTTGGCGCATTTTTTAAGGCCGTCAAAATGGAAAAAACGATGATGTTTTTAATTTTACTTTTAATCATTGCGGTAGCCGCTTTTAACCTGGTTTCCTCTTTAGTGATGCTGGTGAACGATAAACAATCCGAGATTGCTATTTTGCGCACCATCGGGGCGACACCCTCGATGATATTAAGAATATTTATCATACAAGGCATGATGGTCGGTGTGATAGGAACGTTTATTGGCTTGATAGGCGGTTTGATACTGGCGGCCAATGCAACAGAAATAGTTAATGCATTACAGTCATTTTTTAATGTTCAACTGCTATCATCCAATATTTATTTTGTTGACTACCTGCCTTCAAAAATCATCCTTGGCGACCTTGTAAAAATTTGTCTGGCGGCCTTGCTGATGAGTTTTATTGCTACTATTTATCCCGCATGGCGGGCATCCAAAACCGTCATCGCAGAGGCATTGCACTATGAATAGTCCTTTAATCCAATGTCATAATTTGTATAAAACCTACCATGATGGCAAAGAAGATATTGAAGTGCTGAATGGCATTGAACTTGCCATTCATCCTGGAAATAAAATAGCGGTTCTTGGTCCCTCAGGCTCAGGAAAAAGCACCTTGCTCCATCTTTTTGGCGGGCTGGATGCGCCAAGCCGCGGCGAGGTTAACATCCTCAATGAAAACTGGCAGCAGTTAAGCGAAAAAAAACGCTGCATGTTGCGAAATCAACATCTTGGTTTTATTTACCAGTTTCATCATTTACTGCCTGAATTTTCAGCACTGGAAAACGTTGCAATGACCCTGCTGATTGCCGGAGTTAACCAGAACGAGGCTCGAGACAAGGCGGAGGCGATGCTGACAAGAGTAGGACTTTCTCAACGACTGACGCATAAACCGGCACAATTATCCGGTGGAGAAAGACAACGGGTTGCCATTGCCAGGGCTTTGGTTCACCAACCAAAACTGGTTCTGGCCGATGAACCGACAGGAAATCTTGACCAGAGCACGGCCTCGCATATTTTCGATTTGCTTCTTGAAATTAATGCAGACATTGATACAGCGTTGTTTATCGTGACGCATGATCAGGAGCTGGCAAATAAAATGGACGTCAAGCTGAGGTTGCTGTCAGGCAAATTAATGGATGCATAACCCCCATCGTCCAAAGTATAGCAAAGGACGTCCTGAATGCGGCACCGAGCCAACTGGCAGAGGTATCTCTGCCACGCTCGGCATGCCTAGCGTGGCAGCTTAAAAGAGATGCAATAAGGTCGGGTACAGGCAGATCCTAATAATCTGCATGCCCCGGCGTTCTAGGGAATGGAATCACATCCCGGACATTGGCGACGCCGGTGACGTAGCTGACCAAACGCTCAAGTCCCAGTCCAAATCCTGCATGCGGAACACTGCCGTAACGGCGCAGGTCAAGGTACCATTGATAAAAGTTTTTATCGAGTCCGCACTCGTCCATACGCTGCTCAAGAACCGCCAGACGTTCTTCACGCTGACTGCCGCCAATAATTTCACCAATTCCCGGTGCAAGTACATCCATTGCGGCAACGGTCGTCCCATCATCATTGATACGCATGTAAAAACTTTTGATATCTTTAGGATAGTCAGTGATGATGACCGGTTTTTTGCAGTATTCTTCTGCCAGATACCGCTCATGCTCAGACTGCATATCCAGCCCCCAACTGACCGGGTAGTCGAATTTTTTACCGGATTTCTCAAGAACTTCAATAGCCTGAGTATAACTCAACTCGGCAAACTCTGAATTAACAATATGCTCCAGACGCTCAATACAGCCAGGTTGAACAAATTTGTTAAAAAATTCCATATCATCCTGACATTCATCAAGAACGGCTTTACAGAGATACTGCAGCATCTCCTGGCTGAGTTTGCTGATATCGGCCAGATTTGCAAAAGCCAACTCAGGTTCTACCATCCAGAATTCAGCCAGATGGCGACTGGTATTGGAGTTTTCCGCTCTGAAGGTCGGGCCGAAAGTATAAACTTTCGATAAGGCCAGACAGTACGCTTCCACATTCAGCTGCCCGGAAACCGTCAGGTAGGTTTCCCGGCCAAAAAAATCCTGTTTAAAATCAATTCCGCCTTTTTCGTCACGGGGAAGATTCATCAGATCGAGAGTCGATACTCTGAACATTTCTCCGGCACCCTCGCAATCGCTGGCAGTAATAATCGGTGTATGCACCCAGAGGTAGCCTCTTTCATGGAAAAATCGGTGAGTTGCCTGCGAAAGGCAGTTGCGAATCCGCATCACAGCGGAAAGGGTATTGGTTCGAGGCCGCAAATGCGCAACTTCACGCAAAAATTCCAATGTGTGGCGTTTAGCCTGAACGGGATAAGTGTCTGGATTCTCAACATCACCGACAAGCTTGATATCATCCGCCTGAATTTCATAACTTTGCCCCTTACCCTGAGATTCGACCAGCTTTCCCTTTACGGTAATAGAGCAACCTGTTGTAATCTTCAGGATTTCTTCTTCATAGTTTGCAAGATTATCCATGGCCACGATCTGAATCGGGTCAAAGCATGAACCATCATGTAAACTGATGAACGACAGGCCTGCCTTTGAGTCTCGGCGGGTTTTAACCCAACCCTGTACAGAAACGCTGGAATCAACGGCAACTTCGCCACGAAGGCATTGTTTAATCGAATAATGTTCAGACATGTTTTACTCCACTTATCTGTTGATGAGCGCTATGGTACACTAAAGCAAACAAGGGAGGAACTGTTGAATGAAAAGATGGTTGATAATTCTATGCGGATTGTTCATTTCGACTCAACTGTCGGCATGGGAGACAAAATTAATCCTGTATCGCCCGTTTATCCGCCTGAACGAAGGGCTTTTGCAAATCAAACATAAAGTAGACAGTCAGTGTTTCAAACCTTCTGAAAAAATCATTCGCCAGGATGCATGGTCCTGTGAAACCAACAGTGAAATTCTCGATCCCTGTTTTATCAATGCAGCTGGAGACAGCTCTCAAATGCTTTGTCCTCAATCACCCTGGCAATCATCTGCAATTTTGTTAAACGTGCCATCGCTGAATCATTTTAATCTTCATACTGAAATGGATATGTCAAAACAGCTGCCCTGGGCCGTGGAGCTTGAAAATGGAACACACTGCCTTCGAACTCATAAAAGCGGTTATATTGACAACCTGCCTGTTAATTATCAATGCCAGAACCATCAACAATTGATTGGCGGAATTCAACGATGCAAGGAACAATGGACCAGCCTGCTGGCCAGTCAGGAGGATATTGACGAAGTGAGAATAAAAAAAGTCTGGTTTTGAGCAAAAGCCTTGCAATCAGCATTAATTCCGGCTTAAATAAGGAGTGAAGTTTCTATTCTATTAGGTTTTTTCCAAAGTTTAGGCCGGACGTTAGAATAGAAGCGCTATGGAACTTTTTTCAGGGAGAAACACAATGGTCATTACAGAATTTCATTCCTACATTATTGCCCAGGTCATTGGGCTGTATATGATTTTTATCTCAATCATTATGATGGCTCGCGCCAATTATTTCAAAGACGTTATATCCAACCTTCATGCAAAAGACCCTGTTATCATGTTTTCTTCAAGTTTCGGACTGATGCTCGGCCTGTTACTGGTTTGTATTCATAACCGATGGCTTCTTGAACCCAGTTTGCTTGTTACCATTATTGCATGGGTTATTTTTATCAAATCCCTGCTTTGGCTGGTATTCTCTGACGGCATGCTGAACATGATTAAAAAACATTACAGCGGCGCCAGCTATTATGTTATCAATGTCATCGTCCTCATTTACGGCATTATGCTGTTAACAAGAGGTTACTATCATTTTTATAGCGGTGCATTAGCCATCTGGTAAAAACGCCGGATCATGCAGGCAATAATCATTAATCCGCTGGATAAGAGGAAATTTATCCAGCGGAAATTCGAAGCGGTTTGCATTATAAACCTGAGGAATCAGGCAGATATCCGCCAGAGTAAAATCAGTACCCAAGCATACATCTTTTTTTCTTGATAAGGCCTCCAGCCGTTTTTCAAACGCAGCAAATCCCAGTTCCAGCCAATGGTGATACCATGCTTTTACCGCTTCCTCGTCTGCTGAAAACTGCTGCCTCAAGCGATTTAATACACGAAGGTTATTCAAAGGGTGAATATCACAGGCAATCATTTGTGCCAGCATCCGAACCTCTGCCCGCTCAACAGGCGTTTCGGGAAGCAGCGGCGGTTCCGGCATGATTTCATCCAGATATTCAATAATGGCCAATGACTGACTTAGAACGGCTTCTCCGACGTCCAAAGCAGGCACCAACGATTGAGGATTGATGTTCTTATACTCCTCATGATGCTGCTCTCCGCCATTGTTCACAAGATGAATCGACACCGTCTCATAAGAGGCTCCTTTAAGCTTTAGAGCAATTCTAACCCGGTAACTGGCGGTTGAACGGAAATAATCATATAACAGCATGCTCATTCCTTTTTACAATGATACTAGCCGTTGATCAATGGCGCCAAAAATACTTTGCCCCTGATCATCAAACATCTCGATGCGAATGTTGTCGCCAAAACGCATATAGGACGTTTCCGGTTTGCCTTTTTCAAGGATTTCCAGCATTCTCTTTTCGGCAATGCATGAAGACCCATGACTTCTGTCAAGATTAGAGACGGTTCCTGAGCCAATAATGGTTCCTGCAGCTAACTGTCTTGTTTTCGCAGCATGCTCTATCAGTTCAGGGAAGGAAAAGGTCATGTCAACACCTGCATTCGGCTCGCCGAATAAATCTCCGTTCAAACGGGAAACCAGCGGCAGATGCAGTTTCTCCCCATCCCAGTGATGGGCCAGTTCATCAGGCGTCACCGCTACAGGTGAAAAACTGGAAGCCGGTTTTGATTGGAAAAAACCAAAGCCTTTGGAAATTTCTTCGGGAATCAGGTTTCGTAATGAAACATCATTAACCAACATCAGCAGTTTGATATGCTGACCGGCCTGTTCCCTGCCGCAGGCCATAGGAACATCATCGGTAATCACTGCAATTTCTGCCTCAAAATCTATACCGTAGGCTTCATCTGCAGCAATGATAGGATCATTCGGGCCGATAAAGCTATCTGAACCGCCTTGATACATCAACGGATCCGTCCAGAAATTCTCAGGCATTTGAGCGCCTCTGGCCTTTCTAACCAGCTCAACATGATTCACGTAAGCACTGCCATCTGCCCATTGATAAGCTCTGGGCAAAGGACTGGAGACCTGCTGGCTTGAAAATTGCAACCCGTCTATTTGCTGATGATTAAGCTGTTCATAAACAGCCTTTAGCTTAGGCTCGCATTGCTGCCAGTGCTCAAGCGCATATTGAAGCGTTGGAGCAATTTCAGGAACGCGGACAGCCCGGGTTAAATCCCGACTGACCAGACAAAGCTCGCCATCTCTGGATTGGTTTGATTTTAAACTTGCAAGTTTCATTGCTCACCTTCCGCTGAAACAACCAAAGTGCCTCGTTTCATCTGATCCCGTTCAATGGCTTCAAACAATGCCTGAAAATTGCCTTCCCCAAAACCTTCATTTCCTTTTCGCTGAATAATTTCAAAAAACACCGGCCCGAAAATATTCTCAGTAAAGATTTGCAATAACAGGCCGGAAGCAGGATCTTTCTCGCCATCAATCAAAATTTTACGTTGCTTTAATGCTTCTATTGATTCCTGATGCCATGGAACCCGGGTATCAATCATTTCATAATAAGTGTCAGGAACATCAAGGAAATGAACGCCGGTTTCGTTTAATGCGCTGATAGTGCTGTAGATATTACTGCAACTCAAGGCGATATGCTGAATGCCTTCGCCGTTATACTCATGTAAAAACTCTTCAATTTGAGATTGTTCGTCCTTGGATTCATTTAAAGGAATCTTGATTTTCCCACAAGGACTGGACAACGCCCGGCTGACCAGCCCTGTAACCTGCCCCTTAATGTTAAAAAACCGGATTTCGAAGAAATTAAATATCCTTTCATAAAAATCAGCCCACTTATCCATGTTTCCTCGGTAGACATTATGGGTGAGATGATCGATTTCGACTAAGCCTTTACCCGTAAAATCCCCAGTGCCTTCAGGCTCCCACTGCGCTTCAAAAGCAGTACGCCTGTCATCCACAAAATAAATGACGGAGCCGCCAATAGCCTTAATGGCCGGAAGTTGATAGTCTACGGTGCGTTTGTCATTAAACGCTTCTGCTCCGTGGCTGATGGCGTATTGAAATGCGGCATCAGCATCCTCAACCCGAAACCCCATCGCGCAGGCACCGGCGCCATGTACACGGGCATGATCAGCGGCCTGGCAATTGTTTTCGGCATTGACGATAAATTGAATATTTCCCTGTTGATACTGACTGATATTCAGAGTGGTATGCCGGGAGGCCAGCATGAAGCCCATATCCTGAAACTGTTTATGTAATGTTTCTTCATTTGGAGCGGAAAACTCAAGAAAGGCGAAGCCTTTTAAGCCGCAAGGGTTATTTGCTTTTTCTGCCATGAATACTCTCCTTCGTATCAAATTAATCCATAACTATTCATAACAAAAACAGCAACCTTGCAATGAATAGCATCAACAGTATTACTTCCTTTTCATTTTACAGGATGAGGTGCTAGTACCTCATCCTGCAAGGTGGTAATTTCATTAAATTAATCTTTCCTACGTCCCGCGGCTTGTCCGCGGGATCCAGTGATGTAGATAGATTCATGGATCCC
>FYBJ01000096.1_pt1 | contig 26047 bp, 26 predicted proteins | sample 1134611 | NCBI WGS metagenome assembly FYBJ01 (sample SAMEA104116008, study PRJEB20421) | marine metagenome | isolation source: marine | reverse complement strand
AGATAAATTAAGCTTTAATAATGGCGTAAGGCACGGGCAATTGTCCATACTTCGAGCCGCGTCACACCTTGCTTTTGTAAACAACGGCCGGCTTCGGCTACGGTATGGCCGGTGGTATAGACATCATCAATCAAAGCAACATGACGGATATTGTTTAAACCATCACAGACGAATGCACCACGCAGATTTTGCCGGCGCTGCTTAAAGGGCAGTTCACTTTGCGGCCGGGTGGCCTTGAGCCGTTGCAGACTGTGTTTATCGACGTTGATATGCAACAGCTGTCCCAGCTGGTCGGTTAAGTCAGCGGACTGGTTATAACCGCGCTGTCGTAACCGGCGGCTATGTAACGGAACGGGGATCAGTAGTTGCGGTAAATCATTTCGTGTTTGCAGCTTAGCTGCCATCAGTTTGGCAAAAAAATCGCGCAGCCCCAGCTGCTGGTGAAATTTATAAGCAGCCACCAGTTTATCAACCGGCGACTGATACGGCAGCAGACAAAAAGTCTCATCCTGTGGTGGCGGTTTTTGCAGGCACTGACCGCAAATGCTGCCGGCTGACAAAGGCGTTGCACAACGTAAGCAGCCGCTGCCAAGCACCGGTAAATCAGCCTGACATGCGGTGCAGAGCATGCCATTACTTGCCGGTGCTGCGCACAGGAAACACGGATTTGGCAGGCATATGTTGTATAATCGCCGCAGTTGATGTGCCGCAGCGGCTAAGCAGTCCCTGGTCATCTGATTGTTAATCCATTAAGCCGATGAAAAGACCATGTCCCAGACTATAACAGAACCGACCCAATCCATTCGTCATGACTGGCAACAAGCGGAAATTGAAGCTTTGTTTGACCTGCCTTTTGCCGACTTGATGTTCCGTGCGCAAACGGTGCACCGGCAGCATTTTGATGCCAATGCAGTACAAATCAGTACGTTGTTAAGTATTAAAACCGGCGGCTGTGCCGAAGATTGCGGCTACTGCCCGCAAAGTGCGCATCATGAATCCGCGGTCAAAGCGGAACCGTTAATGCCATTGGATAAAGTGCTCGAATCTGCGGCCCAGGCCAAATCGACCGGTGCCAGCCGCTTTTGTATGGGCGCTGCCTGGCGTAATTTGAAAGACCGTGATGTTGACCGTGTTGCGGCCATGATTGAAGGCGTTAAAGATATGGGGCTGGAAACCTGCGTCACGCTGGGTATGCTGGAAGCGCATCAGGCCAAACGCCTGAAAGATGCCGGCCTTGATTATTACAACCATAATCTTGATACCTCGCCGGAATTTTATGGCGAAATTATTTCTACCCGTACTTATCAGGATCGCCTGGATACGCTAAGTTATGTTCGTGAAGCCGGTATTAATGTCTGCAGCGGCGGCATTGTCGGTATGGGTGAAAGCCGTCAGGATCGCGGCGGTTTACTGCGTAGTCTGGCCAATCTGCCCAGCCATCCGGAAAGTGTGCCGATTAATCTGCTGGTGCAAGTTGAAGGCACGCCGCTGGATGGCATTAATAATCTGGACCCGCTTGAATTTGTCCGCACCATTGCCGTTGCCCGCATTATGATGCCGAAATCTTATGTACGTTTATCGGCCGGTCGTGAAAACATGAGTGATGAATTGCAGGCAATGAGCTTTCTGGCTGGTGCCAATTCGATTTTCTACGGCGAAAAACTGCTGACCACCGATAATCCGGATACGCAGCACGATCAACGGTTATTCCAGCGTCTGGGTATTACGCCACTGGAAATCACGCCGCAAACGGATAAACACTGTTCAGCGGCTTAAGTGTCCCAGCTTCCCTGGCAGCAAAGCCTGCAACAGGCGCTGATCCAGCGTCAGGCGGCTGGTTTATATCGGCAAACCCGACTGCGTGACGGCGCTCAGGGCGTGAATGTAAATGTTGATGGTCGGGATCTCATCAGCTTTTGCAGTAATGATTATCTGGGCCTTGCCAATCATCCGGATATTATCAAAGCCCTTAAAAACGCTGCTGATATTGAAGGCGTCGGCAGTGGCGCCGCGCATTTGCTGACCGGCCACAGCCGGTTTCATCAGCAACTTGAAGAAGCGCTTTGTGAATTTACTGGTCAGCAAAAAGTGATGCTGTTTGCCACCGGCTACATGGCCAATCTGGCGGTTATCGACGGTCTGTTAGGCCGTGGTGATGCGGTGATTCAGGACAAACTCAATCACGCTTCACTGCTGGATGGCGGCCGGCTCAGTGAGGCAACACAATACCGTTATGCTCATAACGATATGGCCATGTTGCATAAACGGCTGCATAACGCCACGCATATTGAGCGCAAGCTGATTGTCAGTGATGGTGTGTTCAGTATGGACGGTGATCTGCCATTGCTACCGGAAATCATGGCGCTGGCCAAACAGCATCGTGCCGGGGTGGTCATTGATGATGCTCACGGGCTGGGTGTGATTGGTGAGCAAGGTAAAGGGACGCTGGATTATTTTGCTGATGAGCTTGATGTAAAACCGATTCTGGTCGGCACTTTTGGCAAAGCCTTTGGTACCGCCGGCGCGTTTATTGCTGCTGATGAAACCGTGATTGAAACGCTGACCCAACAAGCCCGCAGCTTTATTTACACCACCGCACCACCGCCGGCGATTGCTGCAGCCACTTTAAAATCGCTGGAAATCATTCAGAATGACGCTGCGCTTCGCCAGCAACTGCATGAGCGGATCCAACAATTCCGTGATGGCGCAGCGCAGCTCGGTTTGCAGTTAATGGATTCCTTTACCGCTATTCAGCCGGTTGTTATCGGTGATGATAAAAAAGCGCTGGCAATCGCTAAACAGCTTGAGCAAGCGGGTTTTCTGGTCGGCGTTATCCGGCCGCCAACGGTGCCGAAAAATACCGCCAGGCTGCGGATCACATTATCAGCAAATCATAGTGAAGCGCAGGTCAGGCAATTATTAACGGCGCTGGAGCAGTGCCATGTTTATTGAAGTCAGCGGCCAGGGGCCGGCTTTGGTGATGCTGCATGGCTGGAGTATGAACCGCCGTGTCTGGCAGTTAGTAAAACCGTATTTAGAAAACGATTTCACACTGTATGGTGTCGATTTACCGGGCCATGGCGATAGTGACTGGCAGCCGGGCGCACTGGATGCCGATAAGTTATTACCCGCATTGGCAGCGCAGTTACCGCAGCAAGCCATCTGGCTCGGCTGGTCTTTAGGCGGTCAGATTGCTTTACAGTTTGCCCATGCTTATCCAGAGAAAGTTGATCAGTTGATGCTATTGGCCGCAACGCCTAAATTTGTTGCCGATACGCGCTGGCAGACCGCTATGCCGGCGGCAACTTTTGCTGAATTTTCACAAGCCTTAAATAACGATCCGGCGCAGTTGATGCAGACTTTTTTATTATTGCAGGCGCGTGGTGCACAAAATGCCCGTGACACCATCCGCACCTTGCAGGATGAAGTGCTGCAAGGCAAACCGGCGCAGCCTGAAGCCTTACGCGCCGGTCTCGATTGTTTAGCGCAGTTTGACGGCAGGGCGTTACTGGCTGATTTGCCAGTGCCTGTGAGCGTGCTGCTGGGGGAGCGAGATAATCTTGTCCCGGCGGAACTTGCGGCAGCGTTAAAAATGCTGCAACCAGCGCTGGACTGTCAGTTGATTGATGGTGCCGGCCATGCACCGATGATTTCACACCCTGCCGCAACGGCAGCAATGTTAAAAAGCATGATAAATGGCTGAATTCAGACCTGAAAAACAAGGCGTGGCCGCATCGTTTGCGGCGGCAGCCCAATCCTATGATGATGTGGCGGTGCTGCAGCGGCAAACTGCCGATGAACTGATCGAGCGTTTGGCACTGATTAAAATTCAGCCGCAAACCATCGTCGATTTGGGGGCCGGTACTGGCCGTAATTTGCCATTACTGAAACAGCATTATCCGGCCGCCAAGCTGCTAGCGGTAGATATTGCACCAGCGATGTTAAAACAATGCCGGCAGCGTATGCAGCAAGGCTTAAAGCGTTTCTGGCCAGATAAATCGGTGCACTATCTGGCAGGTGATGCCGAAGCGTTGCCGCTTGCTGATAACAGCGTTGATTTACTATATGCCAATCTGGCTTTGCAATGGTGTGATTTAACGGCGGCGTTTGCTGAAATTCAGCGGGTACTAAAACCGGGTGGGTTACTGATGTTTACCACACTCGGCCCGGATACCTTGCAGGAGTTGCGGCTGAGCTGGGCCGCGGTTGATGATTATCCGCATGTTAACCAGTTTCTGGATATGCATGATGTTGCCGAGGCGATGCAGCAAAGCGGCTTGCAGGATGCGGTGCTGGATGTTGATCGTCACCAGCTTGGTTATAACGATGTCATGCAAATGATGCGTGATTTAAAGCTGCTGGGCGCACGTAATCAGTTATCGGGACGCCGGAAAAGCCTGACCGGCAAACAGGCCTTAAAAAATATGCAGGCAGCGGCCGAGCAGTTTCGCTTGCCGGATGGTCAGTTGCCAGCGACTTATGAAGTGATTTACGGCCATGCCTGGGGCGCAGAGCGGCATCAGACGGTAGCTGCCGATGGCAGTGTCCGGGTGAGTCTGGACCAACTCAGAGGGCGTTTATGAATCAGGGTTTTTTTGTCACGGGGACGGATACGGAAGTCGGAAAAACGGTTATCAGTGTCGGTTTGATTAACCAATTACAGCAGCAGGGACTGCGGGTGGTTGCAATGAAACCGGTGGCCAGTGGTTGCGAGATGACCACTCAGGGCTTACGTAATGAAGATGCGCTGGCACTTCAGGCAGCGGCAGACATTAAAGTCACATATGAGCAAGTGAATCCCTATGCATTTGCACCGGCAATTGCGCCGCATATTGCGGCAAAGCAGGCAGATACAGAGATCGATTTACAACGATTAGCCGATGTTTATCAGCAATTACAACACCAAGCCGATGCGACGGTAGTTGAAGGGGCTGGTGGCTGGTTGGTGCCGTTAAATGATAAGCAGACAATTGCCGATCTGGCGGTGCAAATTAAGCTGCCGGTGGTGCTGGTGGTGGCGATAAAGTTGGGCTGTATCAATCATGCTTTGCTCAGCGCTCAGAGCATTCGCAGTTCAGGACTTGAATTAGCGGGGTGGGTGGCCAATGATTTTCTCGGTGACAGCCAGAATGCAGCCATTATTGATGCAATTAACAGCCGAATCGGCGCGCGGTGTTTAGGCGTGGTGCCGCGCCTGAAAAAAGCCGATAATGCAGGAGCGTATCTCAAATTAACGGGCTAACTATGCGCCTGATTATTTTTACATTGATGTTATTGCTGGCCGGTTGTGGCAGTGCACCAAAAGCACCGGCGCCAGCAGGTATCAGCAATGACACTGAGCAGCGGGTCAATGCCTGGCGGCAATTGATTGACCGTGGCCGTGACTGGTCGGACCAGCGCCAGCTTACCGCTGCCAATGACTTCATCAATCAAAATCAGTTTGTTGACGATATCATTCATTGGAATAAAGAGGATTATTGGGCAACGCCATTACAAACCATTGTCACCGAAGGTGGTGATTGTGAAGATTTTGCCGTGGCCAAATATTTCACGCTGACCGAAATGGGCATGTCTGCCGATAAGTTGCGACTGACTTATGTCAAAGCGCTGACTTTAGATCAGGCGCATATGGTGGTCAGTTATTATGCGTCGCCGAATGAAATACCGCTGGTGCTGGATAATTTAGATCCGGTGATCCGCCCGGCCACTGAGCGTGATGATTTATTGCCGGTCTACAGTTTTAATGGCGATGGTTTGTGGCTCAATAAACAGCAAAACGCCGAATATGTCGATGACAGCAGCCGGCTGAGTTTATGGCAACAATTATTAAGAAGTATGGATGCTGAAGCTGCCGACCAGTCGTTTTATATCTGCCGTTACCAGCATTATGATCTGCCGTCGCAGCAGGCGCTGGAAATGTGTCGATAGGGCTTATTTTCTATCCTCGCAACAGTTAGTGGAGATGAGAGGTAAACAAGCCCTAAGTTGGAAATAAAACAGTTTCATCACCGGGCTGCCACTGCGGATAATGCTGCATGATGCGTTTGAAAATGGCCGATTGTAAGAACGAATTCAGCCAGCGCTGCAACTGTGGATAATCCGCATGGTTGAACCAGTTCTGATCAACCATGGCGAACTGCCGGATAAACGGCATCACGGCAATATCAGCCAGCGTAGGTTGTTGTGTTATTAAAAATGACTGGCGGCTTAACATTTGTTCCAGTTTTGCTAAAAACACTTCACCTTGTTGCCGGTAACTTAACTGTGATTTCTCAGGATAACGGTCAGCGTATTTATAACGATCCAGTGCCTCTTTGAAATCACCATCGGTTTCAGCAATCAGAGACAGTGTGAGTTGTTGCTGATCAGCAGTTAAAGGCTGCCAGAAACCGGCGGGATCGCTTTGTTGAAAAGCCCATAAGGCAATATCCTGACTTTCCTCTAACACTCGATCATTTGTCTGCAATACTGGCACCGTGGCTTTGGGTGAAATAGCCAGCATGGCCTCGGGCTTGTCTTTCAAAACGACTTCACGTAATACAACTTGCAAACCGGCGGCGGCAATCGCCAGCCGGGCACGCATGGCATAAGGACAACGCCGAAAACTGTATAAAACCGGCAGTGAGACTAAGCTAAGGTTTTGTTGATTGTTCATGTTAATAAGCAACGATATCTGGGCAATAAACCTGACAACACGCACAGGGTGTTATTGCATGAAAAACGCAAGGATCTGATATCCGGGCAAACGCCGGAGATTCAGCCATGATGGATATTTACGATTTTTGCTGACGCAGATTTTCGGCCTGACGGCTCAGCGTGTGTTTGACCAGAATATTACGGTCGGTTTCATTCATGTGGGTAAATGCCAGCCGCAAACTGAAAGCTTTGCCATCCTGTGCGCTAAGCAATTGCTCGCAGCTGATGACCTTGGCGACTGAGCGGATCTGTAAACCGGATGGCAACAGCGTCATATTGACTTCGACGGGTGTTTTCGCGGCAATCATCTGCTCACTGAGCATTGAGACACCACCGGCACTAAGGTTAACCGACAAAGCCTGCGTATCATCAACTGGTTGTAATAAATGCTGCACATTATTGGCCAGCAGGTTGAGTTTTTCGTCGAGCATGCGCAGTGCCCGGGCAATATCCCGATCGGTATGACCAATCTGATCGGTTAAATGATGAAATGCCGTTTCCAGTGATGATAATTGCTGGCTGGGATGGGTGGCCTGTGTGGTGCTGCTGACAATCAGTTTGCCCAGTTCCCAGGCGGCTTCGGCATCCATCGCTTTAACTTGAATCAGCAGCCGATCGTTGATCCGGAAATAGGCCCGGCGATCGGCATTGTTATCAGCGGTGTCGGTCATAAACTATTCCTGCGGCCATCATTGATTTGTTAGCTAATGCTATCACGGCTGTTTATAAATTCTCAGAAGCAAAATCCGCCAGACGCGAGCGTTCACCACGCAGCAGTGTAATGTGGCCACTGTGTTGCCAGTTTTTGAAATGATCGACCACATAGGTCAGACCCGATGTGGTTTCACTCAAATATGGCGTGTCGATCTGCGAAATATTACCCAGGCAAACGATTTTGGTACCGGGGCCGGCGCGGGTGATCAGTGTTTTCATCTGTTTGGAAGTCAGGTTTTGCGCTTCATCGATGATAATAAAACGTTTTAAAAACGTCCGACCGCGCATAAAGTTGAGCGAACGAATTTTGATCCAGCGCTGCAGTAAATCGTTGGTCGCCTGCCGGCCCCAGTCGCCGCCTTCGGTTTTATTGAGTACCTCGAGATTATCCATCAGTGCGCCCATCCACGGCGTCATTTTTTCTTCTTCGGTACCCGGTAAAAAACCAATGTCTTCACCGACCGGCACCGTGACGCGGGTCATGATGATCTCACCGTAACGTTTGTGTTCGATGGTTTGCGTCAATGCAGCAGCCAGCGTCAGCAGAGTTTTACCGGTACCGGCCTGACCGAGCAAGGTGACAAAATCAATATCCGGGTCCATCAGCAGGTTTAAGGCAAAGTTCTGCTCGCGATTGCGGGCGGTAATCCCCCAGATCGCGTGTTTGTCTTTGCGGTAATCATGAATCAGTTCAATATCAGCAGAGTCTTCTTTACTGCTGCGAACCACGGCTTCAATGGCGTTGTCGGCTTCTGGTGAGAAAATCAGCTGGTTGGGATACCAGTCTTTAACCACATCACCTTGTACTTGATAAAAAGTCCGGCCATCCTGCGTCCACGATTCCAGCCGGTTAAGATCTTCCCAAAAACTGGCAGACAGCTCTGTAGCACCGCGATACAGTAAATCGACATCGTCCAGTACTTTGTCGTTGTAGTAATCTTCGGCGCAAATGCCCAGCACGGTGGCTTTAATCCGCAAGTTGATATCTTTAGAAACCAGAATGACATTGGTATCAGTCTGGGCTTGCTGCAGATTAATAGCGACGGCCAGAATGGCGTTATCGGCCTGATGACCGGGTAATTCCTTGGGTAAATCACCAGTCATTTGCCGGGTTTGGAAAAACAGCCGGCCGGTTGCCTGAGGTAAATCACCGCTACCAACGCTGGGTAACGGAATACCGCTGTTAATCGCTTCGTTATCAGCGGCTTGCAGTAGTAAATCATCGAGAAAACGGCTGACCTGACGCACATTACGGGAGACTTCAGATAAACCTTTTTTGCCTTTATCGAGTTCTTCCAGCACCACCATCGGCAGAAAGATATCGTGTTCATCAAAGCGGAATAACGCCGTCGGATCATGCATTAAGACATTGGTATCGAGCACAAACAGACGTTTAGCGGCGTCGGGTCGTTTAATCATCCGGAAGCAGTCCTCTTGTTGATTTCACCATGGCCTGCTTCCGATTATGATCGAGAAAATCGCGCCTGCAAAGGCTTTGCCGCTGACTTATTGAAATCCTTAACTATTATTTTTTGTTAGCAGCATGAAGCCTGCATGGATAACCGCTTTTCAGCGCATTTAACGGGCTAAAACACTCAGACCGATTTATTCAGGGACCACTGCTTTACCAATGGTATTGGCATCGGTACCGAACCAGATGGCATTGCGTGCTTCGTCAAACACCATATGGCGGATGCTGATACCCCCGGAGGGGACTTCATCAATAGAAATAAATTGTTCGGTCTGACTATCAAAGCCTATAAAGCGATTGGGTTGCAGACCGGTTTCAACGTACCAGATGCGATCCTGATTATCGACGGTCATCGCATATAAACCGGCTGCTTCGCCACCCGGTGTTGGCCACTGGCGCATCGATTTTTCGGTGGGATCATACACACCGAGATGGCCCATACCGGCATCACTCCACCAGATACGATCGTCTGATGTGACGCCAATACGGCGGATAATGCTGTCTTCGGTGGGTGTATCCATAATCTGCAATTTCATGGATTCGGGATCCACCGTGCCAATGGCGTTATCGCCCATAAATGCAATCCATGGCCGATCATCACTGTCGAGCACCAGACCGTAGGGACGCATATTTTTGCCCGGCACTTTAACGGTTTCGACCTGATTGTTCGCCATATCCAGACGACCGATGTAGCCGCTGTGTTGTACGGTAAACCAGATATAACCATCGTCAGTAAAAGCCATGGTGTGGGGATCGTTGACACCGTCAGGCATCTCAATACGGCTGACTTCACCGGTTTGCGGATGCATTTTGCCAATATGCTGATCTTTATTGCCGGCATACCAAGGGGTGCCACTGCTATCAACAATTACGGTATGCGGGCCGGCGTTCGGGATATCAAATTTCTGCATATCACCGGTTTTGGGATCCAGTTTGCCAACATAGTCACCAACCTGGCCGACAAACCAGACTATGCCATCCGGCCCGACGTAAGGATCACGTGGTCGGGAGCTTTCCCAGGGCACCTGCCATTCGGTAAATTCCAGCAAACCCGGTAATGAGGATTGATCTGCTTCTGCCTGTACAGCATTGCTGAATAAGCCCATTGCTGGAAAAACAATGGCCAACAGGCCCGTCATCAATGTCTTAACGAACATCATTTTTGACTCCTGATAAAAACCTAATGGTCTAGACTCTCGCAGAGGCGAAAAGTGCAGGGATCAGATCAAACTAGATCACCGGCAGGGCAGTGGTTTTGATCGGTGATTTCATCACAAATGAGGTGTGTACGCCCGTGACGCCCTCAATGCGGGTCAGTTTTTGCAGCAAAAACTGCTGGTACGCATCCATATCTTTTACGATGACTTTTAACAGGTAATCTGCTGACTGGCCGGTGATCAGATGACACTCCAGCACTTCCGGATATTGCGATAGCGTTGATTCCAGCGCATTAAATCGCTCTGGCGTGTGTTTATCCATACTGATACCGATAAACGCCATCAGTGTCAGGCCTAATTTTTTGGCATTCAGAAGTGCCACATAGCCATCAATCAGGCCGGCTTCTTCGAGTTGTTTGACCCGCCGTAACGTCGGTGACGGTGACAACTTGATGGCTTCAGCCAATTCCTGATTTGAAATACGTCCGTGTTTTTGCAGGATTTTCAGAATTTGCCGGTCATATCGATCCAGTGCTTCTGCCATAGAATGCTCCTTATAATTACATTAAAAGCATTAAATTTCTTTAAAGTTAAATTTATAAGAATTATATGCTTTTATATGGCATTTATCTGCAATGTTGGCAATTTAATTCTGTGTTGTCCTGTTTATACTGATCACCATGCCTGAAACCGGCTGCATAGGCGCCAAAAGCGTGATGCGCAGCAACGAACCGAAAGTCGGCAAAACTGACTGAAAGACGTTGAGAACATCAGAAATCAACCTGTTTTTGATGGCACATCTTGCAGTTGTGGTGACTGATGAGTGGTCACCATCAGGCAAATCTTATTATCAGGAGCGAATAAATGATCCGCCAGCCCGCCCAAAAATACCGTCGCTTTCAGCCGATTCAACTGACGGATCGGCAGTGGCCTAATAAAGTCATTGAAAAGCCACCGATCTGGATGAGTACGGATCTGCGTGATGGTAACCAGGCGCTGATTGATCCGATGTCGGTGGAAACCAAAATCCGCTTTTTTAAAGCGCTGATACAGATGGGCTTTAAAGAAATCGAGGTGGGTTTTCCATCTGCTTCTGAGACCGACTTTAATGTGGTGCGGCGGCTGATCGAGGAAGATTTGATCCCGGATGATGTCACCATCGAAGTCTTGACTCAGGCACGGGAAGATTTGATTGAACGCACCATTAAATCACTGCAGGGCGCGCGTCGGGCGATTTTGCATATGTATAACCCGACGGCGCCGGATTTTCGCGAAATTGTTTACCGCAGTGATAAAGCCGGTATCCGTGAAATCGCTGAACGCGGCACCCGCTGGGTCAAACAATATACTGCGCAAGCTCCTGAAACCGAGTGGGTTTATCAGTACTCACCGGAAGCCTTTTCGTCGACTGAAGTCGAATACGCCAAAGAAGTTTGTGATGCGGTATCAGCGATCTGGCAGCCGACGCCAGCGCACAAAATGATTTTCAACTTGCCGGCGACGGTTGAGATGTCGACGCCGAATACCTATGCCGATCAAATTGAGTGGATGCATCGTAACTTAAATAACCGCGACAGCATTATCTTGAGTGTGCATCCGCATAATGACCGTGGCACGGCGGTGGCAGCGGCGGAACTGGCGGTGATGGCCGGCGCCGATCGGGTGGAAGGTTGTTTGTTCGGTAATGGTGAGCGCACCGGTAATGTCTGTTTGGTGACACTGGCTTTGAACTTATATTCACAAGGCATTCATCCGGGGTTGGATTTTTCGCAAATCGATCAGGTGCGCCAGTTGGTCGAGTCTTGCACCAACTTACCGGTGCATCCGCGCCATCCCTATGCCGGTGAACTGGTGTTTACCGCTTTTTCCGGTTCACATCAGGATGCAATCAAAAAAGGCTTTGCCGCGCAAACGCCGGAAAGCCATTGGAATATTCCTTATTTGCCCGTGGACCCTGCTGATTTGGGCCGCAGCTATGACGCGGTAGTGCGCGTCAATAGTCAGTCTGGTAAAGGCGGCGTCAGCTTTTTGTTGCAGCAGCAGGCGGGTTTTGAATTGCCTCGGCGTTTGCAGATTGAATTCAGCAAATTGGTGCAGAAAGTCAGTGATGAAACCAGCAAAGAGATCAACGGTGCAGCAATCTGCCGTTTATTTGACGAAGCTTATTTGCAAGTCAATGCACCGTATCAGTTTAAATCCAGCAAAGTCAGTGATGATAGTGAAGACTGGGTCAGGGCAGAAATCAATTTGCAGCATGATGACCAGCCACTGACGTTGACAGGACATGGTAACGGGCCGGTGGATGCAGCCGCTAAAGCTATCGGTGAATATATTGGTGACGCCATTACTGTCGTTGACTATCACGAGCATGGTATTGGCAGCGGCAGTGATGCGCTGGCGGTTTGTTATGTTGAGATAAAAACCAGCAGTAGTAATGCCTTGTTTGGCGTTGGCCAGGACAAAAATATCAGCCGCGCGGCAATTAAAGCTTTAATCAATGGTGTCAACCGTGTCTTAAAATAAAAAAATGAATCTTGGTTAAATTAACCTGAGTTATTGGATGTCAACTCTTTAAGGTTTAGCGTAGTGGATCTGGCAGGCGCTATTTTAAGTGTCTGTAAATCAATCGCAATAAACTGAAAAGGAGTGTTATGCGAAGTAAATTGACCCTGACAACATTATTAATGTCCGCTTTTCTGATGAGTGCCTGTGCACACGAAGGCAACCATCCGGCACATGATATGGGAGAGCGGGCAGATCGTGTGAATAAAGAAAACAGTGCTGAATATCAGGATAGCCGCGAGCATGCAGCAGAAACCGACAATGAAGTCCATCCTGCTCATGAAATGGATGAAGTTGAACCCGTTGAAAAACGTGGCAATTAATTTAATACAATTTCGCTTGCATTAGGAACTTAGATTTAGTTTAGATTTCTGATAATAATATAGAGCCAATTATATGTATTATTAGATATTTATAAGTGAAAGGCTTCTAAGTATCACAATAATTAATTTTTTAAAGTCTTAATATGTTTAATAATATTCAGGATTTTATTAATTTATTGTGTTCCCGGTGGAAAGTGCTGGTTGGCGATCAACCAGTATTTGACGCCAACTGATTGAAATTTCTATCAATCAGCTTTGTTACCAATGTTTGATTAATCAAACAAAGGAGACAATTATGTTGAAGCAACAAGTTTTAATAGCCTTTACAGCAATGCTTTTTGCTATGAGCAGTTCCATCATGGCCGAGAAAAGTGAGGATGGCCATAAAGGTATGGAACATCCAGCCCATGAAATGGGAGACGCTGCGGATAATGATGCAAATAAGCAGCCTTCGGAAGCATATAAAGAAAATTTGGAGGAGGCTGAAGACGCTGCTAATCAGGTCCATCCCGCGCACAAGATGGGTAAAGGTGAGGAAGAACTTAATGAGCGGGGTCAGTAAACCCCACTCATTGAAATAATGAATCTTGTTCCGGCGCCGTATTTCGAAAGAATGCGGCGCTTTTTTTATGGGTAAATGCTCAATTCGCAGTATTTGACATTGAATAGGCAGTTTCAGCACTGAGATTTCATTAAACTGAAGCTAATTGATTGCACAAGGGGCAAGAGATGCAAAAAGTAAAATTATGTTCATTACTGACCATGCTTATTCTGCTAAGCGCTTGTGCCTCATGGTGGCATTCTTACGAACAACCCCAAATTAACATCACCTCTTTTTCTCTGGCACCAGATAGCAGTGGCGTTGCGCCACGTTTTTTGATCGGTCTGCAGGTCATTAATCCCAACCGTCAAGCCTTGCCTTTACAGGGAATGAGTTACAGCGTGGAAGTCGATGGTAATCGTATATTGAATGGTGTAAAGCCGGATTTGCCACGTATCGAGGGTTACAGCAGCGCCGATATCGTTATTGAGGCCAGTCCGGATCTACTGGGTAGCGCCCGTTTGTTGAATCAATTACTTTCCGGCCAGCAGCAAACACTGGATTATCTGTTTAAAGCCCGTTTTGATGTTGGGGCATTATTACCTTATGTCACGATTGAAGAGCGTGGTGAGTTTGGCTTGCAATCCTTTTCTGAGCCTGAGCGGCAATAACCTTGTGCAATAATAATGACCAATAACGCAAGGTCTTATCATGGATTCGATTAATACACTGTTTTTGCTGAGTGGTTTTCTGATCGCGCTGAGTATTGTTGCCAGCCGGCTTTCTTCGCTGTTCGGGTTGCCGATTCTGATTGTTTTTCTGGCGCTGGGTATGCTGGCCGGCGAGGATGGCCTGCTGGGCATCGAGTTTGATAACTATGCGCTGGCGTTTGTAATCGGCCATTTGGCGCTGGCGATGATTTTGCTTGATGGTGGTCTGCAAACGCGGTTATCAACCTTCCGGGTAGGTTTTAAACCCGCGCTGTCGCTGGCGACGCTGGGGGTCATGCTGACCAGCGGTATTGTCGGCGGCCTTGCCATGTGGATTTTTGATTTGAGTCTGCTGGAGGGCTTGTTGATCGGTGCCATTGTCGGTTCTACCGATGCGGCGGCGGTATTTTCGATGCTCAAAGGTCAGGGCATCAATATCAACGAACGGGTCAGTGCAACGCTGGAAATTGAGTCGGGCACCAACGACCCGATGGCGATTTTCCTGACCATCATGCTGATTGAACTGCTGACCGGTGAAACACAAGGCTGGCTGGCATCGTTGTTGTTTTTAGTGCAGCAATTTGGTCTGGGGGCTGTGATCGGCCTTGGGGCTGGCTGGTTGATTGCCAGACTGTTGCTCAAACTGGACTTGGCGCCAGGCCTTTATTCGCTGCTGGCTTTGGCTTTGGCATTTTTTGTTTTTGGTCTGACCAGTTCTCTGGGCGGCAGTGGCTTTCTGGCAATTTATTTGTGTGGTCTTATGATAGGCAATCAGCCCGGCCGGCATTTGACGCATATCTTGCCGGTACATGATGGCCTCGCCTGGCTGAGTCAGATTGGTTTGTTCCTGATATTAGGGTTGCTGGTGACGCCCAGCGAAATGTTGACCTATGCCTTGCCAGCGCTGTTGATTGCTCTAGCGCTGATTTTTGTTGCCCGGCCGTTGGCAGTATTGATTGCAGTGAAGCCGTTTTTTAAATTCCGCTGGCGTGAAATTGGTTTTATTTCCTGGGTTGGTTTGCGTGGTGCGGTACCCATCGTACTGGCCATTTTTCCGGTGATTGGTGGCGTGGAAAACGCCGCTTTGTATTTTAATGTCGCGTTTGCGGTGGTGCTGCTGTCGCTGCTGGTACAGGGGGCGACGTTATCGCCGATGGCACGCTGGATGCGGGTAGCGGTGCCTAAAGGCACCAAGCCTGACCAGCGGGGTGCATTAGGCATTTTGCCGGAAAATGACTTTGAAATGTTTGTTTACAAAGTTGATAACCCGGTACTGGATAATCAGCAAATCCGCTTGTTGCGGTTTCCATCGGGCACATTGATTTCCGCCTTGTTTCGGCAGCATCAGATGCTGCATCCAAAAGGCAGTACCGAACTGAAGCTGGGTGATGTGCTGTGCGTCATCAGTCGCAGTGAAGACTTACCGAAGCTCAATCAGTTATTTAATGGTGATGCCAAATTGCGTCAGGCCGAAGCGTTCTTCGGTGCGTTTGTGCTCAATGGTGATGCCAGGCTTGGTGATGTCGCAAAAGCTTATGGTCTGACCATTAGTGACAATGAAAAAGACGCGACACTGGCGGAGTTTATTTCACGGCGGGTGGGGGGCCATCCGGTAGTCGGCGATGATGTGGACTGGCACGGGATTCACTGGGTGGTCAATGAAGTAGAGGGCGATCAAATCCGTAAAGTGGGTATGCGGCTGTTTTAAGCCTTTCCATGCAGTCGATCCGGTCGGCGATCTGTTATAATTCAGCGTTTTTTTAAATCGCTAACTGCCTGACAGGAAAACCGTTTTGACCACTGTTTATCAACAAATCCATCGTCTGCTGGAACAACGTATTCTGATTCTCGACGGCGGCATGGGCACCATGCTGCAAAGTTATAAACTTAGTGAAGCAGATTTCCGCGGCGAGCGGTTTGCGGATCATCCCTGTGATGTCAAAGGCAATAACGATTTATTGTCACTCACTCAGCCACAAATCATCCGTGATATTCACCGGGCGTATTTTGAAGCCGGCGCTGATATTGTTGAGACCAACACCTTCAACGGCACGTCGATTGCGATGGCCGATTACCAGATGGAAGATCTGGTCTATGAGTTGAATAAAGTCTCAGCCGAACTGGCCCGTGAAGTGGCCGATGAATTTACCCAAGCTGACCCCGACAAACCGCGCTTCGTCACAGGCGTCTTAGGGCCGACCAACCGCACCGCCAGTATTTCACCGGATGTCAATAATCCGGGCTTTCGCAATGTTAATTTTGACCAGTTGGTAGAAGCCTATCTGGAAGCCATCCGTGGTCTGGTCGATGGCGGCGCCGATATGCTGTTGGTGGAAACCGTATTCGACACGCTGAACGCCAAAGCAGCGGTGTTTGCTATCGAAACGTTTTTTGAGCACCACAATACCCATATGCCGGTAATGATTTCCGGCACCATTACCGATGCCAGTGGCCGCACTTTGTCTGGCCAAACGGCTGAAGCTTTCTGGAATTCGTTGGCCCATGTCCAACCCTTATCAATTGGCCTGAACTGCGCCCTTGGTGCCGAGCAACTGCGGCAATATGTCGAGGAACTGTCGCAGGTGGCGACTAGCTATGTCAGTGCCCATCCCAATGCCGGCCTGCCCAATGAGTTCGGTGAATATGACGAATCGCCGGAAGCGATGGCCTATCACATCAAAGAATGGGCGCAGTCCGGTTTTCTGAATATCATTGGCGGTTGCTGTGGCACCACGCCAGCGCATATCAAGGCGATTGCTGAAGCGGTTGCCGGTGTTGCGCCGCGTGAGCGTCCGGCTAATAAACATCATTGCCGTTTATCCGGTCTGGAGCCGCTGAATCTGACCGAAGACAGCTTGTTTACCAATATCGGTGAACGCACCAATGTCACGGGTTCGCTGCGATTTGCCAAGCTGATTAAAGAAGGGGATTTTGACACGGCATTGGAAGTTGCCCGTCAGCAGGTCGAAAACGGCGCGCAAATCATCGATATCAACATGGATGAAGGCATGCTGGATTCGCAGGAGGCGATGGTAACGTTTCTGAATCTGGTGGCTGCAGAACCCGATATTAGCCGTGTACCGGTGATGATCGACTCGTCAAAATGGGAAATCATTGAAGCCGGTCTGAAATGTATTCAGGGCAAAGGCATTGTTAACTCCATCAGTCTTAAGGAGGGTGAGGAGAAGTTTATCGAGCAGGCCAAACTGGTACGGCGTTATGGCGCTGCAGTTATTGTGATGGCCTTTGATGAAGACGGCCAGGCCGATACCCGTGAACGCAAACGGGAAATTTGTACCCGCAGTTACGAAGTGCTCACCGAAAAAGTCCATTTCCCGCCGGAAGACATCATTTTCGATCCGAATATTTTTGCCGTCGCCACCGGTATTGATGAGCACAATAATTATGCGGTGGACTTTATTGAAGCCACCCGCGATATCAAACAAAGCCTGCCACATGCACGGATCAGTGGCGGCGTATCGAATGTATCGTTTTCTTTCCGGGGTAATAATCCGGTGCGCGAAGCGATTCATGCCGTGTTTTTATACCATGCCATCAAAGCCGGTATGGATATGGGTATCGTCAACGCCGGACAATTAGCGATTTATGATGATTTGCCGGCTGAACTGCGTGAGCATGTTGAAGACGTTATTCTGAATCGTCGTGATGATGCGACTGACCGCCTGCTGGCCATTGCCGATAAATACAAAGGCGATGGCAGTGTTGAGAAAAAGGAAGATCTGGAATGGCGCAGCTGGCCAGTTGTTAAGCGGCTCGAACACGCACTGGTCAAGGGTATTGCCGATTTTGTCGACGAAGACACTGAAGAAGCACGACAGCAATATGCCAAACCCTTAGAGGTCATTGAAGGGCCGTTGATGGACGGCATGAATGTGGTTGGCGACCTGTTTGGTGAAGGCAAAATGTTTTTGCCGCAGGTGGTGAAATCAGCACGGGTTATGAAAAAAGCCGTGGCTTATCTGATGCCCTACATTGAAGCCGAAAAAGATGACAGCACCGTTAGCAACAGCAACGGCAAAATTCTGATGGCGACGGTCAAAGGTGATGTCCACGATATCGGCAAAAACATTGTCGGTGTGGTGCTGCAGTGCAATAACTTTGAAATCATCGATCTCGGCGTGATGGTACCGGCGCAGAAAATTCTCGATGCTGCGCGCGAGCATAATGTCGATATTATCGGCCTGTCAGGTTTGATCACGCCGTCGCTTGAAGAAATGGCGCATATGGCCAAGGAAATGCAGCGGCTTGGTTTTGAAATCCCGCTGATGATTGGCGGCGCGACGACATCACTGATCCACACTGCCGTCAAAATTGACCCCAATTATCAGGGGCCGGTAATTTACGTCAAAGATGCCTCACGAGCAGTCGGTGTCGCACAAAATCTGGTCAGTAAAATCACCCGCGATGACTTTGTTCAGAAAACCAAGGCTGATTATCAGACCAAACGTGAGCAACATCAGGGCCGTAAATCTACCCGCCGCTTGTTGCCACTGAAACAGGCACGACTCAATAAAACCAAAATTGACTGGTCGGCTTATCAGCCGAAGGTGCCCAAACAGCCCGGCATTCAGGTGTTTGATGATTACCCGCTGCAGGAGTTGGTGGATCGCATTGACTGGACACCGTTTTTCCAGTCATGGGAACTGGCTGGCCGTTATCCACGCATTCTCAAAGATGAAATCGTTGGTGAACATGCGACGCATCTGTTCAACGATGCCAAAAAGATGCTGCAGCAGATCATTGATGAAAACTGGCTGAAAGCCCGGGCCGTGATTGGCTTGTTTCCAGCCAACAGTGTCGGTGACGATGATATTGAAGTTTATACCGACGAGAGTCGTAAAGATGTGCGGATGACCTTGCATTCGCTGCGTCAGCAAAGTGAAAAACCGCCTGGTCGACCCAATGCTGCACTGGCCGACTTTATTGCGCCCAAAGATAGCGGTGTGAACGATTATATTGGTGCCTTTGCCGTCACAGCCGGCATCGGTATCGATGATCACATTGCCCGCTTTGAAGAAGACCATGACGATTACAACAGCATTATGCTCAAAGCGCTTGCCGATCGGCTGGCGGAAGCCTTGGCTGAGCGCATGCATGAGCGGGTGCGCAAAGAGATCTGGGCGTATAAAACCGATGAGCAACTCGATAATGAAGCGCTGATCGATGAAAAATATCAGGGGATTCGCCCGGCACCGGGTTATCCGGCTTGCCCCGATCACACCGAAAAAGGCCTGCTTTGGGAGCTGCTGGATGTTGAGCAGCGTATCGGCATGACGCTGACCGAAAGCTATGCGATGTTGCCAACCGCAGCGGTCAGCGGTTTTTATTTCGCTCACCCGGAATCACGGTATTTTGGCCTCGGCAAAATTACCGAAGATCAGGTCAAAGATTATGCCCAGCGTAAAAATTGGGATTTACCAATGGCTGAGCGTTGGCTGGCACCGGCCTTGTCTTACGATGGTGATGACTGATGCAGGACGATATTATTGAATTGCAGACCCGCATTGCATTTCAGGACGGCGTAATCGAACAGCTCAACCAAGTGGTGACGCAGCAGCAGGCGCAAATTGATAGGTTGCAACGGCAACTGGATAAGCTGGGTGGTCAGGTTGAAACTCTGCAACATGATCAACTGATTCGTCAGGCTGACGAACCGCCACCACCACATTATTAATTTGCCGATGCTGGCTGGCCAACGTTTTTCGGTTTTCTGTCAGGGCGACAGCCAGATTGTCCGTCAGCAAATTACCGCTTATCTCAGTCAACAGCCGGCATTGCGCAGTTTGTGGCTGGCACAACACAGTGAGCCGGCGCAGCAGATCATCAGTCAGACACAAGCCAACCAGTTTCTCGGGCAGGAAGTCGATGTGCTGGTATTTGATGCCAGTGAGATTTGCCGCCCGGATGCACTGGCAGCGGCATTGGGTACGCTGCGCGGTGGTGGACTGTTTTTTATGTTGTTACCGGAGTCGACACAAAGTCTCTGGTTAAAACGTTTTATCCGGCTGGCGAAGGACTTCGCAGAGCAATCTGAACAGGCCATTTTTTGGCGTGCCGACCAGCCGTGGCCGAAACTACCGGTTATTAACCCACGGCAACAAACTGATTTTCAACTGACCAGCGATCAGCAGACGGTCCGTCAGGCGATTGAAAAAGTGGTGCATGGTCATCGCCGCCGGCCCTTACTAGTAACGGCTGATCGGGGGCGGGGCAAATCGGCGATTCTGGGTATTGCTGCAGCTGATTTTCTTAAACAGGATGCCGCATTACGAGTATTGGTGACGGCGCCCTCCAAACAGTCAGTGACCACCTTATTTGAACATGCTGCCAGTCAGTCTGAATGGATGGCGAAACAACTTCGTTTTATCGCGCCGGATGAATTGCTGGAAACGTTACCGGCTGCAGATTTACTGCTGGTGGATGAGGCGGCAGCCATACCACAGCCGCTGTTGCAGCAATTGTTGCAACACTACCCACGGCTAGTATTTGCCAGCACGTTGCATGGTTATGAAGGTGCCGGGTTAGGTTTCAAATATCAGTTTGCCAAACACTTAAACGTCCATACACCAGGCTGGCAATCAGTTACTTTATCAGAGCCGGTACGCTGGTCGGCGGACGATCCATTGGAAAAATTCAGTTATCAGGCATTGTTAATGGCTGCTGAATTAACCGGGGAGCCGGCTGATTTGCAGAGCTTGTCTCAATTGACGGTTACAGCAATGACATCATCTGTACTTGCCGAAGATGAAGCCTTGCTGCAAAGCGTCTATGCCTTGCTGGTGGCAGCGCATTACCGTACCCGACCATCGGATCTGCAAGTCTTGCTCGACGATACCGACAGAACCCTTTATCTGTTAAAAAACCAGCAGCAACTGCTGGGAGTCTGTTGGCTGAATCAGGAGGGGCCGCTGACAGAAGATTTGGCTTTGGCTGTCCATCAGGGGCAACGGCGTCTGAAAGGGGCGTTGTTGCCACAGAGTCTGCTGGCGCATGCCGGTCAGCTGTCGGCAGCGACCCTTAATTATCAGCGTATTATCCGTATCGCCATCTGCCCGGCGGTGCAGCAACAAGGGCTGGGCAGTCATTTGCTTGAGACATTAACGGCATTATTACCGGCAGACACTGATGTTGTGGGTTGTAGTTTTGCTTTCCAGCAGGATATTTACCGCTTCTGGCTGAACAATGGTTATCTGCCGGTCCGATTGGGCTTGCATGAAGATACGGTCAGTGCCGGCCGGGCAGTTGTTATGTTGCGAGCCTTGACGGAAAAAGGTGCCATGCAGATAACGGCATTACAGCAGCGACTTGCCGAACAATGGCCTGTACTGTTGCGCCATTATTTTGCTGATTTGCCGGCGGCTGCCGTACTTGCTATCAGCAAAAGTTTACCACTGGCAGCACCGTCGCTCAGTGCTGATGATGTTTTCGATTTTGACAGTTTTATTGGCAGTCAGCGTGAGTTGGCATTTAGTTTTGTGCCGCTGACAAAGCTTATCTGGCGGGATCTGAAAACCGCCGGTTTTGCCCGTTGTGATGAGCAGCATCAGCAGTTGCTGATACAAGTTTTTTTACAGCAATTGCCGTTAACAGAGATTTGTCAGCAGCATCAGCTTAATGGGCGTAAGGCTTTATTAGCGGAATTACGACTCGCTTTGCGGTGTTTGCGTGCGGACTAAATAAATACCACCGTCACTGTCGGTTTCAAGGTTAAGTTTAGTCAGACTCTGACCTCGGCAGGGGCCGGAAACACACAGGCCATCATCCGGATTAAACAACGCTCCGTGGGTGCTGCATTGAATATGGGTGCCTTCCAGAGACATAAAGGTATCCGGCTGCCAGTTAAGTGGCACGCCCAGATGTGGACAGTGATTCAGGTAGGCATGCAATTCGCCGTCAAAACGCACGACAAAACCGGCCAGTGTGCTGTTATCAACCGTGATTTCAAATTCTTGTGCAGCGTTTTCTTTGATGGTGTTTGCCTGAGCAAGATAAAACCGTTCAGTCATGGTGTGTGAGTTTCCAGAATACGATGTAAATTGGTGAATCCCTGTTGCTGACATTTTAAAGTGGCAAGTTGACTGGCGAAAGCCACCACCTGCGGTAACGGCCAGTTTTGCAGCAAGCCGTGAATCAGGCCAGCATTAAGCGTATCACCGGCACCGAGCGTGTCGACGACTTTATCGGTTGCTGTGACCGGCTGATGCAACAAGGTCGCCGATTGCTTTGCCCAGACGCCATCTGCACCCCAACTGCAGCTGGCATTGTCAAAGGGCTGTGCCTGCAGAAAATCCGCGGCATTATTAAAACCATTGGCTTTTGCAAAGGGTTTTGATGCCATTACAAAGTCAGCATGTTCCAGTAATTGTTCAATATGAGTGCGGGGCTTTTCAAGCTCTATTGATCGCGGTAAATCCGGACGCTGAGTTGCGGCGTAAGCCAGCATTTTACGCGTCTCTTCGATATTACGGCCTTCAAAATGCAGCCAGTCATAAACCGTTAAATCAATTTTCTGAAAATCGTTAAAACCCAATTCTGGGCAATCACGATGGTGCACGATGCTACGACTGCCGGTTTCGTCACTCAGCGCAATGTAAGACGTGGGCATTTTGCCGTGTTTTAGTCGTGGACAAAACTGATGACCCACTTGATAGGCATCCAGATCGGCAAGTATGACCGCCAGATCCGGTTCATCGATGAATACGCCGGCAAAGTCGACCTGATGCCCCAACTGGCTCAGTACCACCGCGGTATTGCTGGCATTACCGCCGCGTTGCTGGCGTTGGCTTAAGGCACGAACTTCATCGTCTTCGGACGGGTAGCGCGCCACCCGGTTGATGATATCCAGGGTGGCGATGCCAACCGTTAAAATCCGCGCCATCGGTTAACGCAGCTTAAATACCGTCAAAAACCGCACCGACGGCCTGTGTAATTTGCTCGATATCACCGGTGCCTTTAATGGTGTGCAGTTTGTTTTGTGACTGGTAATAACCAATCAGTGGCGCGGTTTGCTGTTCATAGACTTTCAGGCGGTTACCGATGGTTTCTTCGTTATCATCTTCACGCTGAAACAGTTCACCACCACATTTATCACAGACACCAGCCTGTTTTGGCGGCGACAGGTGGACATTAAAAATCGCACCGCAGTCTTTACAGGTACGGCGGCCGGTCAGGCGCTGCATCAACTCTTCAAAAGGCACATCCAGTAAGACAACACCTTGTAATGGCTGGCCCAGATCGCTGAGCATGCTATCCAGTGCCTCAGCCTGCGGAATATTGCGCGGAAAGCCATCCAGAATATAACCGTTCTGGGCATCGGCTTCAGATAAGCGTTCACGAATCAGCCCGATAACAATTTCATCAGAAACCAGTGCACCGGCATCCATCGCTGATTTGGCCTTTTTGCCTAACTCAGTGCCGGCCTTGACGGCAGCACGCAGCAAATCACCGGTGGAGATTTGCGGAATATCAAATTGTTTGGCCAGAAATACGCCTTGTGTACCTTTGCCGGAACCCGGCGCGCCCAGTAATACGGTTCTCATGTTTGCCTCTTACGCTTAAATGGTTTTTGTTTTGAAATCTTAATGTTCGGGTCGCATTAATGTCGCCAGACTGTCCAACTGCCGGCTGACATTAAATAGCAGGGATGGCATTGCCTCAGGCTTGAGGTTTAAGTGCTGCCATGCTCTTTCGTCCATCGGCGGCACATGCTGGTCACCATTGTGACCAAACGGCACACTGCTAACCAGAATATCGGCAATATGCACGATGGCGACTTCCAACTGATCCTGTTCGGCTTTGCCAGGCTGGTGATGGTAACGCGCCACTTGGGCCAGTGATTCTGGCAGCCGCCAATTCTGGATCAAAATCGCCCCCACTTCTGCATGATCAAAACCGATAATGCGTTTTTCGGCTTCGTGCAACACTTCATGGCCAAAGCGGGCGCTATTGATGGCCTCTCGGGCCAGTTCCGGAACGGACTGATACAGCACCAGACTGCCGATATTGTGCAGCAGACCGGCGATGAAATATTGTTCGTGATTAGTTTGATGGGTGGCTTCAGCCAGATATTTGGCAGTAATGGCGCAGGCCAGACTGTGCCGCCAAAAAGTATCCATATCCATCAGGTTGGCCGGAATGCCCCGAAAAGCATTCATGACAGAGGTTGCCAGCACCAGATGGGTCAGTTCGCGGGTGCCGATAATGGTGATCGCCCGTGAAATAGTATTAATTTGTGATGGAAAGCCGTAAAACGGGCTATTAACGATTTTCAGCAGCCGGGTGGTTAAGGCTGGATCGGTATTAATAACGGCGCTGATATCATCAATGGCGCTGTCCGGATCGCTGATTAAAGCATCCAGCCGGGCATAGGTAGTCGGCGCGGAAACCAGTTCCAGCGATTTGTTGACCAGTGCCTGCGGCGTTAATGTCATTTAATCCGCCTCATTTTCTGTGGGCGCCGGCAATTGCAAAGGAAACAAAACCTGCATCAGCGGCTGCGTTAAATCGGTATAACGAAACAGCTCGATACGATCTTGCAGTGTCGTTTCATCAAAATCATTGGCTGGAATAAACTCTGTCATCAACGCAGACTCCAGTGACTACTGTTTTGTAACATTTGCCCGATACTAGCACCGAGTTTACCGGCAAAGCGATCCAGGTAATTTGGCCGGGGTGTGTAATCAACAATGTTTTCCGCACCAACAATCTCACGGGCCACTTTACTGCTACTGGCCAGACCATCAATTAAGCCCAGTTCCAGTGCTTGTTCACCCGACCAGAACAGGCCGGAGAATAAAGCTTCATTGTTTGGGTTGAGCCGGTCACCACGGCCGGTTTTGACCACCTCGATAAATTGCTGGTGAATATTATCAAGCATTTGATTGGCATGCTCGACATCAGCTTCTTTAAGTGGCAAAAACGGATCCAGGAAGGATTTATTCTGACCGGCCGTCAGCGAACGGCGCTCGACGCCCAGTTTGTCGATAGCCTCGGTAAAGCCAAAACTGTCCATACGCACGCCGATAGATCCGACAATACTGGCTTTGTCGGCATAAATTTCATCGGCGGCCACCGCAATGTAATAACCGCCGGAGGCGCAAATATCCTGCACGACAGCATAAACCGGAAAGTCAGGGCGAGTGGCACGTAAACGACGGATTTCATCATTAATGATGCCTGACTGAACCGGACTGCCACCCGGCGTATTTAAACGTAAAATCAAAGCTTTGGCTTGTTTGGCTTTAAACGCATCGCGAATGCCGGTGACTACCATATCGGCACTGGCATCGGTTTCTGAGCTGATAACACCGGTGATATCCACCAATGCGGTGTGGGCATCGCTTTCGGCTAACTTTTCACCGTTGGGCAGCATCAGGAAGAAAAAGCCAAATAAATACAGCAGTACCAGGCCTTTAAATACATAACCCCAACGACGGCTGTTGCGTTGCTCCCGTATGGCGGCAAAAGCCAGATCCTGCAGGATTTTACGCTCCCAATGTTGATCTTCACTGTTCGCAGAAGATTGCTCTGCTGCTTTATGATCAGACGGAAAGTCACCGAATGTTGCCATGTGCCGGAATCCTGCGCTTAAGTTAAAGGAATAACATCATATCAAAACACTGAACATCTGCTATCCAGCCAGTTTTCCAAATCATGTAAATCGGTGACGATAGCCTGGGGATCGCAGGCTTGGAGCACCGGTATCGCATGGGCGCCATGACTGATGCCAACACTATCAGCACCAGCTTGTTTGGCCATCAGCAAATCAAACTCGGTATCGCCGATCATCAATGTTTCGTCCGGTTTAACACCGCAAAAATCAATAATTTCACTGAGCATTTGCGGATGCGGTT
>FYBJ01000101.1_pt1 | contig 26048 bp, 23 predicted proteins | sample 1134611 | NCBI WGS metagenome assembly FYBJ01 (sample SAMEA104116008, study PRJEB20421) | marine metagenome | isolation source: marine | reverse complement strand
CCTTTGGCCTGTTTCTGGTATGCGTTACCGGCATTGGCGATTGTTTTTATCTATCCTTTTTGCAAGCGGTTTATACATGTTCCTCAGGCCGTACTGGGGCTTGCTTTTTCAATGGGTATTCCCATGGCATTTGCTGCAGCCAACCAGGGATTTCCTCCGCTGGCTGCCGGGTTAATGCTGATTAATTTTATATGGGTTGTTGCCTATGATACGGTTTATGCTATGGCCGATAAGGCAGACGATTTAAAAATTGGCGTAAAATCATCAGCCATATTTTTTGGACATTATGATCGTCTGGTCGTTGGGCTGATGTATATGGCGGTACAGCTGTTATGGCTTGTTCTGGCTGTCTATAAGCACTTTAGTCCGGCTTTTTATGCGATAGGGCTGGTTGCCTCCATTCCATTGTTTTATCAAGTTAAAATGACAGCCTCACGCCAGTCTGCTGATTGCTTTAATGCCTTTTGCCTGAACCGCTACTACGGCGCACTGATGTGGCTGGCTTTAATCCTGGCCTGACGGCCGCATTTTTCTTGAGCATGGTTTCAGCAAGGTTGTTTCCGTGCTAGCTGGAAGAGGAAGCTGCTACAGAGGATGCAGGAAAGCTAGGTTGTTCTTTAATTGTCGCTGAAGAATCTCGGAAAAAACAACCATAGATATTTCTGCGAGAAACTTCAGTGAACAGGTTTTTCCCACTTTCTAAGAGGCTAGTCAACCTTTTCAATTCTTCTTCCAAGAGGCTAAACCACCTTTTCAATTCTTCTTCTTTTTCATCATTAAGAGATACATTTTTAAATAAATGTTCCAGTAAATCGTCTTTTAATGGCTCAACGGCGTTAATAAAAGCTATCATTTCAGCAACATCTTTGGTTTGAAAAGGTATTTCAATGTTAAAGTGCAAAGAGTAATCCTTTCGACCTTCTAAATTAATTGTCTCTACTGACTCATTTACCGTTCGAAAGACTTTATTTATTCGACTCCTCAATTCATCAGCGATAGTTTGATTAATTTCTTCTTTGAAGACAATTGAAAGGTTGAAAAATAATTTATTTTGATTCCTATATCTTTTGACAGCAATAGTGCTGATTTTTTTTTCAGGTTTTGTATTATTATAAAAGATATTGGCTACATCATTACCGTCAGAATCATATTGAAAGTAATGAAGGTTTCCTCCCCCATACCATTGATGTGCTTCTACATTGTATTGGCCAATAATTCTAGGACCAAAATGCTGTGGACGTTGAAATGTTGAATTTCTCATAATTTATTTGGTTCCTTAATTATTAATCAGATAAATATCAAATTTCTAAATGGTTATTTATTTTACATAAAAAGCAACTTGCAATCAAACGTTTTGAGGGGGATGTTTTTGGCAAGTAGATTATGGACAAAACCCAAGCTTGTATAAAAATCCCAAGCCCATCATAATGACTAAGCTAAATTTATAGGTTATGGATAAGAAAATAAAGGGGCTGTTCTTCCCAATGCTACTACGGCGCAGTGAGCAGTTTACTGGTGCCAAGGCGGAACCACGTTGCATTCGCACTTTTCTTGAGCATGGTTTCAGCCATGTTCAGATAGAGTTGAGCCTGCATAACGGTTCGAATCCCTCCAGACAACTTGATTCCGCAGGGTTTTTCTGCATCGGCAATTGCTGCGAGCAGGGCAAAGGCTTTAGCCGGAGTTGCTCCTTCTGCAATTTTTCCTGTTGAGGTTTTCAGAAAATCCCAGCCTTGCTCAATAAGTTGCAGGGCGAGTGTATAGAGAAGCTCAAGCGAGTGAAACGCCCCTGTTTCAATAATGACTTTTGTCACTAAACTGTGCTTTTGGCAATAATGCAGGATGTTCTGACTTTGCGTTAACGCTTCAAGCGGTTTGTCGAAATAGAGCTGATAAGGAAAAACATAGTCGATTTCATCGGCGTTAAAGGCCAGTGCGGTATTGATTTCTTCAATGATTTGCTCTGCGCTCAGAAGGGCTTCTGGAAAATTGACAACACAGGCTTTTTTTACAGTGTTTAGACTGGAAAACAGCTGCAGTTGTTGAGGATAAACACAAATTGCCGCTGGCTGATGCGCTTTGGCCAGCGCCAGCAGCTGGAGTAGCTCATCAGGGCTGGCATCGGTTTTTAACAGGGTTAAATCCTGAAATGCCAGAAAGGAGCTGACATCCATGTTCGAATTCCCGGCAAAACAATGTTCCATTGTCATGCCGAGACGGCCTGATAAACTCATATTATCCTTCTCTGACATAGGCGTTGATTAATTCCAGCAGTTTCTCTGCCGCCTGCTCGGCCATCATGACCACGGCATCGTGGCTGTGGCTTCCGGGAGCAAGGCCGGTGGCGTAGTTGGTAATAATCGAGATGACTGCGACTTTCATGCCACAATGATTGGCAACCAGCACTTCCGGCACGGTAGACATTCCGACCGCATCAGCGCCAAGAATACGAAAGGCTTTAATTTCTGCAGCAGTCTCATAATTTGGGCCGGATACGGCCAAATACACGCCCTGGTTTAAGTTAATGTTATGATCAACGGCGATTGAAAGCAGTTTTTCTCTCATTCCCTTGTCATAGGCATTGTCCAACGGCAGGAAGCGCGGGCCGAATTCGTCATCATTCGGACCAATCAGGGGGTTACCGGGTTGCAGATTAATATGATCATGAATCAGCATCAGTTCCCCGGGGCCGACATCTTCCCTCATTGAGCCGGCAGCATTGGTGGCAATAAAATATTTACAACCAATCAGTTTAAGGCAACGGACATAGGTTTTAACCACCTCATCACTCGCCCCTTCATAAAGATGGGCTCTACCTTGAAGGCAGGCGATTTCTGTGTCGCCAATTTTGCCGAGAATCAGATTACCGCCATGACCGTGGACGGTCACATGAGGAAAGCCCGGCAGGTCATCATAGGAAATGACCACTTTGTCTTCGAGCTCATCAGCAAAACCGCCGAGGCCGGAGCCTAAAACGATGGCCAGTTCCGGATGCCGGTTCGGGTAGAGTTTTTTAATATGTTCAGCAGCTTTGTGGGCTGAAGAGAGTTCTTTATTCATCGGGAGTTCCTGTTGAATGTCTCTTTAGATTAAATGCTAAAGGAAAAAGTTCATCAATAGTGGCTTTTTTAAGAATCCCTTCTTTATTACACATCAGAATTTCCGCTGATGCGTCGGCAAACTCGGAAATACGCTGTCTGCAGGCACCGCAGGGTGAGCAGAGCTGTTCTGAGGAGGCCATCACAATCAAGGTTTGAATTTCAGTTTCACCATCAAGAACCATCTGGCAGATGGCTGCGGACTCGGCGCAAACCGACATCCCAAAAGAGCTGTTCTCGACATTGACGCCATAATACACCTTACCGTTTTTGGTGATAATGCCGCAGGAGACATTAAAGTTAGAGTAGGGGGCGTACGATTTTCTAAGATTCTGATGTGTCTCTTCAATAATGTCTTTTACTTGAATGTGCATGCATCATTCCTTGGTACTGAAATTCAAAAAAACGCAGCCCGAAACTATACGCTGCTTTAAATACCTGCGTCAAGATAAAAAAATTATTCGCCAGTTGGCAGAATGATATCGATTTTCAAACCGCCCTCGGGTCTGTTCTGGGCAATGACGGATCCCATATGCAGCGCAACGGCGCGATTTGCAATGGCAAGACCAAGACCGTAGCCGCCGGTTTTTTTCTCTCTGGATGTATCAACGCGGTAGAATGGCGTAAAGATTTTTTCCAGCTGATCGTCCGGTACGCCGGGACCGTTGTCCAGAATACTGATAATGGCTTTCTTTTCTTCTGGAATGCATTCCAGCATGATTTCGACAGATTGGTCTTCAGGCGTGTATTTCAGTGCATTTCTAAGGATATTTTCAACAGCATGATGAATGAGCCGCCGGTCGATTTTCGCAGGGCAGGGGCTGAATTTTTGATGCTGAATGCGTCTTCGGTTGGCATCAAACTCAAAGCAGGCATCGTCGATAACATGATTTAAAATGTCTGCAATGTCATGATGGTCAAGCGACATGGAAATGCTGGTTCGGTTCATTCTGGCAAAGCTAAGAATTTCGCCAATCAGGCTGTTCAGCCTTTCTACTTCGGTTTCCATTCGGTTAAACTCAGCCTCGGCAAGATCTTTTGTTTTGTTTCGTCCCAACTCAATTGCAATATTCAAACGGGCCAAAGGCGATCGCAGTTCATGGGAAATATCACCCAAAAGCCGTTCTTTGGCGTTGATAATACTTTCCAGTTGCTCAGCCATGCTGTTGAAATCTTTTCCAAGTTCGCCAATTTCATCTTTCTGATGGCCGGCAATTTTCTGCACACGGGTTTTAAGGTTGCCTCCGGCAATCGACTGTGCGGCCTGGCGAAGGTATTGAAGCGGTTGCGTCAGATATACTGACAGAAGATAGCATATGAGTCCTGAGAAAAAGACGGCAATGGAAAGTCGGAGTAACAGTCCTGTCCATGGGATTTGAATCAAATGCGTTAAAGGTTTTTCCATCACGGCAACCAGCCGGTAGGCTGTACCGCTATTGGAGAGGATTTCGTGGCTTACCAGCAGTTTTCCTGTTTTTAAAATCCCTTCATCAAGACCATTAGAGGAAAAATCAGCAGAAATGCGTTTGACTTTATTGGGAACGGGGCCGCTGCCGATGATTTTGCCGTTGTTTGAAATTAAAAAAACACCAAGATGGCGTAAATTTCCTATGCGTTTAAACCATTCCTGCAGGGCTACAACTTTACCAGCCTCATAGGTGGCAACTGCGGCATTGGCATAGCTGTCCATAAAAAGCTGTTCGTGTGCCGGCAGGGATGAGCTTCTTGAGATCTGGCTGGTGATCCAGGCCGTCGTGACGATAATTAAAATGGTCGCCAGCCAGAAGGATAGAAAAATCTTCCAATATAAATTACGCATTGAACATATATCCAAAGCCACGCACAGTTTTTACAATGGGTTCGCCTTGATCATTATCACCCAGTTTGTGGCGTAAATTGGATATATGGACATCAATACTGCGATCATAGGCGGTGAATTTACGGCCAAGAGCGTACTCAGTCAATTCTTCTTTAGAAAAAGCCTGCCCTGGCGTTTTAATCAGCATTTCGAGTATATTGAATTCCGCATTGGTTAATTCCAGCGTCTCGTTATTTAAGGTTACCGCGCGTTTTGAGCAGTCAACTTTGATATTATGCCGCTCGATGACAGGCTTTTCGGTACTGACATGTCGAATTCTTCTTAAAATAGCTTTCAGTCTTGCGACCAGTTCCCGAGGGTTGCAGGGTTTGGGAAGATAGTCATCGGCTCCAATTTCAAGCCCCACGATTTTATCGATATCATCGCCTCGGGCAGTGAGCATCAGAACCGGGGTTTCTATATGTTCCCGGATTTGTTTTAACACTTCAAAGCCATTGAGTTTCGGCAGCATCACATCAAGAACAATCGCATCAAATTCCTGATTCAAGGCTTTTTTTACGCCGCTTTCGCCGTCATGAACGGCTATCACATCAAACCCTTCTGCTTCGAGGTATTCGGTGAGTAGCTCTGTCAATTCAACATCATCATCGATAATCAGAATCATATTGTTCATCTTGCTGACTCCTTAAGTCTGCATTTCAGAAGAATGTAAGGGGCGTTTGTCCTGACATTCCAATAACTTAATACGACGGCTGTCCGCGTTTAATATCTTAAACTCAAGTCCGCCAATGGTCATCATTTCGCCGCTTTTGGGTAAATAGCCGAAACGGTTCATGATAATACCTCCTATTGTATCATAAGTATCATCATTGAAGTCCGTAGACAAGGCCTCGTTAAATTCGTCGATGGGCATTTGGGCTTTAATTACATACTGTGCTTCGCCATGTTGTTTTAAATAGGCCTCTTCATCGATATCAAATTCATCTTCAATTTCACCGATAATCTGTTCAATCACATCTTCAATCGTAACAAAACCTGATACGGCTCCATATTCGTCAACTACGATGGCCATATGATTCCTACTGCTTTTAAATTCGGAAAGCAGGCTGTCGAGCCGTTTGCTTTCAGGAACAAACATGGCTTTGCGGCTGATGTCCCTTAAGTCGAAGTTATCGGTGTTTTTTTGAAAGCGAAGTAAATCCTTGGCATGAAGAATTCCCAGAATTTCGTCTTCATTTGCTGAAAAAACTGGGAAACGGGAGTGGCCTGATTGAGTGACCGTGTCGACAACATCTTCATAACTGTCTTCATTATTCAGGCAGGTCATCTGCTTTTTGGGGAGCATGATATCCCTGACCTTTAGCCGGGCAAAATGAATCGCTCCTTCCAGTATGCCCAGGGTGTCTTCGTTAATTAACGAACGGAGCTTGGCATCGCGAAGCAGGCTTAACAGTTCATCCTGACTTTTCGGCTCTCCCTGTAAAAACTGCTTGATACGCGTCAGCCACGACGGCCCTTCATCATCAATGTTCATGCGCATAGGCTCCTGTTTTATATGGATTTTCATATCCCATTTCAAGAAGGATGTTTGCTTCAAGTTCCTGCATTATCGCAGCCTCATGGTCTTCAATATGATCGTAACCCTGCAGGTGTAAAATTCCGTGAACGATAATATGCGCCCAGTGATGTTCAAGTGGGACGTTCCAGAGGCTGGCTTCTTCTTCAAGAATAGCAGCACAAAGAACCACGTCACCTAATGGTTTTTGTTCGACCGGGATAAAATCAAGTTCTGCCGGGAAGGATAAGACATTGGTTGGCTTATCCATCTGCCGGTATTGCAGGTTCAGATTGTGGATTTCTTCTTTATCGACGATCCGGATACAAATTTCAACGGCCTGCGTAACTTGAAACAGGGCAGCAACCGCCCATTGTTCGATTTGCTGTTCTGAAACTGGAATAGGCTGGCATTGAGCCTGTTGAATGTCGATGAAGTGCTTCATGCTTCCTCTTCTCCTGAATCCTGCTCATAGCGGTCGATGATGAGGGAAACCAGCGGATGGCGCACGACTTCTTTTGAGTTGAAGCGGTAAATTCCGATAGAATCCACATCCTGCAGAAGTTTTGCAGCATGCGACAGCCCGGAGGCCGTGCCTTTGGGTAAATCGACCTGCGTCATATCGCCGGTGATGACGGTTTTACTGCCGAAACCAATCCGGGTTAAAAACATTTTCATCTGTGCAATGCTGGTATTCTGGGCTTCATCAAGAATAATGAAGGCTTCGTTTAAGGTTCGGCCTCGCATAAACGCCAGCGGCAGCACTTCAATCACATCGGTCTGAATAAGCTTCTGTGTTTCTTTAAATCCAATCATTTCATAGAGTGAGTCATAGATGGGACGAAGGTAGGGCAGAACTTTTTCAACCAGATCTCCGGGCAAAAATCCCAGTTTTTCTCCGGCTTCAACAGCCGGTCTGACAAATATCAGCCGCTGCACCTCGCCGCGCTCATAGGCTTCTATCGCCTTGGCAACGGCAAGATAGGTTTTTCCGGTTCCTGCCGGACCAACGGCGAAACAGATTTCATTTTTTTCCATCCCGTCCAGGAACTGCGCCTGCTTATCGTTTTTGGCCTGGATGAGTTTTCGGTTAAGTTTAATGCTGTGGGTCATATGATTTGAATGTCTCCCGGGTAAAAGTAGATGAAGCTGTCGGGTACTGATTGGATTATCTGAATGTTTAAGGAGCTCATCAAAGAAGCGGAGGACAACCTTAATCTGTTTTTCGTTTTCGCTGATAATCGTCAACCGATGATGCTGGATTTTGATATCCGCACGGAAGTGGGCGGCAATCATTTTGATATTCTGGTGGTAAGCACCGCAAATATTAGCAAGCCGCTCGTTACTGATGCCTTCTAAAGGATATTGATTTTTAATAAGGTTCGTACTGCTCAAGTTCTCTTCTTAAAAACGTTGTCTTACTTAAAGAATAGTTCAATAAGTGAATATTATACAAGCTGTTGATTAATTTTGAAAGAACAGACTTGCATTCTTTTAAATTTCCACTGGCGTTTTTCGTTGATCTATTGGGTTTGTAATAGTACAATGCATGCATTTTAAGTGCACGGAATCAAGAGGTCAGTTTCATGCCAGTTCAAACCAACGAATCGCTTCATCATCGACATCATCTAACCCTCTAATAAAACAACTGTTCAAATATGACCATAGAAATTTCAATGGCCATCCACTGTTTAACCACGAAGCTATTGCTCTTTACTTAAAACACCAGTTTAAAAGCCGTCATCCACAAACCTATGCCTTGGCCGGTTCAGAAGATCTCCGGGCTGTGTTGCCTCATCTTAAATTAACAGAAGAAGGTGAGAAGGCATTTATTCTGATTCGTCCCTATATTCATTCGATGGCTCTTTTTTTCTTTCGCTCAGAAGATCAAACCCACTGTTATTTTTTCGATTCACAAAACTGGGGGGAGCGTTATTATCCAAACCGGCGGATTAAGCAGGCCATTGAAGACGTTATCCCCGAGGTCAGGCTGCATGTTTTAAAAAAAGATATTCAATCCCAGGACTATCCTAAAGGATGCACATATTACAGTCTGGCCTTTCTTGATTATTGCGCCGAACATCTCCAGCCCGAAGCGATAAGTGCTGAAGAGTTCGCTTTGACGGTATCTTCTCCATCCTGGGTCGAAAGAATGCATCTGGAAAAGAGTCAGGTGCTGAATGATATCCTGAATGCTTTTTATCATTCAGAAAAGGGGCTTGATGAACAGAAGGTTTGGACGACGGTTAAAGAGATGCAGGGTTTCGATTTGATGACTGCATTAGCTGTTGATCTGCGGCCGATGTATCCATTTAATTTTGAAAAAGACAACTCAACCCTGCGACTAACCGTTCAGTTTCCGGATAAAGATGGAGTTTATGGTAATTTTCTTTTGTACAGTGCTAAGGTATACCCAGGCGGGGTTAACGTTGAAGGTGGTAATTCGAGCATTTTGCTAAGTGATGGTGAAGGAATTACTGCGACATATGACCCAAAGAATTATCGTATAATTTATGAGGTAAAGAATTTATCCGATAAGGATAAGAAAGACATGCTATCCGTTGAAGCGGAGAACTTATCCACACTGCGAAATGCCTTGGAAACGCTGAGATCTAACTGTTTCAAGTATTTTAAAAAAGGTATGCGCCAGCAAACGGCGTTGATGACCTTCTGTGAAGAAGTCATTGACCAGATTATTTTACAGGAAATGAAACTCTCCAGAACTTCAGGAGGATTGGGTCTTGATCAGGTTCAGGCAGCATTAAGTTCCTATTTTGCTGAAAACAAAAAGGTTTATGTACCTGCATACGCTGATTACATTAATTTAAAGCTCCTGGACTGGAATCATTTAAGAACACTGGGCGTCGAATCAGTGATATTCAGTTTTACCTTCGACGATAAACACCAGGTTGCTGTATGTCTGGATCTTCGTCAGCAAGAAATGATTGCAAGAATTTATGACTCATATGAAAAAGAAATTACAGAAGACAATAAAACACAACTTAAAGCGCTGCTTGAAATGCAGGAGCTGGATATTGTCAAAGGCGACTCCCCTTACCTGAAACAGACAGACAACTGGTCATGCGGAATCTACGTCATTGAAAATTTGCGACATGCCGTTTCAGGCGAGGAAGTTGAAAGCCAAACCAGGCTTAAGGTCAAAGATTTGCTTGCAGATCATTATCAGCGGGCTAAACGGTGGTCGAGGTTCGAAGAAAAAAAACATGAGCAGCGAGAAAATAATTTCCAGATCAAACAAACCCTACTAAGATTGATTGAACATTATCGAGTCAGCAAAGGTTTTTTTTCTTCATCCGAGAGCACTGATGAGGATGTATTTAAGCCGGTTGCTGATGCATTGCAGCAAGAAATTTGGGGGAATCTTAATCGTCAGCAAGACCCTGAAATCAATAGTGATCGAACTTCAGATTCTTCTTATTGGACTAAATCCCGATCCATTGATGAACTGTTTGATTCTTATAATGAAGGGGATAGAATTGGCAGAGCCTTGTTATATGCAGCCTATATTTTAAAAAATGATTCGTCCTTTAAAGAGCGTATGGAGGGCCTGTTAATATTACTGGCTGGACTTAAGGCTCGAAATCGAGGTACTAAAGCTTCAAAAACAGATGGAACAAAATATACCAATATTGATACCAGGATTTGGGCAGATACATTAAAGGGCGAGCTTGGCCTCATTGAAGATGCCGATGAGTTAACGGGCATATTTATAGCCTGTTTAGATCAGCCATTTCTGCAGGTCCTGGAGTTAATTAATGATGGTTATTTAAATGAAACTTATTCATTACCATTAAAAAAAGCGGATTTTTTACAACTTCAACAATGCGTCATCGTTGAGGTATTGAGTCGGTTACCGGCTCTTTCCATGAACATGGAAAATAAAATTAAAGGAAAGTCAGTAGAATCAGCCGCTTATCAGGCTAAAAAAAATGCTCTTTGTCGAGAATTAAAAAAGAAGCTTGAGATTAATGAACTTCCAGATGATATGAATAGGTTAGTTGACAGGGCGCCTGAATATATCAATACCCTGCTGATCGTTTTCATGAAGCCGCTAAATCCTCAGGAAAGCCGGCAGTTTATGGAGTCGATTCTTAAATGCTCCATAAGGGTATTGACCTACGAAAAGCTGAGACAACTACGATTACCGATCAATGTACTACTAAAAATATGGAGCGATGGGGAAAGTATCAGTGTTTCAGAAACTATCTTTAACCAACGCCGTGATGGCGTTACATTGTTTGAGTTTGCAAAAGAGGATAAAAATACACTCAACGCGTTAATGGCTCTGATTCCTCATGAAGAATTACAATCCGTGCATTTTTTAAGATATTTTAAGTTAATTGTCAGCCATCCGAATATGGTGCAATGGGTATTAAGTTCGATGTCGCCGCAGGAGGTTTTTAACTTTTTCGTTGAAATAAAACAGGGAGGGAAAGCCGCGGCTATTGTTTCGTCTACCCATTGCATGAGGGTAGATTATAATTTCCTGATATATTACCCTAAGGCGCTGGTCGAGATTCTTCGACATTTGCCTGTCAGCAGGCGCCTTGATTTTTTACTGGTCGAAGTCGGTTTTAAGCCGATTCTGGAATATATATTACCTGACGCTGAATCATTGCGTGAAGCATTTTCACTTCTGAGTCAGCAGGAGCGTTACAAGCTCGTGCAGGCGGATATCTATCATGGAGAGCCGAGCATTTATAGCGCCTGCAACACTTCTTCTTTTGAAGTCTTATTCGATCCCTCGCTATTCAAAAATTTTAGCTTTCTTGTTCAGCTACTAAATAAAAACGATTCACGAGGCTATAATTTTTTAAGTTCTCATGCCGGAGTTGCAAAATTGCTGAACACGGTATTAGCCTGTCTTTCGCAGGAGCAACAGACAGAAATTTTGTTTTCCAATAAATGGCTTGGTAAGGAATTAATAGAAAATCCAGGACAGTCCGGTCTTAAGCTGATACTGCATGCTCTTCCAGATGCCGTCCGCGCAAAATATATTTTCGAACGGCTCTTTGATAGAGAAAATCATCATTACAATAGCTGTTATATGTTAGCTAAACCAAAAGCAATCGATTTAATACTCAATTTTTTATCAGCTCAACAGTGCTTTGAATTTTTAAGTCAGCAGGATGCTGCTGGCAATACGCTGTTGCATTATTTGGGTCTATCAGAGTCCATACTGCTTGCATTAAAGGCCGTTCCAGTTAAAAAACTACCGGAACTGCTGAGGTTAACTAACGATCGCGGCGAGTCTGTCTTTTACCGTATTCGTTTGAGGCGAAAATCGATAGAGTACATAGCGCATACAATTTCACCGGATATTATTAACGAACAATTGATTCCAGAAGCGTTTAAACAATTAAAACAGAAGAACCAGGAGGAAGAGCATTGGAATGAAATTTGTAAGGCTATCGACCCCGGTCATTTGAATCCTTCAAACTATTTTACCTTAATGTCACTGGCGACCAGCATCGAATTTTTCAGACGTTTTCAGGAGGATGGACTTTTATATCCGCTTCTTGATGGTAAGTTCAGTTTAATAGAATTCAATCAAATGAAAACGGTTGAACAGAAAAAATTGAAATTCCTTTTTTCCCCATCCATTCAGCAGGCAATGGACAACGAGGGAATAAGTTTGCAACAGATGATGAAACAAAGTTTGACTGGATTACAATCAATTATGGATTCTGGGTTAGGCTTTGTTCGATCGGGGCGTTTAACATTAAGGCAACTAATAAGCTTCGAACCTCATAAATTACCCTATGCCCTGTCGGAATATGGTTTGCTTGCACTACAAGAAGAATTACTTACTCTGGAACAGATGGAAGACATCTCTGTGGATAAACTATTTTCTATTCTTACAGAGTCTGGTTTGAAGGCTTTAAGAGAAAAGCTTATCGACCTGGATCAAATTAAAAAAATTGATACGATCATACTTGACCAAATCCTAACAGAACCAGGTCTACGGGCTTTAAGAAATAAACTTATCCCTATGGATCAGGTTGAACACTTTCCCGTCACGAAGTGGTACAAATTTTTGGATGATGCCAATTTACAGGAACTTTATGTAAATAAAAAAGATATGATGCTTTCGATGCTGGGACAATGTCTTTCAGCTGAGGATCGTCGTCAGATGAACAAAGAAAGCTTAGAAGCAATTAGTTCTAGCTATTTCTATAATCATGAATCTTTATTTGAGGGGAACTTAGGGCAGAACATTATTGAAGACTATAAGGCAGCATGGCTTTCAAGGGAACAGCTCCGAAACTCCCAAAAGACCGAAGAATTGCATACTCATGTGGCAGCTTCATCCTCCAGTTCAGCTGCTTCATCTTTCTCAATGTTCCAAAGAAATAGGGATAATGGAACCTCGGCGGAAAGCATGCGGAATGAGCCTTCGGAAAACGCAGGTTCAAACAGTGAAGTTGAGCAAAACAATTGTAATTTTTAATAATTGCGTCGATAATGTTTTTTTATTTCAAGCTGACTGAAAACGCATAATATGATAATTGATCTCCACTGTCACAGCCATTTCTCCGATGGACTGCATTCGCCGCATGAGCTGGTGCAGATGGCTGTTGCCCGCGGTGTTCAATATCTTGCCCTGACAGACCATGATACGGTTGCCGGACTTGAAGGCATCCGCAAGGCCTGTCAGGAAGCCAATGCGCCTTTGCAATTGATTAACGGCATTGAATTGACCGTGTCCTGGAAAAAACAGGTGCTGCATCTTTTGGGACTCCATCTTGAGCAACCGGAAACGCTCAACCGCCTGATTAACAAACAGCATGAGCTTCGAAAAGAACGGGCCAGGCAAATTGCCGAACAGCTTGAGGAGCTGGGTATGGAGCAGGTTTTTGAACAGGTTCAGGACATCGCCGGTCATGACCATATTGCCCGACCGCATTTTGCCCGTTTGCTGGTTGAAAAAGGTTGGGTAAAGGATATCCAGACAGCGTTTAAACGATACCTGACTCGTGGAAAACCGGCCTATGTTCCCACAGCCTGGGTCAGTATGGAGGAGGGCGTTGAGGCCATCCATCAGGCTGGCGGACTTGCGGTGTTGGCGCATCCTTGTCAATATGGATTTACCCGAACAAAATTATATGAGTGTATGGACGCGTTGAAGGCCTCTGGCGGAGATGGTATTGAAGTGGTTTCTGGGGACAGTTCGCCGCAACAAATCAAAGAAATGGCCAAAGCCTGTGAAGACTTTGATTTTCTGGCCTCATCAGGATCGGATTTTCATGGTACAGGGCTTTCAAAAATGGCCATGGGGCAGCAGGCGGCCTTGCCTGAAAACTGCCGGCCGGTATGGCAAAATTGGGGTATTGAAGAACAGGGGAGTTTATGAGCCAGCTTTTTGCGATTCATCCAGATAATCCACAGGCGCGCTTGCTGCGTAAAGCTGTTAACGTCATTGAAGAGGGCGGTTTAATTGTTTACCCTACAGATTCAGGTTATGCACTGGGCTGTACTTTGGGAAACAAAAAGGCTCTGGAACGTATCCGGCGTTTGCGTCAGCTTGACAAGCATCATAACATGACGCTGGTTTGCCGCGATCTGTCTGAGCTTGGACAATTTGCCCGTGTCACCAATCCGATTTTCAGACTACTGAAAGCCTTTACGCCCGGAGCCTATACCTTTATTTTGCAGGCCAGCGCGGAAGTGCCTCGCTTGATGCTGCATCCGAAAAAAAAGACCCTTGGACTCAGAATACCAGAAAATAACATTGCACTGGCTCTGCTTGAACATCTTGACGCGCCGTTAATGAGCACTACGTTGATATTGCCGGATGCCATGGCGCCATTAAGCGAGCCTGAGGCAATAAAAGATGTTCTTGGCAATCAGGTTGATTTGATCATTGATGGCGGCCATTGCGGCCAGCAGCCGACAACAGTAGTTGATTTAACGGGTGATTATCCTGTGATTCTTCGTGAAGGACGGGGTGATCCGGAACCTTTCAGATAATAATAATTAATATTGAGGAAATAGATGTCTGCGTTGTTTACCGATAATAAGCGAGTGGTTTCCGGGATGAGAGTCAGCGGAAACCTGCATTTAGGTCATTATCATGGCGTGATAAAAAACTGGGTAGAGTTACAGCATGTCCATAACTGTTTTTTCTTTGCCGCCGACTGGCACGGCTTAACAACACATTACGACCAACCCGGACATTTTGAAGAATATCTATGGGAAATGGTAATTGACTGGCTGGCCTGCGGCCTGAACCCCAGCCTTTCAACAATTTTTGTTCAGTCCTGGGTGCCTGAACATGCTGAACTGCACCTGCTGCTGTCGATGATTACTCCGCTGGGATGGCTGGAACGGGTTCCGACCTTTAAAGATCAGCAGGAAAAACTGAAAGAAAAAGACCTTTCCACCTATGGTTTCCTGGGTTATCCCCTGCTGCAAAGCGCTGACGTATTAATTTACCATGCCGATTATGTTCCTGTTGGAGAAGATCAGGTCTCCCATGTTGAATTGACCCGGGAAATTGCACGCCGGTTTAATCATATCTATGGACGCGAACCCAATTTTGAAACGTTGGTTGAAGAAGCCATCAAAAAGATGGGTAAGAAAAATTCAAAAATGTATCAGGAACTTCGCCGGAAATTTCAGCAGGATGGTTGTCATGAATCATTGAACACGGCTCAGGCACTGTTAGCGGCCCAGCATAATTTATCGATTGGCGATAAAGAGCGTTTGCTTGGATTTCTTGACGGTACGGGCAAAATCATTTTACCTGAGCCTCATCCCTTACTGACCAAAAATTCAAAACTTCCGGGGCTTGACGGGCAGAAAATGTCAAAATCCTACGGCAACACCATTCGACTTAGAGAAAACCCTGAGGATGTTGAGAAGAAAATCTTAACCATGCCGACGGATCCTGCAAGGGTAAGACGTACTGATCCTGGCGAACCTGAAAAATGCCCGGTCTGGGCCTTTCATAAAGTCTATTCCGATGAGTCAACTAAAGATTGGGTACAAAAAGGTTGCCGCTCAGCAGGGATTGGTTGCATTGACTGTAAACGACCCGTTGTAGATGCTGTTCAGGCTGAATTAAAGCCGATTCAGGATAATATAAAATCCTACGAAAATGATATCAGTTCGGTAAAACGCATTATTGCCGAAGGCTCTGAAGCCGCCAGGGATGAAGCGAAAAAGACCATGCAGACGGTGAAAGAAGTCATGGGGCTGGATTATTAGGTTGAGGATGTAGGGTAATAATAAGGCTGTAAGCAGAGTCTTGACTCATAGCCGTCAAGTTAAGCGAAAAGATAAGGATTTGACTATAGGTTGGGTCGTTTCGACCCAACAAAATGTCGGTTTTTTCGATATCCCTGTCATTAAGTTAAGAGAGCCGCGGGACGTAGATGAAGAAAATGGTCTTAAAGGCCGGGGCTTGCCCCGACGGCGTCAAGCTAAGAGAAAATGCTTAGCTTGACGCCGTCGGGAACAAAACTCCCCATTGATCATAGAAAATAAAACGAGAACTATGGAAACAATTACCAGCGAATCTGTTGAGCCTCAATCCATCGTGATGGTTTCAGGCCAACCATTAACACAGCTTCCTGAGGATTTATTTATTCCTCCGGATGCGTTGGAAGTTTTGCTGGATTCCTTTTCCGGCCCTCTGGATTTACTGCTCTATCTGATTAAAAAACAGAATATTGATATTCTTGATATTCCAATCCTGCAAATCACCAAACAGTATTTGCAATATATTCAGGCTATGGAATTTCGCCGTATTCCTTTAGCTGCCGAGTATTTGCTTATGGCGGCAATGCTTGCAGAAATTAAATCAAGGCTTTTACTGCCGGTACATAAGGAGTCCGAAGAAGAAGATGAGATTGATCCCAGAATGGAGCTTGTCAGGCGGCTGCAGGCCTATGAACAGATCAAACAGGCTGCAGAGACGCTGGAAACATTGCCTCGGGTTGATAGAGACCATTTTACAGTCTGCCTCGCTCACAGTGAAAATATTCATGAAGAAGCCTACGAGCAGATAACCGTCGCAGAGCTTCTCGCCTCAATGCAGAATCTTCTGGTTCGGGATGAGCAATTAAGCCATCATGAAATTCATCAGGAACTCTTATCGGTCGATGAACGGATGGAAATGATTTTAATTCAACTTAAAACTCATTCCATTCTGAATTTTAATGAGCTTTATCAGCGGCAGGAAGGGCGTTTGGGTATTGTGGTCAGTTTGTTGGCTATTCTTGAACTGGCAAGAAAATCATTGCTCATTATTCAACAAAATGATAACTTCTCACCTATTTATTTGAGAGCCAAGACAAATGACTGAGCCCAGTTTAAAATCGATTGTCGAAGCATTGTTGATGTCGGCCATTGAACCCTTGACTCTGGAAGGGATTCAACAGGCATTTACCGAGCTTGAACAACCCTCAAAGCAGGAGATCAGCGCGGTTATTGAATTATTGGCTCATGAATATCAGAACACTGCGCTGGAATTGCTGGAAAAAAACAGAGGCTGGCAGTTTCAAACACGGATGGAATTCAGCCCCTGGATACAGCGTTTACATGCGGAAAGACCTGCAAAATATTCCAGGGCGTTTATGGAAACACTCTCCATCATCGCATATCGTCAGCCGGTGAGCCGGGGAGATATCGAAGATATCCGTGGTGTTTCTACCAACAGCAATGTGATGCGTACGTTGCTGGAAAGAGAATGGATTAAAGTAAATGGTTATCGCGATGTGCCGGGAAAACCGGCGCTTTATGTAACCACGGCGAAATTTCTTGATGATTTTAACATTAAAAGTCTTGATGAACTGCCGGAATTGGTAAATTTTGAGCAACAATCCACAATATAAGACAAGGTATGTGGATGAATAAAAGGTGAAGTTAATGAGTTCTCGTGAACGATTGCAAAAAGTATTAAGTCAGGCTGGTATTGGATCCCGGCGAGAAATGGAACAATGGATTGATAATGGCTGGATTAAGGTCAATGGAAAAGTTGCCAAGCTGGGGGACAGCGCCTCCGCTGATGATAAAATTACCGTCAAGGGTAAATTGATAGACAATCCATTGAAAGTAAACAAAAGAACTCGTGTTTTACTATATAATAAACCCGTTGGCGAAATCGCCAGCCGATCCGATCCCGAGCACAAGAAAACCGTTTTTGATAATCTACCGTTTTTAAAAAGAGGCCGTTGGGTTCAGGTAGGGCGGCTTGATATCAATACCTCCGGTCTGATGATCTTCACTAATGACGGCGCTCTGGCCAACCAGATGATGCATCCGCGCTACCAGCTTGAACGTGAATATGCAGTTCGTATTCATGGAGAGGTGACTCAGGAGATGATCAACAATCTTAAAAAGGGCGTTGAACTTGAAGATGGTCCGGCCAAATTTCAGGATGTGGTTTATCGTGGGGGTGAAGGTACAAATCATTGGTATCACGTGATTCTAACCGAAGGACGAAATCGAGAAGTCAGGCGTTTATGGGCTTCGCAGGGTGTTGAAGTCAGCCGATTAATACGAGTAAGATTCGGCCCTGTCAGTATGCCGCGTTTTCTTGCCCGTGGAAAACATGTCGAGTTAGATCCAGAGCAAATTGATTCATTGCTGAAAGCCTTGGGTTAGGAATTCAGATCGTCTTAGAATCTACGTTCCGCGCTTTATGCGCGGAATCCAGCATTCAACTGAGCAAACTATTGAATAGCTACCATATGTATTGCATGGTTCTCGCGCATAAAGCGCGGGAAGTAGGCAGTTCAAGTTGAATTGTCAACAGACCCTAAGGACGTTGCCTAATTTTTACCTATTTTTTTTATCAATTCCTTGCTGAGCAGGTTCTTCTCTTCTTCGCTGAGCGCTTTTGAATTTGAGTTGCTCAGATAAAATGTATCTTCTACCCGTTCTCCTGCTGTCGCAATTTTAGCGTTATGCAGATTGATCTTTAACTGATAAAAAACATGGCTTAGCTTCGCCAACAGCCCTGGACGATCAGTTGTTATTAAGAACAGGGAGGTTTGGCTGGAGTCAATATCGCTAAACTGGATGCTTGGTTTTACATTAAAATGCGCCTGAGTGCGAGAAATTCTTTTCTGAAAAACTTTCGGAATTTCATTAAAGCTCAACTGTTTTTCTAATGCCTTTTGCACGGCGATAGCTTTTTGTTTGGAAAAAAAAGCTTCATCCTGCTCATCAAGAACGATATAGGTATCAATATCGAAATGATCATGACTGGTGAGGATCGAGGCCTCCTGAATGGTGATATTAAAATTAGCCAGAACCGAGGTTGTAATGACAAAACGTTCATCTTTATGCGGCATATAAACAAAAATTTCAGTTCCTCCCTGGCTGTGATGGGGAAGAATAATGATTAGAGGAAATTTTTTGCAATTTAATATTGCCCGGGTATGCCTTGCAATAATATCCGGCAGTTCATGAAGAAAATATTTATTTTTGAAACTGTTCCAGAGTGTTTCGATAGCATCGGCAGTGAAGCCCTCATTGATTAACATGATTTTGGCCGTTTCCTTTCGGTTATTAATCAGGTCTTTTTCATTAAGGAACTGCAGTTTTTTCTGCATATGCAGCGAGGCGCTTTTGTATAACTCTTTCAAAAGAGAATCTTTCCAGGCATTCCAAAGTCCGGGGTTTGTTGCACAAATATCGGCAACAGTCAGTAGATAAAGATAGTCAAGATAGTGAGGTTCGGGCAGTTTTGCGCAGAACTCATCGACTGTTTTAGGATCATAAATATCTTTTCTTTGTGCCGTGATAGACATTAAAAGATGATGTTTGACAAGCCAGCATAACAACTTACTGTTTTCTGCAGAGAGTTCATGGCGTTTTGCAAAAAATGCGGCTTCATCGGCACCGAGTTCCGAATGATCGCCGCCGCGGCCTTTAGCAATATCATGGAAAAGTGCTGCAAGATATAAGATTTCAGGTTTGCTAATCTGTTGTATGAGTTGATAAGCTAATGGAAACTGCGGCTTAAATTTTTCTCTGGCAAATCGGTTGATGTTACGTATAACAAAAAGGGTATGTTGATCAACGGTGTATACATGAAAAAGATCATATTGCATTTGGCCGGTTACAGAGGAGTAAGCATCAAGATATCGGGCGAGAACGCCGTACCGGCTCATTCGGTGTAATGCCCTGTAAGGATTGGGTTGTTTTAAAATATCAATAAAAATATCACAGGCAATTTGATTTTTTTTAAAGGCCTGATTCATTAAATACAAGGACTGACGAATCATTCTGATGGTACCTGCTCTGACGCCGGTAATGCGTTGATCTCTCGCAATCCATTGAAAAAGGGTTAATAGCGCCTGAGGACGGTTTCTAAAAACATGCGTTGAACGCGCCTCGATATAGCTGTTTGACAGTTGAAACTCTGCATCAAGAGGCGTTAACCTTTGGCGTTCCGATTCAAGAATGACCTCCGAGAACCATTGAAGCAACATTTCATTAAGCTCACGGATGCGCTTGATAATTTGAAAGTAGCTTTTCATAAACTGTTCGATGGCTAGAGAATGTTTTTGGTCTTTATAGCCAAAAAATTCAGCCAGCTTGATTTGATAATCAAATAACAGGCGATCTTCTTTTTTTTCAGCAAGATAATGCAAGGCAAAACGTACTTTCCAGAGAAAATGCTGACAATGCAGCAGTTCTTCATATTCCTTATCGCTGATAAATCCGTTTAAAATACCATCAGCCATCTTCTTAATATTGAATTGACGTTTGGCAACACTGAGGATAATCTGAATGTCGCGAAGTCCGCCGGGGCCATTTTTGACATTGGGTTCAAGGTTATAGGCTGTTTCATTGTATTTTTTATATCGTCGCGATTGTTCGGCTTTTTTCTCTTCAAAAAAAAGCCGGGATGGCCACATTTGCGATGAATGAATTTTATATGAAAGTTCTTCCATCAAACTGGAACGGCCACAAATTAACTTCATGTCCATCAGACTGGACAGGGTGCTGATATCGGTTGCCGCAAGTTTCGCACAGTCATTTACAGTTGTAAATTGGTGGCTGAGTTCAAGGCCAATATCCCAGCAGTCCTGTACGAAGGCTTGTACTGGCTCAAGCAGCTCGGCTGACGCATCTGGTTCGTGAAGTAATAAAATATCCACATCAGAATAAAGTTGAAGCTCTCTTCGTCCATAACTGCCAAGCGCAAGAAGGCAAATGTTGTGTTGAGATAAGTTGTTATGAAAAAACTGGACGAGCAGATCATCAATCTGCTTGACCAGTTTTTGAGTGATTGAGGTAATATTGCCATGCTGTTGAAGTTCAACGCATAGCTCTTGTCGGAATGCTTTAAGTGATTTTCTGATTCTAGCCTTCACGTTCTTCATCGCGCAGGGTTAAAATTTCTACGCCGTCGGAAGTCACCAGCAAGGTATGTTCCCATTGTGCTGATAAGCTGTGATCTTTTGTGACAACGGTCCATTTGTCTGGCAGCAGCCGTGTTTGCGGCCTGCCGGTATTCAACATGGGTTCGATGGTAAAGGTCATGCCTTCCAGCAGCGTTTCACCGGTTCCCGGAGTTCCATAGTGAAGAACTTGTGGATCTTCATGAAAAATACGGCCGATACCATGGCCGCAATATTCACGCACCACAGAACATCGATTGGATTCGGCATGGCTCTGGATGGCATGACCAATATCGCCAAGACGGACGCCGGGCTTAACCATGTCAATTCCGATAAACAGGCATTCATGGGCAATTTTTACAAGGTGCTTAGCCATGATGGACGGTTTGCCGACAAAAAACATTTTACTGGTGTCTCCGTGAAAACCGTCTTTGATAACGGTAACATCGATGTTAATGATATCGCCGTCTTTCAATTTTTTTTTGCCGGGAATACCGTGACAGACCACATGATTGACAGATGTGCAGATAGACTTGGGAAAACCGTGGTAATTTAACGGGGCAGGGATTGCATGCTGCCTGTTAACGATATAATCATGGCAGAGGGTGTTGAGTTCATCGGTTGTTATACCCGGTTGAACATGAGGGCCAATCATTTCAAGAACTTCTGCAGCCAGTTTGCCGGCTACGCGCATTTTTTCAATATCATCAGAGGTTTTAATCGTTACTGCCATGAGAAAATTCCAGATAAGGTCAAATTTATAATCATTCCCATTTTAGGGGGGTTGGGTATTAAGATCAAGAAATATACTTATGAATATATCGATACAGGCTTTGATAAGCGCAGCGCATCAAGGGATGCGCCGGGAATGTAGGCTTTAAGGAGAAATGTCAATAGAATCAAATATGTTGGCAATCAAAAAGATATCTGAAATTACTGCTTTTTACCCATCATATCCATCATTTTTTTATGCATTTCCATTCTTTTCATGTGCATTTTCTGCATCATATCCTTGAACATTGTTTTCTGGTTGGCATCAAGCACATTATACATTTTATTACGCATTGTCATTTTAAACTTGGTCATTTTTCCAACCATTTCCATTTTTTGCTTGATGAGCTTGTCCATTTTAGCCTGATCGAGTTTATCCGATTGAATCAAATCCCGCATTTGATGTCGAATATCCATCATTTTCTTCATATGTCCTTTCATTTGTTGACGGAATTCAACTTGGATTGCAGCCATTTGTTTTTTCTGGCTATCGGTCAGTTTAAGTTTGTCGGCAAATTTGGCCATGAACGGCATGCATCGACACTGTTTTTCGCAGGTTTCAGCATTTTTGCAGTTCATCATATGGCAATGGCAGGGGCCCATTGGATAATTTGCAAAAGAAACAGTGCTCAGACCCATTCCAATTAAGGCAGCAAAAATAATATATATAAATTTATTCATGATATTTCCTTATTTCATTTCTATTTTAGGACTTTTCAGGAATTAGTATAGTCGAATATTTGGTTAATTAAAGATTTATTTGAATTAAGTTTGATCCTTTTACGGCCAATACCAAAATCAAAAAATATTCCAAATTCAAAATAATATTTGATGTAACCCTATTATTCATGGTATAAGTAACGCGCTTTAAATACACACATGCTTCGACACATAAAGTTGGGTCCTGCTGGTGCAGGTACTTTATGGGAAGTGTGGAGGCTTAACCCTGGAGATTTAATATGAATGTAAGTATGCGAGATTTATTAGAAGCTGGCGCTCATTTCGGGCACAGAACCTGTTTTTGGAACCCAAAGATGGCTCAGTACATTTTTGGCTCAAGAAACAAAATCCACATTATTAACCTTGAAAAAACACTGCCATTACTGCAGGACGCCGTTAATTTTGCCGGACGTCTGGCCGCAAATAATGCCAAGATCCTGTTCGTAGGCACCAAGCGTGCTGCTCAGCAGTCTATCAAAGAGCAAGCCAGCCGTTGTGGAATGCCATATGTTGATCACCGTTGGTTGGGTGGAATGTTAACCAACTATAAAACTGTTCGTCAGTCAATTTACCGTTTGAAAGAGCTTAAAGAGATGCGTGAGAAAGGTCTTTTTGAAGGCATGATCAAGAAAGAAGCGCTGATGCTGACTCGTGAGTTGGAAAAGCTTGATAGAGGACTGGGTGGAATCGAAAACATGGGCGGACTGCCTGATGCTCTCTTTATTGTTGATACCGGTTATGAAAATATTGCCGTTGAAGAAGCAAGAAAACTGCGCATCCCAGTGATTGGCGTTGTTGATACCAACAATACGCCCGAAGGTATTGACTACATTATCCCTGCAAATGACGATTCAATGAGAGCGATTGAACTGTACGTTCGAAGCATTGCTGATGCAATTCTTGACGCTAAAGGCGCAAAAGGTATCAGAGTTGAAGAGTCCGAGTTTGTTGAAGTGGTTGAAGAAGCCGCTGAAAAACCAGCAGAAAAAAAGGCTCCTAAGGCAAAAAAAGCTGAAAAAAAAGCTGAGCAATAAGCGTAAGAATTTAAGAATGACACAGGCGTCTTAAATTAGCGGGCTGCTTTCAATCCATGTTGAACATGCATGTTTTGGTTATTAAAAGCAGCCTTTACTTCATACAGGGTCTTTCAAGAATGAATGTGTTCCTGAAATAAATTATCAAAACCCTCTTTATTTATGCTGATTTAATTCGCCATTAAACTGGAGAATAGAGAATGACACCAATTAGCGCAGCACTTGTTAGAGAATTAAGAGAAAGAACCGGCGCAGGAATGATGGAATGTAAAAAATTTCTGGTTGCTGCAAATGGAAACATCGAAGAAGCAATCAACGAAATGCGTAAGGCCGGTCAGGCTAAAGCTGACAAAAAATCATCTCGCGTTGCAGCTGAGGGTGTAATCATTATCCGCCGTTCTGCAGATAACCGTTCTGCTGTAATGGTTGAAATCAATACTGAAACAGACTTTACCGCAAGAAATGAAAGCTTTATTCAATTTGTTGAAAATGTTGCTGATTTGGCGCTGAATAATGGTGTGGAAGATGTAGATACCTTACTGGCTCTTCCGTTGGATAGCACTAATACTATTGACGCAGCATTAAAGCAATTGATATCTCAAATTGGTGAAAACATTAAAATTCGCCGTATTCAACGCATGAACTCGCAAGCTGTAATTGGTACATACCTGCACGGTTCACGAATTGGCGTCATGGTTGGACTGAAAAGCGGTGAAGAAGAGCTTGCAAAAGATATCGCCATGCACATCGCTGCAAGCCGGCCGATTGTGGTTTCCCGTGATGAAGTACCTGCAGAATCGATTGAAAACGAGCGTGAAATTTTCACAGCACAAGCTCGAGAGAGCGGTAAGCCTCAAGACATTATCGACAAGATGATCGAAGGCCGAATCAATAAATTTGTTGATGAAGTCAGCCTGTTGGGTCAGCCTTTCGTAAAAGATCCAAATATCAAAGTATCTCAATTGCTAAAAGACAAAAAAGCAGAGGTTGAGGGTTTCCTTCGTTTTGAAGTTGGTGAAGGTATTGAGAAAAAAGAAGATAACTTCGTAGAAGAAGTTATGGCTCAGGTTCGTGAAAAAGAATGAGCAGTAAGTTAACTTACAAACGCATTCTCCTAAAGTGCAGCGGTGAGGCACTGATGGGGAATGCTTCTTTCGGCATTGATCCAAATGTTCTTGACTCCATTGCGGCGCAGGTCGTAGAGTTAATTTCAATGGGCGTAGAAGTTGGATTAGTGATTGGCGGCGGAAACCTGTTTCGAGGCAAGGCGCTTTCAGAAGCCGGGCTTGGTCGGGTAACCGGCGATCATATGGGAATGCTGGCTACCGTGATGAACGCTTTAGCCATGCGAGACGCTCTGGAGCGAATCGATTTGCCGGCGAGAATTATGTCTGCCATTCCGATGCTTGGCGTGGTTGACCCATACCACCGCAGAAAAGCCATCACCCATTTACGCAACGGTCACGTTGTAATTTTTGCTGCAGGTACTGGTAATCCTTTTTTTACCACCGATTCAGCAGCATGTCTTCGCGCCATTGAAGTCGACGCTGATATAGTTTTGAAAGCGACTAAAGTTGATGGTATTTATTCCGATGATCCGGTAAAAAATCCAGATGCAATACGCTATTCCAGCTTGAGTTATCAAGATGTATTAAGCAAAGGCCTGAAAGTTATGGATTCTACAGCCATCTGCTTATGTCAGGAATATGATATGCCGTTACGAGTTTTTGATATGGCCGATACCACGGCAATCAAAAAGATTGTCACAGGAGAGCCGATAGGGACTTTCGTTGGGAGTACAGCATGATAAATGAAATAAAACAAGACGCTGAAAAGCGCATGAAAAAATCTGTTGAGTCATTGGTTACTGATCTGGCAAAAGTCCGCACAGGAAGAGCCAGTGCAGGGATACTTGATCATGTCATGGTTGATTATTACGGTAACCCGACGCCAATTAATCAGGTTGCAAATATTGTTGCATCTGATTCAAGAACGTTGATGGTCACCCCTTGGGAGAAAGACATGGTTGCTGCTGTTGAAAAAGCAATCTTAAACTCCGACCTCGGGTTGAACCCGGCAACTGCAGGCAATGCCATCCGTGTTCCAATGCCAGCGTTGACGGAAGAACGAAGAAAGGAAATGACCAAAATTGTTCGTGGAGAAGGCGAACAGGCAAAGGTTTCTATTCGTAATATTCGTCGTGACGCAAACAACCAGTTTAAAGAGCTGGTTAAAGAAAAAGAAATTTCTGAAGATGATGAAAGAAGGGCTTCGGATCAAATTCAAAAGCTTACTGATCAATATATCGCTGAAATTGATAAAAAAATAGAAGACAAAGAAAAAGACCTGATGGAAGTCTAAGTTCTACTTTCTGTTTCCCTGTCATGAGCTGGATTCTGGCATGAGATTGCAAACGCATGCAGAATGGGACAAAGGATTTCCCGAGAGATGTCGGTTAATCCCATGGCCTTCAAACTAGAGTCTGTTGATATTTCGACTTAAAGCCTAGGTTCCGCGATTTATGCGCGGAATCCATGACCCTGAGTTGGGTTTATAGGCTATATCTTCTCCATTTCCACCATCTTTGGATTCTGCGCATAAAGCCCAGAACCTAGGAAATAATGGCTGTTCTCTTAGCTTGCTGGTTATGGGTACCGTTTCCATTTAATT
>FYBJ01001146.1_pt1 | contig 26250 bp, 24 predicted proteins | sample 1134611 | NCBI WGS metagenome assembly FYBJ01 (sample SAMEA104116008, study PRJEB20421) | marine metagenome | isolation source: marine | reverse complement strand
AGTTGCGTGTAAACCGTTCCCATGCGATATTCCTCCCATTAGATAACTCATTGTTTTCTAATAGGAGTCGCACTTCAAAGTAGCGCGCACCGGTGCACATCCACTAATCCCATAACTAGCATTATGGTAAATAAATGGATCGATCAGCACTTGCCATCAATCCTAATGGTTCCATCCGCAACCCAACTGTCAAAGTGGGCCAGGACCGCATCGCAAAATGCCGCATCATTGATATGGGCATCGACCTCTGTCATCGGGACGCGATCAGGCATCACCTTGCGGGCTTCGTCGAGCATGTCAGCCAGGGCTTCGGGGGCATGTGCCTCTTCACCTTCTTTGTCCCATGCCTCGACGCCCTGTGCAGGCAAGAAGAAGTGGACTGGACCTGTCGCTGCCTCAAGCCTGTTGGCCAGCTCGCGTATCCAGGCACGACGTTCATCACCGTTGAAAACCGAGCTTTTGATCAAGCGGTTATGTTCGTGGAATGGTCGATCCGCGTAGGTTTTGGGAATGTCCTGCCACCCTGCGAAGTCCAACAGGTCCAGTGCCCCGGGCGCCACCATCTGAGGTGTTCCCGTCCGGCCGGCATTTGTCACCCGGTCCTGCCCACTTGAAACAACCGATCCAGCCATCAGGTTGCCGAATTCCTGCATGCAAAAATCCATGACACAGGCAAAGGCCCCTTCACCCGCGAGCTTTTCGAATGCCATGCCTCCCATACCGGTGGAATGGAAAACGGCGACTTCGAAACCTCGCTCCTCCAAAGCCGGCTTCAGGGTCTTCATGTAACGCAGGCAGGACGAGCCCAGGCTGGTCATACCGATCAGGGGCTTACTGCGGTCAGGTTCGATGGCTGCCTTGGTTGCACCCACTACGGCGCCAGCCGCCTGGGCCAAAGAAGACCTGCAGATTGAATTCATTCCATAAAGCCCTCCGGCCCAAAGGATCATCTGAATGTCCGGGGCCAATCGATGTGGCGGGATCAGGGGCGAAAAGCTGACGGTCGAGACGATGTATTTTGGGACCCCCATGGGCAGGGCCTGTGCGCAGTCCAGGGCCAAGTCGGTGCCCATCGTGCCGCCCGTGGCCAGCATCCCGTCAAACCGCCCCTCTGCATGGGTCTGCGCCACAACCTTGGCCGCACCAACGGACATCACGCGAAAAGCCTTGTTTTCGTCGCCAAGGGCGATGACCTGCTCAATTGTCATGCCCCCGGTCGCCGCCACATCATGTTTCGAGATGTCCGTTGGCGTTTTCGGGTCTCCCAGAACCGAGACATCCATGGTCAGAACCCGCGCCCCTTGGTCGCGTACAGCCTGCTCGATGAACCGCATCTCGGGTTCCTTGGTGTCGTACGTGCCGATCAGCAAGATTGTCTTGAGTTTCATCTTATCCTCCTCCTGGGATCGACCGGTGCAGATAGTCGGTTAGCACGGTCTTGGCCGTTCTTATGAATCTTGTATTGCGGAGCTGCGCGCCGTCTTCGCCCAGACGTGACGAAATCCAACCCACATATGTGGCCGCTCTGAGAGCCAGAAACAGATCAAGAGAGGTCGTGTCGATGGTCCGCTCCAGCCGATACCCCGAAAGCAAAGCGTCTTCGAGCGCGGGATAGTCGGGTTCGTCCAGGTTCTTGATCAAGGCGGTTGCGATATCGAACAGACGAAACCCATAGCCGGCATCGTCAAAATCGATGAACCGCACCTGACCCCGTTCGACCATAATGTTCTCACGTACCAGATCGGCATGGATCAGGCCGTAGTCCAACCTGGGTTCCAACCCCTTCAGAGCGTGCTCAGCAGCTTCGCGGAACCTGGTGAAAAGACCCCGGTCTTTAACGCTCAGGGTAGGGTTTTCCCAGAAGCGGCCCCAAAGTGGGGCATCGCCCAAAAGCCCGGCACGGTCCCAGGACCAACGCTCGAATTCCGCCGGAGGGGACCAGGCGTCGCTGAGTTGATGCAAGCGAGCCATCTCTTGTCCGATGGCATGAAAAATGCCAGTGCGATCCGCGTGATCGATGCCTTCGGACGTCGCTCCAAGGGGGCGACCGGGAAGCCAGGTCAACACGTCAACCTGGACGCCATCCACAAGGTGCAAATACCGCCCATCCCTGGCGGGAACAGGCGTTGGAACACCAGCGCCACCTGCTCCCAAGGCGGCCAGCCAGAGCAGTTCAGATTGCAGGGCCGAGCTCGCGTGCAGGTCCTGGCGATGGAGACGCAGAGCGTAGGTTCCGGTTCCAATGCCAAGCCGGTAGACGTGGTTTTCGCGCGTGGCGATCAAAACCACCGTGGCATCGTCAAACCCCCACAGCGTCAGCGCCTGTTGTACTATATCGCTCATGGGTCAAGCGGTGTTTCTGCCAGAACCTCGTCCAGCGTGTCGATCAACAGGTCGGCGTTCTCGATGGAGAACGGCATCGGTGGTCTTATTTTGAGTGCGTTCTTGTGGCGTCCAAGCTTTGAAAGAATGATACCTCTGTGCCTGAGCGCATTGATCACCCGGTCGGTGAAGTTGCCGGCAGGTTCCCTGGAACTCCGGTTTTTCACCATTTCGGCCCCGAATATCAGGCCCGAACCGCGCACATCGCCCATCACCTCGTGCTTCTCCGCGAGTTGGCCCAAACGGCGTCGCGCGTGGTCTCCGACTACCTTGGCATTGGCGAGCAGATCCTTGTCCTCAATCTCCTCCAATACAGCCATGGCTGCGGCGCAAGATACCGGGTTGCCGCCGAAGGTGTTGAAGTAGCGATATCCTTGGCGAAAGGTCGCCAAGACATCGGATCGGGTCACGACGCCGCCCACGGGATGGCCGTTGCCCATGGGTTTGCCCAGGGTCATGATATCCGGGACCACCCCCATTTTCCGATGCGCCCACAGATGCGTGCCCGTGCGGCCAAAGCCGGACTGCACCTCGTCGCAAATAAGCAACCCGCCCGCTTTGCGGACGACCTTGGCCACGGGTTTGAGCCAGCCATCGGGGTGATCGGGAAACCCTTCGTTCAGGAAATAGGGGCAGATGATCAATGCGGCAAAGCCGGCGCCTGATGTCTCATGCGCGTGGATCTGCTCTGCGACTGCTTCAGCAAACTTGGTCCCATCCGGGTCTGGATTGCGATAGCTGTCAGGTGCCTCAACAAAGCGAAAGAACTGATCCAGTCCAAAGCCCACCGTCGGAACATTCGAGCGGCTCAGCTGACTGACCAAAGACGTGTTGCCGTGATAGGTCGCGTCGGTGGCGATGATGCCCCGTTTCCCGGTCATCCCCTCGGCCATGCGCAAGGCAATGTCGTTTGCCTCTGATCCGGTGCAGGTCAGGATCGCGGCGTCGAGCGTAGGATCCATCGTGCCGGTCAGCTTTTCGACATACTCCAGAATGCCATCGTGCAGATACCGCGTGTGCGTGTTCAGCGTCGCCGCCTGGCGGCAGATCGCCTCGACCACGCGCGGGTTGCAATGGCCCACATGAGGCACATTGTTGTAACAGTCCAGATACTTGCGCCCGTCCGCATCCCACAGCCACACGCCCTCGCCGCGGACCACATGCAGCGGCTCGTCGTAAAAGGTCGATACGTTCGGACCCAGCAGACGGGCGCGTCTTTCAATCAATTCGGCGGATTTTGCGGGCAATGTCATGCAGTCATCCCTTGGTCAGAGCTTGATCCATGCGGTCTTGAGGTCAGCGTACTTTTCCAGCGCGTGCAGCGATTTGTCGTGCCCGTTGCCGGATTGACCGACACCGCCCAATGGAACGGTCAGATCCGCGCCGCCATAGGTGTTTACGTGCACCACGCCTGCGCGAATGCCGGCAATCATGCGATGTGCCCGGCTGAGGTTTGATGTCCAGACACCGCCGGCAAGCCCATAGGCAGTCGCATTGGCGAGGCGGATCGCCTCGGTCTCGTCCTTGAAGGGCGTTACGGCCAGGACCGGGCCAAAAACCTCGTTCTGGAACAAAGTATCGGCTTCCTTGACCCCGGCCATCACCGTGGGCGCCATGTAATATCCGCCGGTGTCCGTCAGAATGCGGTCGCCGCCGGTGCGGCGCTCCGCCCCTTCGGCCTCTGCCTGGGAGACAAAACGCAAATTTGCCTCCAACTCAGGCAGGCTGTGGACTGCACCGATCTGGCTGTTGAGGTCCAGCGGATCACCAACACGGAACGCCTGCGCATGGTGGGTGATTTCTGTGAGGAAATCTTCGTAGATATCCTCTTGCACCAGCAGTCGTGAACCCGCGACGCAAACCTGGCCCGAATTTCGGAATATGCCAGCCGCTGAAACCTTGGCAGCCTCTGTCAAATCGGGCGCATCGCCAAAGATAATGTTGGCGGATTTGCCGCCGAGTTCCAGATAGCACCGTTTCAGGTTCGATCGTGCCGAGTATTCCAGAAGTCGCCGTCCTGTCGGGCCCGAACCGGTGAACACCATGATGTCCACATCCATCGACAGTGCCAGCGCCTCTCCCACCACGGCGCCCCGGCCAGTGACCACATTGAATACCCCGTCAGGCACGCCCGCCTCGACCGCCAATTCCGCGATTTTCAGCAAGCTGAGCGACGCGGTCTCAGAGGGTTTCAACACCACTGAATTGCCCATGGCGAGCGCCGGTGCGATTTTCCAGCTGCCAATCATCAGCGGGAAGTTCCAGGGCACGATGGCCCCAACGACCCCAACGGGTGCGTGGTGGATCAGGCCAAGAACGTGCTCGCCAGTGGGTGCCACTTGGCCATAGATCTTGTCGATCGCCTCGGCGTAGTAGCGAAAGGTTGCCGCCGCCGAAAAAGCTTCGGCTTTCAACGCCATGTTGATTTCGGTTCCGTTGTCGCGCACGCCCAGGACAGCCAGGTCCAACGCGCGGCCCTCGATCAGGTCGGCCAGCTTCAGCAGCACGTTCTTGCGCCCGGCAGGTGCCATGCGGGACCAGCGGCCATCTTCGAAAGCCACCCGTGCAGCGCGAACGGCGGCGTCCACATCTGCGGTACTCCCGTCGGCGATCCGGGTCAGGGGCTGGCCGTTGATGGGTGACAGCACCTCCATCTGCGCACCGGTTTCACCCGCGTGAACCGCGCCGTTGATGAAATGGCCGCATGGGGCAATGGCCTGCGTTCGCAGCGCGTCAATCGAAGGTTGATCCATCGGATTATCCTTGTTGTGTCGTGTCTTCGTCGCCAGTGGGCTGAGGTTTCAGGCGGTCGCGGTGTTCCTGAACCAGCGTACGGATGTGCAGCAAGATGATCAGCAGGATCATCACAAACAGGATCGCCGCAATTGGCCTGTCGATAAAATCGAGCGGAGATTTTACCCGCGCCATGGCACTGCGCAGCTTGACCTCCATGATACCGCCCAGAACCATGCCCAGGATGATCGGTACAATCGGCAGGTTCAGGCGTTTCAGGATCAAACCAAAGACCCCGAACCCAGCGGCGATGGCACAGTCGGTGACTGAATTGCGCAGGCTGAACACGCCGACAAATGACAGCGTCAGGATCATCACGCCCAGGAACCGCGTTGGGATCTGGATGATCTTGAGCAACAGATTGGTCGAGAACAACAGAAACACCAGCACGATCACGTTCAGCAGGATCAACGCCATATAGAGCGCCATGACAAAATCCATCTGATCAGCAAAAAGCTGCGGACCGGGAATGACATTGTGAACATAGAACACCGACAGCATCATTGCGGTCAGCGCCTCACCCGGAATGCCAAGCGCCAGCAACGGGATCATCGCAGCCCCCGGCACAGCGTTGTTGGCTGCCTCGGATGCGACCAGCCCTTCGGGCGAGCCATCGCCAAACTTGTCGGGGTCTTTCGACGTTTTTTGCGCGTAAGTGTAGGACAGGAACTGCGAAGTGAATTCACCCGTGCCCGGTACCATGCCCATCAGCACACCCAATGATGACGACACTGTTGCGATGCGTTTCAGGCCCAACAGCTCTTTCAGGCCGGTGAAGATACTGCCCTTCACATGTGCCTCGCCGGGGGCATGATCCCGGTCAACCAGGAGCAGCAGCGCCTGGCTGATCGCAAAAAGGCCAAGAACCACCACGATCAGGTTGATGCCGGATGACAGCCAGCTTTGATCAAAGGTGAAGCGCTTGGTGTATTTGACCGGCTCCAGTCCAACGGTGTTGAGGAACATGCCAAAGCTCGCCAGCATAGCTGCCGAAAAGGTCTGTCCACGATGTGCCAGCACCACCAGCAGGATACCCATGAATGCGGCAAGAAAAATCTCGCGGCTGCCAAAATGCGGAGCAACCCAGGCCAATACGGGCGACAGGATTATGAGGCACAGGATCGAGAATATGCCACCAAAAAAGGATGCCGAATAGGCCAGCGACAGCGCCCGGTGCCCCTCGCCCCGTTTGGTCATCGGGTATCCGTCATATGTGGTCAGCGCGTTGACGGCTGTACCGGGGGTGTTGATCAGAATGGCAGGGATCGCCCCGCCATACATGGAAGAGCCATAGATGCCCAAGAGCAGCGTCAGCCCAACGATGGGCTCAAAGGCAAAGGTGGCCGGCAACAGGATGGCAATGGCCACCGCAGCGCCGACACCGGGCAAGGCTCCGATGATCACGCCACCCACCGATCCTATGATCAGGGCAACAACCACCTGCCATTGGGCCAGAATTGCAAAGCCGGAAATCAGGTTGTCCATGAAAGCCTCACAGGTAAGTCAGGGCAAAAACACGGATCGAATCCGGCAACTGCTCGTACATTTTGCCCGCCGGGATGTTGACCTGCAGCAGCGCGCGAAACAGCACGGCCACAACAACTGCGAAGATGGCAGAAAGGCCGAGTACGCCAGCCGAACGAAACCCTGTTCGTATGGCAAGGAAGACAACAAACAGGATCGTTGACGGCAGGTATCCCAGCCATGGCACGGCCACCACGTAGATCAGGAAATAGGCGACGTATTCCAACGAAAGCAGCCAGAACCCGACTTCCTTCCAGCGGCCCGGAATGCGGGGAGAGAGAGCCGAGCCCAGCAGGTGAAGAGCACTGAAAATGACCATGCCCCAGATCGCCACGGTCGGCCAAAGCGCAGGCTGGGCAAACCATTTGGTGCGTTTCACCACCTTGGTCTCTGTTCCCAACTGGCTGAGAAGGAACAAGGCGAAGGACAGGAAGATCACGGCAAATACGATGTCACCGGGACGACGATACCGTCGGAACATGTCTTGAAGTGTTTTTGCGATCATCCCGTTCCCTCCCAAAAAAGACGGGCGCGGATCAATGCCCGCGCCCGGTCAAACTCTATTCGCCCAGGATCTCGGCGATTTTCGCAAACGACGCCTTGTCCTGTTCGATCTGAGCGTTGGATGCGTCCGGATCCTGCCAGTAGACAAGCGCGCCAGTTTCAGCCGCCAACGCCTTGGCCTTGTCTGATGACAGCGCTTTTTGGGCTGCCGCGCTGATCTTTTCGCGCGCATCGGCTGGGGTGTCCTTGTGCACGAACAGACCGTTCCACAGCGCCAGCGGTAGATCAGGATTGATCTCGACAACTGTCGGCGTGTCGGGGATCAGCGAGATGCGCTCGCCACCGATGCTGGCCAGGACGTTTACTTCGTCAAGGCAAGGCAGGATCAACTGCAGGGTGGTGTTGATCACATCCACGTCGCCCGAGGCCAGCGTGTTGCAATCCAGCGCATCGAACGCCGCTTCGCTGGCAAAGTCAAAGCCGCTGCCAACTGCTGCTGCAAATGTCACCTGTGTGGGCGGCAGGACCGAACCAAAATGACCGAGCGCCAGGTCGTTGTCCTTGCCGTGCGCTGCGAGTTCTTCCCAAGTCGAGAAGGGTGCGCTTTTGCTGGATGCGATCACAAAGGGATAGGTCAGGAAGATCCCGATCGGATCAAACGGGTTGGGGTTGAGTTCAGGAATGCCGATTTCGGGTCCGATGACGGGAACGCCGATCACAAACGAACCAATGGTGTAACCATCACCCGGGGCGGTCGCGACTTCGATTGCGCCAGGAAACGGGCCGCCGCCACCGCCGGGCTTGTTCACCACTGCGGCAGGCACGCCATACATCGACTGGAATTCATCCGCGATCATGCGGGTCAGCACGTCTTCCAGATCACCCGGAGGCCACGGGACGACAAAGGTCACGGGCTTTTCAGGATACTCGGCCAGAGCGGCGGTTGCGGTTGCTGCAAAAGCCGCAGCTGCGAGAAATTTCTTCATTGACACCTCCCAAGGTTGGTTCATTATTTGAACCGCGTTAACAAATATAATGTTGCGTTGTTAACCGCATTCTGTCAAGAATTACGTGAGCCATGGAGAGTATTCGAATGGGAACGGCCCTTAACGCGCTTAAATTGCTGGATTTTTTTTCCGCCTCTCGACCCGAAATTGGGCTGAGTCAGCTGGCGCGACTGGCAAAGGCAAACAAGGCAACCGTCTTGCGTCACCTGCGTTCACTTGAGGATTTCGGCCTGATCGAACAGAATCCCCTGACCAAATTTTACGCAATTGGGCCAGCCGCGATTCGTCTGGCCGCGCTGCGCGAGGCCGCCAATCCCCGGCTGGACGCGGCGCGCCTGAGAATGCAGACCGCCATGCAAGAGGTTGGCGAAAGCCTGCACCTTTCATTCCTGGAAAAAGACATTCTGCAGACCGCTCTGGTCGTTGAGACCACCAAGCACACGGTACGTGTCAGCCTTGATCCCACCGAAGTCATGCCAATGAACGCAACCGCTTCCGGTCTGAGCATGTTATGCTATGGCCCCTCTTCGCTTATGGAGCAATTGACCACCGGCGAGCTGCAAGATTTTACCAAGGAGACGCTCACCGATCCTGCCCAAATCCGTGCTCAGGTCGAAACGATCCGGAATCGCGGCTGGTCAAACAGCAATGGCAGCTATGAATTGGGGGTTCACGGGTTTGCCGCGCCGATATTTGGCATTGATCGTGTGGCCATTGGCACCGTGGCTTTTGCCATGCCGGAAAACCGCGCCGCAGATGATCGCCAGCCTGTCATTCTGAGCGCTCTGCACACCCTGGCCAAGGATCTGACCGCGATCTTTGGCGGCCAGGTGCCCGAATCCTTCCCGCCCGAATTCCACCCCTAGCCGACGGAACACGCCGTCGACCGCAACACGTCCGAGGAGAAACCTGACATGAAAGACTCCAACTTTCTGAAGGAAAACAATGCGCGCCACTTCTGGCATCCGATGGCGCATCCCGCTGACAGCCAGCAGAACCCACCCACCATCCTGACGGGTGGTGAAGGGGTTCACATCGTCGATGTGGACGGCCACCGGACGCTCGACGCCGTTGGTGGGTTGTGGAACGTGAATCTGGGGTATTCCTGCGAGCCGGTGAAACAGGCGATTTCCGATCAGCTGAGCGCCTTGCCCTATTATTCGACCTTCCGCGGAACGTCGAACGACAAGGCGATCGAATTGTCTTATGAATTGGCCCAGTTCTTTGAAGCTGACGGGCTGACGCGTGCGTTCTTCACGTCGGGTGGATCGGATTCCGTCGAAATCGCGCTCAAGATGGCCCGCCAGTATCACAAGGTGCGCGGGCAAGAGGGGCGCACCAAGTTCATCAGCCTGAAACAGGGCTACCACGGCACCCATTTTGCCGCCGCATCCGTCAATGGCAACCAGAAATTCCGCGCCATCTATGAACCAATGATGCCCGGTTGTTTTCACGTCCCTGCCCCATGGACCTATCGCAACCCGTTTGACGAGACCGACCCCGAACGCCTGGCGCAGCTCTGTGTCAAAGCTCTTGAGGCCGAGATCGCGTTCCAAGGTCCCAACACCGTCGCAGCCTTTATCATGGAGCCCGTTCTGGGCGCGGGCGGCGTGATCCCACCGCACAAAAGCTTTATGCCAATGGTGCGTGAACTCTGCTCGAAACACGGCATCCTGCTGATCTCGGATGAGATCATCACCGCCTTTGGTCGTACCGGCAGCGAAAGCGGTGCGCGGCATTGGGGGGTGCAGCCTGACATCATGACCACCGCCAAAGCGATCACCAACGGCTACTTCCCCTTTGGCGCTGCGATGATCTCGGGCGCTGTCGCCGAGGTGTTTGAGAGCGACACAACCGGCAAGGCCTCGATCGATCAGGGCTATACCTATTCAGGCCATCCCGTAGGGGCTGCTGCAGCTTTGGCGGCACTGTCTGAAATCAAACGCCTTCGGGTGTGGGAAAATGCCGCCACCCGCGGAGCCGAGCTTTTTGCGGGGCTTCGGAAGCTGAAGGAAAAACATGACGTTGTCGGTGACGTGCGGGGCGGCGAGGGTCTGATGTGCGCGCTCGAACTGGTTTCGGATCGTGACACCAAGACGCCTGTCGCCAAAGACGTGCCGCTCCAGGTGCAGAAAGCAGCTTACGAAGATGGGGCCATGATCCGGGTTTCCGGCAACAACATCATCCTGTCCCCGCCTCTGATCATCACTTCCGATGACGTGAACAAGATCCTGTCAGCGCTCGACAACGGATTGTCTGCGGTTTGATTTCTTTCTGGCCCCGTCGTCCTTCGGCGGGGTCAGACTTTGACCGCCTGCAGTTCTTCCAGAAGGTCCAGCAGCTGGTCCAGCTTGTCCTGCCCCATCTGCTCTTCGATGGTCGTGTAGATCGCAAGTGATGTTCCCATGTTCGCCTCAAGGATCTGCCGCCCCATGGCGGTGATCTTGACCTGGGTCCGACGTTTGTCGTTGGTGTCCTGACGACGCGCGATCTGGCCGTCTGCTTCCATCGTGCGCAGAATGCGGGTGAGGCTGGGAAGCAGCAGGCAGGCTTCTTTCGAAATCGTGCTCTGCTCGACCTCGCCCATCTCGTGCAGAACGCGCAGGATGCGCCATTTCTGTTCGGTCAGATGAATGTCTTGAAGCATATCGCGAATGGGGGCCATCACGGCTTCCCGGGCCCGCAGCAGTGCGATTGGCAGCGCACGCGAGGTGCTTTTTGTTTGGCTTTCTTGCGTCATGACTGCCTTCTAGAGCGCAGATCGGAAAATTGCAAAGATTAACAAAGCAAGCACTTGACAGGCGACTCGATATTTTACTAAACATGTTTACTAACTGAAGGAGAAACCATGCCCCATTTCCACGTCGAATATTCCGGCAATCTTGCGGACCGGGTCGACATGGATGGCCTGTGCGAATGCATCCGGGCCACGGCGGCAACGATTGATACGTTCCCCATGCCCGGCATCCGGGTCCGGGCGACGCGCGTCGATCATTATGCCATTGCCGATGGCAACCCTGCGCATGGGTTCATCGACATCACGATCCGCCTGCGCGCGGGCCGACCTGGCGACGTCAAGCGGGACGCGACGCGTCGGATATTCGAAGCGGCGCAGGAATACCTTGCGCCAGCGTTCCGGAAACATTCCATCGCGCTCTCGCTTGAGATGCGCGACATCGACCCCGAGTTTTCGCCCAAGACTGGCACCATCCGGGACCACTTGGCCGCGACCAAGCAGGAGAACTGAGCCATGAACGCTTTGGACACCAACATTAAAAAACTGACCGTTCATCTGGCCCGGTTCAAGGAAACTGGCATCAAGAACCGCATCGCGGGCGAGGATCGCGACGGATCGGGCGGCGTGTTTCAGACCATGTCTCCGGTCAACAAATCGGTGATCTGTGATGTGGCCCATGGCACCGCCGCTGATATCGACGCGGCGGCTCAGGCTGCCGCTGAAGCCTTCCCGGCGTGGCGGGATATGCCAGCGACCGAACGACGGCGCATCTTGTTGAACGTTGCTTGCGCCATCGAGGCGCGTGCCGAGGAAATCGCGCTGTGTGAATGCTGGGACACCGGTCAAACGTGGCGTTTCATGTCCAAGGCAGCGCTGCGCGGAGCAGAGAACTTTCGCTTCTTTGCCGACCAGGTCGTGCAGGCGCGCGACGGTCAGCACCTGAAATCGCCCACATTGATGAACGTGACGTCTCGTGTGCCGTTGGGGCCGGTGGGTGTGATCACCCCATGGAACACGCCCTTCATGCTGTCGACCTGGAAAATTGCGCCCGCTCTGGCAGCGGGTTGCACAGTTGTTCACAAGCCTGCCGAAGACAGCCCCCTGACCGCGCGTCTGCTGGTGGAAATTGCCGAGGAAGCCGGCCTGCCCAAAGGCGTGCTGAACACTGTGAACGGCTTTGGCCCGGATGCGGGCAAGGCGCTGTGTGAACATCCCGGGATCAAGGCTATCGCATTTGTCGGCGAAAGCCGAACCGGCAGCAAAATCGTCAAACAGGGCGCCGACACACACAAGCGCAACCATCTGGAACTGGGCGGCAAGAACCCCGTCATCGTTTTTGACGACGCCGATCTGGACCGTGCGCTGGATGCAGTAATCTTCATGATCTACTCGATCAATGGAGAGCGCTGCACGTCATCTTCGCGCTTGCTTGTGCAAGACACCATCAAGGACGAGTTTGAGGCGAAACTGATTGAGCGCGTGAACAACATCAAAGTTGGGCACCCTCTGGATCCTGCGACCGAGATCGGTCCGCTCGTGACCGAAGAACATTACAACAAAGTCACCAGCTATTTCGATATCGCCAAGGACGACGGCGCGACCGTAGCCGCAGGTGGCAAAAAAGTTGGAGAAGAGGGCTATTTTGTTCGCCCCACGCTCTTCACCAATGCCAGCAACGGCATGCGCATCGCCCGCGAAGAGATATTTGGCCCCGTGCTGACCTCGATTCCCTTCTCGACCGAGGAGGACGCGTTGAGCATGGCCAATGACACCGAATACGGTCTGACCGGATATCTTTGGACCAACGATCTGACACGTGCCTTGCGAATGACCGACAAAATGGAGGCGGGGATGATCTGGGTGAACTCGGAAAATGTTCGCCACCTGCCGACACCCTTTGGTGGGGTCAAGGCGTCGGGCATTGGCCGAGATGGCGGAGATTGGTCATTCGAATTCTACATGGAGCAAAAGCACATCGGCTTTGCAACCGGTCAGCACAAGATCATGCAACTGGGCAAGCTCTAGCAGCCAGCTCTTCACCAAGAGCGCGCGAACCAACGTCAACTCCAGGAGGAGACCATGGGAGAAATCGTTCTAGCCGCAAAGATGACCCACGTACCCACAATGCTCATGTCCGAGCAGGACGGACCCGTGAAAGGCAAACGCCAGACCGCCATCGAAGGCCACCGCGAAATCGCACGACGCGCCAGGGAACTTGGCGCAACCACAGTTGTGATCTGCGACACCCACTGGGTGATCAACGCAGGGTTCCACATAAACGCCAATGCCAGATTCAAGGGGCTGTTCACGTCCAACGAGTTTCCCCAATTCATCCAGGATCTGCCCTACGACTATCAAGGCAACCCTGAGTTGGGCGACGCCATTGCCAAATCGGCATCCGACAAGGGTGTCCACACGCTCTGTCATCACCTCGACAGCCTGGAGCTGGAATACGGCACGCTGGTGCCTATGCGCTTCATGAGCCGCGAGCACGAAATGAAAGTAGTGTCCATCGCCGCCTGGGCCACCGTGCATGATCATGACGAAAGTCGTATCGTGGGTGAGGCTATTGGCGAGGCAATCGAGGCCAGCGACGAAAGAGTGCTTCTCGTTGCCTCGGGATCGCTGAGCCACAAGATCTGGCCAAACAAGGACTATGCCGCGAACAATGGCACATTCACCATCAGTTCGGAATTCAATCGCCAGATGGACCTGCATGTGCTTGAGATGTGGAAGGCTGGCGATCATACCACTTTCCTGAAAATGTTGGGCGACTATGCCACCTTTTGCTGTGGCGAGGGATCCATGCATGACACTGCGATGCTTTATGGCGCGCTTGGTTGGGACAAGTACGACAAGAAATGCGAGGTCGTGACCAAGTATTTCCCCAGTTCCGGTACCGGCCAGACCAATGTGATTTTCCCTGTCCAATGACACCCGTGCCATTTTCTTTCAAAGAAAATGGTCCAGAATTTTCAAAATTCTGGGCGCTGACCGCAAATCGAGGAGACCCTGATGCCTATTCCCGCGCCAAACCTCTATCCTGACTTCAATACAATCCGGCTGAGTCATGTGTGCCTGAACGTCAGTGATCTGGCCGCCTCGCGCAAGTTTTACACCGACATCCTGGGCCTCCAGGTTTCGGATGAAAGCGACAGCCATGTCTATCTGCGTGCCATGGAGGAGCGCGGCCACCACTGCGTTATCCTGCAAAAATCGGATCAACCTGGCACGGTCGAGGTGATGGGTTTCAAAACCTTTGATGAGGATGATCTCGACAAGGCCGAGGTCCATTTTCAATCCAAGGGTCGACCGACATCCTGGGTCGACCGACCCCACCAAGGCCGCACATTGCTGACTTCGGACAACATGGGCATTCCGCTGGAGTTTTATCACAAGATGGACCGGCTGGAACCGATCCATCAGAAATATGCGCTCTATCGTGGCGTCAAGCCGCTTCGGATCGACCATTTCAACTGCTTCTCGACCAACGTTGACGACAGCGTGGCGTTCTACAGCGATTTCGGCTTCCGGGTGACGGAGTACACAGAAGATGAAGAGAGCAAGCGTTTGTGGGCTGCATGGATGCACCGCAAGGGCGGCGTGCATGACATGGCCTTCACCAATGGCAAAGGCCCGCGGATGCACCACGTTGCCTTCTGGGTGCCTACCCCGCTCAACATAATCGATCTGCTCGATTTGATGTCGACCACTGGCTATGTCGACAACATCGAACGCGGCCCGGGTCGGCACGGCATCTCGAACGCCTTTTTCCTCTATATTCTGGACCCCGATGGTCACCGGATTGAAATTTACTGCTCGGACTATCAGACCGTCGACCCGGATCTGGAGCCGATCAAATGGGACCTCAAGGACCCGCAGCGCCAGACGCTCTGGGGCGCCGCAGCGCCGCGCAGCTGGTTCGAACATGGAACCGCCTTTGTCGGCGCCGAAGTGAAAGAGCCCGACCTGGCAGCCACGCCCATCATCGCGCCGTAAGAGGGCGACATGCTCAAGCTCAAAGACCCTACGCTTCTGCGCCAGGCAGCCCTTGTGGGCGGTCAGTGGCTCGGGACGGATGAAACTGGTGTGGCCGTCACCAATCCTGCAACGGGCGACGTGATTGGCCATGTTCCGAATCTTGGCACGGATGAAACACGCGCAGCCATCGCCGCTGCACAGACGGTCCAAAAGGTATGGTCAAAACGCCCGGCCAAGGACCGCGCGCAAGTCCTGCGCCGTTGGTTTGATCTGATAAGGGAGCATCAGGACGATCTGGGCGTCATCCTGACCGCCGAACAGGGCAAACCGCTGGCCGAGGCCAAGGGCGAGATAGCTTATGGAGCGTCCTTTATCGAATGGTTTGCCGAAGAAGCGCGCCGCGCTTACGGTGATGTTACCCCCGGTCATGCACCGGACAAACGGATCATCACTATCAAGCAACCCATCGGAGTAGTGGCCGCGATCACTCCGTGGAATTTTCCCAACGCGATGATCACCCGCAAGGCTGGCCCGGCTTTCGCTGCAGGCTGCGCCATGGTGCTGAAACCCGCCAGCCAGACGCCTTTCTCGGCGATCGCCCTGGCGGTTCTGGGGGAACGTGCGGGCCTTCCCTCAGGTTTGTTTTCGGTGATCACCGGGTCCGCCCGCGCCATCGGAACCGAGATGACCGGCAACCCTACCGTTCAGAAACTGACCTTCACCGGCTCGACCGAGATTGGCGCACTGCTCTATGCTCAATGTGCTCCCACGATCAAGAAACTGGGACTGGAACTGGGCGGAAATGCACCCTTCATCGTGTTCGATGATGCTGATCTGGATGCCGCCGTCGAAGGCGCTGTGATTGCAAAGTTCCGCAACAACGGCCAGACCTGTGTCTGCGCCAACCGGATTTACGTGCAAGCCGGGGTCTATGACGCCTTTGCCCATAAGCTGGCCACCAAAGTTGCGAACCTGCCAACCGGCAACGGTTTCGATGACGGCATTGTCTTTGGCCCCCTGATCGACCATGCCGCCGTGGACAAGGTGGCCGAACATGTCACAGACGCCACGAGCAAAGGCGCGACCATCACTCTGGGGGGCAAGCCCCACGCGCTCGGCGGCACCTTCTTTGAACCCACTATCCTCACCGGCATGACCGTTGATATGGCCATCGCGACAGAAGAAACCTTTGGTCCGGTCGCCCCCCTGTTCAAGTTCGACACCGAGGCAGAGGTTGTGGCAGCCGCCAATAACACCGAATTTGGCTTGGCCTCTTACTTGTATTCCCGCGACCTAGCCCGGGTCTGGCGGGTGGCCGAAGCATTGGAATATGGCATGGTCGGGATCAACACTGGCTTGATCTCAACCGCCGAGGCCCCGTTTGGCGGGGTCAAGATGTCCGGTCTGGGCCGCGAAGGATCGCGCCATGGTCTGGATGACTTCATGGAACTGAAATACCTGTGCATGGGCGGCATAGATGCCCCCGAGGAGGCTTGATGCGCTTTGCCACTTACACCGCCAATGGCGAGAGCTTTTTTGGTGCGATCACCGACGAGGGCGCAGTTGCGCTGAACGACGATTTTCCCACACACACAAGCCTTTATGAGGTCATCGCAGCGGGTGAGTTCGACAGGCTGTCCGAAGCCGCCAAAGGCAAACCCGTCACCCACACCGAGTTCACCTATGACATGGTGATGCCCGATGTGCGGCGCATATTGTGTGTTGGCGTCAATTTCCCCGACCGTAACGCTGAATACAAAGACGGCAGCGCGCAGCCGAAGTACATGTCGCTTTTCCCGCGTTTCGCCAGCGGCTTCACCGGCCATGGTCGTCCGCTGATCCGCCCGCCGGAAAACCACACACTTGATTACGAGGGCGAAGTTGCCATCGTCATCGGCAAGGGCGGTCGACGGATTTCCCAAGACAACGCCTATGACCACATTGCGGCGCTGACCCTGTGTAATGAGGGCACGATCCGCGATTGGGTCCGCCACGCCAAGTTCAACGTCACCCAGGGCAAGAACTGGGACAATTCTGGTGCGATCGGCCCCTGGCTGGTGCCGTTTACGGACGCCGCACAACTGGACGAGGCCCGCATTCAAACCCACGTAAATGGCGAACTGCGGCAGGATGATACGCTCAACCGCATGATGTTCCCGATCCGTCGCGAGATCGAATACATTTCGACCTTCATGACGTTGCAGCCCGGCGACATCATCGTCACTGGCACGCCCACCGGAGCCGGCGCGCGGTTCGATCCACCCAAATACCTTGCCCCCGGCGATGTGGTCGAGGTCTCGGTCGATGGCATCGGCACCCTGCGCAACACGGTCGAGGATGAACAGATATGACGCCAGATGATCACACCCGCGCCGCTGCCGATCTGTTGCACGCCGAAAAGACCGGTCAGCAGATCGGCCTGCTGACCCTGCGCCATCCCGAGATGGGGATGGATGACGCATACGAGGTGCAGAACGCTATCCACCGGGCAAAGCTTGCCCAAGGCCGACGCGTGATCGGATGGAAGATCGGGCTAACCTCAAAGGCGATGCAATACGCGTTGAACATCGACATTCCCGACAGTGGCATCCTGTTTGACGACATGGTGTTCGATACGGGTGCGACCGTGCCTGAGGGGCGGTTCATTCAGCCCCGGATCGAGGCCGAGATTGCCTTTGTCATGAAAGCTGCCCTCGGTGGTGAGAATGTCACCCGCGATGATGTGATAGCCGCAACGGACTATGTTGCACCGTCCATCGAAATCCTGGATACGCGCATTCAGCGCGCTGATCCGGAAACCGGCAAGGTGCGCACCGTCCATGACACCATCAGTGACAATGCCGCCAACGCCGGCCTTGTGCTGGGGGCTGAACGCCACGCTGTCGATGCCTTCGACCTGCGGTGGGTCGGCGCGATCACCTCGCGCAACGGCGAGGTTGAAGAAACAGGGCTTGGCGCCGGCGTGCTGAACGATCCGGTCGAAAGCGTCGTTTGGCTCGCCCGACGCATGGCACAATATGGTCAAAGCATCGCGCCCGGCCAGGTGATCCTGTCCGGCAGCTTCATTCGCCCGGTGGAATGTCCCTCAGGCACCAAAATCCATGCTGATTTTGGTGCGTTTGGGTCCGTCGACATCAACTTTTCCTAGGGGACCCGCCCATGCCTGCACCTCAAAACGCGTTCAAGGCCGCTCTGGCCGATAAGCAGCCCCAGATCGGGTGCTGGATCGGAATGGCCAATGCCTATGCGGCCGAGATCGCCACCACCGCCGGGTTTGATTGGCTCTTGGTTGATGGTGAACACGCGCCCAACGACCTAAACTCGATATTGGAACAGGTGCGCGTGATCGAGGGATCGGACAGCCACCCGGTCGCCCGCCTGCCCATTGGCGAGACCTGGATGATCAAGCAGTACCTGGACGCAGGTGTGCAGACGCTGCTGGTGCCGATGGTGGAAAGCGGCGATCAGGCGACGGAACTTGTCCGGGCTGTTCGGTATCCCCCGCATGGAGTTCGGGGCGTTGGTTCGGCCCTGGCACGCGCCTCGCGTTTTGCTGCCATCCCGGATTACCTGACAACGGCGGATCAACAGATCTGCCTGCTGGTGCAGGTGGAAAGCAGGGCCGGTCTGGCTGCGCTCGATGACATTCTGGCGACGGACGTGGACGGCGTGTTCATCGGGCCATCGGACCTTGCCGCTGACATGGGGCACATAGGTCAGGCTGGCCACGCGGATGTTGTCCTGGCCGTGCTGGACGCAATCCGCCGGATCGTCGCCGCTGGCAAGGCCGCAGGCATCTTGACGCTGGACCCGGTGATGCAACGCAAGTGTCTGGACCTTGGCGCCACATTTGTGGCAACCGACATCGACGTGACCTTGTTTGCCAGGTCGATGCGCGCCTCGGCCAAGGCTGGCCAGGACCTTCTGCAACCGGACAACAGCTGAAAGCCGCAATGCCAGACCCAATTTACGCCATCGGTGATATTCACGGCCAAATCGACATGCTGCACGCCGCCCTTGCCCGGATCGAGGCCGACGGTGGGCCGGATGCCCGGGTCGTGTTTCTGGGGGATTACACCGACCGTGGCCCCGACAGCCGCGCGGTGCTGGAGCTGTTGATCCAAGGACAGGCAGAAGGCCGCAACTGGATCTGCCTACGCGGCAATCACGACCAGATCGGTGCGATGTTCCTGGAGGATTACCCCCGCAGCGACGCGCGTTTTCTGGTTGGCTATCACTGGCTTCACCCCCGGATCGGCGGGATCGAGACGCTGCAGTCCTACGGCGTCGACGTGGTGGAAAACGATCGGGTCTACAAGGTTCACGCGCGCGCCAAAGAGGTCGTTCCGCAAGCACATATCGATTTTCTCACCGGTCTGAAACGCCACCATCTGGAACACGGCCTCTTGTTTGTTCATGCAGGCATCCTGCCCGGCGTCCCGCTTGAGGATCAGGATCCCGAAGACCTGATCTGGATCCGGGACGAATTCCTGAATGACAAGACCCCCCATCCCTGGCTGGTGGTGCATGGCCACTCTCACGTCGCAACCCCCGAGCATCACGGCAACCGCTTCAACCTGGATACCGGTGCTGCCTATGGCCACGCCCTGACAGCGGCTGTGTTCGAGGGAACAGATTGCTGGGTCCTGGAAGAGAACGGGCGCAGGCCGCTTCGGCCCTAACCGTCGGAGCGCAGACGCTGAAACGGGCGCATCACGATCCGGCGCCCGATCCGGGCAATGTCCAGAAACGGTTGTAGATAGAGCACCTTCAGATCACCCTCGGCCCCTGATTTGCCACCCAGACCAAATTCCAGCTCTTGTTTCTCGGACAGATGCAGCGTGCCGAACATCCAGTCCCAGATCGCCAGGGCGGCCCCAAAGTTCCGATCATGGTGCTGTTCGGCCACCGAATGGTGGATCTGGTGCTGCGCCGGTGAAATCAGCAGGCGTTCCAGCCACCTCCAATACCCGATTTGGACGTGCGAATGGCGCAGATTGGACCCGGTTACATGAAAGGCAAAGACCAGTACATTGACGCCTACCACAGTTGCCAGCGACACCGTGGATCCGAACAGGAACAGGAACAGCGCGACCACCGGACCCTGCGCCAGCGTTCCGCGCGAGGCATAGAGCACCGCTTCGAGCGGGTGGACACGGTAGACCGTGATGGGCGTCATGGTCGTTGCGGAATGGTGAACCTTGTGGATGCTCCACAAAATTGGAAAGCGATGCATCCAACGGTGCAGCAGGTACTTGGTCAGGTCATCCACGACAAACAGAGTCACCGAAAACAGGCCAACAACAACGGCAGAATTTGTTGGCTCGAATTGACCGGACGCGACGAATTCAAACCGGTGAAGAAAAAAGAAAACTGCCGTGGCAATGGCGATCTGGGTCAGCAGCAGTGGCGACACCAGCATCGTGATCACCTGGTTGATCATAAATATCTTGTAATCGGCAATAGACGAGCGCGAAAACAATATTTTGCGGTCAAAGATCGCGCCAAACGCGCCCTTGGTTGAGGATTTGCGGATCACGACCAGAAACACCAGTGCGATCAGAACAGACAACAGCAAATAGCCGACAAAAATCCGCTTTTTGGGATTGATGAAGTCCGAGAAAATCGCGGCAATTTGGTCTAGATATTCCAAACTGGGCCTCGTCTTGTTGATGGGCTGGCCCGGCAAACCCGGACCAACCCGTGATCAAGATCAGTCGGTTTCTGCGCCACCATCGGTGTTCAGACTTTCGACCAGACCGGCCAGCTCGGCCGTTGCGTCATTGGCGCGGGCTTCGATGCCGAAGGCGTTCAGCAGCTGTTCTTGGACACGCAGCATGTTCAGCTGGTAGCTGCTCCACGACAGCTTGCGGTCACGCACAAAATTGCCGTCTGCATCGATGCCCGAAACGATGGTCTCGTCCAGGGTCACTGGACCATAACCGATCAGACGGTTCAGATGCACGGCGGTGCGACCCAGGTTGTTTTTGCCGCTTTGCAGCGCCATGGCAAAGCCTTTCAGCTCGCCCCAGTGTTTGACGTAAGCGCGATATGCCTTTGCCCGTGCGTCGTCATCCGCCGCTTCACCGATTTTCCTGATGTCGTTGTAGACCGAACCGGCATATTTGAACGTGGCCTCGGCCAACACCTTTTCCCAATTCTCTTCGATGGTCGCGGCATAGGCTTGCAACTGGGTGCGCTGCTCTTCGGTCAGATCTTCACCCTGCGCCGAAGTGATCAGTTTACGACCTTCGATGAAAGCCGTGATGATGTCGGTCATGTAAGTGGTCTTGCCCGACTTGTCGGCACTCGCTGCATAATACGCTGGGCCAAAGACAAATTCTGTCTTCAGATCGACCACACCGTCACCATTTGCATCCGCAACGGCCAGATTTTTCTGCTTGGCGATGTTGTAGTTGTCTTCGGCACTCAGTCCCAGGCTATGCGTTGCTGCGCCGAAATACCCATACGCCTCGTCCCAGACGTGCTCTTTGCCGGTGTAGGGCGCACCGTCCTTGTAAGGCTTGCCATTTGGATTGGTGCCCGCTTCCAGCTTTTCGTCCAGATAATTGTCGACCGCCTGATTGTAGGCCATTGCACCCATGGTGAACTTGGAAATCAGCTGCGCCCAGTCGTAACCATTGGCGGCGTCATAGCCGCCCTCGGACTGGGCCGCTTGCGTGATCATGTGGGCCAGGACTTCGCGGCCGGTTAGGTCGCCCGGCCATGCAGGCATCGCACCGTCATAGGACTTGTCCGAGATGTTCTTGCCCTTGGACAAGTCGGCCAGCGTGGTCTGCTTGATCACGAAATCACCCTTGGTCGCTGGCGCGATGATGTCCAGATCACCCTCGGAACCATTGAAGTAGGACAGCATGGCGGCTTCGACTTCGGCAGCATTTGCACCGCCGTCTCCCTGACTTGCCAGCTTTTTCAGGCTGTCGAGCAGCACATGCCGGGCAATCTGGCCCGAGTAAGCAACCGAATTGGTCTTGTCGCCTGCGTAACCCTTCACCGTGACCGGGAACGGACCATAGGTGTCAGCTGCGTAAGCCGCGCCGGCAAACAGGGTCGAGGCAACAAGCGCAGTTGTCAGTTTCATAGACATGCGGGGCATTTCCTATCCTTTGTTTATGCTTGAGTGATTTGCTCAAGAAATTATTCCCGAGTGAAACACTAAATTTTTACCCCTGTTGTCAAGCGGGAAATCGCATTGGGGCAAAATTCAATGTGGTCTGTCAGGTTGCGACCCCACGGCTTCGGGTGTTTGCAATGCGACCTATGGTGCTGCATTGTCCCGGAATGGAATTTCTGGAAGTCGGACATAACCCGTGGCTTGTGGCGATATCATTGGTCGTGGCTTTGGTTGCAGGTGCAACGGGCCTTACCCTGACCAAGGATTTGTCGAGCAAATCAGTGCCACAGAGAAAACTTGCAGTTGCTCTGGCCGCGATTGCCCTTGGTGGTGGTATTTGGTCGATGCATTTCATTGCCATGCTAGGGCTGTGGCTGCCGATCTTGTTCTATTATGATGCAGCGATCACGCTGACTTCGGCCCTGATTGCGATCTTGATGGTTGCCTTTGCGCTGATGCTTTTGCATTTCACCAACCGCAGCAAGAGAGTCATTGTTGCCGCCGGCGCAATTGTTGGGGCCGGGATCCTGGCCATGCACTATGTGGGTATGGCCGGCATGCAATTGTGCCGCGCTGTTTACACGCCTTTTGGTGTTCTTAGCTCTTCGGTCTTGGCCATTGGCCTTTGCATCCTGGCCTTTGGCACCGCTTATGGTGTTCGCTCCAATCGTAACATCATCATTGGCACCTTGTGTTTTGGTCTTGCCGTGTTCTCGGTCCACTTTCTGGCGATGGCGACCACCAATTTTGTCGCCTTGCCCGATATTCGTGAGTTTGGCCCGTTGATCAGCAACGAGGTCATGGCCATCGGCGTCATCATGTCCAGCTTTGTGCTCTTTGGGGCCTTCTTGTGGGTGGGGTCCACCTACTTGATGCCGGCGCCCGCCCCGTCCACGATGCGTGATGAGACCCCGGTCGTTGCCAAACGCGACCCTCAGCCTCACGACACGCGCATTCCCTGCGAACGGGACGGTGGAAAAGTGTTCATTCCCGCCGCCGACGTGGCTTTTGTTCGAGCCGACGGTCACTACACCCAAGTCTACACCGAAACCGAACGCCATTTCTGCGTCTGGCCAATCACCGAGGCCACGAAGCGCCTGACCTCCGATGGTTTCATCAAGGTGCACCGCAGCTATATTGTGAACCCCACCAAGGTGGCGCGGTTTGAGCGGGCCAAGGACAAAGGGCGCTGTACCTTTGCACCAGACGCCCTGCCGCCTGTGCCGGTCAGCCGGTCTCATCTCAAGGACGCGCAGGCCGCGTTTGGCTAATGTCGCGGCGCAACTCGTGCAACTGACGGCGCAATTCGTGCAAAACGCGCGGAAACAAAGCGATATTTGAAGCCATCTCCAGCTGCGCACTGCAGCCTCTTCCGAAGCCAGAGATTTGCTGAAGGGAGGAGAGGCAATGATTCCAGCGGCCTTTGAATACCATCGACCCAAGGATCTTGCGGGTGTCCTGTCCGTGCTCGAAGAGCATGGAGATGACGCGCGCGTCCTTGCGGGGGGGCACAGCCTGATCCCGATGATGAAATTGCGAATGGCAGATGTCGAACACCTGATCGACCTGCAAGATGTCGCGGGGATGTCCGGCATCACCGTCGATGGCAATGCCGTGCGCATTGGTGCGATGACGACTCAGAATGACATCATAACCAGTGACGCGCTGGCCGATGCCGCTCCGATCATGCGCGAGGCGTCGTTGCAGATCGCGGACCCGCAGGTGCGTTATATGGGCACTGTCGGGGGCAATGTTGCCAATGGTGATCCGGGCAACGACATGCCCGGGTTGATGCAGTGCTTAAATGCAATGTTCACGCTGGTTGGCCCGGATGGAGAACGCACGGTGGCCGCTCGCGAATTTTACGAGGCGGCCTATATGACCGACCGCGACGATGCCGAGGTTCTGACGGCTGTCACCTTCCCCCCGCAGGTCGGTGGCTATGCCTATGAGAAACAGAAACGCAAGATCGGCGACTATGCCACCGCTGCTGCCGCCGTGCTGCTGACCAAGGAAGGCGGCGCATGCGCGTCTGCGTCGATCGCGATGACCAATCTGAGCGATACACCTATCTGGTCCGAAGCCGCAGGTGCGGCTCTGGTCGGTTCATCGGTCGATGACGCGGCAATCGCGGCCGCAGTCAGCGCCATGTTGGGCGACATCGACCCAACCGAGGACAACCGCGGGCCCATCGAATTCAAACGCCACGCTGCATCTGTCGTCTTGGGCCGCGCCATCGCGCGCGCCTGGTCGCGGGCCTGAGGGGAGAGGACACCATGTCAGGTAAGAAACACATCACCATGACCGTGAACGGCGAAGCGCAGGAATTCCTGGCAGAGCCCCGCGAGTTGCTCATCCACACGCTGCGTGAGCGGTTGAACATCACCGGGCCGCACATTGGCTGCGAGACCTCGCATTGTGGGGCGTGCACTGTGACGCTCGACGGCAAATCCGTGAAGTCCTGTACCGTCTTTGTGGCACAAGCCGATGGCGCGGACATCACCACCATTGAAGGGTTGGGTAATCCCGACAGCCTGCATGTGCTGCAAGAGGCGTTCAAGGAACACCACGGGTTGCAGTGTGGGTTCTGCACGCCGGGCATGATCACCCGCGCTTCCAAACTGTTGGAAGAAAACCCCGACCCGACCGAAGAAGAAGTTCGCTTTGGCATGGCAGGCAACATCTGTCGCTGCACCGGATACCAGAACATCGTCAAGTCCATCCTCGCCGCCGCGAACGAGATGAACGCAGCCACGGAGGCCGCAGAATGAACAAGGAGCTAACACGCGAAGAACGCACCGACGCACTCGGCGGGATGGGCTGCAAACGCAAACGCGTTGAAGATGCCAGGTTCACCCAGGGCAAGGGCAATTATGTCGATGACATCAAGCTGCCGGGTATGCTGCACGGCGATTTCGTGCGCTCGCCCTATGCCCACGCAAAGGTCGTCTCGATCAACACGGATGCTGCCATGGCGCTGGACGGGGTTGTTGCCGTTCTGACCGCTGCCGATCTGGCCCCGCTTGGCCTGCATTGGATGCCGACGCTGGCGGGTGACAAGCAGATGGTGCTGGCGGACGGCAAGGTGCTGTTTCAGGGGCAAGAAGTTGCCTATGTCGTCGCCAAGGACCGCTACATCGCCGCTGATGCCGTGGAATTGGTCGAGGTCGAATATGAGGAACTGCCGGTTCTGACCGATCCCTTTGCCGCCATGGAGTCGGACGTGGTGCTGCGAGAGGATCTGATGGGCGAAGGCGGTGCGTTGCCGGACGGTGCTCATGGGCCTCGTAAGCATCACAACCACATCTTCACCTGGGAAGTCGGTGAGAAGGACGCCACCGAACAGGTGCTGGGTGAGGCTGATGTCGTCGCCGAAGAGATGGTCTATTATCATCGCACCCACCCCTGCCCACTGGAAACCTGCGGCTGTGTCGCCTCAATGGACAAGGTAAACGGCAAACTGACCCTGCACGGCACCTTTCAGGCGCCCCATGCGATCCGGACGGTGGTATCGCTGATCTCGGGCATCGAAGAACACAACATCCGAGTGATCTCTCCGGACATCGGCGGCGGGTTTGGCAACAAGGTGGGTGCCTATCCCGGCTACGTCTGTTCGGTCGTCGCATCCATCGTGACCGGAGTGCCGGTGAAATGGGTCGAGGATCGGATGGAAAACCTGATGACCACTGCCTTTGCCCGCGATTATCACATGCACGGCAAGATCAGCGCCACCAAGGAGGGCAAGATCACCGGCCTGTGGTGCCACACCACGGCAGATCATGGCGGATTTGACGCCTGTGCGGACCCCACCAAATTCCCGGCGGGATTCATGAACATCTGTACCGGGTCCTATGACATCCCAACCGCCTATCTGGCCGTCGATGGTGTCTACACCAACAAGGCTCCGGGCGGCGTGTCCTATCGCTGTTCCTTCCGCGTGACCGAAGCGGCCTATTTCATCGAGCGGATGATCGAAATCCTGGCGATCGAGCTGAACATGGATGCAGCCGAACTGCGCCGGATCAATTTCATCAAGAAAGAACAGTTCCCCTATCAATCCGCTTTGGGCTGGGAATATGATTCAGGTGATTATCACACCGCCTGGGACAAGGCGCTGAAAGCTGTCGACTACGACGGTCTGCGGGCAGAACAGGCGCAGCGGGTCGAGGATTTCAAAGCGGGCAAAA
>FYBJ01000123.1_pt1 | contig 26250 bp, 23 predicted proteins | sample 1134611 | NCBI WGS metagenome assembly FYBJ01 (sample SAMEA104116008, study PRJEB20421) | marine metagenome | isolation source: marine | reverse complement strand
AGAAGCTGTGGAAAGGTCTGGGCTTGTTAGGGCTGACCTTCGGTGTGTTACTGATGATTGGCGCCGCCAGCGGTGGTCAGCAACTATGGCAACCACTGAAACATCTGACTATCGGCAGCGCCAACACCGTCAGCGAAAAGTCGCTGCAATTCACGCTGATAAATTCACCTGCCGAATTGCAACAGGCCCTGAAAGCCACCAATAAACCAGTGATGCTGGATTTTTATGCTGACTGGTGCACCGACTGCAAGTCCATGGAACAGACGACGTTTAAGGATCCGGCCGTGTTAGCGGCGCTGGATGATTACGCCTTACTGAAAGTTGATTTAACTGACAATACGCCTGATCAGCAGGCGATTTTGAAGCAGCTCAAAGTATTCGGCCCGCCAACCATGGTATTTTTCGCTGCCAACGGTCAGGAATATGCCAATCAACGGTTGATAGGCCATGTTTCGGCCAGTGAAATGCAGGCGCATTTAGCCCAATTGACTAGTACACCGCTAAATTAAGCAAAAAATTCACAAACTTACCTGTTCGGCGACATTCGCGACAAAAAACCGCTGATTTAGCAAAAAACTGGACTTTATGTCGCTTGTTAGTGCAAAATCGCGCCCTAGGTCACCGATAAACGGATATTAGTTTCAATGGCGAATTTTTTAGTGCTACATGGCCCCAATCTCAATCTGCTGGGGCAGCGTGAGCCTGAAATTTACGGCGCAACCACGCTGGAGGATATTAACCAGCAGCTACAAACAGCCGCCAAGGCGGCTGGTCATCAGTTAACCACCCTGCAAAGTAATGCCGAGCATGAATTAGTCAATGCCGTGCAGCAGGCGCGTGGCAACACCGACTTTATTATTATTAATCCCGCCGCTTTTACTCATACCAGTGTTGCGCTGCGTGATGCGTTGGCCGCCGTGGATATTCCGTTTATCGAAGTGCATTTATCAAACGTGCATCGCCGCGAAGCCTTCCGCCAACATTCCTATTTTTCGGAGCTGGCACTGGGCGTCATTTGCGGTCTGGGCGCACAAGGTTATTCTCTGGCACTGCAAGCTGCCTTTCATCACATCAACAAAGGTTAATCCATGGATATTCGTAAAATTAAAAAACTGATTGATCTGATCCAAGAATCTGATGTTGCCGAAATCGAAATCTCTGAAGGCGAAGAGTCAGTACGTATCAGCCGTAACAGCAGTTCGGCACCGGTGCATTATGCCCCGCAACCGCAAAGCTACCATGCGCCGGCACCCGCGGCTTCAGCAGCTCCGGCAGCTTCGCCTGCGACCACTGAAGCTGATAATAAAGCCGCACAAAAAGCCAGCAATGAAGCCAATGCGCTGCGCTCACCAATGGTCGGTACGTTTTACCGTTCTTCATCACCGGAAGCGGCGGCCTTCGTTGAAGTCGGTCAGCAAGTCAGTGCCGGTGATGTGGTTTGCATCATTGAAGCGATGAAAATGTTTAATCAGATCGAAGCCGATCGCAGTGGTACCGTGAAAGCCATTCTGGTCGAAGACGGTCATCCGGTTGAGTACGACGAACCGCTGATCGTTATCGCTTAAAGCCTTGTGCCAGCTCAGGCTGGCATCCATGCTGATCCAAATTGCGGATACTTTTCTACCATGATTGATAAAATTGTTATTGCCAACCGGGGCGAAATCGCGCTGCGTATCTTGCGTGCCTGTTGGGAACTGGATATCAAAACTGTTGCGGTGCACTCTGATGTCGACCGTGACCTGAAACATGTACTGCTGGCCGACGAAACCGTTTGCATCGGCCCGGCCCCTTCCAATCAAAGTTACTTAAACATTCCGGCCTTAATCAGCGCTGCTGAAATCACCGACGCCACGGCGATTCATCCGGGCTATGGCTTTTTGTCAGAAAATGCCGATTTTGCTGAACGGGTCGAACAAAGCGGTTTTGTCTTTATCGGTCCGCGCGCTGAAACCATCCGGCTGATGGGCGACAAAGTCTCTGCCATTCGAGCCATGAAAGCTGCTGGTGTGCCTTGTGTGCCGGGCTCTGATGGCCCGCTGGGTAACGATGACCAGACCAATCTGCGACTGGCCCGTGAAATCGGTTACCCGATCATTATTAAAGCCGCTGGCGGTGGTGGTGGTCGTGGTATGCGTGAAGTACACAGCGAAGCGCATCTGCTCAACGCCATTGCCCTGACCAAGTCCGAAGCCAAGGCAGCGTTTGGTAACGATGTGGTTTACATGGAAAAATTCCTGGAAAACCCGCGTCATGTTGAATTTCAGGTACTCGCGGATGAACATGGCAATGCCGTACATCTGGGCGAACGGGATTGCTCAATGCAGCGCCGTCACCAGAAAGTTGTTGAGGAAGCACCCGCGCCCGGTATCACGCAGGAAATGCGTGACCGCATGGGTAAAATCTGCGCCGATGCCTGTGTCCGTATTGGTTATCGTGGTGCCGGTACCTTTGAATTCTTATATCAGGACGGTGAGTTTTATTTCATCGAAATGAATACCCGTATTCAGGTTGAGCATCCGGTCACTGAGCGGGTCACCGATATCGATCTGGTTGCCGAGCAAATCAAAATTGCCTCTGGTTTGCCGTTGTCGGTCAAACAGGAAGACATCAAAATCCGCGGCCATGCCATTGAATGCCGTATCAATGCCGAAGATCCGCGTACCTTTATGCCCAGCCCCGGTGTGGTGACGCATTACCATGCGCCGGGCGGTGCCGGTATCCGGATGGATTCACACCTGTACAGTGGTTACCGCGTGCCACCGAATTATGATTCGCTGATTGGCAAATTGATCGCTTACGGTAATACCCGCGAGTCAGCCATTGCCCGCATGCAAACGGCGCTGAAAGAAATCGGTATTGATGGCATCAAAACCAATGTCGAATTGCACCGTGACATTATGGATGACACCCATTTTCAAGCCGGTGGCACCAATATTCACTATCTTGAGAAAAAACTCGGCCTTTAAGCCGTCATTGCGATGGCCTGGGTCCAGTTTATTTTCAACATTACACCTGACGCTGCCGACGCGCTGTCCGACGCTTTAAGCGAGGCCGGCGCGGCGGCGGTGACGTTTCAGGACAGTGCTGATCAGCCGATTTACGAACCACCGATTGGTGAAACGCCGCTGTGGTCAGCCACACAGGTGATTGCACTATTTGATGCCGCCACCAGCGAAGCTGATATGCGGGCAGCGGTAAAACCTTTTTTCAGCGGCGAATTACCACTATTTAAAATGGAAGCCGTTGAGGACAAAGACTGGGAACGCGCCTGGATGGATAACTTCCAGCCCATGTGTTTTGGTGACCAGTTATGGATCGTGCCCAGCTGGCATCAGCCGCCGCAACCAGACGCCATCAATATTTTGCTGGACCCAGGTCTTGCTTTTGGTACCGGCACCCATCAAACCACCGCATTATGTCTGCGCTGGCTGGATAAAGCCGATGTCAAAGGCAAAACGGTGATTGATTATGGTTGTGGCAGTGGCATCTTGGGTATCGCCGCCGCCTTATTGGGCGCAGCGCGGGTGATTGGTGTTGATACTGATCCGCAGGCGCTGCAAGCCACACAAGACAATGCCCGGCGTAATAACGTCACTGTGGAAACCTATTTGCCGCAGGACTGCCCGACGCTGCAATGTGATCTGTTACTGGCCAATATTCTGGCGGGTCCGTTAATGCAACTGGCGCCATTATTCGCTGACCTCACCCATGACGGCAGTAATATTGTTTTGTCAGGCATTCTCGATAGTCAGGCCGAAGACGTTAGCGCTGCTTATCGACCACATTTTAATATGCAAAAAGCGCAGCAATTTGATGACTGGATGCGATTGTCGGGAGTGCGCCATGTTGCTTAAAACGCTGCAAATCGGCCCTTACACACTGCCCAATAATTTATTTTTAGCGCCGATGGCCGGTGTCACGGATCGGCCGTTCCGGCAACTGTGCCGTAAACTCGGTGCCGGTATGGCGGTCTCGGAAATGATCACCGCCAACAAAGCGCTTTGGGCCAGCAAAAAATCCTTACTGCGTGCTAACCATGACGGCGAACCGGAACCACGCAGCGTGCAAATCGCTGGCGCCGATCCGCAAATGATGGCTGAAGCCGCTCGCCATAACGTCGATCAAGGCGCCCATATTATTGATATCAATATGGGCTGCCCGGCCAAGAAAGTCTGTAATGCCATGGCGGGTTCAGCATTATTGCCGCATGAAAAACTGGTCGGTGACATTCTCGATGCCGTGGTGAGTGCCGTCGATGTGCCGGTGACCTTAAAAATCCGCACCGGTGCTGACCGACAAAACAAAAACGGTGTTCGCATTGCAAAAATCGCCGAACAGGCGGGCATTCAGTTACTGGCGGTGCATGGCCGCACCCGCGCCGATCTGTATCAGGGCGATGCCGAATACGACACCATTGCTGAAATCAAAAGCCGCATTAATATTCCGGTGATTGCCAATGGCGACATCGACAGCCCGGAAAAAGCCCGGCAGGTTTTGCTCAAAACCGGTGCTGACGGCATAATGGTTGGCCGCGCTGCACAGGGCAATCCGTGGTTGTTTCAACAGATTTTGCATTATCTTGACAGCGGTCAGCATTTATCACCGCCGCCTTTAACAGAAGTTCGTGACATCTTGATTACACACCTCAAGACGCTGTACGATTTCTACGGAGAATATTCCGGTGTACGAATGGCGCGTAAACATATTGCTTGGTACAGCAAGGGTTTACGCGATGGTAACGCTTTCCGTCAGCAAATGAACCAACTGGAAGATGCCGCAGATCAATTGGCATACACTGAAGCTTTTTTTACGCAAATGGCCGAACAGGCCCAGCAAAAGGACCCGCTTGCCGCATGAACAAAGCGCTCGACTCTGATGTAGATGGTTGCGTGCAACTGGGCGTCCGCCCGGAAAGCCAGCACGCGCCGCTGAAAGAATGTGTCGAACACGCACTGCATGCTTATTTTGAACAGCTTGACGGCACACCAACAGCTAATCTCTATGCGATGCTGATGACTGAAGTTGAAATCCCCCTGCTCAAAGCCACGCTTGAACATACTCAGGGTAATCAATGCCGCGCCGCCGAAATTCTTGGCATTAACCGCGGCACGCTGCGCAAAAAACTCAAACAATACGGCCTTTAAGCCGTTTTTTAATTTTCTGGAATCTGCATGAACCCGATTAAACGCGCTTTGTTAAGTGTTTCTGACAAAACCGGAATTGTCGCCTTCGCTGAACAACTTCACGCTCTGAATATTGAATTACTGTCTACCGGCGGTACCGCTAAGCTGCTGGCTGAGGCTGGTTTGCCGGTGATTGAAGTCTCCGACCACACCGGTTTTCCGGAAATGATGGCTGGCCGCATTAAAACATTACACCCGAAAATTCATGGCGGCCTGTTGGGCCGGCGCGGTACCGATGACGGCATTATGGCCGAGCACAACATCCAGCCGATTGATTTGGTAGTGGTCAATCTGTACCCATTTGAAGCCACGGTTGCTCGTGCAGACTGTACCCTGCCGGAAGCCATTGAAAACATTGATATTGGTGGCCCGACTATGTTGCGGGCAGCCGCCAAAAATCACGCTGATGTCACGGTGCTGATTGATCCGGCTGATTACGCCCGGGTCATTGCACAAATCAAACAAAATGGCGCTACAGATGATGCCACCCGCTTTGATCTGGCACTCAAAACATTTGAGCATACTGCCCATTATGACGGCATGATCGCTAATTATCTTGGCACGATCGCCGACGATGGCAGCAAAAATACCTTTCCACGCACTTTTAACAGCCAGTTTATTAAAAAACAGGATATGCGCTACGGTGAAAACCCGCATCAGCAAGCGGCGTTTTATGGTGAAACGGCACCTGAATCCGGCTCTATTGGCGCGGCAGTGCAGTTACAGGGCAAAGCGTTGTCCTACAACAATATCGCCGACACCGATGCCGCGCTGGAATGCGTTAAAGCTTTTACCGAACAGCCGGCCTGCGTCATTGTTAAGCATGCCAACCCTTGTGGTGTAGCCTGTGCCGACGATTTGCTGACTGCTTACGATCGCGCTTATCAAACCGACCCGACTTCAGCTTTTGGCGGCATTATTGCCTTTAACCGCGAACTGGATGCCGCCACCGCGCAGGCCATTATCGACCGGCAGTTTGTCGAAGTGATTATTGCGCCGACAGTCGCCGCGGGCGTTGCTGAAATTGTCGGCAAAAAAGCCAATGTCCGGCTGCTGACCTGTGGTGCTTTACCTTTGCAAGCCGCTAAAGACCTGGATTTCAAACGGGTCACCGGCGGTCTGCTGGTGCAGGATCGGGATATTCAATTGGTGACCGCGGAACAGCTGAAAGTCGTCACCAAACTGGCACCTGATGCTGCACAACTAGCTGATCTGATGTTTGCCTGGCGAGTGGCCAAATACGTTAAATCCAACGCCATCGTGTATGCTAAAAATCAGCAAACGGTTGGTATTGGTGCCGGCCAGATGAGTCGTGTGGTGTCCAGCCGCATCGCCGGCATCAAAGCCGAAGACGCCGGTCTGACGGTGCCCGGCGCGGTCATGGCCTCTGATGCGTTTTTCCCGTTCCGGGATGGTCTGGATGCCGCTGCTGAGGCGGGCATCAAAGCCGTGATCCAACCAGGTGGTTCGATGCGCGATGATGAGGTGATTGCTGCCGCCGATGAACATGGTATTGCCATGGTATTTACCGGCATGCGGCATTTCCGGCATTAACTATGGCCGGGGATCGTGCGCAGTTATTGCGGCTTTTTCAGGCACATAACCGCGTTCAGTTAAGCCGTTTAACGGCGCTGGCGCCGCATCCCCAGCCCTTATTTTTCCATTTACTGCCGCTGATCCTGCACGGCAATTTTAAGTTATTGCCGGCCTATACTAGCGATGACTGTCCTGCCGGTATTGTTGACTATCAGCCCGAAACCACGAGCCTGCGGGCCGCCACCAGTGTCGATCGTAACTTTCAGTTTCGCCGCAAAGCCATGCGGCGTTATGCCTTACGTGGCGTCTATTTGTTAAGCAGTTTCAATGGCTTGAGTTATTCGTCAGCCACGCCTTTTGACCTCTGGCTGGTGCACAGCGCGCAGCTTTCCGCTGACGCCATAGCATTACTGCAACATAAATGTGACGCGCTGCGCGACTGGGCTGCCGAGCTTGGCATTAAATTAACAACGCTGCTGGTCAGTGAGTCAGATGTCCGCCTACACCCTGAAATACAACAGCCATTGGATGATTTTTACGGCAATGGGCTAGTGATCGCCGGCAGTCTGCCGTTGTGGTGGCTGATCGCCAGTGATGAAGAAGCTGATTACGCCCGTATCGCTGATCGGCTGAAAGCCCAGCAGCAACAGCACAGTTTGCTTGATTTTGGGGCAGTCATACCCGCCAGCGCAGAAGCGGTTTTAGAGCGTTTTATAACCTGCTGGTATCAGGCTTTTTGGGGGGATAGCCGCAACGATTTAGCGCTGTTGCTGGCCAACCAGCAATGTCAGTCATTCTCGCAACAACCTGATTTGAGCAGTTTGCTAAAGCAAGCTCTGGAAACAGGCAAAAACGACAACACGCTGAACCTTGCCAGTATGCAATTTACCGCATTAACAGCAGACAATCCGGATGCCGATGTCTTACAGCGCGCCCGGCAATCCTTATATTTACAAACACAGGAACGGCTGTCACACAAAGTGTTACACCCGGCTTTTCCCTGGCGGCGGCAATTTATTTCGGCGGCGGTCACCGGCTGGCAGTGGTCAGAACAGCAAATACGCGAACTGGATCAGCCTTTGCAGCAAGGCTTAAGACAATTACTGCAACAACCGGAAAAACGCTGGCAATGGCTGTCGAGTCTGCTCGGCGATGCCCAGCGATTTGCCCGCCAGCATGCTTTAAACGACGCTGCCCTGAAAACCGCACGCCAACGCCTGGCACTCAAACAGCAACCTCAAGCCGGCGTTATACGGCAACTGGATTTGCCGGCATTTACAGAACAAGGGCTTGAACAATTAACTCTGAACCGGTCCAATCAGCAATCGCCCTGGCAACTCACTGATCTGGCGACTGGCAATCCAACCCAGCAGCCTCTGTATCAGGATAAGGCACTGGTTAATGTGCTGGCTTTTGCCATTGTCAACGGACTGCTAACCCGCAGCAGCTGGCTGCGGGTCAATGATCCCCATGCGCAGCTTGCCGGCCAGCATATTCTCGAACTTAGCCAGCTATTAAGACGCTCGGCAATGGCTGAATCATTGCCGCCGGCAACCGATGAATCCCTTCATCAGCCCGCCTGTGCCCGCAATATTATTCTGCTGGCCAATTTACAGCCGGCGCCGCTGGATCATTTGCAGCAGCAAGGATTGCAAATGAGCAGCAAACAAAATGATCCCTTGAGTTTTAGTTCAGCGCAGACCAACCTTGTCGCCAGTCTGGATGTTTTGCTGCTGAGCAGTTGGGGGCAATGGCACCATTTATCATTCACCGGCGCTGAAGCACTCAGCGATATGCTGGCAACATTGCTGCGCTGGCAGCCATTGCCGTTAACCGGCGACCAGATTACCTGCTGGTGCCCGACAGCCAGCTTTGGACCCGCTATCAGCCAGCGCTTAAAAGGCTTAGTCACCGATCTGCTGGCATTTCAGCAACAAAACCCTGATAACGGCGGTTATTTAGTGCGCAGCGCCAATCAATTCTGGCAGCTACAATGGCAAGCCATGCAGGTTGAAGCTGAAGTAGTCACCAGAACCCCGTTGCAATGGCTGAAAGATGCCGAGAAACACAAAATGGCCAGCCGTATCGATCCCTGGCTTGATAAACAAGCCTTGGGCCTTTTGCTTTAGACTGTGCTCTTTTATGATGTTGCGCATTAGGCTTTACAGGAATCACTATGATTAAAGTGGCAATTGTCGGTGGCACGGGTTACACCGGCGTCGAACTGCTCAGACTGCTGGTCGGTCACCCCGATGTTGAGATAAGCATTATTACCTCACGCAGCGAGGCCGGCATGCCGGTTGCTGACATGTTCCCGAATCTGCGCGGCCATTTGGATCTGCAATTTAGTGAGCCTGATGATGATGCGCTAGCCGAGTGTGACGTGGTTTTTTTCGCGACGCCGCATACTGTCGCCATGAGCAGTGTGCCGGCATTAATAAAACGCGGCGTGCGGGTCATTGATTTATCGGCAGACTTCCGGCTGAAAGACACTGATTTGTGGGCACAGTGGTACAACACACCGCATACCTGCCCTGAGTATGCCGCCGAGGCGGTTTATGGGCTGCCGGAATTAAATCGTGCTGAAATCCGTGACGCACAGCTGGTGGCTGTTGCCGGTTGTTATCCAACTGCCGTACAACTGGGTTTTTATCCGTTATTAAAAGCTGGTCTGATTGATCCACAGCAACTGATAGCTGATGCCAAATCAGGCACTAGTGGCGCCGGCCGTAAAGCGGCGCTGGGCACTTTGCTGACCGAAGCCGGTGAAAACATGAAAGCTTACGGCGTGTCGGGACACCGGCATTTACCGGAGATCCGGCAAACACTGACACAAATGGCTGGCGGACCGGTGGGGCTGACATTTATCCCGCATTTAACACCGATGATCCGTGGCATACATGCAACCTTATACAGCCAGTTGCAGCAGCAAACTGATTTACAGGCATTGTTCGAACAGCATTATGCCGATGAACCATTTGTTGATGTAATGCCGGCCGGCGCACAGCCGGAAACCCGCAGCGTGCGCGGCGCCAATGTTTGCCGGCTGGCGGTGCACCAACCGCAGGGTCAGAACACAGTGGTGGTGTTGTCGGTGATTGATAATCTGGTTAAGGGCGCCTCAGGACAGGCGATCCAGTGTATGAATATTATGTTCGGTTTATCAGAAACGCAGGGACTGCACACGATCGCGACACTGCCCTGATGTCGGTGTTACAACCTTATGAGATCCGCCAGCGCCGGCCGTTTCGCTGCTTGTTGTGGATCCTGCTGATAACTTTTCTGGTCGCAGCTGGTCAGTGGTATTACCACCGGCATATTAGTGCTGAACAAGCGGCATTACGCGACGCTAACCAACAACTATCGGCCGATCTTGCCGAGTTGCAAACCAGCTATCAGGCGATCAGCCAAACTCGCAGCAGTCAGCAGCAGTTGCAGGCCATGCATGAGGCGACAACAGCCCAGCTGGAAACCCGCTTGCAACAATTACAGCAAAAGGTAATTGATTTAAATAAAGAATTATTGTTTTATCAAAACGTTACTCAGGGTATTGGCAGCAGCGAACTACAGGTGCGGGAATTGCAACTGCGTGCCGACGGTAATGATAAGTCCCAACTGCGTTACCGGCTGGTGATTACCCAGGGCGACAATATCAGCGACCCTATCAGTGGTTCGGTGGTGGTCAGTTTGCAGTCTGATGCGGCGGCTTCTGAAAAAACAGACATTATTGGTGAACATACGTTAAATCTGCGTTATGTTCAGGTTATCGAAGGCAATTTTACATTGCCGCAAACAGCACCGGCACAATTGGTGGTCACTCTGAAACAGAATGACAAATCGCTGATCTCGCGTGCCTTTAACTGGCAGGAAATCTTGCCCAACGAACCATGAGGTAAACCATGTTCAGCAAGCAAAAAAAACAAAAAGCCCGGAAGGCTACCCGTATCGACACCTTGATCGGTGAGCATACCCATATAAAAGGTGATGTGCATTTCAGTGGCGGGCTGCGGATTGATGGTGCTGTTACCGGTAATATTATTGCCGATGAAGGTGAAGCGGCGATGCTGACGTTAAGTGAAAAAGGCCGGGTACAGGGAGAGATCCGGGTCGCCCATCAGCTGATCAATGGCCGGGTAAATGGCCATATTTATGCCAGTGAGCATGTCGAACTGGCCGCCAAAGCGCATATTGATGGTAATGTTTTCTACCGTTTTCTGGAAATGGCCATGGGCGCTGAGGTTAACGGTCAGCTGGTGCATACCAGCGAAGATGATAATGTGCTGAACGTTAACCACGAGAATAATCAGGACGATAATTTACAGATCACTGGTCAGCAATCAGCCAACGGCTAAATCTTGACTAAATTAGTCAGAAATTAGATACTATGACGGTATTTAGAATTTTTTGTAGCGGAGTTCCTTATGACCAGCGAAATGCCCAGCCCAGTCCTGTTTACCGATTCGGCAGCGGCGAAAGTCAGCGAATTGATTGCCGAAGAAGGCAATGATCAGCTGAAACTGCGGGTGTTTATTACCGGCGGCGGCTGCTCTGGTTTTCAGTATGGCTTCACTTTTGAGGAACAAGTCAGCGATGGCGATACCGAGGTTGAGAAAGGTGGCGTCACGTTACTGATTGACCCGGCCAGTTATCAATATCTGGTTGGCGCCGAAATTGATTACACTGACGGCGTTGAGGGTTCACAATTTGTGATCCGTAATCCTAACGCCACCACGACTTGCGGTTGTGGTTCTTCATTCTCGCCATAAAACAGTTCACTATTAATTTAAAGAAACCGGCTTCTGCCGGTTTTTTTATGCCTGACCGTTACAGACAGGCATAATGCCTATACGGCTGTAACCGCATCAGGAGTGCAAGGATGTTTTCAAAATGGCGCTGGATCTTAATGCAACTGCTCCAGAAACTATGGCTGCGCGCCGCATTATTTGGTGTGCTGGCGGTGCTGATTGCCTTACTGGCAGTGCCTATTGAACGGTTCATAGAGAATCCACTGCCGTTTTCGATAAGTGCCGATGCGGTTGCTGATATTCTGGATATTCTTGCTTCCAGTATGTTGGCGGTGACCACTTTTTCACTGGGTGTCATGGTCACCGCATTGGGCTCAGCCAGCTCCGGTGCCACCCCCCGTGCCAACCAACTGGTTAGAAAAGATGCCACCAGCCACAATGTTCTGGCGACCTTTCTTGGCAGCTTCATTTACAGCCTGGTCGGCATTATTGCTTTGCATCTGGATGTGTATGGTGAAACCGGCCTGATCATTTTATTTGCTACGACCATCGCCATTATTGCGCTTATCGTGGTGACCATTTTGCGCTGGATCGAACATTTATCGATACTCGGCCGGCTGAGCGAAACCACTAAGCGTGTTGAAGTTGCTACACAAAAAGCGCTCAGCGAATGGGCTGCCCACCCGTGCCTTGGCGGCAAATCCTTGCAAGACCTGCAGATCCCGACTGATGCGATAGCGGTGTATACCGATGATGTCGGTTATGTGCAGCATGTTGATACTGGCGCACTGGCACATGCTGCTAGCATTCATCATGCAGAAGTCGCGGTACTGCAACTGCCCGGTAAATTTGTGCACGCCGGCGAAGCCATTGCCTGGTTGCGGCATTGTCGTGAGCCACAACTGTTTGACAGTATCCGCAGCGCTTTTACTATCGGTGACGAGCGTTCATTTGAGCAGGATCCACGTTTTGGCCTGTGTGTTTTGGCTGAAATTGCTTCGCGTGCTTTGTCACCGGCGGTGAATGACCCCGGTACTGCCATTGATATCCTTGGTCGCAGTGTGCGTGTACTGCAGCATTGGTCCGCCGACACAACCGATAAAACTATTATTTATGACAATGTGCTGGTGCCGGCACTGGCACTGAGTGATTTGCTCGACGATCTGTATCTGCCAATCGCCCGGGATGCCGCTGGGCTTGTTGAAGTGCATGTGCGGCTGCAAAAAGCATTGCAGGCATTGAGCGCTATAAATGCCGCCTGTTTTGCGGATGAGGCTGCGCGTATTGCCCGTCACGATCTGGCTTTTGCCGAGGCTGCATTAACGCTCGACAGCGACAAACAGCGGCTGCAGCAACTGGTCAACAAAACCAGCTGACTTAAAGTTTGTTGTTTTCATTTTACTGTCACTAAACTTTTCTATAATATGAATGAACGTTCATTCATTTGTAGAGTCCATATCGGATGACCACTGAAAGCCCGAATACTATTAAACGTGAAGCTATTCTTAATGCCACGCTGGAATTACTCGCCAGCTGCGGCTTTCATGGTTTTTCGATCAAACAATTGGCAGCTAAGGCCGGCGTCGCTACCGGCACCGTCTATTTGTATTTTGAGGATCGCGATTCACTGATCCGGGAATTACATATGAACATTTTGCAGCGTTTTGCCGAGGCTATGTTCGTTGACCACAATGATGCACTGCCGCTGGCCGAACAACACCATCATTTATGCTGCAATTTATGGCGGTTTCTGGTCGATAATCCATCAATACTGCTCAGCAAAGCCCAGTTTGATCATTTGCCACCAGATATTCTGCGCAGCCAGCGTGACGATGCCTGGAGCCTGTTTGCACCGCTGCGGGCCCTATTTGCCAGAGGCCGGCAAAGCGGGCAAATCAAAGATCTGCAAGATGATGTTTTGGCCAGCCTCAGTTTTGAACCTTATATGTTTCTCGCCCGCCAGCAGCTGATCGGCGTTATTCAGATTGATACCGACAAACTTTGCGAGATCATTACCGCATCCTGGGATGCCATTGCCCGGCCGACAGCGGCCTGATACAGGAGTTTTTATGTTTACGCGCAACCCTTCTCGCCTGTTATTAACACCGTTACTACTCAGTAGTCTGCTATTGAGCGCTTGTATGAATGACAGTCAGTCTGATGAATCATCACAAACCCCTCAAAACCCACCGAAAACGGCCGTGGAAGTGGTTGAACTAAGTCCTCAAACGGTAGATTTACGTACTGAATTACCCGCCCGCACGACCGCTATCCGTATGGCCGAAGTACGGCCACAAGTCGATGGCATTATCGAAAAACGTATGTTTAATGAAGGTGCTGCGGTCAAAGCCGGTGAGCAGTTATATCAGATTGAAGCAGCGCCCTATCAGGCCGAAGTAAATAATGCCGAAGCCAGTCTGCAGCGGGCCCGCGCTGATTTAAAAGTGACCGAACGTCGCGAACAGCGTTATAAAAACCTGCTGACCGATAATGCCATCAGCCAACAGGAATATGACGAAGCACTGGCGGCTTACGAACAAGCCGAAGCGGAAATTGCTGTGCGTCAGGCGGCGCTGGATGCTGCGCTGATCAATCTGCGCTACACCAGCGTTAACGCGCCGATTGATGGTCAAATCGGCATTTCCCATGTGACCGAAGGTGCGCTGGTCAGCGCGGGTCAGGAGAGCAGTCTGGCGACCATTCATCAGCTAGACCCGATTTATGTTGATATTTCACAGGCCTCCAAAGAAATTCTGCGCCTTCGCCGGCAGCTGATGACTGGCCGAATTAATGGTGGTGAAGCACCCGCGGTACGTCTCAAACTCGAAGATGGCAGCGAATACGATCATGTCGGCGAATTGCAGTTTTCTGAAGTGAATGTCAATGAAAACACCGGCAGCATCGTGATGCGTGCCCGCTTCCCGAATCCGGATGGCCTGCTGTTGCCAGGCATGTATGTCCGCGCTGAAGTTGAGGAAGGCCAGATTGATAATGCCATTTTAGTACCGCAAAAAGCCGTGGCGTTTAACCGCGAGGGTGATGCCTCGGTCATGGTCGTTAATGCTGACAGCAAAGTCGAGCAGCGGGCAATCACTGTGCAGCGGAATATCGGCACCAACTGGCTGAGCTCTGAGGGCTTAAACAGCGGTGACAAGGTGATTGTTGAAGGCCTGCAGAAAATTGCCGCCGGCAGCGAAGTCAGTATCGATAGCGATAACAGCCAGACACAGGACGGGGGTTAATTTATGGCACGGTTTTTTATCGATCACCCGATCTTCGCCTGGGTTATCGCCATCCTCATTATGCTGGCTGGTCTGCTGTCAATGTTTCAGCTGCCGGTTGCGCAATATCCGGGCATCGCACCGACGGCCATTGAAATCCGTACCAGCTACCCCGGCGCTTCGGCTAAAGTAGTTGAAGATTCGGTCATTCAGGTGATTGAGCAAAATATGACCGGACTGGATGATCTGAATTACATCAGCTCAACCAGTGACTCCAGCGGCGTTGGTCAGATAACCGTCACCTTCCAGGCCGATACCAATCCGGATATCGCCCAAGTGCAAGTGCAAAACAAACTGCAAGCCGCCATGCCGTTATTGCCACAAGATGTTCAACAGCAAGGCATTCGCGTTACCAAATCCAGCACCGGTTTTTTGATGGTGATGGGGTTTGTTTCAGAAAACGGCAAGATGGATCGCTATGATATTGCTGACTATGTGGCCGCCAATATTCAAGATCCGGTCAGCCGGGTGACGGGGGTTGGCCAGATCAACCTGTTTGGTTCTCAATACGCTATGCGCATCTGGCTCAATGCCGACAAACTGGCCAATTACAAGCTGACCACCGAAGATGTTGTCAATGCTATCCGTGAACAGAATGTGCAGATCGCTGCCGGTGAAATCGGAGGTACGCCAGCAGTTGAAGGCCAGCAGATTGCTGCCAGCATTGTTGTTGAAACCCGGATGGAAACAACGGAAGAGTTCGAAAATATTCTGCTGAGAGTCGATGATGATGGCTCGACAGTGCATCTGAAAGATGTTGCTGAGGTGTCTCTGGGCGGCGAAAACTTCCAATTTGAAACCGAATACAACAAACAATCTGCGGCAGGTCTGGGGGTCACGCTGGCATCCGGTGCCAATGCACTGGAAACCGCCCAGGCGGTAAGAGATCGAATCGCCGAGTTGGAACCGTTTTTCCCGGAAGGTCTGCAAGTGACCTACCCATACGATACAACACCGTTCGTCAAAATCTCTATTGAAGGTGTAGTGCAGACACTGGTTGAGGCGATGATTCTGGTGTTTCTGGTGATGTACCTGTTTTTACAGAATTTCCGTGCCACACTGATCCCGGCGATTGCCGTGCCAGTGGTGATTCTCGGTACCTTTGCCATCCTGCTGGCCTTTGGTTATTCCATCAATATGCTGACCATGTTTGCCATGGTGCTGGCCATCGGGCTATTGGTAGACGATGCCATTGTGGTGGTTGAAAACGTCGAGCGGGTGATCCACGAAGACAATCTGCCACCGAAAGAAGCCACCCGCAAATCCATGGATCAAATCACCGGCGCGCTGGTGGGTATCGTGTTAACTGTCTCGGCAGTATTTATTCCAATGGCGTTTTTTCCCGGCTCCACCGGTGTGATTTACCGGCAGTTTTCGATTACCGTAGTCTCAGCCATGGCACTGTCATTGCTGGTGGCAATGACCTTAACACCGGCATTGTGTGCAGCGCTGCTTAAAGATGCTGAACATGATCCGGCTAAGAAAAAAGGCTTTTTCGGCTGGTTTAACCGCAGTTTTGAACGCACCAGCAAGGGTACACAAAGCGCTGTTGGTTATCTCATCGCCCGTACCGGCCGGACCATGCTGGTCTATATATTGATAGTTGGCGGTTTGGGTTATTTATTTACCCAATTACCAACCTCGTTTTTCCCTGATGAAGATCAGGGTATTTTGTTCAGCGAAATGCAACTGCCGGTAAATGCCTCCAAACAGCGTTCGATTGAAGTCATGAACCGTATTGAGGATTATTACCTTGAGCAGGAAGCGGACAATGTTGAGTCGGTTTTCTCAGTTATCGGCTACAGCTTCAGCGGTCGCGGGCAAAATAGCGGCCTGATTTTCGTTAACCTGAAACCGTGGGCAGAGCGTACTAATCCGGAACAAAGTGCGCAGGCAATTGCCGGCAGAGCCATGGGCTACTTCAGTCAGTTTAAGGATGCCACCGCTTTTGCTATTGCCCCACCACCTATCCGTGAGCTTGGGAATGCCAGTGGCTTTAACCTGATGTTGCAGGATCTGGGCGGACTGGGTCATGACGAATTGGTTAAAGCCCGGGATGAATTATTAGCGAAAGCCAATCAGGATCCCCGCCTCAGTCAGGTGCGTCACAGTGGTTTGCAAGACCGGCCACAGTTCAAAATCGATATTGACCATCAAAAAGCCATGTCATTTGGTGTATCACTAAACGATATCAATAACACTTTCAGTACCGCCTGGGGCTCGACCTATGTGAATGATTTTATTGACGAAGGTCGCGTCAAACGGGTTTATGTGCAGGGTGATGCACCATTTCGGATGATGCCCGATGATGTCGGCAACTGGTATGTCCGCAACGATGCCGGCGAAATGGTGCCGATGTCGGCTATCAGTTCGTCGCGCTGGATTTACGGCTCACCACGGCTGGAACGCTATAACGGTGTACCGGCCATGAATATTCAGGGTCAGGCCGCACCGGGTTTAAGCTCTGGTGAAGCAATGCAGGCCATGGAAGAGTTGGTCTCTGAATTACCGGCAGGTTTTGGTTATGAGTGGACGGCACTGTCTTTGCAGGAGCGCGAATCCGGTGCGCAGGCACCACTGCTGTATGCCTTGTCTATTCTGGTGGTGTTCCTGTTTCTGGCGGCACTTTATGAAAGCTGGTCAGTGCCATTTTCGGTGATGATGGTGGTGCCACTGGGGGTGCTGGGCGCCGTGATATTTGCCCTGGGACGGGAAATGTCCAATGACATATACTTCCAGGTCGGCCTGTTAACGACGATAGGTTTGTCAGCACGTAACGCTATCTTAATCGTAGAATTTGCCAAATCGCTGTACGAGCAAGGCCAATCGTTGACCGAGGCAACGCTGGAAGCGATTCGTATGCGGCTGCGACCCATTGCCATGACGGCTTTAACCTTTATGCTCGGTGTTACCCCGCTGATGCTGGCCAATGGTGCCGGTAGCGGCGCACAAAATGCCATCGGTACCGGTGTATTCGGTGGCATGCTGGCGGCAACCACGCTGGCGATTTTCTTTATTCCGGTATTTTTTGTCGTGGTGTTCCGCCTGTCCGCGAAACTCACCGGCAAAACACCGGCAAAACAAACCGCTGCCACAGGAGATTTGGCATGACATTTTCACGGACCTGGTTAGGTATTAGTTTGCTGATCCTAACGTTAAGTAGCTGCTCGATGATCCCCGATTATCAGCGGCCGGACAATCCCAGTCCGTTGCCAGCGCAGCAAGATCCTGCTGAACAACTGACTGCTGCTGATATCGGCTGGCGGGATTTTTATCAGGATGACTCGCTGCAACAGCTGATAGGTTTATCACTGAATAATAACCGTAATTTGCAAGCCACGGCCTTGCTGGTTGAACAACTGCGTGCCCAGTACCGGATCCGTCGTGCAGAACGTTTACCAATGCTGGATGGTAATGGCGGTTACAGTCGGCAGCGGTTTTCTGCCAATGCCAACGAATTCGGCCAAAGCGGTATTTTTGAGGAATACAGTGTCGGTGTCGGTATTGCCTCGTGGGAAATCGACTTTTTCGGCCGTCTCGATAGTCTCGAGCAAGCGGCACTCAATGAATTTCTGTCACAGGATGCCAGCCTGAAAAGCACGCAGCTGACACTGGTTGCTGAAGTCGCAGATGCTTACCTGAGCTGGCAGGCCAGTCTGGCGCAACTGGATTTGGCCAAGTCAACCCGTGAAGCCCGTGAAGAAAGTTACCGGTTGATTGAACGTCGTTATGAAGGCGGTTTGTCATCTGAGCTGGCGCTGCGACAGGCAGAAACGGCATTGCATGAAGCACGTATTGCTGAGGCTGAATTTCAGCAACAGGCCAATCAGAATTTCACCTTATTGGAACTGCTGGTTGGTCAGCCACTGAATAAAGCTAATTATCCGACCCGGTGGCAAACCGCTGATTTGCTGCGCAAATTGCCGGATAACCTGCAATCTGACGCCTTATTACAACGCCCGGATGTGGCGGCGGCTGAACTGTCCATTAAAGCTGCCAATGCCAATATCGGCGCCGCACGGGCGGCATTTTTCCCGCGTATCAGCCTGACCAGTAGTCTGGGGCTGGCTGCCAGCAACCCGGCGGATTTATTAGAATCCAGCAGCCGCACCTGGCAGATCGCACCGCAATTCAGCATTCCGCTTATTGATTGGGGCGTTAATGAGGCCAATCTGGACGTCGCTGAGCTGGAAAAAGAAATTACTGTCGTGCGTTATCAGGAAGTGATTCAGACCGCTTTTAAAGAGGTTTACGATGAACTTGAGGCTAGGCAGACGCTTGAAGATCAGCTCAACGCACAGCAGGATTTGACCCAGGCCACTGCACGCAGTCTGGAATTGGCTGAAAAGCGTTTTGATGCCGGTGTGGATAGCTATTTAGAAGTACTGGATGCCCAGCGCAGCCTGATTGATGCGCAGTTGGCAGAAATTGCCACTGATCTGGCACGGCTGCGTAATCAGCTGACGCTTTACAAAGCACTGGGTGGCGGTTTACTGGAACAAACTGAGACACCATAAGTTGGCAACCGATGCTTTTCTGGCTATGCTGAAAAGCCTTTTTACTGCAAAAGCAAAGGAGCGAGTTCATGGGATTAGAAGTCGGTGGTCTGTTAGGCCTGATTTGGTTAATCATTGTCATTTGGGCAATCATTAAAGTCGCCAAAAGTTCGGCCGGTGGCGTTGCAAAATTATTGTGGATCCTGATCCTGTTACTGTTCCCGTTGCTGGGCCTTATTATTTGGTTCCTGCTGGGTCTAAAAGGCGACTAACGCTTTTTTAACGCTGCACTTTCACGCCGCTGCGGAGTCATCCGCAGCGGCGTTTTTATTTGCTCAATCAGCCGAACAGGTTTGACAGTCAGCGTTAGCGTCACCAGAATGGCAGGCAGAACGATTCTGCCGGTCGCAACTTAATTGTGTGAAAAATTTGTGGCCGCATTGCCTTAAATAAGCAATCAGGGAACCACCATGACCACTGCCAGCCAGTCTGCTTCATCTCGCAAAAGTACGATCCTTATCCCCGTTTTTTTTCCGGCCGTCATTGTCACGCTGTTACTGGTTATCGGCACGATCAGTAATCCGCAACTGGCTGGTGAGGCATTTGCACAGGTCCTGGCTTTTTTAACTGAAACCTTCGGCTGGTTTTATATGTTGGCCGTGGCGTTTTTTCTGGTATTTATTGTGGCGGTGGGACTGTCCAGCTGGGGTAAAACCAAACTGGGACCGGATCATGCTGAGCCGCAATACAGCTTCCCTGCATGGTTTGCCATGCTGTTTTCAGCTGGTTACGGTATTGCGCTACTGTTTTTTGGTGTTGCCGAACCGGTTTTACATTTTTCATCGCCGCCTGCCGGTGCACCGGAAACGGTTGATGCCGCCAAACAGGCGATGCAGATCGCCTTTTTTCACTGGGGCTTTCATATCTGGGCGATTTACGGACTGACCGGGCTGGTTTTGGCTTATTTCGCTTTCCGTCATGGTTTGCCACTGTCGATGCGTTCGGCACTGTATCCGTTGATAGGTGACCGCATTTACGGGCCAATCGGCCACACTGTAGATGTGATTGCCATTCTCGGCACCCTGTTTGGTATTGCCACCACCCTGGGTTTATCGGTGGCACAAATCAACGCCGGTATGAATTATTTGTGGCAAGACATTCCGGTCAGCATCACCGTACAGATCATTACCATTGCGGTGATTACCCTGCTGGCTATCATGTCGGTGGTGGCCGGACTGGATAAAGGTGTAAAGCGGCTGTCTATCGTCAATATGGTGCTGGCTATTTCGTTGATGTTATTTGTCTTTATCGTCGGCCCCAGCATCGTGATTCTGGAAACTTTTCTGCAAAATACCGGCAGTTACTTAAACAATATCGTCGAGCGTACCTTTAATTTACAGGCCTATACCCGTAGCGACTGGATTGGTAACTGGACACTGTTTATCTTTGGCTGGACCATTGCCTGGGCACCGTTTGTCGGCTTGTTTATCGCCAAAATCAGCCGTGGGCGCACTATCCGCCAATTTGTTTTTGGTGTGCTGTTTGTGCCGACCATTTTCACCTTTATGTGGTTTTCGATTTTTGGTGACACCGCGCTGCATATGATTATGCATGAAGGCTACACGGCGCTGATTACCGAGGTACAAAATGACACGGCAATTGCTTTATTCAAATTATTCGAGCAACTGCCGTGGACCAGTTTTGTGTCATTCATTACTGTGATTTTGATCATGACGTTTTTTGTTACCTCTTCAGACTCCGGCTCATTGGTCATTGATTCACTGGCATCCGGCGGCATCAGCAAAACGCCGGTCTGGCAACGGGTTTTCTGGGCCAGTTTAGAAGGTGTGGTGGCTGCCGCTTTATTACTGGCTGGCGGCTTGGGCGCTTTGCAAACCATGAGCATTACCAGTGCCCTGCCATTTGCCATCATTATGGTGCTGGCAGCACTGGGCATGTGGCGGGCCTTGTCGATTGAAGGCCACCGCGAAGCCAGTCTCAGCGCGGCTTTACATAGTTGGCAACATAACCCCAAACAATGGAAAAAACGCCTCAGCAGCCTGATAAGCTTTCCCGATTATCAGCAGGTGTCAGGCTATATTCGCGATAAGGTCTATCCGGCCATGCAACATGTCGAAACCGAACTGAAAAATCAGGGCTGGCCGGTTGCGGTGTTTTTTGATGACGAGCAACACCGTGCTTATATCGAAGTCATTCGTGACAGCGAACTCGATTTTATTTACGAAGTACGGATGCGTGGTTATGCAACACCGACCTTTGCTTATCCGGAAATGGCCAGCGATCCGGACGGTGATAAACGTTATTACCGGGCTGAAGTATTTATGCGTCGCGGCGGCGCCGCTTACGATATTTATGGCTGTAGTGAACAGGAAATCATTGATGATTTACTGACCCAGTTTGAAAAATACCTGCACTTTTTACATATTTCGCCGGGCATTTTGCCATGGAAAATGGCCGAACACGACGATATGCTTGATGAAAATGGCGCTGTGCTGGACCCTACAGATGATAATAAACCGGCGGGCTAATATCTGAGGTTGTAACGAAAACCGACAGCGAACACTTTGCCGCCGCCCGTAGCAGCATCAAAACCATCGAGCCCGCATTGTTTGCAGGTAAGCGCAGCGGTTTCCTGTTCCTGATAAAACTCGGCAAACAGCGTTAAATTGTCGTTATATTGGTGATCAATACCGGCATGGATCACGGCTTCACCATAACTTTCAACGTCCGCCAACATTAATTTCAGCACATTGTCACCAAACCGGTAGCTGCCAAAAACATTAAACGCCTCGGCACCATCACCGTAAAAACTGTTGGGATTATTCGTGTCAGTCACCTCATATTTCAGTGCCACTGACCAGGGGCCTTGGTTGTGGGAAAAGGTCGCACCATAAATTTTGTCGTCAAAGCCCGCAGCATTGCCTCGATCATCCATGCCTACCGACAAGCGGCTGTTGCCTAACTGATAATTGGCGACCGTCTGGATCCGGCGATCATCAATACGTGACGGCGATCGGGCATTACCCGCTTGACTGGAATACGAACCAGCAAAGCTAAAACCATTCAAAACCGGGCTTTCATAAGCGATGGTTTCCTTCACCCGAAAGGTCGTATAAGTGGCAAAACCACTATAAAACGTACTGAACTGATCCACCGGAAAAGTAATCGCATTGTAATACGGCATCCACTGCTGACCGGCGATCAATGTACCGAAACGGCTGCTTAGACCCAGCCTCGCCACCCGCTGATCTTCAGCATTGTCACGGCCTAATCCGCCCTGATCGTAAGAATCACGAAACCGTACATTGGCTGAATCAAAGGGAATTTCTAATTGCGCAAATAACGCCGTATCCGCGTCAAATGCATACTGGGCATTAATGCCGACCCGTGAAAAAGCATCTCGCAAACCGCGATAGTCTGACAACGCCGAGGTATTATCCGGCCTGACTGATTCGGCCTGCATACGCAACGATAAATAAAGCTCGTAACTAAAAGGACCTGCTTGTTGGGGATCAGCAACAACGGGGGTGACCGATAAAGCGAATAAGCTGCTGATAAGCAGCCGGGTCGTGCTGAATCTTGCCGAGGCAAATGCCATCGTGCACTCCTTGATTTAGCCGTACGTAAGTCCAGCATACGCAACAGAGTTGCGCTCATCAAGGATAGTCAAAATGGCAGTCCGTGAGCCGGACTGCCATCCCTTGTCAGTTAATTAAGCCAGATGATCTTTGAGTAATTCCGGCTGGCGATCCGGGGTGAAAATCTCAATCCAGTAACCATCCGGATCCTGAATAAAAGCAATGCCTTTCATCTTGCCGTCATTGGGCTTTTTGATAAACGGTATACCGAATTCTTCAAAACGGGCACAGGCAGCATCAACATCCGGCACTGCAAAACCGATATGACCGAAGCCACGCGGATCACTGTTGCCATTGTGATATTGCACATCGTCCTTATCTTCATCACCCCAGTTGTGGGTCAGCTCCAGCATCGCCGGCCGGGCAAAGGTCTGTTTGATACGCTCATCATTATCTTCTGACCAGTTTTTCTGCTCCATTGGTGAGATCGCTGCCATAAAATACAACGTGAACTCCATCGCCGGAAAATCAAAACGTTTGATCAGCGTCATGCCCATCACTTCACTGTAAAAATGCAGTGTGCGTTTCGGGTCTTTGATACGAAACATCGTCTGGTTAAAAACAAACTCATGGGTCGCCGGGTCGTGGTTTTCACTCAAGCCCTCGGCCTTATCAAAATGTCGGCTCATTAATCTCTCCCTTTGTTATGTATTTGGCGGTCTTATAACCAGCCCTTGCGTTTGAATACCCAATACGGCGCGATGCCAGCGGCAATCATCAGCCCAATCGCCAGTGGATAGCCAAACTGCCAGCTCAGTTCTGGCATGACACTGAAATTCATACCGTAAATACTGGCAATCAGCGTTGGTGGCAGAAATACCACGGCCGCGATTGAAAAGGTTTTAATGATCTGCGCCTGCTTGATATTGATAAAACCTTGTGTCGAGTCCATCAAAAAGTTGATTTTGTCGAACAAAAACGTGGTGTGCGACAGCAGGGTTTCCAAGTCACGCAAAATCTCATAGAGGGTATCACGTTGCTCGACCACCTGCGGCAAATGGCGCAGCAAAAACGAAATATCGCGCTGTGTATCCATCAGACACAGCCGCATTTTTCCGTTGCTGTCTTCCAACTGTGCCAGCTGACCGATGGCATCTTCCAGATCGCTATCCTCTTCTTCAAGGACAAAATGACTGACTTTTTCCAGTTGCCGGTGAATGTCTTCCAGCGTATCCGCATGGTTTTCGACTTTTTGCTCCAGCAACGTCACCAGCAGTTCATTGGGCGTTTTACAGCTGATCTGGCCTCGACGCGCCCGCATTCTTAATAAACGGAAATCGCTGAGTTCGCCATCACGAATCGCAATCAGCCGGTCCGGTTGTAAGATAAACGCCACCGACACGGTATGATGCCGACCCTCAGAGGCGCCGAGAAACATCGAATGCACATGCAAGCCATCCTGATCGGTAAAGCAGCGCGCCGAGGCTTCAATTTCTTCTACATCATCAACATCCGGCACCTCATCACTGAATAACGTCGCCAGCAACGCCCGTTCATCGTCATCTGGCTCCAGCGCATCGATCCAATCGGCTTGTTTCAGCAAATCTGCCGTTAACGTATCGGTGATCGGAATTTCCTGAATCCGCCCCAGCGCGATTTTGTAGAGTCGCAGCATGGCCTATCCTTTTTAAAAACGTTAATGGGATTGTAACGTCTGACAATGACAAGCCAAAGTCAGCTTAATTTAGAACGATGACTTACTTACCAATACAAAAACTGGAAAAGATACGGTCTAACAAGTCTTCGTTGGTAAAAGTACCGGTAATTTCGCCGAGGGCTTGTTGGGCCTGGCGTAGTTCTTCGGCGAGCAGTTCGCCGGCGCCCATGCCGGTCAGGCAATGATAACCGGCTTCAATGGCGGTTTGTGCGCGTTGCAACGCATCCAGATGCCGGCGACGGGCGATAAACACACCTTCATCTTCAGGGTGAAAGCCGACGGCTTTTTGTAAGTGCCCGGTCAGCAAATCCATGCCATCACCGGTTTTCGCTGACAGGTAAATGACATCCATACCATTTTCCTGAAGCTGTGCTGGCGGCCGGCCGCTTTGATCAATTTTATTACGGATAAGCGTCAGCGGTTTATCCGCCGGCAAGTCAGCGAGAATGGCTTTATCGTTTTCGGTGATGCCATCAGCATCATTCACCAGCAATAAAATATGATCGGCTTGTGCCAGCTCATTGCGGGTGCGGCGAATGCCTTCCAGTTCAACTTTATTATCCGTCGCATCATGCAACCCAGCCGTGTCGGAAATTCGCAGCGGCAGACCACCTAAATGAATTTGTTCACGCAGTACATCACGGGTAGTGCCAGCAATATCGGTGACAATGGCCGCGTCATGGCCAGCCAGCTGATTATGCAAACTGGATTTACCGGCATTGGGCTGACCAGCCAGTACCACGCTGATACCTTCGCGCAACAAGCGGCCTTGCCGGGCACTGCTCTGAATACCAGCCAAGGTTGTCAGCATGGCCTGTAATTGTTTATCCACCTGGGCTTCACCGAGAAAATCAATTTCTTCGTCGGCAAAATCAATCGAGGCTTCGACAAACATCCGCAAGTGCGTCAGTTCTTCGAGAAAGTCGTTAATACGTTTGGAGAATTCGCCCTGCAAGGAGCGCATAGCACTGCGCGCCGCTTGTTCAGTTGAGCTTTCAATCAGATCAGCAACCGCTTCGGCCTGCGCCAAATCCATTTTACCGTTGAGAAAAGCGCGCTCGGAAAACTCGCCGGGCCGAGCCATACGGGCACCCAGCTGAACAGCCGTCTGGCATAAACGATCCAGCACCAGTGGGCTGCCGTGCCCTTGTAATTCGACCACGTCTTCACCGGTGAACGATGCTGGCGCGGCGAAATAAATCACCACACCGCTGTCGATAACGTCGTTATCCGGAGACTTAAAAGACGCAAATTTTGCGTAGCGGGGTTTGGCTAGCGGGCCGGTCATTGTTTCAGCAATGATTATCGCGGCCGTGCCGGATAAACGCACCACACCAACGCCGCCACGCCCCGGTGCGGTAGCTATGGCGACAATGGTGTCGGTTTTAACTAAAGCCATGACTATGGCGGATTACATCGCACCCATTTTTCGGGTGATGTACCACTGTTGGGCAATCGACAGAATATTGTTCACAAACCAATACAACACCAGACCGGCCGGGAAGAAGGCAAAGAATACCGTGAAGACAATGGGGAAAACTTTCATCATCATGGCCTGAGCCGGATCTTGCGGCATCGGATTGAGTTTTTGCTGGAACCACATTGTCAGACCAAACAGCACCGGCAGTACAAAATAGGGATCAATCGCGGTCAGATCGTTGATCCATAAAATAAAGTCGGCTTGGCGTAACTC
>FYBJ01000021.1_pt1 | contig 26250 bp, 22 predicted proteins | sample 1134611 | NCBI WGS metagenome assembly FYBJ01 (sample SAMEA104116008, study PRJEB20421) | marine metagenome | isolation source: marine | reverse complement strand
GGAAACACGGTCTTACGGAAGTTAGACCGGTCGTCTGGTGACAGCACCATCATGAACGAGTCACAGCCGCAACCGGCTAAGATCTCGTCTACAGCGTCGACGACCTGTTGCCACGCATCGCTCAGACTAATGTCTTTGCGAGGTGTGCCGTCAAAGGGGTCTTTGCCTTCAGCCATCGAGGCTGCTTGGTAGCAGACAATATCGGCATCAATAAGCGCAATCACCTTCAGGCCCTCCGAAATCCATAGCCTGTCGAAGTTTTGCTTGCATCTCTTCGTCAGCGTCGGTCCAACCTGCATCCCAGAAAGCAAAGAAGGTTGGATTGGCGTAACGACCGTACGGGTTTGCATCTCTAGGTTGTTTTAAGAAACGAGCTTCTCGGCCGCCTCGGTAAAAGGCAGCCTCTCTTACTGTCATAGTCATTTTTATCTCCTAGTGGGTGTCGGCCCAGGATTTGCCGATTTGATAGTCACCTGCGAAGGGAACTGGGAAGCCCAACCGTTTGCCGGCTAGGTTTATAGACATGGCGAACAGCCCCCCAACTAACTCAGCGACCTCTGGCTGTGAGCTAATCTGCTGTTCGTCATGTACGTTGGCGAGCAAAGCAAAATGCTCACCGTGAACGAGACCCTCTGCGGGTGTTAATTCGTGGATAAAAAGGGCCAAGGCTTGCTTCATCAGGACGCTACCGCTGCCCTGTAATAGCGTGTTCAGTGCCGTACGGCTTGCACTAGCAGCCCGTCGACCATCTGGAAGGGTGAGATAGCCGTTCTCCTCTGCTTGATGCTGAACACTCCTGATGAGCTCACCAAGGCCAAGTACGCCCGACTCTATGTTATGCCGGGCACCCCGGCCTAGGGCAGCATACTTCGACCTGGGCGGAGCCTCTTGACCTGCCGCAGACAGATCGTCTGCGACAATGGAACCTATTTTGCCGTCACCTGCACCGTAGATAAGTGCGTAGTACAGCGTCTTTGCCGCGTCACGACTGTAAAGTCCTGCGGCTTTTTGATTAATAGTGTGCGGGTCAGTGCCTGTCTCTTTACTACCTTTAAGTACCGACTCAGCGTAGGCGCCGTTGTCGTACTTGTGTAAGTAGCAAGCCAGCATTCGCAGCTCTAGTGCGTCAGCGTCACATCCCACTAGTACGTGGCCCTCGTCGGGTATCCACAGCGAGCGCATAGCTTTTGACTTGTCGACTTGCGCCATGTTGGGGCGTGAGTGCGACATGCGATGGGTGCGTGAACCACAAGAGCGCACATAGCCGTGCATGCGTCCACTACGGTGCATTTTTAGCCAGGCATTTTTCCCATCAGCCAACATCCCCATTTGCTTTACCTTGCGGTAGTAGTCACGTAGCAAAGCGGCTTCGGGGTAGTCGAGATCGGCAAGCGTTGACTCGTCGAGCTTTGGTCGGCCGTCGTCAGTAAAAATCGTCGGCTTCCAACCGTATTGCTGCGACAGTCGGTAGGCGACTTGTTCGCGGCTACCAGGGTTGAACATCTCGACGCGGCACTTGGTCAGTTCAGCGCCCGCGACGTAGCCTTGCCGGCGGTTGTTGCCTTTAGGTGTAAAGGTTTGGTCTGTTACCCAACGCTTTTTGCCAAAGTCCCAGCGGCCTTTCTCTGGCTTAAGCTGGGGCTCAAAGACTTTAGTCAACGTAAGCTCTAGCTTCGCAATGTCGTCGGTTAACTTGCACGACAGTTGCTCTGCGTTGGCTACGTCAAAGCGGAACCCGTGGTTGCTCTGTAGCGCAAGCGCATATTGCACCTGATGCTCAAGCTTTATGGCAGGTCGGTAGTCGTTACCATTTTTTAGCAACTTATTTAGTTGCTGCTGTAGGTAGCGGTACAGCACCCACGTTAGCTCGACGTCGCGCTCCATATAGGTACGCATCTCGTGCGAATAGCCTGACCAATCGTGATGGTCACCTTTCGGATAGTTAAACTGCTCGCCATACGTAGCTAAGGCGATTGATCGTCGTGATGGCTCTATAAGAGCGGCGACAACCATAGTGTCCCACTGTTGATCAAAGCGGAGCGTGTCAGGGTGTAGTTTGTTAATCGCTGGCATGTCGAAGCCGATCACGTTGTGACCGATGACTCTGTCAGCGTTGGCTAGGCGCTCGATACCTTCAGCAAGGCGCGGCAGGTCGGGATCGTGGTCTGTGTAAGTCTGGACCTTACCGTCTGTGGCGCTTGCGATGCCGATGCACCATATTGTTGAAAGTTCGTCGAGCAGCCCGTTCGTTTCGATGTCGTAAACTAGGCTCTCTCCCATAACTACTCCGGTAATTCGGTAAGTAGTAGGAAGTCCTCAAGGGTGAGGCTGATTTTTTTCTGCGGCGACTGCTTCTTAATAGCAGTCACGTATTTGTGCATAGCGAGGACACGGGTACGACGAGCGATAGAGTTCACGTCGGCCTTGCTGTAAGCATCCATAGCTTTGTTTACCATCTTCAAAGCCTCTTGGGCGCTTATCTCACATTGCATATTTGAGCACCTATTTCTTTCTCTATTTCAATACACAACATGCGCGTAAGGGGGTGAATCGGCAGGCCAGAACTGTCGACCTGCATGGAGTACGCTGCCATTTCGGCAGCGATGTCGCGCATGACGAGTCTAAGGACAGACTCTTTGTTTTTTTCCACGGACGCGTGGACGGCGCGCTGTACCTCAATGGCAAGCGCCTCGGGGTTGAGTTCCATATTACCTCCTGCTGTTAAAACGGAACGTCGCCAACGGGATCGTTGGGCGAGAATGTGTCGTCGTAGTGCAACAAGCGACCCCGGTCGGAGCAGTAGTGCAGTTTGCCGGCAGGTCCGACGACACCGTAAGGTCGATTCTTTAGTAGACGTAGCTGTGTGACGTTTGAGTCGTCGCCTTGCTGGTTGCGCTCTGAGGCAATGACTATGTCAGCCAGTTGCTCAAGGGCGCTTGAACCACGCAGGTCTGTGAGAGACACAGAGCCACCGTCGTTAAAGGAGTCTTTGTTGTTGTTGCGGCGCAGGTGCGCCACAGTGATGAGACCCACGCCTGTCTGCTCTACAAACAGACGCAGGTTGGTCATCAGGTTGTCGATTGCTTTCCGCTCGTCGTGGTCTTTTAGACCAGAGATGGCGAGATGGATGTGATCAAAGATAATGAAATCACACTCAGCGCCAACAGCGAAATAGCGAAGCTTTCCAACGAGTTCATCAATGTCTTGGCATCCCCATTCGGTGTTGAAAACGCACTTTGTCACGTAGTCATCGAACGACTGCTGCCAACGGTCACGGCTAATCCTTTCAGGATTCTCTAGTAGGTCAGACAGCGGCACCTGTTGGTCGATAGAGACCATGCCTGTCACTGTCTTGTTTAAGCTTTCTTCTAGCATCACGTAGCCCACTTTTTGATGGTGTTCTGCGGTCAGGTAGAAACCGATTTCACGCGCTAGTGTTGACTTACCGATACCAGAGCCGGCACATAGCAGGACGAGCTCACGCTTACGTAAGCCGCGTATTGCTGCGTTGAGTTCTAGGTAGGGAATGTCGAGACCCTTCGGTACACCCTTCAGCACGTCAGCGAGAACTATGTCCTCACCTGCGACAATGCCGTCAGGTCGGTAGGGTTGCGCGGAATAGATTGCATTTTTTAGCTCGCCGTCTTTACCGGCGATGAGCATTTCGTTGGGATCTTTAAGACAAATCTTAGCGATCTTAGCGATGCCAGGCTTAAGTATTGCAGCGCATTCTCGTGCGGCTTTAATGCCTGGTTCGTCTTGGTCAAACAAAAAGACTACCTCTTCAAACATCTCGATCCACTGGATCTGTTTGCGGATAGTCTTAAGCGCACCAGACGCGCCATTAGGTACGCTGACAACTTGCCATGTAAGGCCTGTCACCTGCGCGTAGGACAGGCAATCTATCTCGCCTTCGGTAATGACTAAACGCTGCCCCGGTGACCACAGTTGCTGACCAAATAGGCCGGCTTTTGTTAGGTCTCCCGTGACATAAAAGTCTTTTTCCGGTGTCCGTACTTTCTGAGCGACTACCTTGCCTTCCTTGTTGTAGTAAGGCGCGTAGTGCTTCCCTTCAGCGTCAATGCTGTAGCTAAATTTACGTAGAGTTTTTTCATAAAGCCGACGCTTTGGCAGGTCGACGTATTCACCACGCAGTGCGGGTGGTTGTGTTTTGGTTGGTTGTGTTGATGGTTGTTGATTAGGCACGTCACTTAATTCGACGTTCTTCTCGTAGTGATGACAGCTAAAGCAGTAGCCGTGACCGTCATCATATATCGCAAAGGCGTCTGAGCTTGAACAAGCGACACAGGCCTCCTTGCGTATGTAGTTGGATGACATAGCCCCTCCGTCATGAAATCCAAAAGACTTTAATCCGCGTGTGCGGCTCCTCCTTTTGTCGAGCGAATCTTTTAGATGCGAACAGGTACTCAATCTGTACATCGTCTTTCCAGAAGATGTCAGATGACGTCATACAATCGAGTGGTAGCTTTACGAGGTTGTCGATGTCGTGCCTGGGCGATTCCCGTTTTGTCGTTCTGGGTTTCGCACAAACAAACTCTAGCGAGACGACTAGTCGTTCAGTACCTAAATAGGCCCAGCAGGGATTAGCGTAGCTAAACCAGGTGGTCCAATCTTTTATGTATTGTTGGTGACGCTTACTGTAGTACGTACCGTAACGCGACACTTTTGGTCGTGAGGCAGGTACTGGGTCAATGGGGACGTATAGTTCTTGTGGTCCACCTAGACCATCGAAATCTAATTGCATAGCTCTTCCCGAATTTGACGTAGCTCATTTGCTGCGGTTTCGGGCGGACAGTCGTACCACTCACCGTGTAACCGAGACTCGTGAAAGCGGTCGTAAAACGAGTGCGCTACAAAACGCGTGTCGGCACAACGGCACATAAAGTGATAGCGGTACTGTTTATATGGGCACGCACTGTTGTAGTTCATAAGGCGACGAGTCGGCGACACCGTCTCACCTACCTTACAAAGGTCCGCATAGCGCGGATGACGCAATACGTACACATAGCCTGGAGTCCAAGTAGGCTTGATAGTGTCCGTTTCCTCCTGCTGCGCCATCCACGCTAAACGGAAAGCTTTTCGCTCATTGTTCGGTAATTCGCGCCACTCGCGCCGAGTCATACCGAAACTTTGAAAAATCACTGTGTCCTGACGATTCCACGTCCGGTTTACCTGATTTCTAGAACACCTCTTCTTCGCTTCCTGACTGACCAACGACGAATCCATCTTCCGGTCCTCCAAAGTCATCTGAGCCAGTAGCGCGTTTCTCGATGAGACGTACGCCGTTGAGATAAAGCGTCACGCCTTTTTGCGGTCCAACGCTATACGCTTTAGCCGAGCCTGCTACGCGAATCAGATCGCCGCCAAAAATCTTGACGTCGTCAGGTAGACGGTTGCCGCCTGAGTCCTGCATGGGTGGCTTAGACTTAGATTTAAATTTGACTTTGATGCCACCATCCTCAAGGTTCCGAAGTGGCGACTTGTAGTCGTCAGCTTTTGCGTTAGGCCATTCTGCTTGCGCCGCTTGGTTGATGGCCTCCTGCAATGACTTAAGATTTTCTGTGTCATCCTGCTGAAGCAGGGCAGTCACTTCGTAAGCATTGCTAGGGTAGGCCGATGTAGTGTCTGGTTTATCGAGCGACGGGTATGCCGCTGAAAACGCTGTAGTAACAAACTTGACGTATGCCATTTGTCCTCCTGTAGGCTTTTGGTCATACGGTCAACGATTCAGTCATCCGACTCTGCTGGCGCTTCGGGTGGCTCTGCGTAGTCAGCGTCGGTGACAACTTCATCTTTTTTAGGTTTCGGCGTTCCACCCAAAACTTTTGTCACTTCATACTGCACGTCGTACGCCGGGTCACCGTCAGCAGGGTCGTAGACAGCTCGGCAGATCATGTGCCCAAATTTGTCTTCTGCTAAATCGCCGCGCTTGTATTGGCCAGGTTCAACCGTAGTGATGACAGTAGACTTTTTGTCTACGTGAAAGAAAATGCCGACAGGCTTCTCGCCTTTTGCTAGTTGTTTCACAGTCTTCATTATCGAAAACTCCTGTAGTTGTAGTTAAGAAAAAAAGTAGGTGGCGTTTAGTAGCTCTTGCGCTACGTCTAGCTCACCCTGTGTTGGTGGTGTACTAATCTTGATGCTGTCGGGTAGGACAGCTACTTGCAGGGGGTGAAAGTGTTCGCGTATCCAGTCGCCCTTAAATAGCTGAACGCCTACCTCGCGAATGATGCTGTTGAGCGTTTCAAGGTGACAGGCGTGAACTGCGTAGGAATCGTGGACAAAAGCCATTTCGGTAATGCCTTGCTCGGCAAGACGATTAGCCACCATGCGACACATTGTTGCATCTAACGAATGAACGATATTAGGCGCCGCAGCGCCCGCCATTTTAGACGGCTGTATTTTATCAGTAGGTCTTCGTAGTCGACGCATCCAGTTATCAAAGGTGCGCACTGGGGTATCTTTTAACACCACGTACTTTTGTTCAACGAGACAACCATCAGGCGTTTTCCACGTTAGGCTACGCTGTTGCTTGGCGAGTACTGTGGCGACCTCGCGGAAGTAGTCCATGATCTTGACCGCTTCTACCACCACCGACACGCGCGCTTCGACTATCCAATCGCGCATGTAGCCGGCAAGCTTGTGCCTAGACTGTATGGGCGTCAGTCCCTCAAACTCTGCGGTCTTGGGAATCGGTAGTCCATCGCAATGACGATCAGCCACTAGCTGTTCTCGTATGCCTTCGCGAGTAACGCCATACGCTGTTGTCATGACAGCACGCTTCACAACCTTGCGAGCTTTTGCTTCGTGCTGCATTAGTGTGTCCCATGACATAGCGACCGCCTTCATCTCCGTAGAGAACGTGCTGTCCGACAAGTGCGATTTGATTATTGACTGCACGGATCGAGCGACCTCCACGTAGAGGTCTTGCCTGGTCGGCGCAGACGTGCAGTTCGTCTTTTCCGCACCGACTTGGTCCTTTCCCAAAAGCGAAAGGATCTGTAGTCCGTTACACGTACCGTCTACTGCGATCGGTATATGGCTTACGAAAGCTGTTGGGTCCGATGACCGTAAAGCGCGCATAAGCTCCATACACACCGCATAGAATGAAGCTGGCTCGTCCGCTCGGGCGCACAGTGCTAGGGCGACCTTATCGTCGTCAAACTTTAAAATTTGCGGTACGAGTTCGTCGATAAAGTCCACCCGCTCAGACAACGACAATTTGTCTTTGCCGTAGCAGTTCGCCGCATGGATCATCAAGGCGTTTAGTCCGTTTTCACCAAGCTGTGTACCGTTATAGAAACGAATCAGCGCTTTGCTAATATCGTCGCCCTGGTTAGTAAGCATTTGGTTTGACGGATAAAGACGGCCCCTAAAATCAAAGCTGTGAGGTTGCCAGAAGGGCTGACCACACAGCTCTTGTGCGTGAAGCATCTGACGACGGAACGTAATCGCCTTCGAGTTTTGAGACACAAATCGTGCGCTTTCGTCTTGAAATTCCTGACGTGCGGCCGCTTGGTCTGACTCGCTTAATGTTTCCCACAAATGCTTTGGTAGACGTTGTGGTTTCTGTAGCGGAACCTGTGGCGCTAGTTGAGGGTTGCGTAGCAGGAATCCGCGAACTTCGTCGTTGATGTCCCAGGCAGTCCGTTGGATGGTGTTAAGCGCTTTTATTGCTTCGGGCGATGGCGTCAACTTATGAGGATGCCACTCAGTTCTATATACAGAGTGTTGCACCATGTAGTAGCCGCCCTCAAGCCGTCCGCTCTCTTGATTTATTGACCAGTCTCTTGGGGGAACGCGCATTGGTTTTTTAACGGGCGATGATGTTGCGGCGAGGGCGTGTAGCGAATCGACGTCAGACAAAAAATCATCTGTCCAATAGACTGTTTGCGCTTCGGCTTTACCTCGGCTACCTGTTTGCCGTAGCTCAATGATGTTGGGGTGCGTTAGGGTCAGGCAGTCAAGAAGCACGGCACCAACACTCAACAACACTTTCTTCCTTTCCCAGGCTTCGTCTAAATTTAACGACTCTTTGATCCGCTTTTCTAAATTGGTGATAAAACGCTTGTGTTGGACTTTGCTACTTAGAACGTGCGCGTTTTTCTTCAGGAAACGAGTTGCGTATTTTCGGTCTTCTGAGACCCATCTCGTAAATCTAATTTGATGGATGTAGGCCATGCCGACGGCAATAGCGACTTGTTGATAGGTAGGCGCTTTGCTACCTGATAGTTGCTGCATTGTAGTTGTAACGACAGTGATCGCGCCTTCGAGCGGGTCAGTCATAGGTAGTAGACGTTGCCAATCTTGCTTTTGCCCAGGCTGAAACAGTTTTGCTTCAGCTTCCTCTTGCCGTTGTCTGATGGCTTCTGCCAGTGGTTCTGCTAAATCGAAAAGTAAACGCTGACCTACCTTTGTATCTTGTAGGTCTAACTTCTCAATACTTTCTAGATACGCTTGCTCGGCTTCGGAATACATCTTTGCCTCCCACAAACACTCTACTAACTCGTAATCACTTGGAGTCGTACCGCTCATAGTTTCCTGCCCTCTGCTCTCGCGCCCCTAGTCGCTTGTTATTAAGAATTGTTGTTGATTGTTGTTTGTTGCAAGAAGTCCTACAGGACTGCCAGTACGGTTAGTACCGTATAGTTACCTCCCCTATAGGTAACCTTTTGGCAGACTTCTTCTTACGGTCAACGATTCAGTCAACGCGGCCACTATGAGCTCATCGAGAAAACCTAGGCAAGTTTATTTTAGCTTTTCCTTAACAATGCGACGAAAGGTGTCGTGTTTAGCGACAGAGCGGACTTTAGTGGCACAAGCACGACAAAACAGACAAATGAGTCATACAGCAGTATTTGATATGTATATATACCTTTGTTATATATAATGGAGGCTTACAAACATAACGCGATATCAGTCTAGGAAGGCACAAATGAACGCGAGTAAGAAAGTCGGTAACGGCAATAGACCGCATAAAACGACTACAGAAAGGCGCAAGCGCTTAGGGGCGATAATCAAAGAACAGCGCCAAGCACAAGGTTACACTCAAGCACAGTTTGCCCGGTTAGTTGGGCAAGAATACTTCACAATGATCAGCCAGGTGGAACAGGGCGTAGTGCGCATACCACCGCATGACACTGATAAGTGGGCTTTAATGTTAGGCGTAGACACACAGGCGTTTGCGCAAGAGTGCGTAAAGGCGTACGAAAGTCTTGAGTATTACCACGCGATCTTTGGATCGAACGCAGAGGCGCCTTTTACAGGTAAAAAATGAAGGTATACAAAGACAATAAGGGGCGTCACGGTAAGTGGCGCGCTCAAATAAACGGGCGCTGGAAGACTATAACAGCTACCACAGAGGAATTTGCTGTAGTTGAGGCAGAGCGTTTACTGAAAGAGGCTGCCATTGTTACTCAAGGTGCGTGGCTGTCGTTGGTAAAACAGTACTTACGCTACAAAGAAACTAAAGACCCCAATCAAGCAACAAGACCGAAGTGGCGCCAAACGAAGTTAGAGCTTGGCGTCTTTGCGCGGAAGTTCGACACGCTTTGTGATCCTCGTAATGTGCAGATGGATCACTTCCCGTTATGGTGGGATGAGCTGACACGATATCAACAAGACGCAGTCAAACCTGAGTTTAATCGCTTCATGAAATGGGGGTTGCTACGGCGCCACTTTGTTTTAGATACAAACCCAGCCCCGTTGCTCGATAAGAAAGAGCAGCCGGAAAAGCAGCGAATGAGACTTACAGTAGAAAATTATAGGCTCGTGCTCGACGAAGCTATAGCTAGGGGCTACAGGGCTTTGGCTTTAGCCATACAATTTAGCTATGCAACTACAATGCGCCGCGCTGACATACTTAACCTTACTTTTGACAACATACAGGATGGCGGTCTCAATGTTGTGGTCGGTAAATCTAGCGCGCAGAGAGGTGACGTAAATGCTGTACGGTTGCGCTGGGATTTTACTGAGCACCCGCATATTTTAGAGCTAGTAAAACAGTGCAACTTACTGTCACTAGAGCATGACAACTGTCCTTACCTAATTAGTCAGCCGGGTCGCCCATCAAAGCATAAAGAACACCTGTATCAGATGATTCATAGAGAGTGCTCAGAGCAATTTACAGAGTGTAGTAAAGCTGTGCATCCAGGCGCTGACAACTATCCGACATTTCATGAAGTACGATCATTGGCGGGTGCTATGCTAGAAATGCAGGGTGTCGAGGTTGAGGAAATACGTTCTGTAATGGCGCATACCGATAGTAAAACTACAGCGTTGTACCTCGCCGGCCACGAACGTCGCTTTTTGTCCGTTAAGGTCAGCAATCAGTAGTAATTATAGGAGTTATATATATTTTGTACGGCAGCAAAGGACAACTTGTACCCCCTTTGTACCGTACAAAAACCCAATAGCGCGGGAAAAAACTTACAGTAAAACAGTATGTTAAAAGGCGTTTTTGTACCCACAACCTTGCCAAGGTTGTAGTTACAACCGTTTTTATACCGTTGTACTGTAGTTGTTTTAGGCCAAAAGATAAGCGGGAATAGCTCAGTTGGTAGAGCGCCACCTTGCCAAGGTGGAGGTCGCGAGTTCGAACCTCGTTTCCCGCTCCACATCACAAAAGGCCATTTGAAACTAACTTTAAATGAGCGACTACCGACTGGTAAATGTAGGTCGGTATCGCGCGTCGCCCAGACTTCCACGCGCAATACGAACCAGTGTAGTTGACACCTAGTAAACGAGCAGTCGCGACAGCGCCGCCCGTTGCCTCCTCCAAAGCTTCTAGGTTTTGTACCGCATCACCCAAAATTAACTCCCTCCGGTTTCCAGTTTTCATAAACCTGCTTTGCCTCTTTCCCCATGCCTTGCTCTTGCAAGCCCAACATGCACTCTCTAATTTGAGAAATCTGAGCTGCTCCTTTTTTCCACACTCTATGGTCGTCACTAAAACTGTAAAACCAATCGTGTGCTGAACAAAGTTCGCGCAACTGATCTAGCGTAAATCTTGACATTTTTTCCTCCTATCGTTTTGACTATCACGAATAGTGATATAGGAGTTTACTATAGTCAACTTTCCAGAGACGCAATCAGGAAAATTAGGCCCGCAAGAACACTGCATAAAAAGACGAGCAAAGCTAAGTCAGCAACGTTTCTTCGTAACTCTAGTTGCTTGTAAACCTGCTCCTCACGTTCGCGTTTTATCTTAGCTTTCAAGGCTCTAAATTCCGATAAACCATCGGCGCCGTAGTGTAGGTTAATTATTTCAAGAATGGCTTTTTGCTGCGCCTTTACAGACTGCGAAGCAGCAAACGCTTTGATGGCTTCACTCTCTACGGATTTTGAAAAGACGACTTTTTTTAGAAACGGTACTTTGTGTTGCTTTTGGTCTGCTTGATAAAGGACATCGCTTGCTGAGGAGTACCAGGTTGCAATCTGAGACATGACCTGGTGGGCATCTTTACCTTGCTCACATAGGTATTTCACGCCGGCAAACGCCTGTGAGCAGGCAGCAGCGGCGGCAGCTATTTCTAACATTTGGGCTTCCTTTAGTGATCATAACGCCTGCTCAATCCGCAAACATCATGTCGGCTAAACGTATGGCTCGCCCCTTAACTTGCCCCGCCCATTTACTTGATAACATTTGTACCTTTGCTTCTGCGTAGTCACCATCAAGCAGTGCCTGTTTAAAAAGCTTAAAAGTACGTAATCTATTGATGCCTAAATTAAAGGCCATGTTGATCAACACAGCCTGCCGTTTGATAGTTAAGCTTGCAAATGCCGTGTCACCTAAAAACTTACGTGCATCGCCTGCCGCTATCACTACATCGTTACGGAGTAGGTGTTCGGCTTCACTTTTGGTAATGCCGTTCGTGCCTATAGCTCTGCCGTAGCCAATGGTTAGCACTTCTTCTGTGCAGTGGTATGGCATAAGCGACAAGCCTTCGTCGGTTTTTATCTGTTCAGTTGCTATGTCTATTGCTTCTACCATCGCTCTATCAAATCCATTTTGTAACGAATGAAGTTGTCACCGCTGTACTCAACCGAAGGGCCGTCAGTGTTTAACGATGCCTTAAGCGTCGGCAGGTACGTAGCCGGGGCAGACAGACTTACGGTTCCCGTGTCACGGGCCGGTGGGTCTACAATCGGCGTTGATCCGCTCAAACCTAAATACTGCATTAGCTGGTTGTTGTGCGTCGCGTGATTACGGTTGTAGTACTCACCAATGCGAAGCGACGAGTCTGTGTAGGCAGAGTCATCGCGTAGTAGCGGCATGCGGAAAGCAAAAATCGTGTGACGACCGTCAATCAATCTGAAGAACTCAATAAATGTCTCGTAGTCTGCCCGTGACAGCACCGGGTAAGTAACGCTCATTTCTATGCGTACACCGCCGACACTACGCGTCTGTCGACGCATCGATCTGGCGTCGGCTACTAGAGTGGTACGAGCATGCTTTATTTTAAAAGATTCTGGTTTGATGGTTGTTGGAAAAAGCTGGTACGGACCATCACCGTTTTGAAATGTGTAGGTAGCCATCTCGTCTCCCTAGATAAAAAAAACGCCCCAGAGGGGCGCTTGTCGTTTAGTGAGCAGTAGGATCGTCAGGCTGTAATGGTTCTTCGCCTGGTATCAGTTCGCCCTCTACGACAGGTGCTGGCTCTAACTCACCTTGCGCCTGTTGCATCTCTGCTTTAAGTGTCAGCAGTTCCGCTTCAAGCTGACTAATACGCATCGCTTGATTAGCATTCTGACGAGCCAAAGACTCTAGTTGCTGAGAGATAAAGTAGTCCTGCCTACTCACTTGTTGTTGCTCACTCATTTTGCCTCCTTAGTTGTGCAATATATGAACAATATATATCTAAAACTACTGTAATTAAAGGTTAAAAATTTATGCGTTTAAGGACAGCATTTGCATGAACTCTACATGCCTTTCTGTCTCACGCTGTAACCTAGCCTGTACATCTGCTGCGTCTACATTATGTATCGGCACTTCCATGTAACAACCGTCGTCAAGCGTTAAACACGCGTACAAAAACTCGCCGTCTCGGCGCTCTGTGTATTCGATCATGACCCTGCAAACCAAACTACTGTTGCTGTGGAGTTTGCGGAACCGAACGGTGTAGTCGACACATCCCATGACCAAACATGGTCACCGCCGCCTGCGTTAGTGTAAGTAGCGTCTGACCTGTGAAAGGTATGAAAACCGTTGCTTTGTATCGTTATTTTACTAACGACTAAATCGCTATTTGAACCTTGATTTAAACGTAAGAATAACGCTGGATTCGACGTGGCCGTATGATAGAGACCTTCCCAGTTGATCGGTAAATAGAAGCCGTCTCTTGAGGTTACAGTTGCTGAACCTAAAGACGGCGATACCAGCGTCTGTTGACCACTCCAGGTAGCATAAAAATATGTGCCTACACCGACTGTGATTGACACGTCTTTTGCCGGCACACCTTTTAACCCATAAAACTCAGAGAACGACATGGTTTGGCCTGACGCTTTACCAAGCAACCCTCGTATATTTGTATCGTTGATACGAATAGGTGACGAGGTATCAGCGTCATTATCAAGCACGCCGTCGTTTGAGTAATCTTCCATTTGCGAAAGACTTATGGGGTTCCCACTGCTGGGCAGAGGCATCAGTCAGTCCAAATAGCGGTGCAGATGTCCTGTACTAACTGCATGTGTCCGCTAACGTCTGTCGCAACCTGCGTTTCGTCACCAGCGTCATCAACCGTAGTCGTGTAACGAGAAAGCCTGTGTGAAACTTCTTTGTTCACGGGCAAGTCGTCGTCTGACGGATCGTCGAAAGTGTAGGTATACAGAACCATTAGTTCTGGGTCAGGTTGTGTGTCTTGGATTTCTATTCGATAAATAGATTTGGTACTAGTTATTGCCATCTTCAAGTTCCTCTATGCGCTTGTTTAAATCTTTAACAGTTTCTACTAGGAGTCCAATGATTGCCTGGTAGTCGACTGACTTCATGGTTTCGCTATCTCTGATGCTGGTTTCTTTCACAATGTTAGGCATGATCTGCTCAACCTCTTGAGCTATGACCCCGCCTGAGTGTTCCCCAGACTGCTTCCAATCAAACTCATAGCCCGAAATTGCTTTAATTTTCTCAATAGGACTTTGAATAGCTTGGATATTAGTTTTCTGGTTGATGTCAGAGATGCTGGTTGTGCTGTACGCGGTGATGTTGCCTGCACACTCTAAGTCGCCTCTTGACTTAACACGCACAGAGTCAATGATGTCGACGTAGTCTGATGTACCCTCTACGCAGTCAATCATCTCGACATTGCCTGCTGTAATGCGGACACGATCCACCTCAAATCTTAAATTCGTACCGGCATTGCTGGTATGGCGGAGGTACTGATTCATGTATATGTCGGAGGTAAAGGTGACTTCACCAGTCGCAGTGTCATTAGCGTCGCTACGAATAAATGACGAGGCATGCAACCCATCTACAGTGTCAGCATTGGTGCTGGTAGTTTGGACGCTGACGGATGAAACAATGAACTCACACTCAGCGGCCTCAATAGTGCAAATGCCGTCTTCGTTATACGCGTAGTTGCCAATAGAGACAGTATCGTTAGCTGTCAAATACAGCATCGTCTCTATTTTGTTGTTTGAGTATTTGCCATAACTCGATCCACGATCGTAGTCGTAGGTACGCGTACTAACAATTTCACTCCCGTTTTTCTCTACATAAGCTCGCACAGTGTTCCGCGCAGACGAAGATGCGTTCGCGTAGACCATGTTGGCGTAGACCTTGTACCAGCCAGTAGTTGCGACAGTAACAACACCGCTTGAGTGCGAAAACGTTGTGCTGTCGCTATGCTCTTCAAGGTTAAAATCGACAGTAAACTCATTTGCCGCACCTTGCGCTATTGCTGCATTGACATTCGATTTCAAATGGCAAACTTGCGTGTCGTAGCTTGCACTTGTCAGTACAGTGCTGCCGTTTGAGGTTATCGTGCCTTCAAAATCAGCGTTACCAGACTCGTCAATCAAAAAGGTCTGAGTCGTAGTGTTTGCGCTGTTGTCGTGCCACTGGAATTGAAGCTTGCCCGTACTCGCACCTCTGACGATGTACTTATCATTTGCGTCAGAAAATGAATTACTGTCCGTGAAAGCGAGCGTCGGTGACGTGTTGTTGATGTATATGTCATCAACATCAGTGCCACCCGTTATGGTCAATTCGGTACTAGTGATTTTACCGCCAGCTACTATAGTGCCGATATTTTTTAGGTTTCTAGTATCGCCTTCGACGATTTGATTAGAACCAACCCAGTAACCATTTGCGCTACTCGTACCAGCTAAAACGTAACCGAAATTAGCTGACAAGTTTCCGTTAACGCCGATGCTTCCGGTCGTCATATTAAGGTTGCCAGCGACAGTTAAGTTGTTAGCAATAACATCGCCGTCAGACTCAATTCTTTCTATGCCGTTAACTACCACACTGTTGGCGGTAAGAACGCCTGGAGTCGTTATGTTAAATCCGCTTTGCTGCGTAAGGTGCGACCTGAGTTCTACTTGTGCATCAGCAGTTCCGAGGTACAACTTTGAAGCACTAAAGTCCCGCCAGATAAAATTAGTAATGGAGTCAGTCGTGTCTTGTATAACAAAGTCGACATCGTTGGCTTGTAAGGTCAATTCACCACTTGCTGAACGCAGTGTTTTACCACTAGCAATTGCTATCCCGGACCCGTCTGCTTGGAAAATTGCATCTGTTTGTACAGCCAAACCGTCAGTTACGTCTGACTTCACCTCAAAATACATAGTGGCAGCAGAGCTAGAGTCTGTGTTGACCTCAATACGTGCTGCATTTCCGTCTTGTTCGGGCACACCGTCTTCGTGGTTAAACGTTACATTGGCGTTGCCGTAGCCGTCGTTAATGGTCAAAGCAACGCCGCCAGAACCTTCGCCAGACCTTATATTGTCAGAGGAACGGAACTTGCCGGTTGTTTTGTAATCACCTGTACCCGATGTTTTGCCTGTTAGGTTGTTAAAAGCGGTCGCTTGATTGACGGTTGAGCCGTTGAAGTACAAAGCGCCACCCACATTGTAAAGTTTGTTGGTGGTTGTTGATGGCGCGCCGTTGCTAAGTGTTATCTCATCGCTGTAAAGCACATCGGCACTTACAGGCTCGTTAAGCGTGATTGAGCCGGTCATAAACTCTGCAAGATCGGTCGTGTCGTCAGCTTTCCTGAACCTGTGTATATCGTTGATGTAACGATTCATTAGGTCAGTATTGCCGCCGCCACCTATTGAGATAGCTAAATCACCATCCGGGTTGTTGATTTTGGTGTAGGTGTTGTTATCCAGATCAATGACTACATCTAGGGTGTTGTCATGCTTAATGGCAGTGAAGATGCCGTTGCGATCTGAATTGACGACTGTTGTGCCAGAGACGTTAAATTCGCTGTTGGTTCTGACCGTGCCAGCAAAGCGGTTTTCACAGTCTGAGACAATCAAAACGCCGTACTTGCCGCCGCTTACGTTATTAGTGCCTTCATAGCCTCCGTAAAACAGATACGCATTAGCTGCTGTGACGTTACCGCCACTGTCATCGTCCCAAGTGGCGCGTACTCCAAAGATGTTATTAACTGTTTGTGCTTGCCCTGGGTCGTCAGTTTCGACATCAAAGAAACCACCATGGAGCGAGCCGCAATTTTTATCCTGTGAAGTAGTCAGATGCACCTTAGAATGAGTGCCGAAGAATGCAGTTATGTCACCTGTGCCCTGACCGTAGCCATAAGCGACACCGCGCAGAGCGTAAGCGTTTGAGACACGCCCAGCGGTGTGTTCATCTGCAACAGCTTGACCATAGACACCGACAACCTCACTGACTGTGGAAGCACCGTTTTGACCCTCTGCGTAACCAAAGACGCCATAGACCGCATCCGAGTCGCCGGTAACTCGCACGTTAGCCTCAATACCTCTAACTCTGTGTTCGTTACTTGTGTCACCGCCCGTCGCGGAGCTATCAAGGTCAACTAAAATAGAGCGATGCGTGTTGTCTCCTGTGTGCGCTTCTGAACCACTGCAATTGTGGTCGATAAACAAAGCGTTGAAGTCTGTATTGGAAATAGTATCGTCAGCGCGGATGCGTAGCATCTCAGTTTGATTGGTGTTGACTATGTCAATTTTGTCAAATTCAGAGTTGCCAGTGGCATCGATAGCGCCACTTGTTATCGTCCCAAATGACGAAGCGCCCGTGCTAGTGATAGCCCCGCTACTAATGGTTCCTATATTTTTAAGATTGCGGGTGTCGCCTTCAACTATTTGATTAGAACCAACCCAGTAACCATTAGCGCTACTCGTACCAGCTAAGACGTAACCAAAATTAGCTGACAAGTTTCCGTTAACGCCGATGCTTCCGGTCGTCATGGTGAAGTTGCCAGCAACAGTTAAGTTGTTAGCAATAACATCACCGTCAGACTCAATTCTTTCTATGCCGTCAACTACGACACTGTTTGCCGTAACGGTGCCAGAGCTTGTGATGTTGCCCGAGCTTATGGTGCCTATGTTGCTCATATTGGCACTACCGTCGATAATTGTAGTGGCACCTAGTTTAAATCTACCGCCTGATATAGCATCTGCTACTTCGAGATCGCCATCGCCTGCATTCGTACCTGAGCCAGCTTCGATAGAGACATTGCCAAAAAACGTAGCCGACAGTGGATCGGTGTGGTTATTAGAGCCGCGCCCATGCAACTGGAACTTTATGTAATCACTGCCTTGATCGCTTTCTATGAATTGTAAATCGTGGTCTGGATAGACTGACGCAGTTGGGACGTTGCGAACTTTCCACATAACATCCCTAGCGACGTTGTTATTCGTATCCCATCCGCTTGCAAGAAACTCAAGATCGCGTGAGGCGTAAATCTGATTAGAAGCGTCAGCAGTTCCTTCTTTGTTTAGGCGAATATTGCCTGACGCAGTAACGGCGCCCGAGCTTATGGTGCCTAGCGTCGCATTACCTGCGGCAGTTATGCGACTAACCCCGTTTATTTGAAGGTTTCCAGACAGCAAATCCATGCCGCCGCCGCCGTCAAATTGTGCAACGCCCGATCCGTTGTAGTTAATTACAACGCCTGACGAACCATCGTAAATGGTAATGCCGTTATTCTGCTGGGCGTTGTTTATTGTCCAATCGCCAGCCGCTTCATTAATGGTAAGGTTGTCACTATCGCCTGTTAGTGTTAGCTCGTTAAATGTACCTCTACCTTCGACATCAAGATTACCAGACGCATCTAAAACTAACTGTGAGTCACCGCTACTACGGTCTATTCTCACTCTAAAATCGGTGCTTGCTACTTCGTCATCTTCGTCAAGCGCAATGCTTAGGCCGCCATTATTAAGCGTCTTGATGCCCGTATTCATTGAAGTGATGTCAGTGTCTGTAAACAAAACACTGTTGTTGAAGGTGCCTGTGCCCGTGCTGGTAATGGCACCTGATAAAATTGTTCCTATATTTACTAGGTTCCTAGTCGATCCCTGTATAACCTGAGTCGCTCCGACGTAATAGCCAAGCGTTGTTGAGGCATTACCCGCTGTAATTGATCCTGCGGTAGTAACCTGACCACTGCTAGTGATTGCCCCAGATGTAATCGTGCCGACTGTAATATTGTTGATTGTTGTGTTTCCGCCTGACGTTACCTCGGCAAGCGTTGGCGGATGATACGTGCTAAAAAACTCTGTCCAAGAGTAAAATGCTCCGCTATCTGCGCGACGGACAAACAGCCTGCCGCCGCTTGATCCACCCCAAGCCAGTTGAATCTTCTGGTTGGGGTCGGTCATCTGAAACAGATTGAAATACGCATATCCTGGACTATTTGATGGCTGACTGTTTGACCACTTGTAAAATCCGTCCGTGAGGCTGTCAAGGTCATCGGTACTGGTAAGCCCGTCGCCGCCAATATCAATGTTTGCAAACGAGCTTGTACCTGTTGAGGTGATTGCTCCGCTGTCTACCGTACCTATATTTTTTAAATTTCGAGTATCACCTTCAACGATCTGATTTGATCCGACCCAAAAACCATTAGCGCTGCTTGTACCAGCTAAGACGTAGCCGAAGTTAGCTGACAAGTTTCCGTTAACACCGATGCTGCCCGTTGTCATGGTGAAGTTGCCGGCAACAGTTAAGTTGTTAGCAATAAAGTCACCGTCTGACTCGATCCTTTCAATACCGTCAACGACAATTGAATCAGCAGTTACGCTCCCGTTAACGGTAATTCCGCCGGTTGCAACTGTCAGCAAATCGGCTGTCGTATTATTGCCAAAGACCATTTGACCTGACGCAGACCCCACTTTGAAGGTGTGCTTGGCATTGGCATTTGCGCCAACGTCGCTAGTAGTGATGGTGAGACGGCGCTGGCTTGCTGTGCCGCCTGTAAAATATGTATCGCCTGACGCTGCGCCGTTAATGTCCAGCGCAGACATATAAAAGCCTTCGCCTTGCACATCGTTCTCGTAAAAGTCAGCCATGCCCTGATAGAACTGTGCCAACTCATAGGTGCCGTCTGCTTTGTAGAAACGGTGAATGTCGTTGCTATACGTATTTTTGGCGTCAGTGCTTCCGCCGCCGCCGATCTTTATGGCCTCTACGCCGTCGGGATTATTGATCTTGACGTAGGTATTGTCGTCGAGGTCGATGACTAAATCGGAGGTATTGTCGTGCTTAATACCTGTAAGTGTAGCTGCGCGGTTATTGTCAATTACTAGCGCGCCGTTTACGTCAAACTCTTTAGCCCGGACGCGTCCGTTAAATTGGCTTGGAACATCATCCGCTATAAAGACGCCATAAGCGTTTGTGTTTGGGTAGAAAGTTGAGTCTTGCAAATTACCCTGGTAATCGCCATAAAATAGATAGCTGTTGTTAACAGTGTGGTCAGTACCAGTATCGTTTTCGTCAATCAGCGCGTAGACCGCATACATGTTGCTGATGGTGTGCGCGTTGTTTGTGGCATCGAGTTGTACTTCGTTCCACGAGCCGTACATGTGCGTAATGTCGCTTGTATTACCGCTTTGAGTAGATGTTATATTCGCAGCACCTACTAGTTTTGCGATGGTCGTTCCACTGCTGCTGTTAGCTACAGCTTGATTAAGTGCACCATAAGCGTTAGTCACTTCTCCTGTACCGCTGCTTTGAGCAGTAGCCTGGCTGTGTGACCCGTACATGCTAGCAACAGTGCCGCCGGAATTTAAAGCGAGGCCGTAAGAGAACAGCCCACGCAAGGCAGCCATGTTGGCTGAACCATTTTGGCGTGCGTAAAGGTACGCTGCGTCTAGTCTGTCGGCTGTCCCGTCAGCGAGGTTACGCGCATCAACATACAGCGGAAATAAACGCGTCTCGTTGCTCGTATCGCCTCCCGAATCCGAAGAATCGTAGTCGATATACAATCCGTACTTGTAGTTGTCAGTGGTGTGCGTTTCCGTACCGCTGAAATTAAAGTCGAGAAGCATCATTGTATGGTTTTGATTGCTGATGGTGTTGGCGGCTGTGTAATGAAAGCCATTGGTTCTGTTGTTGCCAGGAAGTACTTGGAATTTAGTCTGCGCCTTCAACGTGTCGGTGCTTCCGTCTAGCGACAGGTATGTTTTAGTGCCACCACTGCCGTCATCGCTTTCAAACCTAATATCCATGTCGTCAGCAAGGTTGCGTATGTATAAATTGCCTGACGTATTATCGAGGTAGGTCGTACCTGCGTGATAGATCTTGAAGTCGTTGTCTGTGCCGAAACTCAGTTTGTCGTTTTCTGTAAAGTTTGTGTCGCCAGTAATAGTGCCGCCAGTTAGCGGTAAGTGACCTACCTGGCTGTAGGTGTACGCTGTGTTGGCATTGGTTGAGCTACCGCCTGACCAATCGACTGTAGATGTAAATGTGGCCGCTCCAGTGCTTGCAAGTGTTAAGCTCGTAGAAGTACTACCCTCACTATCGTCATACCACTGAAACTGTAAATTATCGGTATGACCGCGAATGATGTACATATCATTTGCGTCGGTAAAGCTGTTGGTGTCAGTAAAGGCTAATGTCGGTCTAGAGCTATTGATGTAAATAGACGCGTCACCTAAGTTTTGAGTTACTTCAAGCGTGCCAGTAACAGTGCCGCCTGCAAGCGGAAGGTGTCCCACTTGGCTGTATGTATATGCAGTGTCGTAGTTGCCTTTGTCTGTATCTGTAAGATCGCCTCTGTGCCAAACGTCGTTGCCGTTCCATTGAAGTTTGTACGCTGTATTGTTCGGTACGAAATCTAGGTCTTGGTTGGCGGTATGCCATATCTGCCAGCTTGCCGAAGCGTTTCTCTTGAAGGTAAACAGGGTGCGGTTGCCGTCACTATCGCCGTTAATATCAAACCCGTTAGGGTTAAAGGTTAAACCTTTCGACGTGTCAATCTCGCCAGCGACGTCTAAGTTGCCGCCTATATCGACATTCTTGTTTTGATAAAGCTCCATCGTAATATCGGCAGTGGTATCACCAGCGGAGAAAATTAAACTGTCGTCACCGTTAGAATCGACCCACATCTCATACTGACCACCAGCCGTTTTAATCGTTAGGCCAGCGTCACGGTCGTATGGCGTTTCTATAAGTAATGTGTCCCGGTAGCCTGCGTCGTAGTCGTGATACAAATGCAGCGCAGGCGCGTTTATAGTTGATTTCGTTATCTTTGCGGGGAAGTTAAGTTCAAAAAGGTCGTTTGTTTCGTTCCAAGTCAAAGAGGCAGCCGTTGCGGTGTTGCGGTCTACAATAAGGCCAGCGCCGTCAGATAGTGCCTGCGTATTACCCGCGTTCACGGTTATCGTTTTGTCGACCACGTCGAGATCGGTTACCGAGTACGAATTAATGTCACCTGTGATATTCAAGGCACCTTGCAGTGATAGGTCACCCGTGATCGTAAGGTCAGCGTCAAACGTGTCATCAACGTCAGAGCGTAGGAATTTTGTCGAATCGAGGTTGTCTAAATAGTCAGCGTTACCGCCCGTGGAGACGACCCCTGTGACGCCCTCGTTGGCTTCTACCGTGAACGGTACTGTCTGCCCAGTAAATGCCGTACCGACGCCTGTGACGCGCACACGGAACTGTAGATTTGTACTGTCGGGTAGGTCGTTGCCTGTCCCCGTCGTAAAGGTCTTACTCACATCTCCGTTAAAGTAATAAACGAGATACGTGTAGCCGTAGTAACTCGACAGGTCGTACTCAATATACTGTAGCGTATGCGTCTTAGTCGCTGAGGTAAGATCGGTAAACGTCCCGTCAGCGGACACTTCGAAGTTGAGCGTGGCTTGCGCCTGTGCGGTTGTGTAGTTGGTAGTGGCGTAAAAAAAGTGATTCGATAAAAACTCGACTTCTACGTCAGCCGTTCCGTGATCGAACTTATCCGACGACGTACCGACCGTGACCGTACCGCCTGATGCGGTAAAGCTACCCGACGCTTCTTTGTAGTCACCATTAGAGCCGCCAACAGACGTTGCCAATGCGCCATATATCTCGTCGAGTGCGTCCTGTGAGAACATCGCTCGCGTGATAGATCCTGCCGCCATACTACTAGCCTCAAGATCACCAAGGACAACGAGGTTTTCTTTTGCGGTGATTACGTCCGCCGTGATGTTGCCGTCTACAGTCAGCAGGTTGTCTGACGGGTTATATAAAAACTTGTCTTTAAGGCTAAACTTGCCCGTGTTGTCGAGGTAAAAGCCTGTATCTGTAGCTGCCCAATTACCTTGTCCAGCGTATAGCTCTGCCGATGTGATCGTAATACCACCAACTGAACCACCGGTTATCGTGCCAGCGTTATCACTTATGTCAGCTAGGTTTGCGATCGTTAGTTTGTTAGCGACGAGGCTACCGTCGATAATTATGTCGCCGTCTACTTGTGCTGGCGCACTAGCCGCTGGCACTTTGTACAGACCGCGAACCTCTTGCGCTGACAATGCACGGTTGTACGCTCTAATCTCTGTAAACTTGCCTACAAATTTGCCAGTAGAAGTTAGGGCAATTGCTGACTCGGCATTACATCCAATGACTACTGGTCGACTGCTGGTCACGGGCGTGTAAGCCTCTGTGCTTACCAGTTCACCATTTACATAGCCTGATATTGTGGCTGGGGTTCCGCCTGTGCCGCTTCCATCTGAACTAAGACAAAAGTGGTGCCACTCTCCTTGAGCAACACTTCCCATAGACTCAGTTCCACCTTCACCATAGAGAGTAACGAACTGATTTTCAGATACGCTTTGATTTACTGCTACAGCCCATCCGTCAGAGGCATCTCTAGTTATAATCCTTCCGGCTGAATCCCCGCTGGATGTTTCCGACTTAAACCATATGCTCCAAGCAAATCCATTCGACGCTTCTAAAGCATCTGCATCCGTGTCATTAAGCAGTGTAAATCCGCTACCATGTGGATTGCTGAAGCTCTTGCCAGTAGGTGAATCCGTGCTAATAGTTGGCGAGGCCCCTGCGTGAATCCCAGTTTTACCGTTGACGACTTCTTGCAACTCTGCATTGCCACCACCGCTAACGTCTGCGATTGAATTACACGGCCAGTAGTGTGTTAGGCCTTCAGTTGGTATCTCGTGTAAGACGTCGTCCTCGTCCAAATCGGCAAGTTCGCCTGTGTTGTAACTGGCTACGTCGTTCCAAGTGCTGCCGTTCCAACGCTGCATAACCGCGTTGTCAGTTTGATACCACATGTCGCCGACGCCTTCGGCAGTTGGTGTAGCCGTTGAAGCAGCAAAAAACGTTGTAATCTTACCGTCAGCCGTGCTTTGTGCTGTAGCTGCGTCTTGTATGGCCTCTGCAATGCCTGAGTCGCGTGCAGCTTGGAAGTTAGTACCGTCGTGTCGATACAGCTTGTTGTCATCGTTTGTGTCGATCCATAGGTCGCCTTCTGACGCACTGGTAGGTGCATCATCTTGGTAAAACGTATCGATCTTGCCGTCAGCAGTAGACTGCGCGCCCGCGGCGTCTTGATGCGCTGTAGCAATACGACTGTCCGCGCGTAATACCCAGGCGCCGCTGTCGTACATGTACATTTTAAAATTGTCGTTTGTGTCGATCCAAATGTCGCCAGCTTGGTACGCTCCGCCACTTGGCTGCGCGTCTTGTTGAAACACCTGGTTACGTGTTGCGTTGTCTTCGATGTTGTCGAGTTTGGTGCCGCTGACTGCTGGTAAGGTAAACGTAGTCGTGGTGTAGCCGCTAGGTAGTTGTATACCGTCAGCGTTGGCTACGAAGTAGCGTATGCGTAAATCTATGACTTGGTCGTCAATACCGATCAAAAACTCTGCTTTTGTGGCGGTCTCGTCTAGTATGACTTGCGACGTGTAAACGTCCGCATTTTGCACTGACCAGCCAATCTCTACAGACAACGCTTCTTCTGGTATGTCGCTAAACGGAATGTTTAGGCGCAGAGCAGCAGTGCCGTCGCTTAACGCGATAGAGTCAGCGCTTACGGTGCCAATAGTTGGCGATGTAGGCGTTACGTTGTATTGCTGTTCCTCGTCGAAGAACAGACCAATAGGCTCATTGCCTCTGTTGGCGTTCCAGGTGTATATCGACGAGTCATACTCACGCAGGCTAAGTTTTACGTTCATCGACGAAATGTCGACGCCTACCTGATCAACAATAAAGTATTTACCGCTGTAACCCGCACTGTCGTAATTAAGCGCTACCACGTCGCCTGGTACTAAGTTGAAGCAGCGACTGCCAAACGTGCCAGTTGCTGTAAGCGTCACTCTGCTCTCGCGCACTAAATACTCAGCAATATCTTCAGCCTGGTAGTAATCAGTGCATCCGGTAAGCGTCACAGTTTTGTGTAACTTCTCGCCAGAGTCTTCGGTTAAATAGGTTTGGTACTGCGACCCAGGTGTTTCATCTAGCGGTGGCCAAGAAACTTGGTCTGTTTTGTAGTGCTTGTTAGCGTTAAGAAACTTAGCAGTCATGCGGTTTATGCGCTGCTTTCTGTCTCCTTGCGATATCTTTAAGCCACCTATGATGTCGTCGTCATTAAGAGTAATGACAGGCGAAGCCACATCGTCCATGTGTACAGCGTACTCGCCGTTTATGTGATGTAGGTTGGCTCTAAATGATTGAAGTATTTGTTGAATGTTGTCGAGTACTTCTTTGCTGTTGTCGACAGCCATGTTTAAACGGAAGCGCTTTTGCTTATTAGCAAAGACACCTGTCGTAATCTGATCCATACGATAGTTAGGGATGATGCCGTTGTCTGCTATCTCGTAAGTAACGCCAAGGTGCGGATCGTAAACAACGAGTTCGCTGCCAGTCTGGTTTGTTGCTCTTGCTGGTATATCGACATAGGTGTCGCACTTGTTTGCTGCCGTTATAAAGCTAGGTAGATCACACTCAGAGTAATCGACTCCTCGCCCGTACTCTGTGTTTGTAAGCATGTCGAGTAGAGCGAGTGCAGGGTTGTCGCTAAAAGCCCAAGTTGATGGCGTTGCACTTCGATGCGTACCGCTACCGCCGGTAACGGTGCTGTCTAATCTTGGGTCGTACAGTTTACGGCCGCGCACCAAATACTGTGTTTGCGGTTCGCCCTGGTATGCCGGGTTAGACTTGTCAAACCAAAAGCGTTCTACAACGTAGGCGACGCCTTGACCTTTTTTGTTTGCATCCCACTGATTGAAATCAGTTGAGTAAGTGGTTTTAAGGTTAGAAAAGTAGTTACCCGCTGTAGGGCCTAACGATACTGCTGCCTCAAAGTGACGCGAGTGACCTGCTGTAAACCGTGACGCAAGGTGTGATTCGCCATCAATTAAGACCTTTTCGATGCCGTCGATTGGCCCGTTAGACAGTGACGAGATGCGGTACAAAAAGCGATTAAGTCCCCAACGCTTGTCAGACGTGTCTGGTGATCCGCCGCCGCCACGGTAGTTAGTAAACGATGCGTTAGCCATCGGCACTTGCTTTCTGGACACACGCTTGTAAAGCGTAGTCGTACCTACCAAAGCCCGTCCGTAGACCGTGTACAACGCACGGTTACTGTCGTGGCCAGATATCTGGTGTGAGGCCATTTCGTTAGCTTGTTTTTCAGCCTGGCGCTGCATTTTGCGCTGTTGGTAAAAACTAGCTGCGGTCAGCGCGCCGACTACAACGATTGCTGCGGTTATCGGATCAACCATCTTTTACTGTCCCCACTTTATGGGCAGCTTTTCCTGCTGCGAATACTGAAAAATTGTGTCGTTCGGGTAGTACTCTTC
>FYBJ01000003.1_pt1 | contig 26250 bp, 23 predicted proteins | sample 1134611 | NCBI WGS metagenome assembly FYBJ01 (sample SAMEA104116008, study PRJEB20421) | marine metagenome | isolation source: marine | reverse complement strand
TCCTAGAACAAATGCTAACCGTGGCTATGATGATAAATTCCAACCACACTTTGGTAGGTTTCATGTTCAGCCTGAAACAAATGATTTTGTAATATTTCCGTCGTTTGTTTATCATCATGTTGATCCATATTATTCACAGTTTAGAATTGCTATTCCGGTTGATTTGTACATTTATGATATGGATGATGATGAATGAAAAACTTATGGATGATGTGGGAGAGCGAAGAGCAAAATAAGGTAGATGAATATGTTTTTCTTGGTGAACAATATCCCTTAATTGAGGCACAAATTGGTCAGGCCGAAGCTGGCAATAGCCGTACAAATAGTTTGTCTAGGCGCAGTCAGATTAGATGGGTAGATGACAAAGCAATTAAAGATCGGATGTATGAATTTGCTTCAATAGCAAATAGAAGTTTATGGAATTTCGATGTAAATAATGTTGAAAATGTTCAATACACTCGATACCATCATGAAGATAAAGGACATTATGATTGGCACATCGATACGTTTTGGGAAAACAATAAAACGCTATATGATAGAAAGATATCGGTAATCATACAGCTAACAGACGGAGATGAATATGAGGGTGGTGACTTTTTAATTGATCCACAGTATCCTCAACCGCCACGTGAAGCAATGAGAAAACGAGGAACGGTCTTTGCGTTTCCATCTTTTATCAGACATAAGGTTACGCCAGTAACATCTGGCCAAAGAAAATCTTTTGTTTCTTGGGTAGAAGGACCAGCATTCAGATAAAAAAAGTTATAAATAGAGTAAACAAACTCTAGGATATATGAAAATGGCTGTTCCAACAACGCGAGATACATACATCGACTATTGCAAAAGGGCACTAGGCGATCCGGTTATTGAAATAAATGTAGACGAAGATCAGATCGAAGACCGAGTAGATCAGGCCTTGGAATACTTTAGGGAATTCCATCACGACTCAATGGTACGAACTTACATTAAACATCAGGTCACGGCCGCTGATGTAACAAATAAGTATATTCCAATGCCAAGCAATGTTCTGCAAGTGAAGAGAGTTTTGCCATTTACGATCTCTTCAACCGGTTCATCGATGTTCGATGTTAAGTATCAGCTGATGCTAAACGATATTACTAATATGACGTCATTCCTAGGTGATGTATCATATTTCAGCCAAATCCAACAATATACGCAATTACTTGATTCGACGTTAAACGGTCATCCACAGCATGATTACGCTTATCATCAACAGCGAGTATATATCCATGGTGATTTTGAAGATGGAACTATTACAGAAGATAAATACGTTTTAATCGAAGCATTAATCAAAATAGACACTGTTGATAACTCAAGTATATGGAATGATAAATGGTTGAAGCTATATGGTACACAGTTGATCAAACAACAATGGGGTGCTAACTTAATGAAATTCTCAGGTATGCAATTACCTGGTGGGGTTTCTATGAACGGCGATGCGATCTATGAGTCAGCGACTCAAGAGATCCTGCGCTTGCGAGAAGAGTTGAGACTAGAGCATGAAGACCCAGTATCGTTTTTCATAGGATAAGAATATGCGCAATCTCTATTTCAGTGCTGGTGCAAGGTCTGAACAAAATTTATATGAAGATTTGATTATTGAATCCATAAAGATTTATGGACAAGACCTATATTATTTGCCGCGTGATTTAGTGAACGTTGATGATGTTTTTAAAGAAGACCCAGCCTCTAGTTTTAATTCTAATTATTTGTTAGAAATGTATGTCGACAATGTTGATGGATTTGACGGCGAAGGCGATCTATTTTCTAAATTTGGTGTTGAGATAAGAGACCAAGTTACACTTACTGTTTCTAAGAGACGTTGGGAACAGACGGTAATGAAATATGATAATGAGATTCAGGGTGTTAGACCACTTGAAGGTGATCTAATCTTTACCCCGTTCTCAAAGAAAATATTTCAGATCATGCATGTAGAGCATGAGCAACCATTTTATCAATTAAACAATTTACCCGTATTTAAACTGCAATGTGAACTATTTGAATATAACGATGAAGACTTTGATATTGAAGGTAATGATGCTATTACCGAGATGGAAGCTAATGCTGCATATAGATATGATCTGACATTATCGCAAGGTATTACTGCGGCAGCAAAAGTGGAGCTAGACTAATGAGCCGTAGATGGAGAAAATTAACAGCCGTCAGCGTAACACGATTAGGTGATCTGTATACTGTTCCACCAGCAGTAACTATTACACCGCCAACAGCGCCCAAGCAAGAAGCACAGGCTGTCGCGACGATTTCAGGTGGTATAGTAGATGCTATTAATCTTGATAGCGGTGGTAACTTCTATGCAACCCCACCAACTGTAACGCTTAGCCCACCTGACGCAGGTGGTACACAAGCCACGGCTGGTGCTGTCATACGATCAGGTGCAGTTGACTCTATTAGTATTATAGATCCAGGTTCAAATTATTCTACACCTCCGACTGTTACGATCGCTAAGTCTATTGATAATAAAGAAGACTTTGGTGCAACAATTGCTGTTGTACTAGATTCTGCTACCGGAACTATCTCAGCCATTAATGTTGTAGATAGTGGTAATTTTTATGATCCAGATAATCCACCTACCATAACTATTGATCCCCCATATCCGACCGCTGATTTTGAGCGTGGCGAAGATGTAACAATGACAGATCCTGTTTCAGGTGATGTTATACGAGGTGAAGTTGCTGACTTTATTGAAAGCAGCCAGACACTAAGTCTAATTCATACTGGAAATGACCAAGGTGAATTTATTGAGCCTACTGGTAATCTTGATATTGTAGGTCAAACATCTGGCTCGCGTCGTAAAGTTCTATCAGCTGTACAGCCTTCAGTACTGAATGATGCGTCAGATGAGTTTAATGATCTTGGCCAAGAATTCCTTGACTTCTCTGAATCTAATCCGTTCGGTGAACCAGAAGCTGCAACACTACAAGTTCAAGCGGTTGCGGCAGCTGCAGCGGCTGCTGAGGCTAACGATAAGATTATTATTCAAGGTACAGAAGAAGATCCTGATTTTGAATATCCGAAGTCGTTTAAGATTATAGCTGATAACGATACTACATTTGCTTTTGTTGCTGATTCTATTGGTAACAAAAACTATGTTGAGGGTATTAGAGATCTTAACGTTCCATCGCTTAAAATTAGCACCTATGATTCTGGTACTATAACTAATGCCTTCCAAATCGAATACACACCGCAAAACGATAGTGATAAGATAACAGTTGCAGGCGATGGCTTTACCTTACTTGGTATGGCAGAGGGTAATTATACTCTTAACACCGATCCTGATGGTGCTTCATCACCTGTCATAGCTGGTTTGCAAGCCGGGGATAGCGCACCTATTAGAGAAGGTGATAGTGTCGACGCAGGCTTTATGACTGACGTTGATTACGCAGCAAGAGTTGCGTCAGCTCAGTCTAGTATGATTTGGGATAGTGCGGCTGAAGACTTTGGTATGGGCCAAGCAGCTGTTAGCTATGGTAGAAACTATCCGATTGATGTTGCAGGCCTTGATAATCCGGCTAACATTATCTTTGGTCAAAACGGTCGTAGAGCATTTTACTCAGACAATAGTAACTCAGACGGTAGCGCCGATATCTTTGGTGCTAAACTAGAAACACCGTTTGACATTTCCTCTATATCAAATGCTCAGGCACAATCAATTGACATCAGTGCAGAGCTAGCAAAAACACTTATTAGTAGTACTGATTCATCTGTTGTACGTGGTGGTGCAAGTATTTCCTCACTATCGTTTAATCCGTCTGGTACTCAGATGTGGGCAGTTGAACAAGAAAAAGGTATATTGGCTCAGTTCGATCTAGCTGATTCTTGGGACGTTAGCACCGCAACACTCATTAAAGGTATTGCTACTGCAGTCGATAGTGCTGATAGTGGCTTTGTACCTAATCCGTCACTGAGCATTACAACAAATAGTGATATTAATCTTAAAGATGTAACGTCTCTTGAATGGTATGACAGCGGCCGTAAGATGGCTGTTAACAGAGCAAGCACTAACGGCGCTGTTGAAGAATTTACATTTAGCACACCATACGATATCAGCACACTAGACTCAGTAACCGCTCATTCAAATATTAATGATTCTATTGGCAAGCTATCTCAGTTCCAATATAAACTAGCAAATTCTGTCGGATCTATGTTTAACAAAGACGGCACAAAACGCTATTATATGCATACTCAATTCTCAGATTCTGATTATGATAGTTCAGCTAGCGGAATTGGTACTGGTCTTGAAGGTAATAGACTAACGCTTGTAAGAACTGATCTTTCAGTTCCATACGATATGTCTACTATGACTTATCATAGCCAAGTAGAATTAACAAATGCTACGGATTCTGGTGCGCCTTCAACAGTGCAAACACTTGGTTCGTTTGCTATGTCACCTAACGGTTCAAAAGTATATGTTATGACAAGTAGCGTAGCAGCACTTCCGGTAGGTACTGGCTGGTCAGGCACATCGCCATATAACATGATAGAATTTGCATCAACCCCAGACAGTGCTGGCACAGTATTTACTCAATATCCAAATATTGATACTACGCCTATGGGCGCATATGACAGTGCTCTTGGTTGGGGACAAGATTATGACCGCTCATTTAGCGGACCAATAAATATTATTCAAGCTGATTCAAACAATCCGTACTATGTGATACCACGGGGCTCTGGCTCTGATAGTGATGGTAACGGATACTTAACATCAAGTGCTTGGACAGTTACTGTAGGTCGTGGATCTAGGTATGACGACAGCTCAAATGGCGACGCATTCTTCCTTGAGGGTAGTGATGCACGATACATATAAGGTAAGAAAATGGCAGTATTAAGACCAAAAATAAAATTTAACAGAGGTTCAACTTATACCTTTGATGTGAGTGATCCTACTAATGCGGGTCATCCTTTTAGATTTACAGCTGATAGCGGTACTAGCGTATATGACAGCGGTGTTACTATTACAGGTAGCCCCGGTAGTGACAACGCATCAGTATCAATTACTGTTCCAGGCACTGCGCCTAGCTTATTAAACTATTATTGTGACACCCATGGCATTGGTATGGGAAATCACGTACTAGTTGTAGGCAGTGCTGCTGCCGCAGGACCTACTTTTTATAAAACATACCAATTAGATTCTAGCGATGGGCCTATTGCAGCCTCTGGGAAAAACATAAAGTTAGCCGTTGATACTAATGGTGATATACAACATATATCTCAGAGATTCGTAATCCCAGGTCCGACCAGCCCATTTCCTTATAATCCAGCGGCCGCCGTTGCACTGGATGGTAGAAATATCTATAGATATGCGCTAACCGAAACAGGTGACTTTAAATGGGGTAAAAAGAGGATTCCTGATTTTGTTAGTCATGACCCAACCAAACGCTATTTTGAACATGCCCGGTATAGAGGTATTGTAATAGACGACAGCAATAACAGCTATACTGCTATGCAGGCCCATAATATAACTGTTAATAACGTTGGCCATAGTATTCCAAGCACCTCAACTGAAGTTACTAAATGGAATTCTGCTGGTGACATACTTTGGACTAGACATTTATACGATAGTGGTTTAATTGATTCTGCTGCTCAATATAATATAGACTCAGCTAATGGCTTTTACAAAACAAAGGCATATGACCTAAATCCATATAATATCGTTCTCTCATCAACTGGTGATCCGATTATATATTCAACTCAAGAAAATAACAGTTTGTTAGATCCTTATCACTCTGTTGTAATGAAGCTAGATCAAAGCGCAGGCGATTTGTTGTGGGCAAGAAAACTAAGACAAGATATCGGTGACACAGGTGATAACCATGCATATGGTTTAGCAGCTGATAATAAGGGTAACGTCTTCTGTTCTACTACAATAGAATTGCGTGGTGCAAACCGACTCGGCAGTGGCTCAGTTGATATAAAGTATAATAGTATTATCAAATTAGATAGTTCTGGTAATAAAGTATGGTCCAATACCTATGGTAGTCCACATGGCTTTATACCAGAAGATTCTATAGGTATCTCTGAGGGCTACACCCAAGGCGGAACTGATAGCGAAAACGCGACAGACTCTGTCTTGATGCCTCGTGAGTTGATTTACGATATTGTTACGGATGACGCCGGCGATGTCTATGCTTACGGGCATATGAACACAGCCGCTGATTCAGATTCTTGGGATCCAAGAGAATTACTTGTTAAATTTGATGCTGATGATGGACACATTGTATGGCAAATTCACGGTGATGACGTCGCTGTAAGTGGCGAATATTTAATTAACTACAAGCTACAATTTGATGAAGAGAAAAACCTAGTACTTGGAACATACCACAGAATTCAAAAATATAATACTGAGGGAAAAAAACTTACATCGTACCTGGTCGATTTTTACAAACCAAATGACGCTAATGCTGTTTTCAATGGTTCATTTTCGGATATGGATATAACTAATGGTAACATATATCTTGGAAGTGAATTTGGTGAGGATAGTAGCTCGCAAATGCGCTGGACTTACGATGGTGACACCTATGGTGTTACGGTAAGCTTGCCTTCTGAAGAAGATGGTAAATCGTATCGTTCCTATGGTGGTGGCACCGTTAGCGTTAGGCCAAACGACGGAGTTGTCCATGGACATAACGCAGATACTGCTGCTCAAATGGATATTCTTACTGGTGGGTCAACACACTATGGACCATTAGGCACACTTGATATTATGCCTGGAAATCATAACATTATATCTACTGATTTCACTGGCACAGATAAAGAAGCCAATTGGACACCTATTAATAGTATGACTATTGACACCACGCGGTCAGCTACTATAACAGCAAGACCAACGGTTGTTAACTATTTCGATTCAGCAACTGTTGAAGAATTGTATGAAGAAAATACTATTCCAGAATATGCTCGTAAACTAGTAAAGAGTAGGAGCAACCTATCAAAAGGTGATTTAGGTACAATCGCAGTAAGTGGTGAAAACCTAGTTGATATTTTTGCTGAAAACGATAGTGACATATTTACCAGTTCTAATAAGATACGCTATGATCTGGATGGCACACATAAGTTTGTTTACTCTATGGCAATAAGCGATCATAAAACAAATAGACACATTGCGGTTAGAGCTGGTACAGATACACAAACTTCAACTAGTACTAAAATCTATGTGTTTGATCAAGATGGCAATACTACATTTACAGTCGACTCATGTACACCATATGTTAGACAGGACATTCAGGGTCAGCGCCTACACATTCAAGATATAGACATAATGGGTACTGGTGATTACCTTATCTACACATGTGATTCTGCCGGCACAAGAGTAGTAAAAGGCAAGACGATCAACGAGCAAGCAGGAAATCGTGACTCAGCGTTTGATCAGGGTGACCAAGAGTTTGTGTTAACACCACCTGTCACTCACCCAAATGATCCAGATGACACAATGTTTGGTCATACTGTCTCAGGCGATGGACCGTTTCTATGTATCGCTGCACCATTGAAAACTGTTCCAGCTGAGACAGACAGCGACGACTACGGCGATGCTGGTGGAGTGCACGTTTATGTGCAACAAGACGAAAAGTACGGGGTGCGCGCAGAACCAGACTATCGTTATACGATTTATAGCCCAGGTTTGGGTGGTGATGATATAAGTGTAACTGGTGCCGGCGGCGGGTTTGGTTATAATATGGTACAACAAGGTAATATCTTAGCAGTATATGCTGGTGGTTTTGTTTACACAGGTTTTGGACAACACGCTCAAGCTAATGTAGGCCAAGTATATGTGTTTGCATTAGAGCCGACTACTTATAAATTACTTGGTACTTATTCAGACTTTAACGCAATAGGTTATTCTGACGCGCTCAGCACTTTTGACGATGATCTACAAGTCAATTTCTGGGAAACACCTCGACAAAAGGATATGTTGTTTGGTAGATGGTCTAATCAAATATCATTAGATTGGCCGTATTTGTCTATGCATGGTAACAACGCACTACACCTAGACAATACGGATTTTAGAAGATTTGAAGTAGAAGGTGATGACACCGGCGTAGTTGCAGCCACTGCAGGTAATATCGCAGTATTCGATTTAAGAGATAATGCCCATGTTGGAACTATATACCATCCTGGTCCACTTTCTGAAGCTCACAACCATGGCAATAGAGAGTTGAGGACATCTAGATTCGGAGCTGGTCATGCAATTACTAGTGAGGGTACGATATATGCAAGTAGTGCTGTTCCAGCAGTTGCGGGACAATATGCACCGTGGGTTAGAGGCGGTAAAGTAAGGAAACTACTTCCAGGTTCGACAAAGGCTTATTCAAGCAAAACAAATATAAGATCAACACATAGCCTTGTACCAGCTGGGCGCACTGACCAGATAGTTATGACAGGTGATGATGGTACATGGGCAAAGGGTGATGCATGGACAATAGAATTTTGGATGAAAGTTGATACCACAGGCACGGGGTCCAATTACGACGGCTCAGCTAGTATTGTTGATACTGATGATGACGCAATAAGCATTTTCTTGTTTAGTGAGGAAGTAAGAGCAAAACTTCTGAACGAGGAAGGAAATATAAGCCCATCAGGAACTAATCAATATTTACGAACTACGAGCCAACTCATCGGTGTGTTTAGTGAAGGTGTTGATAGCGATACATCTACATATGACGGCGATCTTGCAAGTAGATGGCATCACATCGCGATTGTGTATGAAAACCTTGAGGATTATAATCCCCATGGTAAAGGGTTTGTATCACTATACCTCGATGGCCGTCATGAGGCCAGAGATCCTACTCAACGTGGAGTATTAGCCGGAACTCCAACGTGGATATTTGGTGGTACCTCTGACCTGATCGTTAATGCTAGTATATTCGATTTTGCCATACATGGTTACAAAAAATATAGCAGAACATTTGTTCCAGAGCTAGACATTTATAGACCTGAAATAACTGATGATACAAAGGTGCTTTTGGTAGGAACAGCTAGTGGTCCGGTTGACTTATGTGGTAACGCATCATTGTCAACAGTCGGTACAGTGAATATGAGTACTGATATTCCGGATCGTGGTGATCTAAAGGATGTTTTGAAGTTTAGCCGTGACGATTATAGAGATAATTCAGAAGAGCGGAAAAACGATCCGTCTTCACGTGGTGCTCCTCAATAGTTATAAATAGAATAAGAGAAATAGGATAGCACATGTTCGGTAATCACTTTTATCATCAGAAAGTTAGAAAATGCGTAGCGGCTTTTGGCTCTATGTTTACTAACATACATATAATTCGTAAGAGCGGAGCTGGTGCTACCCTTGATACTATCAGGGTACCGCTGGCTTACGCGCCACGTGATAAGTATATTGAACGTATTCAAGGTGTCAGCGATTTACAAGCCGACGAGGCAATTGCACTTAAGTTGCCTCGTATGTCCTTTGAGATTACATCATACATTTATGATGATACCAGACAATTACAGAAATTAAATAAAACTTTTCATAATAATACTATTGACGATGATGGTTCTAAAAAAGATGTTGTTACAAGAGCAGTACCTTATAATATAACTTTTTCGCTTACTATATATGCTAAAGCGCAAGACGATGCTTTACAAATTGTAGAACAGATATTGCCATTCTTTTCTCCGCAATATACTGTTACCATGAGACCATTTGAGCAATACGAGGATATCTTAGAAGATATCCCTATAACGCTACAAGGTGTATCGTATCTTGCTGATTTTGAAGGCACACAAGCTCAAAGGCAAACACTACAATACGTTCTTGACTTTGAGATGAAGACAGCATTTTATGGACCTATCGATAATGGAAAAGATGTTATCAAAAAAGCTATTGTCAATTATGATCTAAGAGATGAAGACGACGAGTTTGCATTTGGTGTAGAATATACGCCTAAATATTTTAATAGAACGCCTGATGATCCTTTATTCGAAGGCTACACAACAACATATATTGGTGACAGTGACTTATAGGTGATTTATGGATAGTGATAAAATTAAAAATGATTATGAATATTCTAGACAGACATATTACGAACTAATTGAAAAAGGTAAAGATGCATTAGATCTTGCTATTGAGATTGCTCAACAATCAGAGCATCCAAGAGCTATTGAAGTTCTTAGCGGCATGATTAAAAATGTCGGTGACGTAAATGATAAATTAATGGACTTAAACAAAAAGAATAAGGACATTAATAGGGCAGATACGCCAAAACCAGAGGGTACGACTAATAATAATTTATTCATTGGATCAACTACTGATTTGCAACGTATGTTACAAGATGTAAATGAAACGCCGATTAATGACGTAACACCTGATAGTAACATAATTGAGTTTAATCCAAAAGATGAATGATTTTTATCTAGGCAATCCTCATGTGAAAAAAGATGGGATCGTAACACAATGGACTCAAGAAGAAATAATAGAATACAAAAGGTGTATGGATGATCCAGTACACTTCGCTAAAACCTATTGTAAAGTTATATCACTCGATAAAGGATTGGTCCCGTTTAGACTTTATCCCTATCAGGAAGAAATGTTTAACCATTTTAATAATAACAGGTTTAATATCGTTCTTGCATGTCGCCAATCTGGCAAGTCAATAAGTTCGGTAGCGTATATCTTATGGTACGCATTATTTCATAGTGAGAAAACAATTGCAATTCTAGCCAACAAGGGTGCTACTGCGAGAGAAATGCTTTCTCGTATTACGCTCATGCTTGAAAATCTACCCTTCTTCCTTCAGCCTGGAACTAAGGCACTTAATAAAGGTTCTATTGAGTTTAGTAATAATTCAAAGGTCATTGCGGCTGCAACGTCCGGATCATCTATTCGTGGTTTGTCAATCTCGCTTTTGTTCTTAGACGAATTTGCATTTGTTGAAAACGATGCACAGTTTTTTACCTCAACCTATCCTGTTATTTCATCAGGTAAAGATACAAAGGTCATTATTACCTCTACCGCAAATGGTATTGGTAACACCTTCCATAAGATTTGGGAGGGTGCTTTACAGGGTACAAATAATTTTAAAAACTTTAGAGTTGATTGGAATGATGTACCGGGTCGTGATGAAAAATGGAAAGAAGAAACCATTGCTAATACGTCACAACTACAGTTTGACCAAGAGTTCGGTAATACATTCTTTGGAACAGGCGATACACTCATAGATGCCGAAACATTAATGGGCATGAGAGCAAAGCCACCAATACAAGTAAAGGGTGATGCTTTAATTTATGAAGAGGCCAAACCTAAACACGAATATGTTGTGGTCGTAGATGTTGCGAAGGGAAGAGGACAGGATTATAGTACCTTTAACGTAATCGATATTAGCACTAGACCTTTTAAACAGGTGGCTGTATATCGCAATAATCTTATCTCTCCTATTCTCTTCCCAGACTTTATTTATAAATTCGCAAAAGCCTACAACGATGCTTATGTAATTGTTGAGTCAAATGATGCCGGCCAGGTTGTGTGTAATGGATTATATTATGATATGGAATATGAAAACTTTCATGTTGAATCAGCAGTAAAGTCTACTGGACTAGGCATTGAGATGAATCGAAAAGTCAAACGTATTGGCTGCTCATCATTTAAAGATCTATTAGAAAACGGCAAGCTAGATATTGTAGACGAACAAACTATTATGGAAATATCTACGTTTGAAGCAAGGGGACAATCGTTCGAAGCGTCACAGGGCAATCATGACGACTTAGTAATGAACTTTGTTATGTTTGGCTATTTCTGTGGTACAAGTCATTTCGGTGAGATGACTGATATTAATTTAAAAGAAATGCTATTTGAACAAAGGATGAGAGAAATTGAAGCTGATGTGTTGCCGTTTGGTTTTGTAGATGATGGATTGCCTAATCAGCATATACAACCTGAGGATGACCGGCAGGCATGGCAGATCGAACAGTGGCGAGACTTAGACTTTTAATAAGTTATAAATAAGGTCATAGTGAAAACCCGCCGTATTATGACCGAACTTATTATTTAAAAAGGAAAAAACACATGGCACTTGGAGTACCTTCATCAAGTCCTGCCGTAGTAATCAAAGAGATTGATGCTAGCACCAGTATTCGTACTGCTAGTACTACAATCGGTGGTACGGTAGGTAATTTCCGTTGGGGTCCTGTTGGAGTACCTATGACTGTCGCAACTGAGACAGAACTCGTAGGAACTTTTGCTGCACCTGACGACGATAACTCTATTGACTTCCATAGCTCAGCCTACTATCTAAGATACGCTGATAATCTGAAAGTCGTACGAGTAACGAATACCACAGCTAAAAACGCCCATAACGCAACAAGCGCGGCTGCAGTAGCTGTTAACAACCAAGCATCTTGGGATGCACAAGAATCGACACTTGCTGATTCTGATCATACGTTTATCGCTAAATACCCTGGCGCAATCGGTAATACTTTGAAAGTTGAAGTTTGCCTTGCCGATTCTGCAGAATTTGCAGCATGGGGTCCACGTACATCGTTTGATACATACCCTGGAACATCAGCAACAGCATCAGCAAATAACGCAACGAACGACGAAGTTCACGTTGCGATCATCGATGCTAACGGAGAATTTGGCGATAAGGGTGGTGTTCTAGAAACATTCCCATTTGTATCGCTTGCAACAAATTCTAAGAAATCAGACGGATCAAGTAACTTTATTAAAGATGTAGTCAATAACGGATCATCATATGTATGGATGAGCGGTTTTGGTGCAGCTGGCGTATTTGATTCAGACGCAGGCTCGATCGCCGATAGTGGTAAAGACTTCTTGCCAACTGACGCATCAACTGTTGAACTTACTTTCGCATCAGGTGCTAATCCTGGTACAATTACCGCCGGTAACATCGCAACAGCATTTGACGAACTCGAAGATGCTGAAACAGTAGATGTAGATCTTTTGTTTGCTAACAGCCTAGCATCACGTACAGATCAAACAACTGTTGCTGCTGATCTAACAGCTATTGCAACCGATCGTAAAGATTGTGTGGCAGTCGTATCTCCGGCAAGAGAAGATATCGTAGGCGTTGCTAATCCAGCTACTATGGTATCAAATACAGTTACAACCATGAATGGTCTAGGCAGCAGCTCATACCGAGTCTGTGATAATAACTATTTGAAAGTATATGATAAATATAACGACAAATATATTCAGATTCCTGCAGCCTCGTCTACAGCCGGTATCATGGCCGCAACAGATAACAATGCGGCACCATGGGTATCACCAGCTGGATCAAAGCGTGGTAACTATCTAGGTATTACGTCACTGGCGTATTCACCAACTAAAGCTCAAAGAGATACTCTTTATAAAGCAAATATTAACCCAATCGCAAATCTACCTGGCCAAGGTATTCTGTTGTATGGTGATAAGACTCACCTAAGCAGACCATCTGCCTTTGATAGAATCAATGTGCGTAGATTGTTTATCGCTCTTGAAAAATCGATTGGTGAATTTGCAAAAGCTTCTCTCTTCGAACTAAACGACGAGTTTACTAGAGCCGAGTTTGTAAACAACGTAGAACCTTTGCTGAGAGAAATCAAAGGTCGACGTGGTCTTACAGATTTTAAAGTGGTCTGTGATGAGACAAACAACACCGCTTCAGTAGTTGACAGAAATGAATTTGTCGCAACTATCTTCATCAAGCCAGCACGTTCCATTAACTACATTACTCTGAATTTTGTAGCTACTAGAACTGGTGCTGACTTCGAAGAAGTAGTTGGCATTTAATAGCGGTAAGGAGATAAAAAATGGCTATTCTAGGAGTAGATGATTTTAAAGCAAAACTACGTGGTGGTGGCGCTCGTGCTAATCTATTTAAAGCTACAATCAACTTTCCAGGCTATGCAGCTGGCGACGTTGAGTTAACATCTTTCATGTGTAAAGGTGCTCAATTGCCAGCATCTAACGTTGAAGAAGTTCCGGTTGCATTTCGTGGACGTCAGCTGAAAATTGCTGGCGAACGGACATTCAACCCATGGACTGCGACAATCATTAACGATACCGATTTTGGTACACGTGATGCTATGGAAAGATGGATGAATGGTATCAATGGTCACACAACAAATGTTGGTCTTGTAAATCCTACGGATTATCAAGCTGATATGATTATTGAGCAATTAGATAGAGATGGTACATCAGTAAAACGTTATGATTTCAGAGGCGCATTTCCTCTTGAACTTAGCGAAATCGAACTTAACTATGAAGCTTCAGGTACTATTGAAGAATTCACTGTTACGTTTGGTTACCAATACTGGGAATCAAATACCACTTCGTAAGAAGTTATAAATAAATGCGAAGGGCTGATACTTGGCCCTTCGCTAACCTATTTTTTGTGGAAGAGAACATGGCAGAGAATAACGGATTTTCATTATTTGGTTTTGAGATACGTAGAAAGCAGGACAAGCCGTCCAAAAAGAATCAGATGGATTCTATTGTACCACCTATTGATGAGGATGGTGCAGGATACGTAACCGCATCCGGATCTCATTTCGGTCAATATGTTAATATTGATGGGGACGAATTTAAAGATAATATCTTAAAGATTAAGCAATTCCGTGGAGTTGCTATGCATCCTGAGGTAGACGCTGCAATTGAGGATATTGTAAACGAATCAATATCAATTGCTAATGATGGCGCAACCGTATCGATTAATCTAGATAATGTTGAAGCATCAGATAAAATCAAAAAGAATATCACCGAAGAATTTAAAAATGTATCAACGATGCTTAAGTTCAATGAACTAGGCCATGATATATTCCGTCGTTGGTACGTTGATGGTAGAATCTATCACCACCTTGTAGTCAACGAAGCAAATCTTAAATTGGGTATTCAGGACATTCGTCCTATTGACGCGACTAAGATTCGCAAAGTAAAAGAAATTAAAAAGAAAAAAGATCCTGTTACAGGCGCCGATCTTATCGAAAAGGTCGATGAGCATTTCATCTATCAGGAAAAGCCTGGCCAAACTAAACAGGGTGTTAAACTTACAACAGATGCTGTAAGCTATGTTACATCTGGTCTATTAGATCAGGATCGTAAAAGAGTTATATCATACCTTCAAAAAGCTTTGAAGCCACTTAACCAGCTCAGAATGATGGAAGACTCATTGGTCATCTATCGTTTGGCTCGTGCACCTGAACGTCGTATCTTTTATATCGATGTAGGTAACATGCCAACTGGTAAGGCCGAAGAGTACATGAAAAAGATCATGACTCAATACCGTAACAAACTGGTATACGACCAAACAACCGGTAAACTAAAAGATGATCGTAAGCATATGTCAATGCTTGAGGACTTTTGGTTGCCACGTAAAGAGGGCGGTAGAGGTACAGAGATTTCAACTTTGCCTGGTGGTGAAAACCTCGGTCAAATCGATGATATCGTTTATTTCCAGAAACGCCTATATAAATCACTAAACGTACCGATGTCAAGGCTTGAGCAAGACCAAAACGCCGGCATCTTAGGTCGTTCAACAGAGATAAATAGAGACGAACTAAAATTCCAGAAGTTTATTGAACGTCTACGTCGTAGATTCTCAGCTCTCTTTTTAGATATTCTACGCAAGAACCTAATTCTTAAAGGCGTTATTACTGAAGAGGATTGGAAAGAGTGGGAAAACGATATGGTTGTTGAGTACGCTCATGACAACCATTTCGCTGAGCTAAGAGATGCTGAACTAATTCGTGAGCGTCTACAAACTATGGATCTAGCTCAAAACTATATTGGCCAATATTATTCTAAAGAGTGGGCAATGAAAAATATTCTTATGTTAGATGATACTGACATTGAAAGAATTCAAAAAGAAATTAATGGTGAAAACGCCTCTGGTGAAAATGAAGCACCAGAAGAACAAGGAGAGAATGATGAGTGATAATCCTATGTACACATTTGTAGATGATGTAATGGCAAAGAATTTTTCAAGTGCTCAGAAAACGTTTAATGATTTGTTGGACCAAAAACTAAGTGACGCCTTAGATGCTGAAAAAGTATCTTTAGCGCAACAGGTATATAACGGTGTAGAGCCAGAAGATGAAGAACAACTTGAGCTCGAACTAGAAGTCGACGAAGAAGAAGCTGAAGAATCAGTCGAAGATGAAGTCGAAGTAGAAGATTAAATTGTTATAAATAAAGCTAACGATTTTAGCAGGTAAGATAAATGAAACTTATTACGGAATATAACGAAAGCGATGTACAATGCATCGTTGAGAAAAAGGATGACGGTACGAAGAAATTCGTTATCGAAGGCGTCTTTGCGATGGCTGAATCCAAAAATCGTAATGGCAGAATTTATCCAAAGGCTGTATTAGAAAATGCAGTTAATAAATACGTTAAAGAACAAGTTAAAGCTAAAAGAGCAGTTGGTGAATTAAATCACCCTGAGGGACCAACTGTTAATTTAGATAAAGTATCCCATCTAATTACCGATCTTCAATTTGAAGGTAATAACGTGATGGGTAAGGCACAAATTTTGGATACTCCAATGGGACAGATCGTTAAAGGTCTGCTTGAAGGCGGCGTTCAACTAGGCGTGTCAACTCGTGGTATGGGAAGCCTTGAGCAGCGTAATGGCACATCAGTCGTTAAAAACGACTTTATTCTTAATACGGTTGATATCGTACAAGATCCATCTGCACCGAATGCATTCGTTAATGGAATTATGGAAGGTGTAGACTGGGTTTGGAATAACGGCATTATTGAAGCCAGGGCAATTGAAAGAATGGAGACTGAAATTAAGCAAGCTCCACGGACTGACCTCTATGAGACTCAGGTACGTGAGTATAAGAATTTCCTCTCGTTACTCAAACAAAAAAGCATGTAAGGAGAATAGCATGTCTGATCTAGAAAACCAGGTCACTGAAGCAGATCTCCATGACGAGGACGTTATGGAAGAGGCTCACGACCCAAAAAATGCGGAAGACGCAAGCGTAGCAGCTACAAAAGCAGCTGCTAATGCTGGTGGCGCCAAAGCTGCTGAGCCAAAGGCTAAGCAAGGCGTTTCCGAGCCGATGCCAAAAACAAAAGCAGGTATGTTGCAAGCAATGTACGGTAAAATGTCTAAAATGAATAAGACAGCTCTTACCGCCGCTTATGGTAAAATGCACGAAGATGCTGAATCAGAAGAAGTAGCAATGGTGGAATCACCTGAAGCCGCTTTTGATTATTCAGGTGAACTGAATGCATTGGTAGAATCTGAAGCAACTCTTTCCGAAGAGTTCAAAGAGAAAACCGCCATTATCTTTGAATCAGCAATGAAAGCAAAACTAGCAGAAGAAATCGAGACACTCGAAGAAAACTATGCTACAGAGCTCGCTGAAGAAGTAGCAACAACAAAAGCAGATCTCGTAGAAAAAGTAGATGGTTACCTAAACTACGTAGTTGAGCAGTGGATGGAAGATAACGCGATAGCAGTTCAAACTGGTTTGCGTACTGAAATCGCTGAAACATTCATGAACAAGCTGAAAGATGTATTCACCGAGTCTTACATCGAAGTGCCAGATAGCAAAGTCGACCTAGTTGACGAACTTTCTGAGCAAGTCGAAGAGCTCGAAGAAGCACTTAACGCTCGTACTGAAGAAGCGCTAGAACAAGCCAAGGCAATTGAGGGCTTTGAGCGTCAGGCTGTAGTAGCTGAAGCGTCTAAAGATCTCGTAGATACACAAGCTGAAAAGCTTGCGGGTCTTGTCGAATCTATCGATTTCGATGATGTTGAAACTTTCGCTAAGAAAGTAGCAACTATCAAAGAAGCACATTTTGCAGCGCCAGCTGTAGAATCAACCATTGCTGAAGAAACTGATATCGACTCAGAAGCTGATATCACTGAAGAAGTTAACGCAACAATGGCGACATATTTGTCAGCAATTAGAAAACAAACTAAATAAGGGAGATCCAAGAGATGGAATCTTATTCTAACTTGGTCGAAAAATGGGGCCCCGTTCTTAATGAAGAAACAGCTGGCTCCATCAAAGACAGCCACAGAAAGCAAGTAACTGCTGCTCTGTTGGAAAACACCGAACGCGCTCTTGCAGAAGACCGTGCTCAACTTAACGAAGCTGCGCCTACAAACGCAACAGGCGCAAGCGTAAACAACTGGGATCCAGTATTGATCTCATTGGTTCGTCGCGCTGCTCCTAACCTCATCGCACACGATCTTGCATCTGTTCAGCCTATGAACGGCCCAACAGGCTTGATCTTCGCAATGAAGTCAAAGTACTCAACCCAAGGTGGTACAGAAGCACTGTTCAACGAAGCAGATACACGCTTCTCTGGTACACAAACTGGTGCAGCACAAGGTGTTGACGGTTCCGGCCTTGACGGTTTGGATTCCGGTGGTGATCGTACAGGTCCAGGTTTCGGCGGCGGTATGGCAACAGACTCTGCAGAAGCTCTTGGTTCAACTGGTTCAACAGACTTCGCAGAAATGGCATTCAGCATTGAGCGTCAGACTGTTACTGCGAAATCACGTGCTCTGAAAGCGGAATACTCCCTTGAGCTCGCACAAGACTTGAAAGCGATTCATGGTCTTGACGCAGAATCAGAATTGGCAAACATCTTGTCAACAGAGATTCTTGCGGAAATCAACCGTGAAATCATTCGTGTTATCAACGCGCATGCTAAGCCTGGTGCTCAGTCTGCTCAGATCACGAAAAAAGGCGTTATCGATCTGGATACAGATGTTGATGGTCGTTGGTCAGCAGAGAAATTCAAAGGTCTTGGCATCCAAATCGATCGTGAAGCTAACCAAATCGCGAAAGAAACACGTCGCGGTAAAGGTAACGTATTGGTCTGTTCTTCAGATGTTGCATCAGCTCTTGCTGCAAGCGGCATGTTGGATTACTCACAAGTACTTGCTTCTAACACACTGAACGTAGACGATACAGGCAACACATTTGCTGGTACTCTGAACGGTCGCATGAAAGTGTACATCGATCCATATGCAACAGTTGATTACATCAACGTTGGCTATAAAGGCACAAACGCATATGACGCAGGTCTCTTCTATTGCCCATACGTACCGCTCACAATGATGCGCGCCGTATCTGAAGATACATTCCAGCCAAAAATTGGTTTCAAGACACGTTACGGTCTTGCTTCAAACCCATTCACACCTGGTGCAGCAAACGGTCTTGGTACAGTACGTCAGAACCAATACTACAGAATCATGCGTGTGGACAACATCCTTAACACATAATTCTAATAAAAAAAGGCAGGGGAATTTAACCCCTGCCAAACTAAACTGGGCTACCTTCGGGTGGCCCTTTTTTTATGTATAAATACCGGTGAAGGAGAATAAAAATGGTTTATAATATAAATGAAAATTATTTAGAGCCAACTGGATTTAAGCTGGTATTAGATAGAAAGTTTTATCCTAAGACTGAATACTTTGTAACAAGTGTTGTTCATCCTGAGGTCACTCTACCAGGTGTTGCTGTATCATATAAATCAGTTACTACTCATCAGCCCGGTGAGAGATTACAATTTGGTGAATTAATTTGTAATGTGATTTTAGATGAAGACCTGGTTAATTATAAAGAAATGTACGATATCCTCCATGAAACCGTACAGGTAAATGAAATTAACAGGTTAACAAGAGACGTAACTCAAAAGCCATTAGATATGGATTTGAAGCTATACACTCTGACAAGTAAGAATAATCCAAATAAAGAAATCACATATAAAGATGCTAGGCTTACGTCTATCGGGGCAGTTGAATTAGAATCAACAAGGGCTGATATTCAATATATCACAGTGCCATTGGTCTTTGAATTTACATACTTTGATATCAAATAAATAAACATGACACCGTTAATGACACCCGAAGAGTGGGAGTTTCTAAAACCATATCTTAAAAAAGACATGGTGATGTTAGAATATGGATCTGGTAATAGTACTAAAATTTATTCAGGCCTTGTAAAGAAGTTATATTCTATTGAGCATCATCAACGGTGGTACTCAAGGATGAAGCCGGGTTTAGCCAAGTGCGATAATGTAGACTATATACATATTAGAGCTACCGGTAAGTTTAAAAAATACGGACCATCAAAGCCTGAATGGTTTAAGGATTATATCAACTGGCCTAAAACAACGTCAGAAATATTTGATATAGTAATGATCGATGGTAGGGCAAGGCAATACGTCGCTGAGTCTATACTTGATAATATAACCGAAGATAGTTTAGTCTTCATACACGATTACACAGATGGGTGGCCTGATAAATACCCATCTAAGAAGAGACCTAGATATGATCGGGTTTTAAAATTTTATGATATTGTTGCTGCCCGACACACATTGGCATTACTGAAGAAAAAAACTATATAATGGAGTTACACTATGAATCTCGAAACAGTCCTTGAGATGTGGAAAAAAGATGCTGATATTCCTCAATTTAATCTTGATGAAACATCGCGTCAAACACCAGCGCTACATGCAAAGTATATGGAGTTTATGTCCATTGCTCGTCTACAGCTAAAAAAGGCTGAGATGAATCAAAAGTCGTTACTGAAAAAGAAATGGCTCTATTATAACGGTAAGATGACACAAGACGAAATCTCTGATCTTGGTTGGGAGTTTGATCCGTTTAATGGACTAAAGGTTTTAAAGGGTGAGATGGACTACTACTATGATTCTGATATAGATATTCAAAAGAGTGAAGAAAGAGTAGAATATTATAAAGTCTACATCGAAACTCTAACTGAAATTATTAATGTTTTGAAGTGGCGACATTCCACTATTAAAAATATGATTGACTGGAGAAGGTTTGAAGCCGGTGGATAAATTAGTTGTAAGCCAAAAGAACCATTCAATGATGACAGTACAAACCGATATGGGTATTGGTAATGAGCTGACAGACTTTTTTAGTTTCTTTGTGCCTGGTTACAAATACATGCCAGCATTTCGCAATAAGGTTTGGGACGGTAAGATCCGTCTATACAACTCACAATCACAAGAATTGCCTGTTGGATTGTTTCCATACCTTAAGGAATTCTGTGCACCCCGAGATTACAGAATTGAAGTAGAGCATAATAATTTCTATGGCACACCTGGTTCTACTGTTGATGTAGATCCAGCAGAGCTCAGTGAGTTTATTAACGGTCTGTCTATATCTACAAAGGGTACACGGATTAATCCACGTGATTATCAGATCGAAGCAATATGTGAAGGCTTACATCGTAAACGTGCTATTCTATTAAGCCCAACAGGCTCAGGTAAATCACTGATCATCTATATTTTGATGAGGTACCTCTTAGAAAAAACTAATAAGAAAGTTTTGGTAATTGTACCTACAACTTCTCTTGTACAACAAATGTATTCTGATTTTGAAGACTACGCCCATTATGATACAAGCTTTAATGTAGAAGAAGAGTGTCACCGTATCTATTCTGGTAAGCCTAAAATGAATGTGAAGCAACGGATCTTTGTTTCTACATGGCAGTCAGTCTATAAATTGCCAGGTTCATGGTTTGAACAATTTGCTACAGTATTTGGTGATGAGTGCCATGGCTTTAAATCAAAGTCACTTACATCGATTATGAATAAATGTCGTGAGGCAGAATATAGGTTTGGTACAACCGGTACACTTGACGGAACACAAACTCATAGGTTAGTTCTTGAAGGTCTCTTTGGTAAAGTCTATCATGTAACCACAACTAAAAAGCTACAGGATGATAACACCCTAGCACCGCTTAAAATTAATGTGTTGCTCTTAAAATATCCAGAATCTGTAAGAAAAGCTTTTGGTAAGAGAGAGTACCATGATGAGATCGACTACATCGTACAAAATAAAGAGCGTAACCAGTTTATAAATAACCTTGCGTTAGACCAAAGTGGTAACTCTCTTGTACTTTTCCAATATGTAGAGAAGCACGGTAAGCCTCTTTATAATTTGATTAAAGAGAACGCACATGAAAGACGTAAGGTATTTTATGTATCAGGTGATGTAGAAACTTCGGACAGGGAAGCTATACGTAAAATTGTGGAGACTCAGAAAAATGCAATCATCGTGGCGTCGCTCGGTACGTTCTCAACTGGTATCAACATTAGAAACCTTCATAATATTATCTTTGCTAGTCCATCAAAAAGTCAAGTCAAGGTGCTACAATCAATCGGGCGAGGACTAAGAAAATCTGATAACGGAGAAACAACTCAACTATATGACATTGCCGATGATATTCACTGGAAAGGCCGAAAGAATTATACTTTGACTCATTCAGCCGAACGAATTAAAATTTATTCCAGAGAATCTTTTAACTATAAAATTTATGAAATCGAGTTTAAAACATGAACAATATAATTCAGTTTAAATTAATGAGCGGTGAAGAAGTACTATGTGAAGTCGTCGAGTGGGATGATGACACAGCTGCTACTATGGTAATTAAAAATGCTTTTGAAATCTGTTTTCTTCAAAGCCCGGGTAGCACTATGAGGCTATGTACTCTACGACCGTTTATGGTAGGACAAATACAAGAAGGATCTACAATTGCTCTGAACGCAGATCTGATTGCTGCTCAAGCAAATCCGTCACGTGAAATCCTTGATAACTATAGAGACACGCTACAAGAATACGTTAAATATTTTGACGGTCCTACAGATAAAGATTTAGACGAAATCGAAAAAGAGATGGATGAAATAACTGAATCTGAGAACGTATTACGTTTTGCGCCTGTTGATAAAGACAAAATGCATTAGGCCTATTGACCTACCCTCAGCAGTGACTCTTAGATTATACCAGCGATCCAATGATTTGCATACCCCCTATTTTCAATAAAAATAAAAAAAAATATGGGTGTACAATATAATCAAATTAGTGTATGATATATGTGAAAGGATTAATTATGGCAAGAACTAAACGTCAAAGTATTCATTATGTTAACAACGCTGACTTCTCAGCAGCCGTTGTCGAATACGTTAAAGAAGTAAGGAAAGCACAGGCAGACGAGGTACAGCTACCAATTGTACCCAACTATATTGCTGAGTGCTTTCTTAAGATAGCCGAAGGCTTATCACACAAATCTAATTTTATCCGCTACACATATCGTGAAGAAATGGTAATGGATGCTGTTGAGAATTGTCTGAAAGCAATCGAAAATTATAATTTAGAAGTAGCGACACGTACAGGCAAACCTAATGCCTTTGCGTATTTTACTCAGATCTCATGGTACGCGTTCCTTCGTCGTATTGCAAAAGAGAAAAAGCAACAAGACATTAAGCTTAAATACCTTACTACCTCAGGCCTTGAAACCTTTGTGGATGTTGAGGGTGATACTCTTGCAAACTCTGTAGCTCAACAATTTGTAGACTTCCTAAAGGATCGTATTGATAAGGTCAAGGCTACAGATGAGGTCGTAAAGGAATTTGCGAAAAAAGAGAAGCGCAAGAAGCGTGAAATTAAAGCTGATTCAGATTTGAGTAATTTTTTAGAATGAAGGTAGCAATCATCTCAGACACCCATTGCGGTGTGCGTAATAGTGGCAATATATTTCTAGACAATGCAGAGAAGTTCTTTACAGATGTATTTTTTCCACATCTAATAGAGAACAACATTACTCATATTATTCACCTCGGTGACTTTTATGATAATCGTAAGTTTGTTAACTTCAATGCTCTGAGCCGTTGTCGTAACTATTTTCTTAAGCCGCTCCGTGAAAACAAAATGACCATGGATATCATTTGTGGTAACCATGACACTTACTATAAAAATACAAATGAACTAAACTCACTCAAAGAACTTCTTGGCCATTACATGAACGAGATTCATATCGTACATGAGCCAACTGTTATGGATTATGATGGTTTGCAAATGGCTTTGGTGCCATGGATTTGTGCTGAGAATAAAGAGCAGTCTATTAATTTTATTCAGAATTGTAAAGCTGATATTGTTGGTGGCCACTTTGATATTATCGGTTATGAGATGATGAAGGGTATAAAGTGTGATCATGGCCTTGATCGCTCGTTGTTCGAACGATTTGAGTCAGTCTACTCAGGTCACTTCCATACTAAATCAAATCAGGATAACATCACGTATCTTGGCAGTCAGCTAGAATTCTTTTGGAACGATGCTCATGACAATAAGTATTTTCATATTCTAGATACAGACACTCGACAGCTCACAGCTGTACGAAACCCTCATACACTCTTTCATCGTATTCATTATGATGATAGCGAGTATGATTACATGGATTATGATTTAGACCAGGTTGAAAATAAGTTTGTAAAAATAGTTGTAATAAACAAGAAAAACCAGTTTACATTTGATCGATTCGTTGATAGAATACAGAATAGAGCTATTCATGAATTAAAGATCCAAGAGACTTTTGACGAGTTTGTTGGATCAAATGTGGATGACGGGGTATCGGTCGAAGACACGGCCGAGCTATTGAACAACTATATAGATGGAGTAGAGACTGAGTTGAGTAGGGACCGCATCAAGAAGGAGATGCATAATCTTATGACCGAGGCTCAAAGTCTAGAAATTGCATGATATTATTTTCCAAGTTACGGTATCGAAATTTTCTGTCGACCGGCAATAATTTTACTGAGGTAGACCTTCAGCGAAGCAAAACAACATTAGTCGTTGGCCATAACGGCGCCGGCAAATCAACTATGCTTGATGCGCTGTCATTTGCTTTGTTTGGTAAGCCCCACCGAAATATTAATAAGCCACAGCTAGTTAACTCTATCAACAATAAAAATTGTGAAGTAGAAGTTGAGTTTAGCATTGGCTCACGTGTATATAAAGTTTCTCGTGGTATCAAACCTGCTAAGTTTGAGATCTATGTAGATGGCACGATGATTAATCAATCGTCACATGCTAAAGAGTACCAGAAGATCCTTGAACAAAACATCCTGAAGCTTAATCACAAAAGCTTTCACCAGATTGTTGTGTTGGGTTCCTCCTCCTTCATTCCTTTCATGCAACTTTCATCGCAGCATCGTCGCGATGTTATCGAGGATCTTCTGGACATTAACGTATTTTCTAAGATGAATCAGCTCTTGAAAGAGAAGCAGAGCCTCTTAAAAGATAAACTCAAGGAAGTAAACTATGATTTAGAACTTGCAAAAGACAAAATGGCTTTGCAAGAAAAATATATCAAGGAGGTTAAAGCCCTTAGCAATGATCAAATTGAAGACAAAGAAATACAAATCAACTTATCAGAAACTTCCATTGATGAGCTTCAGCGTGAGAATAGCGCCTCGAGCGATAAGATTGAGGAGTTTACGGTTGGCCTTGAAGAAGGGCTTAAAACGCAGAACAATAAAAAACAAAGTCTATTACAGTACAAGGCTGACTTCACCAATAAGGCATCGGGCCTTGTCAAAGAATCTAAATTCTATGAAGATAATGACACCTGCCCTACGTGCTCGCAAGAAATAGATTCTGATCTCAAAGCGTCTAAGTTAAACGACGCAAAAGAAAAGGCAGCTGAATTACAGGTAGCATTAGATACTATTCAAGTACAGGCTGTTGAAGTTGACGATAAGCTAGAGCAGCTAAATAATGCTGCAGGTTCAATCAGAGAGCTCACATCCTGCATCACTGGTAATAATAAAGAAATATCGCGGCTACAACTACTCGTACAATCATTAAACGATTCAATTAATAAAATCCGTGGCAATGATGGTGACGTAGCTGTTGCTCAATCAGAGCTGTCAAAGCTAAAGTCTTCACGTGAGGATCTATTTGAAAAGCGTCTAGAGATTAACGAAAATGTAAATTACAATTCAGTTATTCTTGAAATGCTAAAGGATACTGGTATCAAAACAAAAATCATCAAGCAGTATCTGCCGGTGATTAATCAGCTCACAAATCAGTATCTACAAACCCTAGATTTCTTTGTTCACTTTAATTTAGATGAAAGCTTTACCGAAACTATTCGTTCGCGTCATCGCGATAACTTCTCATACGATTCATTTTCAGAGGGCGAGAAGCAGCGGATCGACTTAGCATTGTTATTCACTTGGCGTCAGATCGCTAAGATGAAGAACTCAGTTGCTACTAATCTGCTGATGCTCGATGAGACATTTGATTCTTCATTAGACCATGATGGCGTTGGAAACCTAATGAAGATTTTGTATACTCTTGGTGAAGGTACAAACGTATATGTAATTTCACACAAGGGTGAAATCCTTGACGACAAATTTGAGTCTAAGATGGAATTCATCAAAGATAAAAATTTCAGTAGGGTAAAATAGTATTGTGCATCCTCTTAAAT
>FYBJ01001552.1_pt1 | contig 26527 bp, 25 predicted proteins | sample 1134611 | NCBI WGS metagenome assembly FYBJ01 (sample SAMEA104116008, study PRJEB20421) | marine metagenome | isolation source: marine | reverse complement strand
GCGATGGCCAGAGACATCAAGCCGTACCAGACTGGCTGTTCGCGGGACATGTTGAACAGGAACCGTTCCAGCCCCACTTTTTCAACCGCGATCGAGGTCTCATAGTCACCTACAATTTCGCCGTTTCGGGTCAGGAAGATGCGGGTGGTGTAGTCGCCTTCGGTCAGGTCGGCGGGCATGTCGATCGATGTTCGGAACAGCGTCTGCTGGTCCAGGGCAACTTGTCCTTCGAGCGTCTGGTACAAACCTTTGTCTTCTCGAATACGGATAACCGCGTCGGTGAAACTTTCGGCATCTGTAATGTTTGACGGCGCGCCGACCGAGCGGATTGCGTTGTCGATGGTGATCTTCTCGCGAAGGTCCTCGGTGTTGCTGAGAACCTGATCAATAGGTCCGGTGGTGGCAACGGCGTAGAAACTGGGTGCCGCATCAACCTCAACCGCATCGGTGTTCACCCAGATGCCGAACAGGTGCTCTTTGCGGCGAACGACAACGGGCTCTGATGGGCCTGCAACGGTGATGACCACCTCAAGTGGCGAGGATTGATCAATGGGAGCTTCGCGTTTCACCGCGCCAAAGATCAGAATTTCGGAACCGTCAAAGCTGGTGGTGATGGCGACGTTGTCCTTGCTTAGCCCCAGCACGACCTCTTCGGCGGTGGCCAGTGTCGGCAGCAGGAACAGCAGGATCAGAAAGATGCGGACCATATCTTAATGACCTCCGGCTGCGCCGGTCGAGTAGAGCTCGGAAGGTTGCAGGAGCAGATCCAGCGCCAGCTTGCCGCTAACCACCAGTACCATCAGGGCCAGTAGAACGCGCAGCTGTTCGGCCTTCATCTTGACGCCGATACGTGTGCCGATTTGCGCCCCAATCACGCCACCGACCAGCAACAGAACCGCAAGCACCACGTCCACGGTATAGTTCGTGGTGGCATGCAGCATGGTGGTGAAAGCGGTCACAAAGATGATCTGGAACAGCGAGGTTCCGACAACAACTTTGGTCGGCATCCCCAGCAGATAGATCATCGCGGGCACCATGATGAAGCCACCGCCGACGCCCATGATTGCTGACAAGATGCCAACAACGACGCCGACAACCAACGGCGGAATGACTGAGATATACAGACCTGAGGTGCGGAAACGCATCTTCATCGGCAGGGCATGAACCCAGGTGCGCTGACGGCGCTTTGCTGGAGTCCCCCCTGCCGCACCGCGCGCTTTGCGGATCGCGTTCAGGCTTTCGACAAACATCAGGCTGCCGATGATGCCTAGGAAGACAACGTAGCAAAGTTTGACCAGCAGATCGACTTGGCCGAGGCTCTTGAGGTAGTTGAAAACCACCACACCAAGCGCGGCGCCGGTAAGGCCCCCGACCAGCAACACCGTTCCCATTTTTAGGTCCACGGTCTTTCGTCGAAAATGTGCGAGTACACCTGAAAAGGACGATGCAACGATCTGGTTGGCTTCGGTGGCAACCGCAACCGCGGGCGGAATGCCGATAAAGAACAACAGTGGCGTCATCAGAAACCCGCCACCGACACCAAACATGCCCGACAGGATTCCAACCATGCCGCCAAGGCCCAACAATAGAAAGGCGTTGACGGAAACTTCGGCTATGGGAAGGTAAATCTGCATGGGTACTGTTAGACTGCCGCAAGGGGCGAAATCAACCACCCATGCTGCCTTGCAGAAAACAGGACTGATTTGCCGCAGTCAACTGGACCTATCAACGTTCCTTTACATAGGGTTCGCCGCCTGCGCGTGGCGGAATTGCCTTGCCGACAAAGCCAGCGAGGATAACCACGGTCAGGATATAGGGCAGGGCGTCCATCACTTGGACGGGAATCACCACGCCGCCCAGGTCGATATTCTGGAACCTGAGCGCTATGGCCTGCAACAGGCCAAAGAGCAGGCTGGCCCACATTGCCTGCCACGGGCGCCACTTGGCAAAGATCAGCGCGGCCAGTGCGATAAAGCCGCGTCCCGCGGTCATGTCCTTGACGAAGCCAGCCTGTAGCGCGGTTGCCAGATAGGCACCCGCGATGCCGCACAGGACGCCGCAGATCGCGACGGCGCCATACCGCAGGCCCACGACCGAGACACCGGCCGTATCTACAGCGGCCGGGTTTTCCCCTACAGCACGCAAGCGCAGACCAAAGCGGGTGCGATACAGAACCCACCACGTGCCGGGAACGGCCAGGAAAGCAATGTAAACAAGGATCGAATGGCCCGACAGCAATTCGGAATAGATCGGCCCGAGGATCGGCACGCCACTGAGCGTATCGGCAAAAGGAAAGTTGATCGGTTCAAACCGTCCGCCGGCAAAAAGCGACGGAGTGCGCCCGCCCTGTTTGAACCAGTCCTGCGCGATGAGTACCGTCATGCCGGCCGCCAGAAAGTTGATGGCGACGCCTGAAATCAGCTGATTGCCTCGGAACGTGATCGAGGCCAGGCCATGCAGCCCGCTCAGCACCAGGGACGAGGCAACACCGGCCAGCAGCCCGAGCCAGACAGAGCCGCTTACCGCTGCAACGGCTGCCGAAAAGAAGGCGGCCATCAACATCTTGCCCTCAAGCCCGATATCAAAGATGCCCGCGCGTTCGGAATAGAGCCCCGCCAGACAGGCCAGCAGCAGCGGTGTAGCCAGGCGAACCGTCGAATCGAGAACTTGGATGATCGTCAGGAAATCCATCACGCTTTGCCTTTCCGCAGGGCCAGGAAGATCTTCTCAAGCGGCATCCGCACCATATTGTCCAACGCTCCGGTGAACAGGATCACCAATGCTTGAATCACCACGATCAACTCGCGCGGGATCGACGTCCACAGCGCCAGCTCTGCACCCCCCTGATAGAGGAACCCAAAAAGGATCGCGGCCAGGAAAACTCCAAACGGATGGCTGCGCCCCATCAGGGCCACGGCGATGCCGATAAAGCCCGCACCCTCGGTCGAGTTCAGAACCAGCCGTTCAGCCTCACCCATGACGTTGTTGGTGGCCATCAGGCCGGCCAGAGCTCCTGAAATCAGCATTGCGATCATGGTAATCTTGACCGGCGAGATCCCAGCGTAGAGCGCGCCGGTTTCCGAATGGCCGTAAGCACGGATTTCATAGCCCAGCTTGGTGCGCCAGATCAGGGCCCATACCGCGATGCATGCCAGGATTGCGACCAAAAGCGTGACGTTGGCGGGCGCCGCCTTGGAAAAGCTGATCCCGATCGGGGCCAACAGTTCGTGCAGCGTCGGCAGATGGACGGCTTCGGGGAACCGTGCCGAGGCCGGGTCCATTGATCCCTGGGGTCGCATTACGTTGACCAGCATGTAGTTCAGCACTGCGGCTGCGATGAAGTTGAACATGATCGTGGTGATCACGATGTGACTGCCACGTTTGGCTTGCAGATAGGCGGGGATCGCAGCCCACGCGGCACCAAAGATCATTGCGCCTGCACTGGCAGCAAGCAACGCCAGTGACCAGTGCGGCCAAGGCACGTAAAGGCTGACCATGGCCACGCCAAGCCCGCCAAGCATCGCCTGGCCTTCGCCGCCGATGTTGAACATGCGTGCATGGAATGCCACGGCCACCGCCAGCCCTGTGAACATGAAGTTGGTGGCGTAGTAGAGGGTATAACCCCAGCCATAAGTGGATCCGAGCGCGCCCGTGACCATCAGATTCACGGCCTCAACCGGGTCTTCGCCGATCGCAACGATCACAAGGGCCGACAGGATCGCGGCCAGAATCAGGCTGATGACGGGAATAAGGACCACGTCGGCCCATTTCGGCATCTTGTCCATCTTATGCGGCCTTTCCATCGACGCCTGCCATCAGCAGGCCCAGTTCTTTTTCGTCCGTTTCATGGGGCAGGCGTTCGCCCATGATGTGGCCGTCAAACATGACAGCGATGCGATCGGACAAAGAGAAAATCTCTTCCAGTTCCACCGACACCAGCAGTACCGCCTTACCCTGATCACGCAGGGCGACGATCTGCTGGTGGATGAATTCGATCGCACCGATGTCGACGCCTCGCGTCGGTTGCCCGACAAGCAGCAGGTCCGGGTTGCGCTCGATCTCGCGGGCAACGACGATTTTTTGCTGGTTGCCACCCGAGAAGTTTTTGGCCGCCAGCCAGCCGTCAGCCGGGCGCACATCGAATTTTTCAATCTTGCGCTCGGTATCAGCGCGCAGGGCCGCGTTGTTCATGAAAATGCCGCTTTGGTATGCGGGATCGTGGTGATAGCCAAAGGCCACATTTTCCCACGCGTGAAAGTCCATGATCAGGCCTTCACGCTGCCGGTCTTCGGGCACATGGGCGATGTGTTGGTCCCGGCGCGCGCGCGCATCCGATCCGGTTCCGCTCAACGCCAATGGCGACCCGTTCAGGCGTATGCTTCCGGTGCCCGGACGCATTCCGCCCAGAACTTCGAGCAGTTCTGACTGTCCATTTCCGGCCACACCAGCGATGCCCAGAATCTCCCCGGCCCGAACCTGCAGGTTTATGCCTTTGACCCGCTCAACGCCCTTTTCGTCAGTCACATGCAGGTTTTCGACCTCCAGAACGGGCGCGCCGAACTTTGCAGGCGCTTTGTCCACTTGCAGCAAAACCTTTCGACCCACCATCAATTCGGCCAGATGTTGGGGGTTGGTCTCGGTTGTCTTCACCGTCGCCGTCATCTGTCCTCGTCGCATGACGCTGACGGTGTCTGTGGCTTCCATGATCTCACGCAGCTTGTGCGTGATCAAAATGATGGTCTTACCTTCATCCTTGAGGCGATGAAGGATGCGGAACAGTTGATCCGCTTCGGCCGGCGTCAACACGCCGGTGGGTTCGTCCAGGATCAGAATATCTGCCTGACGATAAAGCGCCTTCAAGATCTCGACCCGTTGCTGCATGCCCACGCCGATATCTTCGATCACGGCGTCGGGGTCAACGTTCAGCTCATATTCGGCCGCCAATTCCTTGAGCGTTTTCCGGGCCTTGGCCAGAGATGGCTTCAATAACCCGCCATCCTCGGCCCCCAGGATGATGTTTTCCAGAACGGTAAAGTTCTCGACCAGTTTGAAATGCTGGAACACCATGCCGATACCTACCGCGATGGCGGCTTGGCTGTCCGGGATCTCGGTCTTGGACCCGTTGATCCAGATCTCGCCTTTGTCGGCTTTGTAAAATCCGTAGAGAATGCTCATCAACGTGGACTTGCCCGCACCGTTTTCACCGATGATCCCATGGATCGTACCGGGGGCGACGCTGATAGAGATGTCCTTGTTTGCCTGGACGGGGCCAAAGGATTTTGAAATCCCTTTTAGCTCGATGGCTGGGACGGTCATGATTTAACCTCGATGGCCGAAGAGGGGCGCGTACAGGTCCGTGTCGTTACGACCCGGTTGCGCAAAAAGGTGAAAGGCGGGCCGGTGCAGTCACCGGCCCACGTGAGATAGCGATTAGAAGCTGACAGCCGGGCAGCTGTCGTTTTCGTAATAGCTGACAACGGTGATGTTGCCGTCGATGATGTCCTGACGCGCCTTTTCGACTGCGTTTTTCATTTCATCGCTGACGAGGGATGCGTTGTTTTCATCCATGGCAACGCCAACGCCTTCTTCGGCCAGACCCATGGTGAAGACACCCGTTTCAACGTCCGCGCCTGCTTTCATGGCGTCATAGACGGCGACGTCCACGCGTTTCAGCATAGAGGTCAGGACCTTGCCCGGGTGCAGGTGGTTCTGGTTGCTGTCGACGCCAATCGACAGGATGCCCTCGTCGGCTGCCGTCTGCAAAACGCCAACGCCTGTGCCGCCAGCCGCAGCATAGATCACGTCAGCGCCCTGCGCGATCTGCGCTTTGGTCAGCTCCGAGCCCTTGACCGGGTCGTTCCATGCCGATGGGGTAGTGCCGGTCATGTTGGCCACGATGTTGACGTCCGGGTTCACGGCCTTGGCACCTTGGGCATAGCCGCAGCCAAAGTGACGGATCAGCGGGATGTCCATACCGCCGATAAAGCCGACAGTGCCGGATTTCGACGCCATCGCGGCCATCATGCCAACCAGGTACGATCCTTCGTGCTCGGCAAAGCCGATCTGACGGACGTTCGGTGCGTCCAGCCAGGTGACGTCAACGGCGACAAATTTGGTATCAGGGTAATCGGCTGCAACGGCGCTCAGTGGATCTGCCATGGCAAAGCCCATGGTGATGACCGGGTTTGCGCCTGCTTCGGCAAAGCGGCGCAGGGCCTGCTCGCGCTGTGCCTCAGATTGCAGTTCGATCTCACGGTATTTGCCGCCGGTTTCTTCGGCCCAACGGGACGCACCATTGTGGGCAGCTTCGTTGAAGGATTTGTCGAACTTTCCACCCAGATCAAAGATCAGCGCGGGCTCGGCCAATGCGGCCCCTGCGGTCAGCGCCAGCGAGGCTGCGGCGCCCATCAGCGATTTCATGAGGGTCATTTGTTTTCTCCCGTTGGTTTTTTGTTTCAGACACCCGGTCTGCGCCAGGGTCCGTGCATTTGAGCAGAACTGCAATAATACCGGCAATTAAGGACGGAGCCAGCCCAAAGAATCAACCGCTTTTTGACCGGATGGTCCAAGAATTGCGGGGATTGTCGTCAGGGCAGGGGGCGTTGCATCACAATGGCGTCGATACTCTCTTTGGCGGAACGCTTGTAGTAGCCGCGTCTGCGGCCGTGGGGCGCATATCCGCAGGCGTCGTAAAGCGCAATGGCCGGATCGTTATCGGCCGCGACGTCAAGAAAAGCACGCTCGGCGCCTTGGCTGATGGCGTGGCTGTGCCACGCGTTCATGACTTGCGTCGCCAGACCGCGGCGTTGGTGGTCGGGATGGGTTGCGATGGTTAGCAACTCGGCCTCTCCGGCGATCACCTGGATCAGTGCAAAACAGCGCGTGTCCCCAACGGCAAAGGTGAAACGGTTGGACAGAAGATCGGAAAATTCCGTTTCACTCCAAGGACGTGACTGAGTGAATGCCGCCCTGTGGGTGGCGGCCATATCCGCCGGAGTCATTCGTCCAACAGAACCGGCGGCACATCCCGCGACGGGGCGGCGTCGGCCGGTCGAATGTAGAATGGGGCCGGAGGGTTCACCGTGTTCAGATGGCGTTCAGCCGCAATTCTAGCGATGGCGATGACTGTTTCTGTCCCATCTTCGGGCAGATAGAGCGGAGCAATTTCTTTCGCGTCATTCACCGGAAGAAGCTCGGGAGCCTTCGCAGATCGGCGGATGTAGACATGATCGCGGGGCGCAGGAATGGCGGGCAGGGCACCGTCAGGTGCACTCAGCCCAAGCGATTCGAAGCCGGTGACACCCACGGCGGGAATTCCCAGACCCAAAGCCAGCCCGCGCGCAGCGGAAACCGAGATGCGGATCCCGGTGAAGTTTCCCGGGCCAGTGCCAACGCCGATCGCGTCCAGATCAGTCCAGGTCAGGCCGCCCTCGGCCAGAACCTCTTCGAGCAGGGACATCAGCCGCTCGGCTTGGCCGCGTTTCATTCCTTCGACCCGCGCCACAAGGGTTTTATCCCCCCGCAGCAAAGCGGCCGCGCAATGCGCGGCCGACGTGTCAAAAGCCAGAATGAGTGGATCAGACGGCAACTGGGCGAACCTCTGTCACCTCGGGGATGTAATGGCGCAACAGGTTTTCGATGCCCATTTTCAGCGTCAGTGTCGAGGATGGGCAACCGGCACAAGCGCCTTGCATGTGCAGGTAGACAACGCCGCGATCAAACCCGTGGAAGGTGATGTCGCCGCCGTCTTGAGCCACCGCAGGGCGGACGCGGCTGTCCAGAAGTTCCTTGATCTGGTCCACAATTTCACCGTCTTCTCCGGTGTGCTCGGCATGGCCCGAAGCAGCTTGGGCATCGTCGCCCATGACGGGTTGGCCGGACTGGTAGTGTTCCATGACCGCGCCCAGAATGGCGGGTTTGATGTGGTCCCATTCAACCGCCTCGTCCTTGGTGACGGTTACAAAATCGTTGCCGAAGAACACACCGGTTACGCCGCTGACGGCAAACACGCGCGCGGCGAGGGGGGATTTGGCGGCCGCTTCGGCCGAGGGGAAGTCTGCGGTGCCCACTTCGAGCACGGTCTGGCCGGGCAGGAATTTCAACGTCGCCGGGTTCGGCGTCGATTCGGTTTGAATGAACATGAGCAGCCTCCATGATGCGTGCTCCTGATATGCGGTCCCAGCCGTGGGAAGTCAATAATTGGAACCGTTCTAAATCTTGGCGGCCTGCAATAACGCCTCGTCCAATCGATCATCGCCCCAATAAAGCTCGTCACCCGCGATGAAACTGGGGGCGCCAAACAGGTCCAATTCCCGAGCCGCGTCAGACTGCGCGCGCAATGCGGCTTTTGTCTCAGGCGTGCTAGCCGCCTGCATCAGGCTGGTGGGCAAACCAGCCGCGTGCCAGCAATCCATCAGAACACCGGCATCCGAAATGCCAAGGCCCCGTCCAAACTGCGCCTCATAGACCGCCCGTACAAAGGGTGCGACCTGACCATGCTGCCGCGCCACGATTGCCAACCGCGCCGCCATCAGCCCGTTTTGCGGAAAGGGATCGGGCCGCAAGAATGGCAAACCACGCGCGGCACACAGGCGCTCCATATCGCGCCACATGTAGCGGCCCTTGGCGGGGTAGAGGTTGAATGGCGAATTGTCCCAGCCCTGCGCCGCAAAAATCGGCCCCAGCAAAAAGGGTTGCCAATCCACAGCAACCCCAAGACGCGCGGCGGCGTCCTCGATACGCAAAGCGCTGAGATAGGAATAGGTCGAGGCAAATTCGAACCAGAACTGAATGCGCCCCGTCATAGCTCGCCCTCAGGTGATCGCTTCAAGCTTTTCCTTGCTCAGATCGCCGGGAACGATGGTGATCGGGATTGGCAGCGACCCGGACGAACGGCTGAGCTGTGACACCAGCGGGCCGGGCCCCTTTTTGTCGGTGCCCGCACCCAGAACAAGAACGCCGATTTCGGGGTCTTCCTGAACTTGAGCGATAATCTCGTTCACCGCCTCACCTTCACGGATGATCAGCTCGGGTTCAACATGCTGTTTGTCACGCATCCACTTGGCGAACACCTCGTAATGGGCGTGAATGCGTTCACGCGCCTCTTCGCGCATCACCTCGCCGACGCCGATCCAGTGGTTGAACTCGTCCGGCGGAATGATCGACAGCACGGCAACACCACCACCTGTGTGCGAAGCACGCATGGCGGCAAAACGCATGGCATTCAGACATTCACGGCTGTCATCCAGGACGACAAGAAACTTACGCATGGGCAATTATCCTCTTTCACCGGATCATGCATTACGGGACGAGGGCTTGCAATAACAGGGTTTCTTATTCGATCCAGAGGTTTACCCGGTTGACGCCGCCCAGTCCCAGTAAAGCGCACGTGCCTTGCGGGCAATAGGGCCAATCTGGAATTGTGTATCGTCCAGAGCCGTTACCGGTGTGACCTTGTTCATGTTGCCAGACATGAAAATCTCGTCCGCGTCATGGAAATCCTGAAAGGACAGAACGGATTCGTGAACTTTGACACCGTCGGCCTGCAGGTTCTTGATGTGGCGTGCGCGGGTGATGCCAGCCAGGAAGGTGCCGTTGGCGATTGGGGTGAACACCTCTCCATCGCGCACCATAAAGATATTGGCGGTGGCGGTTTCGGCCACATTGCCCATGGCATCGGCAACAAGCGCGTTGTTGAAACCCTTGGCGCGTGCCTCTTTCAGCATTCGGGCGTTGTTGGGATACAGGCAACCTGCCTTGGCGTTGACGACGGCGTCTTCCAGCACGGGGCGGCGGAACCGGGTGGTGGTCAGAGTGACCGAGGCCTCGGGTGCAGCCATGGGAATCTCTTCCAGGCAAAGGGCAAAGCCGGTCGAATCCTCCTGCGGCACAATCGCTGTCGGATCGCCATCGATGCCCCAATACATTGGCCGGATATAGACCGCCTTGTCTTTGCCATAGGCCTTGAGCCCTTCGCGTGCGATCTCGACCATCTCTTCGGTCGCAACCGTGGGAGTCAGCATCAACGCCGCGGCAGAGCGGTTGGTGCGGGCGCAGTGCGCATTCAGATCCGGGCTCAACCCGTCAAAGAACCGGGCACCGTCAAACACGCTGGACCCCAACCAGGCGCCATGATCCGCCGCGCGCATGATCTGCGCGTTTCCATCATGCCAGGTGCCTTCGAAATAGGTGCGGATGTTGGTGCCGGTTGCCATGATACTCTCCCTCTCTCAATTTGAAATCTGGGTGAGAATGGGTCAGAAGTCCAGACCTGTGTGGATCTGCAATGCAAACGTGATCGCGACCTGTGACAAGAAACCGGCCGACTTTCGCAAGCCGGCCGGTTTGTGTCGTCAAATTGGCAATCAGACCTGAACAGGCGGCACCATCCCCACAATGTCATACGTTTGGCGCAAGACAGGTGCCGTAATTTCACGCGCACGTTCCGCGCCGCGTGTCAGGATGCGATCAATCTCATCCTGTTCGTTCATGAGCCGGGCCATCTCAGTTGAGATGGGCGCGAGTTTGGCGACTGCAAGTTCAGCAAGCATCGGCTTGAATTCACCGAACTGTTTGCCGCCCACTTCGGCCAGTACCTGATCGACGCTCTGTTCGCTGAGGGCTGCGTAGATGTTGACCAGGTTACGTGCCTCGGGACGTTCTTCCAGCCCCTTTGCCTCGGACGGCAATGCGTCGGGGTCGGTCTTTGCCTTGCGGATCTTCTTGGCGATGGCGTCGGCGTCGTCGGTCATGTTGATGCGGCTGGCGTCCGACGGGTCTGATTTGGACATTTTCTTGGACCCGTCACGCAGAGACATCACGCGGGTGGCCGCGCCTTCGATCACCGGTTCGGGCATCGGGAAAAAGTCGACGCCATAATCGTGGTTGAATTTGGCTGCAATGTCGCGGGTCAGCTCAACATGCTGCTTCTGATCCTCGCCCACCGGGACGTGAGTCGCGTGATAGATCAGAATATCCGCGGCCATCAGCGCAGGATAGGCAAACAGACCCAGCGACTGGTTCTGCGCATTCTTTCCCGCCTTGTCCTTGAACTGGGTCATCCGCTGCATCCAGCCCATGCGGGCAACGCAGTTGAAAATCCACCCAAGCTGCGCATGTTCGGGCACCTGGCTCTGGTTGATCAGGATGGACTGTTCGGGATCAATCCCGGCAGCGATGAAACCCGCGCAGAGTTCCCGGGTGTTCTTGCGCAGCGTTTCAGGTTCCAGGAACTTGGCGGTAATTGCATGCAGGTCGACCATGCAATAGACGGTTTCAAACTCGGGCCCCTGCATATCCACAAAGCGTTTGATCGCACCCAGGTAATTCCCCAGAGTCAATCCGCCCGAAGGCTGGATGCCGGAAAATACACGCGGCGTGAATTGGGTCTCGGACATGTCAGACAACTCCCGTCTGGAATAATAGGCCCATGTCGCTTACCCATGGGGCCAAAGGACGTCAACAGTCCCCCGCAATGGAGAGCATGACATGAGCAGTAATCCCAACACGCCGGCGGTCAATCCGCTGCCACCTGTCGTCGTGGCGTTGTGCCTGTTCATCATGGCCATCGAGCTGGCGTTTACTCTGGGGTCGCGCGGGATCGTTGGCGGACCCGAGGCGGTCGGGTGGCGATTGAGTGCGATCCAGACCTATGCATTCTCAGGCGAGATATTTGCCTGGATGTGGGAAACCGGGCGCTGGCCGCTGGATCAGATGATGCGATTTGTGACTTATCCTTTTGTGCATGGCTCGTTCACACAGGCAATCTTTGTCTGCGTCTTTGTGTTGGCCATGGGCAAGATGGTGGCCGAAGTGTTTGGCAGCGTCGCGATGTTGCTGATCTTTGTCCTGTCCGGAGTCGGCGGGGCGCTGCTTTACGCGATCCTCCTGACAGAGCCCTATCCGTTGGTCGGAGGCTTTCCAGCGGTCTATGGTCTGATCGGGGCGTTTACCTTTCTTCTTTGGGTCAACCTGTCCCTGGTGGGAGAGAACCAAAGCCGGGCATTCACGCTGATTGCCATGTTGATGGGGATTCAACTGGTGTTTGGTCTGCTGTTTGGCGGAACCAAAGACTGGGTCGCCGATCTGGGTGGTTTTGCCACTGGCTTTGGCCTGTCGTTCCTGTTTGTTTCCGGCGGGTGGGCGCGTATCCGTAGGCTGCTCCAGCGCGATTGACCTTTAGCCGCGCCGCAAGGACTGTCGGAACTCGGACAGGCGGAAAGCGCCGATAAGGTGGCCCACACCAAAATAGACCACTGCGCCAAAGACAATCAGGCAGAGCAGTGCCAGATATCGCCAGCCCGGAGCGTGCAAAGGCGCTGCGGCGGTCAGGGCAGCAAACCACAAGGCGATACCCATGATTACCGAAGCTGCAACGATCCGCCAGGCGCGTGACCGGAACCGGGCATCAAATCGAGCCACCTGACCATACCCCCGAGCGCCCCACATCAGCAGCCCGATCATTGTCCATGCCGATACGGTTGCCGCAATGGCCGGAGATAGCCAACCCAGCCACGGCTGGAGGCCAAAGGCCAGTGCTGCGTTCACGATCATGGCCACAACGGCATAACGGAAAGGAGAGCGTGTGTCTTCGCGGGCAAAGTAGAGCGGTTGCACCAGTTTTTGCAGGACAAATGCAGGCAGACCCAACCCGTAAATGGAAACCGCAACCGCAATCGCGGCGACATCGTCAGATGAGGTTTGCCCACGCTCATAGAGCACCGATACCAGTGGCAGGGGAACCACCATGAATGCGATTGCTGAGGGCACTGTAAGCATCAGTGCGAACTCTCCGGCACGGGAATAGGCATCACGCGCGCCGTCGTCGTCTTGGGCCCGCAGGCGGCGAGACAACTCGGGCAGCAAAACGATTCCGACTGCAATGCCCACTACGCCAAGGGGCAGCTGATACAGGCGATCGGCCACAAACAGCCAACTCATTGCCTTCTCAGTTCCCGAAGCCACAAATTGCCCGACCAACAGGTTAACTTGCACCACGCCTGACGCTAGGGCAGCGGGGATCGCAATCCGGACCAGGTTCGACATCTCGGGCCCCCATTGGGGAAGGCTTGGACGCAGACGGATGCCGGCTCGTTCCGTGGCGATCCAGACGAGTGCAAGCTGCGCCACACCGGCGACTGGAATGGTCCAGATGAGCCAGGTGATGGTCTCGCCACCAACAATCGCGCCCAGGATCATGGCGCTGCAGGTGAAAATGTTGAGCAGCACTGGCGCCGCCGCGGCGGCGGCAAACCGTCCAACCGAATTCAGGACACCGGAAAAAAGCGCCGCAAGTGCCATGAAAAAGATGTAGGGAAACACAACGTAGCCATAGCCGACCGCCAGATCGAACCGTTGGTCCCCATAGGTGCCATTGGCCGTCAGCCAGACAAATCCCGGCATCGCCACCATGCCCAAACCAACAAGAGCCAGAACTGTCAGCCCAAGCACGTTCAGAGTCTGATTGGCGAATTTCTGCGCGTCATCCCCGCCTTCGACCTTCTTTGAAAACATGGGAACAAAGGCGGCGTTGAACGCGCCTTCGGCAAAGAAGCGGCGGAACATGTTGGGGAGGCGAAAGGCCACCACAAAAGCATCCATCACCGGTCCGGGCCCGATCAGAGAGGTCAGCAGGATTTCGCGAAAAAACCCCAGAACACGGCTGGCCAGTGTCCAGAACCCAACGGTCAGGAAGCTCGAAGTCAAACGTGACGCCTTCATGCGTTGGCCCGCTTTGCGCCTTCGGTGATCGCTTCACGCAGTTTCTTTTCCAACGTGCGCTGTTTGCTTTCGGCGTGGTATTTCAACCCGAACATGTCCTTGACGTAGAATGTGTCGACGACCTGCTCACCGTAGGTCGCGATAACGGCGTTGGCGATGTACACGTTGGTGCCCGCAAGAGCGCGAGCCAAGTCATAAAGCAGGCCTGGACGGTCGCGGGTGTCCACCTCGATGATGGTGTAGATCTCGGACCCTTCATTGTCGAAGGTGATGTGGGTTGGAACATTGAACGCCTTTTCGCGTTTCTTGATCTTGTCGCGGGATTTCAATGCATCGCGCGCCACAACTTCGCCCTTGAGGGTCTTGTGGATCATCTGTGTCAGACGCGGCAGGCGCGAGGCCTCATATGGGCGTCCTTCGGCATCCTGAATCCAGAACGCGTCAGTGACGTAGCCGTCCTTGGTGGTGTAACTGCGTGCATCCACGACATTTGCACCGACCAGGGCCAATGCTCCGGCCACACGGGAGAAGATACCCGGATGATCCCACATGGTGAAACATGCCCGTGTCGCGTCGCGATCTTCGTCCGGATGCAGCCGGATCTCGATGTCGCCGGGATCTCCCGAGGCCTCCATCGTGCGCAGCATTTTGGCGAACTCGACCTGAGTTTCCGTCTGCAAGCCCTGCCAATAGGGGTCGTAGTGGCGACCAGTTTCAGCCTTGAGATCGGATTTGCTCCAACCGGACAGGGCCGCGCGCAGCGCTTTCTTGGCCTCGGTCCCCCGGTTCTCGCGGTTGAGGTCCTCCATCCCCGTTTCAAGCGCCCGTTTGGTTTCGCGGTGAAGGGCACGGAGAAGGGTGGCTTTCCAGTTGTTCCAGGTGTCAGGGCCAACGCCGCGGATGTCACAAACGGTCAGCACTGTCAGCAGGTCCAGCCGCTTGACCGTCTGTACGGCCTTGGCAAAATCGCGAACCGTACGTGGGTCGGAGATGTCTCGCTTTTGCGCCATGTCCGACATCAGCAGGTGATAGCGCACCAGCCATTCAACGGTCTCGCAGTCGGACTTGTTCAGCCCCAGCCGCGGTGCCACCTTGCGCGCGATCTTGGCGCCCAGGATCGAATGATCTTCAGGGCGACCCTTGCCGATGTCATGCAGCAGCAGCGCCACATAGAGCACCTTGCGGTTGACCCCCTCCTTGAGGATGCCCGAGGCCAGGGGCAGTTCTTCGACCAGTTCGCTTTTCTCGATCATCGCCAGGTTGGTGATGCACTGGATCGTGTGCTCGTCCACCGTATAGCTGTGATACATGTTGAACTGCATCATTGCCACGATGGGTTCGAACTCGGGGATGAACGCGGACAGCACACCCAGTTCGTTCATCCGCCGTAGCGCGCGTTCAGGGTTGCCATGTTTCAGCATCAGGTCCAGAAAAATCCGCTGCGCTTCCTTGTCGCCGCGCATACCGTCGTCGATGAGTGCCAGATTAGCCGTCACCAATCGCATCGCATCGGGGTGGATCAACATCCCTGTGCGCAGGCCTTCGTCAAACAGGCGCAGCAAGTTCAGCTTATCTGACAGGAACGTCCTGGGATCGGCCACATCCAGGCGTCCACGCACGACCTTGTAGCCGGACTTAACCCTGGGACGGCGGCGGAAAATGCGTTCCAGGAGCGGTTCGCTTTTCATATGCGCCGCTTCCAGTTTGGTCAGCAGAATGCGGGTCAGCTCTCCTACGCGGGTCGCTTCGCGAAAATACTTCTGCATGAAGACCTCGACCGCGCGGCGACCGGCGCGATCTTCGTATCCCATGCGCTCAGCCACCTCGACCTGAAGGTCGAAGGTCAGCTGTTCGGTGGCCCGGTTTGTGACCAGATGCAGGTGCGAGCGCACGGCCCAGAGGAAACTTTCGGCCTGAACAAAAGTGTCAAATTCATCTGGCGTGAACAGGCCCAGGGGCACCAGTTCTTCGACGTCCTGAACGCTGTAGAGGTATTTGGCGATCCAGTAGAGCGACTGAAGATCGCGCAAACCGCCTTTGCCCTCTTTCACGTTGGGCTCGACCATGTACCGCTCGCCCTGCTTGCGGTGGCGCATGTCGCGTTCGGCCAGCTTTGCCTCGATGAATTCCTGCCCGGACCCTTTGAAAAGGTCGTTCTTCAGTCGCTCATCCAGCTCTTTGGCCAGTGGTTCATGCCCAGCCAGGAAACGCTGTTCCAACATGGCGGTGCGGATGGTGAAATCCTCGGTTCCCAGGCGCAGACAGTCCTTGATGGTTCGCGAGGAATGGCCAACCTTCAGACGCAGGTCCCACAGCATGTAGAGCATCGATTCAATGACGCTCTCGGCCCAGGCGGTGATCTTGTAGGGTGTCAGAAACAGCAGATCGACATCCGAGAACGGTGCCATCTCTCCGCGTCCATAACCACCAACGGCCATAACGGCGATACGCTCGCCTTGGGTCGGGTTGGCCAGCGGGTGTAGAACCTCGCTGGCGACATAAAGAGTTGCGCGCACCAGACCATCCGTCAAATAGGTATAAGAGCGGGTCAAAGGTCGCGCGGCAAAGGGTGCGCCTACGAAAGCTTCGGCAATCTTGGCACGACCGTCTTTCTGCGCATCGCGCAAGACGCCCACCACTGCATTGCGGACAGACGCGTTATCAGGTGCATCGCCTGCGATCGCATCGATGCGCTGACGAATGTCGTCAGCGTCAAAGATGTCGTCAGGTTCGCAGATCAATGTGCCCGCAGAATGGGGCAGCAACGGATTTGGGGGAAGTGATTCAGAAACCGGCACCGGAGAAGCTCTGTGGCGCAGGGTCGATCACGACGACCTGCTTGTCCTGGATTGTTGCGACCGCCAGGCCGCGCTCATTCGTGCCGTTGGGCAACAGGCGAAAGATGCCGCCGACACCCTGGAAACCCGCGCTCTGGGTCAATGCCGCTCCGGTTAGCGCGTTGGAATTGCCGGACCCGACAAGCGCGCCAATGGCAGCGATTCCGTCATAGGCCAAGCCACCGATTGGATGAGGCGAACCGCCATAGGCGGCTTGATATCGGGCGCGGAAGTTCTGCGATTTGCCAGGATCGGGCAGGGCGAACCATCCTCCCTGAACACCGGGCAGCTCCAAGATTTGCGAGGGGATATCCCAGCGGGTCAGGCCGATGTATTGCGTGGTGGCGTTCGACACGCCGGCCTCGGGAAGCAACTGCGTGAACAAGGGCAGGGCTCCCGCAGTGGTCGATGTCAAAAAGATCGACTGCGCGCCGCTGCCGTCGACCGTGGCCTTGACCTGCGGGATGGCGTTGATGACGCCCTGTTGCGAGCGCTCATAGGCAACCGAGCCTGCTTGGCTGGCCGATGTCGCGCTGATCGCGTTCACAATCGCCGAGCGGCCCAGTTGCCCCGCTTCGTCGTTGCTGTGAACGACAACTATGTTGCCCTTGCCTGCTGCTGCCGCATAGCTGGTCAGGCGTTTGGCAGTGTTGTCGAAAGTTGGACCCAGGACAAAAACGTTGCCACCGGCGATATTGGTGTTGTTGGAAAAGGACAGGACGTTGACGTTCCTGTTCAGAACAGCAAGGCCCGCTGCGTTGGCGGCTTGCGCATATACCGGCCCGAGGATGATTTTGGCTCCGTCACTGACCGCCTGCTGCGCCATTGCCGAGGCGGTCCCGGCGTCACCCGCAGTGTCATAGACCCGCAAGTCGATCTGAACATTCGACAGATCACCAATTGCCAGACGCGCGGCGTTCTCCAAACTCTGGGCCAGAACCGCGTCACCTGATTGGGCCGACCCTTTGGGGACCAGCAGGGCCACCGGCACCGGTTCGGATGTGTTGATTGACGGTCCGCCGCTGGTGATTCCCCCAGGCTCGCAAGCCGTCAGAAATGCGGCGGCAGTCAGGCCAAGGACCGACAGGGTCACCTTGCGGGTCGACTTCAAAACGGCAAACATCTAAATCAAAACTCCCTCATCCGGCCTTGTTCAGCCGAGTTATATACAAGCCGCGATAATAAACGTCAGAAAGGTCGGGTCCAGCGTTGAATCATCAAAAGGTCAGATTGCCCGCGGGGCTCTACTTTGTTGGCACGCCGATAGGCACCGCACGAGATATCACCTTGCGGGCTCTGGATGTGCTGGCCTCGGCGGACATGATCGCCGCCGAGGACACACGCAGCCTGCGCCGGTTGATGGAAATCCACGGCGTCCCGTTGGAGGGGCGCTACATCCTCGCCTATCACGATCACAGCGGCGCTGGTGCTCGAACAAAGGTTCTAGCTGCTTTGGACGCCGGTCAATCGGTCGCTTACGCATCCGAGGCGGGGATGCCATTGATTGCGGACCCCGGATACGACCTGAGCCGCGCGGCGTCCGAGGCCGGGCATATGGTCACTTCGGCGCCCGGAGCGACAGCCGTGGTGACGGCACTGACATTGGCAGGCCTGCCCACGGATGCATTCTTTTTTGCCGGTTTCCTGCCGAACGCCAAATCGGCGCGCCGGTCGCGATTGGAAGAGCTGCGCGAGATCCCCGGCACGCTGGCCTTTTACGAATCGCCCAAGCGGGTTGCGGCCAGCCTGTCGGATATGGTGCTGGTTCTGGGCGCAGACCGGCCTGCCGCGCTGTGCCGAGAACTGACCAAGAAGTTCGAAGAGGTGCGACGTGGAACCTTGCAGGAACTGGCTGATGATCTCGCCAATGCATCTGTGAAGGGCGAAATCGTGGTGCTGGTCGACCGTGCGCGTTCAGGTCCCATTAACGAAGAAGACGTAGAAACGGCCCTGAAACAGGCGCTGGAGAGCCATTCGGTCAAGGATGCGGCAGATCTGGTGTCAAAGATGTACGGGCTTGCGCGCAGGCCGCTGTATCAAAAGGCGCTGAAGCTCGGGAAAGGGTGACATGTCGGGACAGGTCTGGCGCGGATCAATGGCGCATCACGCAGGCGATGCCGCTGAACAGATCGTGGCGCGGGCCTATGCGGATCGAGGGCTGGAACTGGCGAAAACCAGATGGCGCGGCCAAGCGGGAGAGATTGATCTGATCCTGCGAGACGGGGACGCGGTTGTGTTCGTCGAGGTCAAGAAAAGCCGCAATCCGGATCAAGCCGCCTTGCGTCTGGGACCGCGCCAGATCGAGCGTATCTACGCGGCTGGTGGCGAATTTCTGGCGAATGAACCGAAGGGTCAATTGACGGATGTGCGGTTCGATGTGGCCCTTGTGGGTGCAATGGGCCAGGTTCAAATCCTGGAGAATGCCATCGGGATGGGGTGATTAGCGGCGTGACCCCATTGAACCCAGCCTGCGCCTGCGCCATGTATCGGGCAGCAGACAACAAGGACGCGCCATGAAAATCGCCTTTCAGATGGACCCGATCGGGAACGTGGACATCAACGCGGACAGCTCGTTCCGCCTCGCCGAAGAGGCGCAAGCGCGTGGGCATGAGCTGTTTTACTACAGCCCCGACCACCTGGCCTATCAAGAGGGGCGGATCACCGCGCGCGGCTATGACATGACCATACAGCGTGTCGCAGGCGACCCGGCTGTTCTGGGAGAGATGCGTGAGGTTGATCTGGGTGAGTTCGACGTGGTCTGGCTGCGCCAGGACCCGCCGTTCGACATGCATTACATCACCTCGACCCACCTGCTGGACCGGCTCAAGGGGCAGGCGCTGGTGGTGAATGACCCGTTTTGGGTGCGCAACTATCCTGAAAAGCTGTTGGTCCTGGATTTCCCGGACCTGACGCCGCCCACCACGATTGCCCGCGATCTGGACACCATCAAAACGTTCAAGGCCAAGCACGGCGATATCATCCTCAAACCGCTCTACGGGAACGGTGGTGCGGGTGTGTTCCGTCTGGATGCCAACGATCGCAACCTGTCATCGCTGCATGAACTGTTCACCGGGTTCAGCCGTGAGCCGCTGATTGTGCAGAAATTCCTGCCCGATGTCAGCAATGGCGACAAGCGGGTGATCCTGGTTGATGGCGAGCCGGTAGGCGCGATCAACCGCGTTCCGGCTGCAGGCGAAACACGCTCGAACATGCACGTCGGTGGACGGCCCGAAAAAATCGGCCTCAGCGACCGCGACCGGGAAATTTGCGCGGCCATCGGTCCGCTGTTGCGCGAAAAAGGCCAGATATTTGTCGGCATTGACGTGATCGGTGATTATCTGACCGAGATCAATGTGACCTCGCCCACTGGCATTCAGGAACTGGAACGCTTTGACGGCGTCAACATCGCCAAGAAGGTCTGGCAAGCAATCGAGGGCAAGGTTCAGGCGTAAGCCTTGGTCGTAATCCGGAAACTCAGGGCTTCGGCTACATGGGGTTTGCGCACCTCGTCTGACCTTTCGAGATCGGCGATCGTGCGCGCCACCCGCAAGATGCGGTGATAGGCGCGCGCTGACAGGCCGAATCTGTCGGCGGCCTTCAAGAGCATCTCTTTGCCTTCTTTGTCTGGTGTGGCGATGGCTTCGAGCACAGCCCCCTCGGCATCGGCGTTTTGTGCTGCGTCTGGAGTGTCACAGAACCGCTCGGCCTGCACTGCGCGGGCGGCCGCCACGCGGGCGGCAACGGTTTCCGATCTGTCACCGGAGGGTGGCAGGTCGAGGTCAGCAAACCCCACAGGCGGCACTTCGATCCGCAGATCGAACCGGTCCATCAATGGGCCAGATATGCGCCCCAAGTAGTCCTCTCCACAGATCGGCGCGCGGGAACAGGCCCGGGCAGGGTCCGTCATGTAACCGCATTTGCAGGGGTTCGCGGCGGCCACCAGCATGAATTTGCAGGGGTATTTCACATGCGCATTTGCACGGGCAACCATCACCTCGCCTGTCTCGATAGGTTGGCGCAGGGTTTCCAGAACTGTGCGCGGGAACTCGGGGAATTCGTCCATGAAGAGCACACCGTTGTGAGCCAGTGATATTTCGCCCGGTTTCGCGCCCTTGCCGCCGCCCACGATGGCGGCCATGGACGCCGTGTGGTGCGGTTCGCGAAAGGGGCGGGTCATGGAAATGCCGCCCTCGTTCAACAGTCCGCTGAGCGAATGGATCATGGATGTGCTAAGCGCCTCTGTCGCACTGAGAGGCGGCAGGATACCAGGAATGCGCGCGGCAAGCATGGACTTTCCGGATCCGGGCGTGCCGATCATGATCATATGGTGGCGCCCGGCAGCTGCGATTTCCAGCGCGCGTTTGGCGCGTTCCTGGCCTTTGACGTCGCGCAGGTCCTTGGCAAAGGGATCGGAATGGATTTCGCCAGCGGTCGCAGGGGACAGCAGGGCTTGACCCGTGTAGTGACGCACCACCGAGGCCAGGGTATCCGCGCCAATGACTTGGGCGGCGTCGACCCAAGCGGCTTCGGCGCTCGACGCCTGCGGGCAAAGCAATATCCGGTCCTCTTCAGCGGCAGCCATGGCAGCAGGAAGGGCACCGACCACCGGAACCAGTGATCCGTCGAGGGAAAGCTCACCTAGCGCGACGGTTTGTTCGGCGGTTTCTTTGGGCACGATTTCAAGTGCAGCAAGCAGAGAGAGCGCGATTGGCAGATCGAAATGGCTGCCCTCTTTTGGCAGGTCGGCGGGTGACAGGTTGATGGTGATCCGTTTGGACGGCAGCGCAATGGCCATCGAACTCAGCGCCGAACGCACCCGATCGCGTGCCTCGGACACGGCCTTGTCCGGAAGGCCGACGATCGAAAACGCGGGCAATCCAGGGGTGACAGCGCATTGCACCTCGACCAGGCGGGCGTCAACGCCCTGAAAGGCAACGGTATAAGCGCGGGCAACCATCTCTGTCCTGTTCATTGGTTAACAAGACATTGCTAGCGCCCGCGTGGTTTAGGAAAGGTTAACGCGCCCCGATCATTTTGACGAATGCGGGCCAGGCCTCGGGGTCGGCAACGGTTTTGTCGCGGCAGAACGGGTTGCACAGGCCCCAGATCTGGCCGTCGAGTTCCAGGAAATCTTTCACCGGTTTACCGGAATAGGGGCAGTGCGTGTTCTCTCCGGATGTCGTCTCGACCGCCTTGGCCTTTCGGCCTGCGATTGGCCAGGGGTTTGTTGGCAGGTCGACAGGGTAGGGAAATGGATCATAGGTCTTGGTCAATCCCATCGCTCGCCATCGGCGCACGGACATGTCCGACAGGAGATCAAGACAGTAGGCGTGATTGGCTTTGGTCACGGGTAAGCCATAGCCGATGATGCGGGCGGCAATGGGTGTATAGAACACGTCGGCCAGCGAATAGGCCTCCAAAAGAGGGCCCGTGGCCGCGCCCGAAACGGATCGGGCATGCGCCCACAAAGTCTCGATCCGCTCAAGATCGAACAGCGTTTCGCGCGAGGGTTCAAACCCCTCATAGCAATGCAGCAATTGCATGGGGCATTCCCCGCGCAGCGCCCCAAACCCCGCAACCATTTCGGCGCACAGCCATCGCGCCGCGGCCCGGGCGGCCGGATCTGACGGCCACAGGCCCGCGTCAGGGTTTTCTTCGGCGAGAGTCTCGGCCATTGCCAGACTTTCGCCCACAACGGTTCCGGCAGGCGTGCGCAGGGTTGGCACCAGACGGGCCGGGGCAAGCGGGGCCATGTCGTCGGCCATGGTCCCGGAATAAAGGCCGATCATGTGGGTTTGGTGGGGGATGCCGAATTTCTCGAGCATCAGCCACCCGCGCATGGACCAGCTGGAAAACAGGCGGTCTCCGATGAAAAGATCATAGGTCATGTGCGCGAGGGTAAAGCCCGGCCAACCTGTCGGTAAATCGGATTTTTGTGCGCCCTCACATCACGGGAGGTGATTGATCCGCTGCACGTCCCATCCGTTTGCATGATGAGTCAGTTCCGTAACGGACAGGTTGTCGATCTTGTGTCCAAAGGCCTGCTCGGCATCCAATCCCATGGCGCGTTGCACCTGTGTCAGGATCACCCCAAAGTGCGCCACGATGATCAGGTCGTGTCCGCGATGTCGTGCAATCAGCGCGTCAACAGCGGCGTCAACTCGGGTGCAGACCTCGTTCCAGCTTTCGCCGTTTGGGGGGCGGACGTCGCCGGGGGTTTCCCAATAGGCGCGAATGCGGGCCGGGTCTTCGGCGTCAACTTCGGCAAAACGACGCAGTTCCCAGTCGCCGAAATTGATCTCGCGCAGGTTCGGATGATGCGGCACGCGGGTCCGGTCGCCCTGAATGGCACTGGCGGTGTCGGCAGCCCGTGACAGGTCGGATGAGATGACGATGGCCGGGTGCGGAAGATGGTCAGACAGGCGCGCAATGGCGGCGGTGTCACTGAGGTCGGCGGGCAGATCGGACCAGCCCACCATGGACTTCGCGTGTGTCGGTCCGTGGCGCACCATGTGCAGGCGGGTCGTGGTCATGGCAATTGTCCTTTCAGCACATGAGGTAGGCCAACGGTGACGCAAATCACCAAATCAGCCTTGGCTGCCAACGCGATGTTCAACCTGCCTTGTGCGTCGCGAAACTGGCGGGCCAGGGCGTTTTCGGGGACGATCCCGTGCCCCACCTCATTCGAGACCACGACAACCGAGGCGGCGGTGTCGGCAATGGCGCTCAAAAGGCGGTCTTGAGCTGGGGCCAGATCGCTTTCAGCCAGCAGATGGTTGCTCAGCCACATGGTTGCACAGTCGATCAGGCAGATATCATCAGTTGTCAAGCCAGACAGCGTATCCGCCAGTTCCAAAGGGGCCTCTATGGTGCGCCAACCTGGCCCACGCTGTACAATATGACGGTCAATCTTGGCCTGCATTTCGGAATCAAATACTTGTGAAGTGGCCAGGTAAAATCTGTTCTTTCCTGATGAAACAACAAGTTGTTCGGCATAGGCTGATTTACCTGATGCCGCGCCCCCAAAGATAAAGGTGAATTTTGAAAACAAGTTGTTACCTTATTTTTGATCCGCCTGACGCTTCCCTGCGTAGCCACTGTGAACGCGCAAAACAAGCCACGGCGGGCGTGCCGGACATTTGGGGAGAGATGTATGGCCTTGGACAACGTACGAGACACGTCGATGTCGCGCAAAGCGATGAAGGCAGAGTTGCTGGACGCTGAAACAGAGCGAGAGCTGGCTTATGCCTGGCGGGACCATCGAGATGAAGAGGCTTTGCATCGACTTATAACTGCCTACATGCGTCTGGCTATTTCGATGGCCGCAAAGTTCAAGCGATATGGCGCGCCGATGAATGACCTGATCCAAGAGGCAGGCTTGGGCTTGATGAAGGCGGCCGACAAGTTTGATCCTGATCGCGGCGTGCGCTTTTCCACTTATGCGGTCTGGTGGATCAAGGCGAGCATCCAGGACTATGTGATGCGGAACTGGTCGATGGTGCGCACGGGGTCGACCTCGTCCCAGAAATCTCTCTTTTTCAATATGCGTCGTGTTCAGGCGAAATTTGAACGTGAGGCCGCCAGCGATGGCGCGGCCCTGGACCGGCATCAGTTGCATCAGATGATCGCTCAGGAAATTGGCGTTCCTCTGCGAGACGTTGAAATGATGCATGGCCGGCTGGCTGGTTCTGACTTTTCGCTCAACGCGGTGCAGTCTGCGGATGAGGACGGCCGGGAATGGATCGATGCGCTGGAAGATGAAAGCGAGCAGGCGGCCGAGCATGTGGAAAACAGCCACGATACAGCACAGCTGCGTGAGTGGCTGCTCAAGGCGATGACGGCGCTGAACGCGCGAGAACAGTTCATCGTCCGCGAGCGGAAGCTGAGTGATACACCCCGCACATTAGAGAGTTTGGGGCAAGAACTGGGTCTGTCCAAAGAAAGGGTTCGGCAAATTGAAGCCGCCGCTTTTGTTAAGTTGCGCAAAAGTCTTGAAGCGGAATCCAACGAGGTGCAACACTTCCTTGTATGAGACATGTTTCGATTCTGATTTGCGCCTGTGTGGCGCTTGTGGCCGCCCCAATCCGGGCGGCCTTGGCGTCTGAATTGGTGCCTGATGACATTTTGCTGCAAATGGCAGGCGCTGATGTGGTGATCTTGGGCGAGGTGCATGACAATCCCGTCCATCACCGCGTGCAACGTGATGTCGTGGCAGCGCTGGAGCCCCGCGCCATGGTGTGGGAGATGCTGACCGCTGAAGGCGCGGACAGGATCAATCGCAAGCTGATTTCAGATCCCGAAAAACTGGCCGCCGCGATCCGTTGGGCCGAGTTGGGGTGGCCGCCCCTGTCGATGTATCTCCCGATTTTCAATGCGGCGCCCGACGCACCGATCTATGGAGCGCTGGTTCCACGCGAGGCGGCGATGGCATCGATGGATGCAGGTGCCGCAGTGGCTCTTGGGGCGGATGCAGCGCGCTACGGCTTGACCGTGCCACTTCCTGAAAAAGAAAAGGCCGCGCGTGAAGCGGCGCAAATGTCGGCTCATTGCGATGCGTTGCCCGCCGAAATGGCCCCCGTGTTGGTGCAAATCCAACGCCTGCGCGATGCGGTGTTGTCCCGCGCTATCCTGACTGCGATCGAAGACACCGGAGGGCCGGTTGTTGTGATCACTGGCAACGGTCATGCGCGCAAGGATTGGGGCGTTCCCAGCTTTCTGGCACGGATGCAACCGGGCTGGCGCGTGTTTGTTCTGGGGCAGTCCGAAGACGGGGCAATCCAGGGCTCGTTTGATGCGGTTCTGGATGCACCCGCTGTTGAACGCGACGACCCTTGCAACGCTTTTCGCAAATCTGAAGAGTGATGCTTTTGAAAATCGGCTGGTGGTTGCCGTTGGCATTGCCTAATGTCCGTGCCGTTGCCTATGGCGCGTCATCCTGAACGGGAAGGGAGCAGAAATGCTGGCATCCAAACGCATACTTCTGATCATCGGAGGTGGAATTGCGGCCTATAAGTCCCTGGATCTGATCCGCCGTTTGCGTGAACGCGGCGCCGAGGTAACAACAGTCCTGACCAAAGCGGCCGAAGAATTCGTCACCCCCTTGTCTGTATCGGCCCTGGCGGGAACCAAGGTGTATCGTGATCTGTTTGATCTGACGGATGAGGAAGAGATGGGCCATATCCAACTGTCGCGCTCGGCCGATCTGGTGGTGGTTGCACCTGCGACCGCTGATCTGATGGGCAAGATGGCAGCAGGTCTGGCCAACGATCTGGCTTCGACTCTGTTGATGGCAACGGATACGCCGGTGCTGCTGGCTCCGGCGATGAATGTGCGCATGTGGGAGCACGCCGCGACGCAACGCAATCGCGCAACGCTGACCGCCGACGGAATCGCATTTGTCGGCCCCAACGACGGCGACATGGCCTGCGGTGAATACGGTCCGGGCCGCATGTCCGAACCGTTGGAGATTGTCGCCGCAGTCGAGGCGCATTTCGCTGAAGGTCCGTTGAAGGGAAAACGCATTCTGGTCACATCCGGCCCGACACACGAACCCATCGACCCGGTGCGCTATATCGCCAACCGATCGTCCGGTGCGCAAGGCACCGCCGTGGCGCGAGCACTGGCCGCGCTTGGCGCGCATGTGGTCTTTGTGACGGGCCCGGCAGACGTTCCCCCGCCCGACGGTGTCGAGGTTGTAACTGTTCAAAGCGCGCGTGAAATGGATGATGCAGTACAGGCGGCTTTGCCGGTGGATGCTGGTGTGTTTGCTGCGGCCGTCGCCGACTGGCGTGTTGCCAGTGCGTCGGATCGCAAGCTGAAGAAAAGCACGGACGGCCTGCCGATGCTGGAATTTGCCGAGAACCCCGACATCCTGAAGACCGTTTCGCGGATGGAGCAGGGCAGGCCGGGTCTGGTCGTTGGCTTTGCCGCGGAAACCAACGATGTGATCGAAAACGCCACCGCCAAGCGCC
>FYBJ01001794.1_pt1 | contig 26582 bp, 25 predicted proteins | sample 1134611 | NCBI WGS metagenome assembly FYBJ01 (sample SAMEA104116008, study PRJEB20421) | marine metagenome | isolation source: marine | reverse complement strand
GTTGTTGCTGCATTGATAACGGCGGCGCTTCATTTGTTGAGCGTAATCCCGGCAGCTGCTGCAGATTGTTGTTTGACCGATGACGAAGATAATACCCAGATCACTCGTCTCAATTAAAAAGACATTTTTAATAACTGCCAATATTGATTATATAAACGCAACGTTTTTTCACCGACATCCCTTTGAAATTCAGCATGTTTTAAAGTGCTTTCCGGCGGATAAAGCGTTGTGTTTTCAGTCATTGAGGCCGGGAGCAGGCTTTTGGCTGCGGCATTGGTAATCGGGTGCTGGGATATCATTGCGAGTTTTTTAGCGGTTTCCGGTCTCATCATGTAGTTTATAAATTGATAAGCCTCTTTGGGATGCGGAGCATTGGAGGGGATGGCAAAGCAATCTGCCCACAATACAAATCCATTTTCCGGATAGACGAACACAACATTATCATTTTCCTGATGCGCCTTGTAGGCATCAGCGTTCCAGACAGCGCCGGCTTCGGCATCTTCATCAATCATGATCGATTGAATATTATCGCTGGCAAAGAGTTTGATATTGGGTTTGAGCTTTAATAATTGCTCGTAGGCCTGTTTAATATGGCGAGGGTCATCGTCATTGGGTGAATAACCCAGACTTAACAAGGCCATGGCAAAAACTTCTCGTGAGTCGTTGAGTATCAGTAATTTTTTTCGCCAGCGTTTTTCCCAAAGATCCTGCCAGCGCTTCGGTGGATGTTTTACCCACTGCTTATTGTAAAAAAATCCGGTTGACCCCCAGATGTAGGGGACGGAATAGTGGTTGCCGGGATCAAATTCTGCTTCTTTAAATTTGGGCGCCAGATGTTCAATGTTACCCAACTGCCGATGGTTGATTCGGGCCAGCATATTTTGTTTTCTCATTCGTTCAACATAGTAGCCTGAGGGCATGATCACATCGTAAATGCCTTTAGAGCTGGCTTTGAGCTTGGCAAACATGGTTTCATTGGAATCAAAAATTGAAAAATTTACCGGAATTCCTGTTTCTTTTTCAAAATCATGAATAATTTCCTGGGGGATTTCTCCTGCCCATGCGTATACGTTCAGTGCCTGTCCTGCAGAAGCTGACAGGCTATAAAATAACAGAAAGGCCATCCCCAGTTTTTTTATCATCGGTTTTTCCTTGACAGGCTGTAAGACAGGCTGACCAGCAGCATGGATATAATGAACGTCAGCGCGCAAAGTGCATTGAGTTCAGGCGTAATTCCGGTGCGAACCAGAGAGTAAATCAGCAGGGGTAAAATTTCATAATCCGGCCCTGAAACAAAATAACTGATGATGACATCATCGAATGAAAGCGTAAAACAAAGCAGAAAGGCGCTCAAAACAGCAGGCCACAAAATAGGCAGAAGAACTTTGGTTAAAGCCCGGGCTTTACTGGCGCCTAAATCGAGGGCAGAAAAATAGATATTGGCGTCAAACGAGCGCATTCTGGCGCTCAGGGTCAGAATGACAAAGGGCAGAAGGAAGGTCACATGGGCAATGAGCAGGCTGAAAAACCCTAAAGGAATACCGCTGTAGTTAAAAAATATCAGTAGCGAGACGCCAAGAACGATGTCGGGTACAATAATCAGCAGCAACAGCAGGCTCATCAGGCCGCGGTTTTTTCTTTTTTGCAGGATAAAGAGCTGAATACAGCTTAAAAAACCAATCGAGGCGGCGATAGCAGCAGCGGTCAGCCCAAGAAAAACCGAATGCCAGAGTGCTTCCCACAATGCTCTGTCATGAAATAGTACACGATACCATTGTAATGACAGCCCATGCCATTGCATTGAATATCTCGCATTGTTAAATGAATAGACCACCAGCACCATAAGAGGAATATACAACAGGGCGTAGATGGTTATCAGGTAAAAAACAGGCAGTCTTGATTTCATTTTTCAGCTCGTTTAAAAAGAACCAGCAATATTAACAGCAACAGGGTCAGCACCACCGAACTGGCTGCACCCTGCGGCCAGTCTTCAAGAAGAAGAAACTGATCCTGTATGACGTTACCCAGCAGCATGGAACGGGCGCCGCCCAGTACGCTCGGAATATAAAACAGGGTCATTGCCGGTAAAAATACCATCATGCAGCCGGAAATGATGCCGCTGAGGGTGTTGGGTAAAAAGACATGGGTAAACAGGCGGCTTCGGCTTGCACCCAAATCTTTCGCTGCATCAAGCAGCTGGAAGTCAAACCGTTGCATGTTGTTTAATATTGGCAATACCATAAAAGGAAACAGGTTATACACAAGCCCGATAATCACGGCCGTATTGTTATAAAGCAGGGATAGCGGCGTATCAATAATATGCAGTTTCAGCAACAAAGCATTTAACAGCCCCTTGAATTTCAAGATGGCTATCAGCGAGTAGGTGCGAATCAGCGAACTGGTCCAGAAGGGGATGATGATCAGTAAAACCAGCAGTGGTTGATGCTTTGATTTGGTTAATAAATAGCTGAAAGGATAAGCCAGCAGCAGGCAGAAAAAGGTGGTGTTGAGCGCCATCCATAAGGAGCGGCCAAAAATCTTGACAAAACTGCTGCTAAACAGATTTTTATATTGTTCCAGCGTGAAAGGCATACGAATCAGCCGCTGGGGATCATCTGTTAAAAAACTGGCGCCCAAAACCATCAGCATGGGAATAAGGCAAAAGAGCAGCAGCCAGAGATAAACCGCTTTCAGCGGCAATGTTTTAACCTTCATAGGGCAGCAACACCTCCCAACCGGGCAACCATTGAATCCAGACGGATTCATTTAAAGCATATTCCAGCTTGTCATCGTCTTCATCAAAAAATTCTGTGGCATTGATGACTTTCCCTGAGGGTAGGGTTACTTTTAAATCGACAGTTGAGCCTTTATAGACAATGTCGGTTATTTTACCAGGAATCATTCCGGCATGGTCATCGATTTCATGCAGATTCCATACCCGGATATCTTCCGGACGGATAACCAGATGCGCCTTCTCACCGGCCTTAAACGGATGTTGCAGCCGGCAGCGTAGCAGAATGGTTTCTATTTGCGTTAAAATTTCGCTGCCTTCAATGCTGTCAATGGTGCAATCAAAAATATTGGTTTCGCCGATAAATTGCGCTACGAAAAGATTGGAAGGGGTTTCATAGACTTCTCTGGGCGCTCCGCTCTGCTCAACGCAGCCATGATTGAATATGATGATCCTGTCCGACATGGACAGGGCTTCTTCCTGATCATGAGTAACAAAGATGAAGGTCATATCCAGGGTTTTCTGAATTTGTTTTAATTCATATTGCATGTTTTTTCTGAGCCGGTAGTCGAGTGAACTTAGCGGCTCATCTAAAAGAAGAACTTTCGGGCGATTAACAATCGCCCTTGCAATCGCAACCCGTTGCTGCTGCCCGCCTGAAAGCTGTTTGATATTGCGCTTGGCAAAAGGCAGCAACTGCACCAGCTGTAATGCTTCGTGAACCCGTTCCTCAATCTCCTTTTCTTCAATTTTAGTGCAGCGCAGGGCGAAAGCGACATTCTCGAAAACGTTTAAATGAGGAAACAGCGCATAAGATTGAAAAACCGTGTGGACATTTCGTTGTTGGGGCGGCAGGTCATTGACACATTTACCATTGATTAATATTCGTCCGGCATCAGGTTGCTGGAAACCGGAAATCAGCCGAAGCAGGGTGGTTTTACCACAGCCGGAGGGACCCAGCAGGGTAAGAAATTCGCCGTCATTGACCTGGAAATTAATCTTATCAAGGACGGTATGCCCCTCATAAGCGACGCTGACATCCTGTATCTCAATCAAAGCTGTTGTCATAAGCCATTGCCTGCAAATTAATTGTAAAATTTAGAGCCGACAATTATGAATAATGTTCAATTTTTTGTCCAGAATAATTTTATGTTTATTGATTATTGCTTCAATCATCATACGGATTACCAGCTGGAAACGGAGTTCGTTTGAATGCAGTTCTGGTAAGTGCAGCTGGCGGAAACAGAGCCGTCATTGCAAATAACAATACCATTATTATTCAAATCGACCTTCATCACACCGCCATGCCAGAGACAGCAGCCTTCCAGTTTTTGAAGATCCATCACCGCATGATTGGTGCAGTAACAGGAGGAATAAGAACCATTATTACAAACAAAGCGCCCTGCAGACGAATCACAATAGCGGATGCCGCCCATACTCCGACAACAGTTTGCCGCTGCAGCGCCAGCGATGAGGCTGAAAAGGGTCAGCAGTATAAGTTGTCTGGTGATTTTCATAGGCGATAACCTGTTATTTTTTTTTATTATTTTGAGCATAGCACAGAACTTAAGCTTTAGGAAATGTGGTGAATATGTACAAGCCATGATAAGCGTCGCGCATTAAGGGAAAGAATCATGAAGGGGCTTACATCGCGGCAATACACCGTGATCTCTTCGTATTTTTGGCTGCAAATTGAGATAATTTAGCTCAATTTTTGCTTTACCTGTTCCATGTCTAATTTTTGTTGCCACTTGGAAATAATAATGGTTGCGATGGTATTGCCAATCATATTGGTTAAAGAGCGTCCTTCCGCCATAAAGCGATCGATGCCTAATATGATCACAACACCTGCCACAGGCACCGTACCTATTGCTACCAGCGAACTTGCAAGAATAATAAACCCACTGCCGGCAACACCCGCTGCGCCCTTGGAACTAATGATCATCACTAGCAATAAAAATAATTGCTGCCCATAGGATAAATCTACCTGCATCGCTTGAGCAATAAACAAAGCAGCTAATGTTAAATAGATTGCTGTGCCATCTAAATTAAAGGAGTAGCCCGTGGGGATTACCAAATCAACAACGGTTTTATCACAACCTAAATCTGTTAATTTTTCCAATAGATTTGGTAATACTGCCTCAGATGAGGAGGTGGCAAATACGATAAAAATTTCTGTTTTTATATATTTCAGCACCTTAAATATACTCAAGTTGCAATATAAATAAAGCACGCCTCCCAATATGATAATAATAAAAATTAAACAAGTCAGATAAAAACACAGCAACAAAGCAGCGAGGTTCATTAAGGAACCGGCGCCATATTTACCCACTGTGAAAGCCATCGCAGCAAATGCTGCTATAGGAGCATAATACATCATGGCGTGAACGATTTTAAAAAACACTTTAGCAGCATGTTCAATACCTTGAACAATAAATTGCCCTTGCTTTCCGTAGGCCATCAGACCTAAAGCAAATATGATACTTACAAATAACACTTGCAGAATATCACCATGAACAAAGGCGCTAAAAAACGTTGCTGGAATAATATTTAGAATAAAATCATTGAGATTATCGATATGTTCAGTGTGACCAATATAGGATTTAGCGTCAGATATATCCAAAGAGGCAGGATCGATATTAAGAGCAATACCGGGTTGAAATATATTCGCAACCAGCAAGCCCAAGAACAAGGCAATCGATGTTGTGATAAGAAAATAGATAATGGATGCGCCGCCAATTTTACCAAATGTTTTTACATCAGTCATGGCAGCAATTCCAGAAACTAACGTCAGGAAAATGACCGGGGTTATTATCATTTTGATGAGTTTAATAAATACATCTGCAAGAGGTTTTACATGTAATGCGATATCTGGGGCAAATGAGCCGAATGCAATACCGAGAATAATACCGATAATGACCTGGACATATAAATGTTTAAAAACTTTAATCATCATTCCATTGCTATCAAAAGATCAAAATTTAATCATACATAAACTATTTAAGTAAAGCCAGTACAGTTTTCATTTAATTTTGACAGGTGGCCGGCACGCCATTCGTCCACCTTGAAACCTTTCTGCTATAAAAACGCAAACCCTTCGCGCAGATTTTTTCCCTTGATGCGCTACGCTTATCAAGGCAACTACGGCCGATCAGGCAAATTCCACGCTTAGTTGCTATGGTTGAAACGCGCATCGGGAAGGGTGGGATTTTAACAATTTTGATATCAGTTGATTTGAGCCATCCGCTCAATTTCATAAAAAATTTACCAGAAGTCCGGCAAGCAGGCCAAATAAATGTCCTTCCCAGGAAACGCCTTTTTTGCTTGGAAAGATTCCAAAAAATATTCCGGCGAAATAATAGATGGATACTAATGCAAGAATGATAGTGGTTGTGCTTTGCTGCTGATAGGCATTGGCGAGCAGAAAACTCCAGTATCCCGTGATAAGCGCACTGGCGCCCAGATGGATGCCTGATTTCCCAAAGCACCAGATACCCAGACCACTGATGACAGTGATTTCAGCGCTGATCAGCAAATAATAATGCATACCTTGCAGAAGAATAAAATTACTTAATACCAACAAGGGAATCATATTAAAAAACAGATGATTAAAACCAGCATGGAGAAAGGGCGCGAAGATAATACCGCGTAGACCTGAAAGCTGCCTTGGAATAATGCCCAGCAGTAATAGCGGCGGAAACAGCCAGCACATGGCAAAGCTCAATCCGTAGACAGCCAGAATATACAGCAGCGCCTGTAAATTGTGCTGGGTAGCGGCCATAATGAATTGCAGACTTTGATTCAGTTCGTCAAGCATGATTTATGTCTTTTTTCTGTCCACAGGTTTAGCAGTAATCACATGAGCCGGAACAAAAAGCAGCGGATCGACCAGCGTACCATTCATGATCATGCTCCAGTGCAGGTGAGGGCCTGTGACACGGCCTGTCTGTCCAACGTTTCCAATGACCTTGCCCTGCTTTATTTTATCGCCTTTTTTGACATCTATTTTGCTTAAATGTGCATATAATGAAAACACGCCCCGGCCATGATCAATAACGATGGTGTTGCCGGTGAAGAAATAATTTTTGGTTTCGACAACAACGCCATCATCAACAGCTTTTACCGGAGTGCCTGAGGGAGAGGCGATATCAAGACCGGAATGTGGATTTCGCGGTTTGCTGTTAAAGACCCGGCTCAAACCAAACATGCTGCTGATTCGGCCATAGGATGGAGCCGTAAACGATTGAGAAAAAGGATTTCTGTCACTGTATCTGGAAAACAGTTTATAGAGTCTCGTTCGTTCTTCTTCGATTCTTGCACGATCTTTGGCGTAAGGGTCAACTTTTCTTTTATTTTGAATGGTCAGGTACTGCGTTGTGTATTGTTTTTTGCTGATATGGAAAGGAACCTTGGTTTTCATGGGTTTTGTAAGGTTGATTTCCTGAATTTCCTTGTCATTATCAAGGGGAATACCAATGACCATCAGCCATTGATTTTGTTTAGGGCCTGCAACCACGGTAACCCTTTTTCCATTGAAATAGGCTTCGGGCTGTTGTTGGATATCAATGGGAACAATGGTCACGCCGCCATTAACCGCATGATTTTCCGGCAATGACAGGGCAAAGCCTGCCTGAATGGCAAATAATAAGCCTGCAGCAATGGCAAATCGTTTTTTTATGGTGGTCAGCATGTTAGTTTTCCTTATCCTTAACTTCGCAGAAGAGTTGTCCTTTCGCCAGTTTAACCTTGATGCAATCGCCGGCTTCGACCTGTTCTGCACGGTATAACACTTTATTGTTCAACGTACTGATGGAATAACCTCTTTCCAGTGTAGCTAAAGGGCTGACGGCATGCAATGTAGCGAAACGGCTTTTTAGTTTCTGTTGTTCATACTGTAGTTTGTGGCGAAGAATTTGTGTCAGCTGTTTTTCAATCAAAGCCAGTTTTTGCTGGGCTTTGTGGACAAGAGCATATGGATTTCTTGCCAGAAGTCCCGATTGCAACAGCTTAAGCCGGTGATCTGCATCCTTTGATTTTTTCATCATCGCCTGCTGCATCTGACGTTCTAAATAATCAAGACGCTGCCAGTGGCTTAAAATCATTTGTCGGGGAGAGGCGAGTTTGGTTTGAGCAAAGTTCAGCCGGTGACGCAGGCTTTGCAGTTGATGGATTAGGCACTGCCGCAGGCGATTCATATAGAGTTGGTAGCTTTCTATCAGTTTTTGAGAATCCGGAGATACGCTTTCAGCCGCGGCTGTCGGGGTGGCAGCACGGTAATCTGCTACAAAATCAGCAATGCTGAAATCCGTCTCATGCCCTACGCCAGAGACGACGGGAATGCTGCAGGCTGCAATCTGGCGCGCCAGTTGTTCATCGTTGAATGCCCAGAGATCTTCAAGGCTTCCGCCGCCGCGAGCGAGGATAATGACATCGGCACGGTTATCTGCCTCAGCCTGCTTCAAGGCGCGGATGAGCTGAGCCGGCGCCTGTTGGCCCTGAACTTCACTGGGATAGATTAAAAGTTTTGCATAAGGATATCTGCGCCCGAAGGTCGCTATCATGTCGCGGATGGCTGCACCGGTGGGCGAGGTTATGATGGCTATCTGTTCGGGAAAACGCGGCAGTGCTTTTTTTAATTCAGCTTGAAATAATCCTTCTGCCGCCAGTTTTTTCTTTAGCGCTTCAAATTGTAGAAACAGTTGCCCCTCGCCGGCATCCTGAACGCTTTCAACAATCAGCTGATAATCGCCGCGAGCTTCGTAAATACTTAATTTGCCCTGAGCAATAATCTGCTGGCCTTCCTGGATGGCCGTGCTGGAATAGAAATGCCTGTTTTTAAAATAGACGCAACGCAGCTGAGCGCTGTCGTCTTTCAGCGTAAAATAATAATGGCCTGAACCCGGCTGTTTTAAATTGGAAATTTCGCCTTCGACTCTGACCAGCCCAACATCCTGCTCAAGGTGCATGCGGATTTGATGATTGAGCTGGCTGACGCTTAACGCTTGTTGATTATTCATTGTTATTCTTCTGAAAGTCCTTCACCCGGGCGGTTATTGTGACCTTCATCGAAGAAAATGGCAAGCAGCGCTATTCATCACATTGCTGCAAAATGCCAGTCCATGGCCTTGGACAGCCCTTCAAGCATGATTTCACCACGGATGCTGTTGCCTTTGGCATTAACCCGGGGGCTTAACACCACAATACCTGCTTTGCCGGGAACAACGGCAAGGGTGTAACCGGAAACGCCGCTTTTTGCCGGCATCCCTGTTCTTACCATATGGGTTCCTGTTTCATCATAAAGGCCGCAGGTTGCCATAATGGCCAAGGTTGCCTTGGTGGTTTCAGGAGAAATAATCTGTTCGTCTGAAATCGGATCTTTACCGTTATTGGCCAGCATGGATGGCAGGTAAAGCAGTTTTTCAATATGGGCTTCATAGGAGCAGAGGGTGAAATACAAATCAAGCGTCTCAGGGACATCCGCACCCAGCACATGACGGCTTTTCAATAAATAGGCCAGCGAACGGTTACGGTCGCCGGTTCTTTTTTCAGAGGCAAATACCAGTGGATTGATGCTTAAACGCTCACCAAAAAGACGCTGAACCCAGGATTCAAGCCAGGCAAACTGCTGTTCACCCATTCCCGGAATATGCGAGCATAGGGTAATGGCTCCGGCGTTCAACATAGGATTGGAAGGTTTGGGGCCAAATTGTTCCAGCCGGGTTATGGACGCAAAATCATCGCCGGAAGGTTCCACCTTGACCCATTCAAAAACCTGATCCTGGCCAAAATCTTCTAAAAGGCCTATTAAGGGAATAAGTTTTGCTGTGCTTTGCAGGGTAATGGCCGGTGGTTCCAGATTACTGACGGTTAAGGTTTCTTTGTTGGCCACCTGAAATATCGAAATAGCGGTCAATTCATTGTCGATATTGGCAAGCTCGGGAATATAGTTTGCCGTTTTGCCGTCGCTGTTTTTTTCTGCTTCACTGACAAGCTGTTGTAAAAGGTTTTGATTGATATTTTTAATCATTTTTTTGAATACTCAAGATACATGTGGTGCATTATACACAGCCTGTATTAAAAAAGAACCCTTGTCGGGTTTCTAGATGATAATACACTAAATAGTTGTTAAGTATTTGTTTAATAATTCCTTTATTTCTGCAAGATGGTATTTTGTTGATTTATTGGATTGCATGTTTTCAGCTTCGGCTGTTTGTCTGAGTTCGATATCATCAAGCCAGTTTTGCAATAAAACAATTTTTTCAACATCGGTCAGGCTGTTATCCTGCTCGACATCCTTCGGATGTTTATAAAATTCAAAAGGACTGGCAATTTTGTCGAATTTATCCATGGTGAAAACCTTATTTTTTCCTATACTTTAAGCATAGAACGTAATGTCCATTATTCAAGTGACGAGGGGCGATGAATATTCAGGCAGGAAGCGCGGATTTACGGAAACGGCATTGGACCATGCTGATGGTTTACAATGTTTATCGCCTGTCAATGATATGTATTTTTCTGGTTCTTATCCTTTCAAGCGCCGCCCATTATGAAATTCTGGGTGTTCAACTGGGTTTGACCGCCATCTATGCTGTGATAGCTATTGTTTTTCTTTATTTCTGTTATTTCCGAAAAATAAATTTTGAATTACAGGTTCTGTTGTCTGGTGTCATTGATATCATTATGATGGCCGTGATTTTATCGATGCTTGTTTTTTTGAGCACGGGTATTGGATTTGTTTTATACATAACCATAGCCGCTTTAAGCATCCTTGCCCCAGGTCGTTTAGCTCTATTTTTTGCAGCCCTGGCCAGTTGCGTCATGTTGCTGGCCGCTTTGCTTCAATACTTATTTGACGTTGATAGCAACCTGGGTATTTTTTTCTATAGCGGCGTTTATGCCAGCGGATTTTTCGCCACGGCAATCACGGCCTGGTACCTTGCAAACTGGGTCAGGACATCCGAGGAACTGGCTCGCCAACACTCAGAAGAACTGGCAAATTTTCAACGAATTAATGAATATATTGTTGAAAGACTCTATTCGGGGGTGATTTATGCCGACAAAGATGGGCAAATTAAATTAATCAATCACGCTGCAAGGGATTTTTTACAATTGGATGCGGCGACGGATTATCAGCATCTTCAAGAGATATCGCCTGCTTTGAATGAAAAATGCCATTTATTTCTGAGTCAGCAGGGGCAAGGAGAACAGTTTGGCCGAAGTTATCTGGAAGAGCCGAACTTAAAAGTATTATTTTTTGCTACGGTTCTAGGCAACCGGCCGGCTATTTTGATTACGCTTGAGGATATGACGAGCATTAACGAGCAGGCACAGCAGCTAAAACTGGCATCGCTTGGACGCCTTTCAGCCAGTATCGCTCATGAACTGAGAAATCCGCTGGCCAGCATTGCCCACGCCGCGGAACTGCTTGGCGATGGGCAGCCGCTATCCTCCGAAGATCAGCATTTTAAAGCCATGATTATTAAAAATTGCCAGCGGATGAATGGGGTCATAAAAAATGTGCTTCAACTGAGCCGGAGAGAAAAAGCTCGACCGGAGGCGGTGGATTTAAAATTATTTATAAACACTATCCTCCAGCACTTCTCTCATCATCAAAACTGTATTTTCAATGTCGAATTGTCGAAGCAGCCCTTACCTGCGATTTATTTTGATAAAAGCCAGCTTGAGCAAATTTTTATTGCATTGATTGAGAATGCATTGCAACACGGCAGAAAAGGCGAGGCTCCTGTAAAAATTGATATCAGCTATCTGGCCACAAAAAAAGAAATTGAACTTCGCATTTCAGATAACGGGCCCGGGATAAAAAAAGAAATCGAAAAAATAATTTTCGACCCTTTTTTCTCAAGTCAGCCTTCCGGAACCGGCATGGGGCTTTTTATTGCCCGTGATCTTTGTGAAATCAATCAGGCCAGGCTTGTCTTAAGAAACAGTGATGAAGGTGGATGCTTTGCTATAATCATTAATAAAACACAAGAGCTTATTGTATGAATAAAAATCAGATACTTGTTGTGGATGATGAACCGGATATCCGGGAGCTACTGTCTATCACGTTAAGGCGGATGGGGCATGGCTGCGACAGTGCTGAAAATCTTCAGCAGGGGAAAGCGCTTGTTGATAATCATGATTATCATATGGTTTTGACCGATATGCGCTTGCCGGACGGTGATGGTATTTCTCTGGTTGAACATATTCAGAAAACCAAACCCTTTATGCCGGTTGCCGTGATTACTGCTTTTGGAAACGTCGAGGGAGCAGTGAATTCGTTAAAGGCCGGTGCTTTTGACTATGTATCAAAACCTATTGATATGCACGTCCTTAAAAATCTGGTCAATGCTGCGATGACTGTATCCATGGAGCAACCTTCCACTAAAAACGCCGAGGACTGTCTGATTGGAAAAAGTCCGGCGATGAAGCAGTTGAGAGAACAGATTAACAAGGTTGCCCGTTCCCAGGCTCCGGTATTTATCCGTGGCGCTTCGGGTTCGGGAAAAGAAATTGTCGCTCGAATGATCCACGCATCAAGTCCGCGAAAAGATATGCCGTTTATTCCAGTCAACTGCGGAGCCATTCCGAGTGAACTGGTGGAATCCGAGTTTTTTGGTCATAAAAAGGGGAGTTTTACCGGCGCAATTCAAGACAAAGATGGCCTGTTTGTTGCAGCCCATCAGGGAACTTTATTTCTTGATGAAATTGCCGAGCTTCCCTTGCAGATGCAGGTAAAGCTTTTGCGGGCCATTCAGGAAAAAGCGATAAAACCCGTGGGCGGCATCAGTGAAAAATCCGTTGATGTCAGGATTCTTTCGGCCAGTCACAAAGACTTATTAAAAGAGGTGAACGAGGGGAGGTTTCGTCAGGATTTATTTTACCGTGTGAATGTGATTGAGATAAAAGTACCTGATTTAAAAGAGCGGCTGGAAGATGTTCCGCTTCTTGCCGAGCATATTCTTTCACGGTTTTCAAAAGAGGATAAGGTCTCGCTTTCAAACGCTGCCATTAAAAAATTGCAGTCTTATGACTATCCTGGAAATGTCCGAGAGCTTGAAAATATTCTGGAACGGGCATTGGCCATGGGGGAGGGGAGCAGTATTGAGCCGGAAGATTTACAGCTTCCTCAGACTGACTCGAAGGCCGCCAATCCGCAGGAGGAGATTGCTGCCTCAAATAATCTGGACGACTTTCTGCTTGAGCAGGAAAAAGAACAAATCCTTGAGGCGCTGGATAAAACCCGATGGAACCGTACCGCAGCGGCCAGACTGCTGGGCATCAGCTTTCGGACCTTAAGATATCGTTTGAAGAAATTGAATATAGATTAGATGCCCCCTAAAACAAACTCTCCAATCGATGACGAATCGTTTCACCTTGTTCAGGCGCGCTGTAATTTTCTTCCTGTTGGGGAACCTTGTCCTGCTGGAAATATTCACTGATTGCATTTTGATCCCCGGGAACTGCGAGATTTCCGCTTTTTGGATCAATTTTAATCATAAGCACATCATCAGGCTGTTTGAGTTCATGCGGCGGTTTGTCTTTCAAGGCGACTTTCATATAGTCAACCCATAAAGGAAGGGCAAGGCTTGCAGCGTATTCATGCAAGGATTGCGGCGTGTTAAAGCCAACCCATACCGAGGTCACTAAATCGGCATTAAAACCTGAGAACCAGGCATCCACTTTATCATTGGTTGTTCCTGTTTTGCCGGCAATGTCATCACGCTTCAATACTTTCGCTCCGCGTCCGGTACCTTTCTGAATCACGTCGCGCAACGCAGTATTCATCAGAAAGGCATCGGCTTTGGAGATAACACGCGGAGCAACGGTTGCCGGATCCTGGTTTTCATCGCAGGGATCGCAGGCGATAACCGGCCTGGCCTGAAGCAGAATATTATTTTCACTGTCTTTGATATGGTCAATCAGATAAGGCTCGACTCGAAAACCTCCGTTAGCAAAGACCGTGTACGCTGCAGCCATATCCATCGGGCTTGCCGAGAGGCTGCCAAGCGCCAGAGAAAGACTTTTGGGTAAATGGGCAGGATTAAATCCGAAACGACTAAGATAATCCACTGTATAATCAATGCCGATGTCGTCCAGAATCCGAATCGACACCATATTTCTTGAACGGATCAAGGCTTCTTTTAGACGGGTCGGTCCATAGAATTTACGGCTGGCATTGTGAGGGCGCCAGAGTTCAGCCTGACTGGGATCATCCACAACAATCGGGGCATCATTGATGAGGGTCGCCAGCGTATAACCTTTGTTCAGCGCTGCGGCATAAATAAAGGGTTTAATCGTTGAACCGGGCTGTCTGCTCATCTGGGTGACGCGATTGAATTTACTTTTGACAAAACTGAATCCGCCAACCAGGGCGCGTATTGCACCGTTTTGCGGATCAATGGACACTAAGGCTGCTTCGACCTGTGGAATCTGGGTTAAATCCCAGCTGTCTTTATTCTGGCGAACATAAACAATATCTCCTTCGGAAACCACCTGCGATGCACGTTGGGGCGCTTTGCCGACCCAGCCTTTTTTCAACGCCGGTCTGGCCCATGACAAACCGCTCCAGGGAATGACGAGGCTTGTACCATTTTTTAACACAGCCTCTGCAGAGCGTTCATTCACTCTGGTAATCACCGCCGGCAACAGGCCGTTCATTTCAGGGTATTGACTAAGCGATTGATGACGGGCTTCCTGAGATTGACTGTCTTTTGAACCAATATTAGCGACAGGCCCCCGGTAGCCATGACGTTGGCTGTAGGCTTCAAGGTTTTTAATCACGGCTTCATTTGCAGCAATCTGCAGCGGCGCCTCAACCGTTGTATAAACTTTATAGCCCTTGGTATAGGCCTCCGGGCCAAAATGCTCATAAAGTGACTGGCGAATCATTTCAGCAATATAGGGAGCGCTGACTTCGATGTTGGTTTTATGGTATTTAGCGGTTAAAGGTTGCTTCACTGCTTCATGATATTGCTCTTCGGTGATGTAATTTTCTTCAAGCATTCTTTCAAGCACATGATTTCTGCGTTTCATTGCCGCAAGAGGGTTGATAATCGGGTTTTGAGTCGAAGGTGCCTGAGGCAGCCCGGCCATCATGGCCAGCTGGGCGAGGTTCAGATCTTTTAATTCTTTTCCGTAATAAACCATCGCTGCAGCGCCAACGCCGTAGGCGCGGTTGCCAAGGTATATTTTGTTAAGATAAAGCTCAAGAATTTTTTCTTTGCTCAGTTCTTTATCAATTTTAATGGCCAGCAGGATTTCGTTAACCTTTCTGAGGTAGGTTTTTTTTCTGGACAGGAAGAAGTTCCTTGCCACCTGCATGGTGATGGTCGAACCGCCTTCTGCTTTGGTACCTGTTTGAAGGACTTTCACGGCAGCACGTCCAAGCCCCCAGAAATCAACGCCGGGATGTTCGAAAAAGCGCTGATCTTCGGTGGCCAGAATAGCGTGGACCAAATCCTGGGGGATCTGTTCATAACTGACCGGTATACGGCGTTTTTCACCATATTCCTGAATCAGCAGGCCGTCACGGGTATAAATTCTAAGAGGAACCTGCAATTGAACGGTTCGCAAAGAATCGATATCCGGCAGCTGGCTTTGCAGATAGATATACAGCATCGACAGGCATAACAGTCCTAAAAGACCGAGACTGATTAAGGCCCAAATCCCTTTACGCCAGAAATAACTTGCTTTTTTCATAGATTGCAGGTTGATAGTAGAAGTATTGGTTCATTATATACCCAATTAACTTCAAATTGCTATGCTTTAAACAATTTGATTTTTTTATCCAGAAAGCTTTTATAGATGAGTCATAGCAAGCCTTTTGTGAATATTTAAAGGCTTGCTGGATGGAAAAATCGACAGTATAACGTACTGTAATTTGAAAGTATCTAAGTTACATATTTGATTTAATTGAGCCAGCTTGTGTTGACGTTTTCCCACTGCCTAGCCAAAACGTCTATAAATAACGGGGCTGGAATCACCTTCTTCTGAATGGTTAAGATGATCATCGGAGCTGGACGATAACCTATTTTTATATGCCCCTGGATATGCCCCTGGATATGCCCCTGCAAACGAAAATAAACTCAGGGATGGGTAAGAAGGCGATCTCGTTCTGCTAAAAAAATTGTCGTGCTGTAATGGACGCTGTTTTTCAGCCTTGAGGCGGCGAATACTATGAGGGGTTGAGCTGCTGGCGGCCTGCGGCTCAGGCTGCTCTGATTCAATCTTTTCTGGCGCTGCAGTTGTTGTTAAGGGTTTTTCTATTTCTTCAGATTCAGGCTTCATTTTTTCTGAAATGACTTGCTTGAGCTCATTATGGACGTCCTTCATCAGGAGTATCTTGCATATAGTTTCGTGCGAAATACTGGAATCTGACGCATTTTCTGCATTCTCTGTAATTTCTGCATTCTCTGTATGTTCTGATTCTGGCGAGCTTGAGGAAGAACTTGCCGCCTGTACTTCATCGTCTATATGATTGCTTTGTGTTTGTTTGATTTCAGCGATTATCTGAGAAATAAGCGTTTTAAATTTATTCTCGTCAATAGTTGTATCTTTAGGATATGTTATGCCTATTGATGGAAAAAAATGTTCTTTAATTATTTTTCCGGCTTCACAATAACTGTTCCAAATCTTCCCTACTTTTAATGTGCCGCTTAATTCAAACTGGAGTGGTTCTTCTGATGATCCGGATGGTGTAAATGTCGCACTAATCGTCATACGTTTATTAGTAACCAGCAGCTTATTGATGTTTTGAAGGAAGGTTAATAGTTGTGTTTCCAGATGACTCAATTCATCATCCGAATAGGGTTTTTCACTTAACTTCAGTTTTTGTAGTTCAAGGAAGACCGCTTTGATGTAATTGAGTAATGTTACTCGGTGTTTATGTTTATCTTTTTTACCTAGTTCGTCAATGATTTCAGTCAGAGATTTATCGAGGTCCTGTAACGATGCGTTTAAGATGGTATGTCTGTCTACGGAGTCATCCATTAATTGGTTTTTCTTACGGGCATAATTGTTGTATTGCATAATTACGATATAAAGCGCTTTCAGAAATTTGATAAACTGGCCTTGTTTATCGGAAGCATTTTTTTCCAGGGTTGGCATGTTGACTCCTTTTTGTTTAAAATTCCATTTTCAAATAAAAACTAATATATACCCGTGATCATCCAAAATGCAAGTTTTATACTTTTTTTTGGATGATCACGGGTATATAAGGAATGATGTCTTTACAAGTCATGGTTTGTTCATCTTGTCTGAACACTGTCCCTTCGTGAGAATTTTCAGCAGCTTGCCTATTGGTAATTTTTTTTGAATCGGTTAGTATATCATTAGTACCAACAGCGCAGTTTGGCCAAGGAGAATAATGGCGTGCTCAACGAGTGGTTTTATAAAAAGAAAAAATCATTGCTGGGAATTGACATCAGTTCTGCTTATGTAAAGATTGTCGAAATCAGCCATGATGGAGAACACTACCATCTGCATGCCTATGCCAGGGAACCTTTACCTGAAGGCGCGATGGAAGGCAATTCCATTAAAGAAAAAGCGGCGGTTTCCGAAACCATCAAACGCGCACTGGCCTCTTCCAAATTCAGTTCCAGGCGTGCGGCTATTGCCGTGCCGGATTCGGCTGTTATTTCGAAAGTGATTCAACTGAACGAAGGACTCAGTGACGAAGAAATGGAAGAAATGGTCGTGATCGAGGCCGATAAATTTATTCCTTATTCCATCGATGAAATCAATCTTGATTTTGAGGTACAGGGCCCATCAAAAAAAAACAGCAGCCTGCAGGATGTCCTTGTGGTTGCCTCACGCGCTGAAAATGTCAGCCTTCGCGCCGATGCGGTTTCACAGGCCGGCCTTGAAGCCAGCATTGTGGAGGTGGAATCTTATGCCGTGGAACGTGCCATTCAGTTTATGGCTTCTGATCTTCCGGCAGAGGGGGTCGACAAGATTATTGCCGTATTGGATATTGGTTTAAATTATACTCAACTTTATGTATTCAGCGGCTTAAAACTTATTTTTTCCAGGGAAGAAGACTTCGGTTCCCGTATTATTGTTGATTCGATTTCCCAGCAATACAATATTTCCCATGAGGACTCCATCCTGCTTGCTGCCAGCGGCCAATTGCCAGAAGACTATGATGAGAAGATTTTGGCGCCTTTTAAAGAAATGGTGTTGAACCAAATCAAAAGAACCCTTCAATTTTTTTATTCATCAAGCCATTATAATTTTATCGATCAGCTTCTGCTTTCTGGAGGCGCGATAAGACAAAAAGGTCTGATAGAGATGATTCAACAGGAGCTATCGATTACTGCCCAGATGGTCAACCCTGTCAAACATCTCGAACTTGCATCGTCCATTGACAGGAATACGCTCGAAGAAGATGCTCCGGCCCTGCTTATCGCCTGCGGACTAGCACTAAGGGAGGGTAACTAATCATGACGTCGATTAACCTGTTGCCCTGGCGCGAACTGAAAAGAGAGCAGGAAAAAAAATGGTTTGGAACCCTGATGGCCATCACCGCAGTATCCGCTGTCCTGATTGTTGTTCTGTTGAATTATTATTCCCGCTCGCTTATTGAAAGCCAGCAGAAGCGAAATCAGATATTGAGTGAAGAAATTCATCGTTTTGATTTACAGATTAAGCAAATTAAACAACTGAAACAATTAAGACAGGCGTTGATTTCCAGAATGATGATTGTTGAAAACCTGCAGTTCAGCCGGTTATTGACCGTACATCTGTTCGATGAATTAATTAAAATTATGCCAAAAGGCTTAACGCTCACAGCGCTTGAGCGCAATCAGCAGGCCATTACTATAACCGGCTATGCAGAATCAAATTCCGATATTTCGGAATTAATGAGAACGGTTGAAAAAAATCCATGGGTTCGAAATCCTCAGTTAACCGAAATTAAGACGCCATCGGATGAAAAAATAAAAGAAAACCAATTTAAGCTGCATTTCTTTTTAAAACAAAAACACGAAAAAACGGGGGCAATGCATGAGTGATCTGAGCATTAACGAGCTGACCCTGGAAAATATTGGACAGTGGCCCCTGCCAATAAAAATCGGTACCCTGGTCGTTATTGTGTTGTTTATTATCGGGATGGGATACTGGTTTCTCGTAAAACCTGATTTTGAACAATACGCCCAGTTACAGAAAGAAGAAAAAAGATTAAGGGCTGAATTTGAATTAAAGCAACATCAGGCATCAAACCTTCAACAGTATAAAAATCAACTGATTTTAATGCAGGAGAAATTCGGTAATATGCTGAGAAGATTGCCTTCTCGCCATGAAATGCCGGGGCTGCTTGAGGATATATCCAAAACTGGAATAGCAGCAGGGTTAAAGTTTGATTTATTTGCACCCGAGTCAGAAGTGCTGCATGATTTTTATGTTGAACAACCGATTAAAATTACTGTTCAGGGCGATTATGACGAAATTGCTGTATTCCTCAGCCGGGTTGCCCGGTTAAATCGAATCGTTACCGTTCATGATTTTAAATTAAGCCGTAAATTATCAAAAAACGATAAAGAGGGTTCAGGTGATAAACTTGAAATGGACATGACTGCTAAAATTTATCGATATCGACAACAATGACAAAATTGCTGATCAATTTCATTAAATTGTTTTCAATCACCTTCCTGCTGGCGGCAGTTTCATCCTGCACAAATGAAAAGGACGATTTAACGCAATATATCAATGAAATTAAATCAAGAGCACCGAAAAAAATTGAGCCTATCCCTGAATTTACTTCATTGCCTGATTTTCAATACCCTGAAAACCTGAAACGAAGGAGTCCTTTCGAACCCATTAAGGCCGCTGTCGATCACTCGGCGGCTCCGGATCAGAATCGTCCAAAACAACCTTTGGAAAGTTATGGGCTGGATGCATTGAAATTTGTAGGGACACTCGAGCAGGATCATCATACATGGGCATTGATTTTACAGCCGGATGGCAACATCGCACGGATTCGTGCCGGGGACTATATGGGAAAAAATTATGGCAAGGTGATTAAAGTAACGCCCTCGAAGTTAACCTTAAAAGAAACGGTCAGGGTTGCCGGACAATGGCAGCAAAAAATCACTGAAATAAAATTATATATCAAACCATCAGGGAGATAACGTGAGAAAGTTTATCGCCATACTTGCTTTTTTGATGCTTGGCACAGGTGTTGCCCTGGCTAAAAAAAATGATCTCATCGATATCAAAGTTCGAGCTTTGCCTGATAAAATGGTTCGGGTTGATTTTTATTTTTCACAACCTGTGCAACAACTTCCGGCAAGTTTTCTGACCGAAAATCCTGACCGTTTAATACTGGATTTTGTTGACAGTTCAAATAAACTTCCGGCCGCACAACAGCAGGCCATCATTAAAATAGGTTCGGTCGATCAATATAAACTATTGTCTGTTGGAACAAGGCTTCGAAGTATTTTCACTGTTTCTGAACCCATTTCCTATTCAGGCCATCTTTCAGGAAACATATATACACTGACCATAAGGGGAAAAAGCGGTTATAGCTTTGAGCCTGAAAAAGAGGTTTTTGTCAGCAATCGAAGCCGGCCGTCTCGCTATCAAATCAATCATGTCGGTTTCAGGGGAGCAGAGAATCAGGGCGGGCGTCTGGTCATTGATTTGGACAATGGATCCGTACCGGTTGATGTCACCAGAAAAGCGGATAATATTCTCATTGATTTCCATTATACCCAGCCTGCAGCACGTCTTGCCCGAAGGTATGATGTCCGTGATTTCCATTCGCCGGCCGAGTTGATTTCTTTAAGGCCGCAAGGGAAAAATACTGCGTTTACCATAAAAAACAAGGGGCCTTTCGGTTATTTTGCCTATCAGGTCAATAAGCAGTTTTTTGTCGATATCTATCCTCTGACGCCGGAAGAAATCAAGCAGGCTAAATTAAAGAAAAAAATATTCTCCGGCAAGAAAATTTCCCTGAATTTTCAGGATATAAAAGTACGCTCGGTTCTGCAGTTGCTGGCGGATTTCACCAGTATCAATATGGTCGTCAGTGATAAGGTCTCAGGCAATATCACCCTCAGATTAAACGAAGTCCCCTGGGATCAGGCGCTTGATATTATTCTGACGACCCAGGGGCTTGATAAACGTCAAAAAGGCAATGTGATGCTGATTGATAAAAAAGACGAGTTTGAAAAGCGGGAAAAGGCCGAGCTTGAAAGCCAGAAAGCCATGCAGGTTTTAGCGCCGCTCCGTTCGGAACTGATTCAAATCAATTATGCAAAAGCCGCAGACATTGCCAATTTAGTTAACGACAAAACCTCTTCGCTATTGTCAAAACGCGGTAAATTATCGGTGGATGCCCGAACCAATACTATCTGGATTCAGGATACATCCGCTCAAATCAATGAAATCAGAACCTTGATAGAAAAGCTTGATATACCGGTTAAACAGGTATTGATTGAAGCTAGAATCGTCAACGTAACTAAAGATTGCGCAGAAGATCTCGGGATTCGTTTCGGTGTTTCAAGACCGAACCATTTGAGCGGAACGCTGGAAGGTGCGAACCAGTTGGCGCAAGGAGTCGCTCCGGCAGATGTCTCTCCGCTGGCAAGACGCTTGAATATTGATTTAGCCGCCTCACCTGTGACCGGTACGCCTGCATCCATCGGTATTGCCCTGGCCAAGCTCGGTGATAATATCCTGCTTGATTTGGAGCTTTCTGCCCTGGAAAGCGAAGGACGGGCCGAGATTGTCGCAAGTCCGCGGCTGATGACCACCAATCAGAAATCAGCCATTATTGAGTCCGGTGAAGATATACCGTATCAGGAATCGACCTCCAGCGGTGCAACGGCAGTTGCATTCAAAAAAGCGGTTCTGAGCCTCAAAGTCACACCGCAGATTACCCCGGACAACCGCTTGGTTATGGAACTGCAAATCAATCAGGATGCAGATTCTGGCAGAAGGGTTCAGGATGTGCCTATTATCCTGACCCGTTCAATAGAAACCAACGTTCTGGTGAATAATGGCCAAACCATTGTATTAGGCGGTATCTACAGAAAAGATACCAGCAACAATGTCACCCGCGTGCCATTTTTAGGAAACCTGCCGGTGGTGGGCAATCTGTTCAGAACAAGGCAGACCCGGATGTCAAATGAAGAGCTGTTAATTTTTATTACGCCTAAAATCATTACGAATTCATTGTCTATCACAGGTATTGAAGGTCAGGATCGTGTTGCATACAAGGGTGTTGAGTTGGATAAATTTGGTAAACCGGTGAGTGGATATATAAAATAAAAACAAATTGATATTAATTAAAACCAATCCGGATCGTTTTATCATTTTATCCTGTTAAAATAGCCAGAGTTGCGTTCAAAAACATGCAATTTTGGCAATTTTCGGTATAATCACTGCGAAGAAGGATGTAAACTTAAAGTTTTCATGTTTATTTCGGGGCTAACATCCGGATAAACAACAAAATTGAGTTCCCATGGCAAGGTCTGATAAATGCCCCGTGTTGATTTTTAGGCTTGTAAATCGCCTTAATTCAGCAGTTCAGGGCAAAAGAAACCATGCGCCGGAGGGTGGGAGCAGCGTATAAAGTATAAATGGCATTTTGTAGTATCATGGCCATCGATGAGGGTTGTTATTAAAGATGAGCATATTAAAGGTGCATAATATTTTTTTAATAGGGCCTATGGGGGCGGGTAAAAGTACGATTGGCCGCACTTTGGCAAAAGAATTGAAACTGGAGTTCTACGATACTGACGAGGTTATCGAGGAACGTGCCGGCGCCGATATCTCCTGGATATATGACATCGAAGGCGATGAGGGCTTTCGCAGAAGGGAACAGAAGGTCATCGAAGAGCTGACGAAAAAGAATAACATCGTGCTGGCGACGGGCGGCGGTGTTGTGGTGACTCCGGAAAACCGGAATGCGCTGGCGGCGAGAGGGACAGTCATTTATCTTAAAACCTCGCTGCAGCAACAATACGAGCGAACTAAACGAGACACCAAAAGGCCGATGTTGCAGACCGATAATCTTGAAGAACGGTTGGAGTCTTTAAGAGCTGAACGCGAGCCATTTTATGAAGAGCTCGCCGATATCAGTTTTGAAACCGATAAATTGACCGTTAAAGCTGTCGCCAACAATATCATCAAATATATATATGGCGAATCCTGATCACTGTCATCAGATTGATATTCAACTGAAAGACCAGGAATACCCCGTCTTTATTGGCGAGGGTATTTTATTGAATGTCAATTACTGGCGGCCCTTTATCAAAAGCCGCCAATTGATGCTAATCAGCAATGAGACCGTTGCGCCTCTTTATGCAGCAAGTCTTATTGATATGCTTTCAGATGACTATGATTGCCAGACCTTCTTTTTAAAAGATGGCGAGGCTTATAAAAATATCCAAAGTCTTGAATGTATTTTCGATCAGCTGATTGCCTCTGGCCAGCGCCGCGATACTAGCATTATTGCTCTGGGCGGCGGCGTCGTGACGGATATTGCCGGTTTTGCAGCCTCCTGTTATCAACGCGGCGTGGCTTATATTCAGGCCCCGACCAGCTTATTGGCTCAGGTCGATGCAGCTGTAGGCGGAAAAACAGCCATCAATCACCCTGCCGGAAAAAATATGATAGGCAGCTTTTATCAGCCCAGTGCGGTGATAGCTGATGTTTCTCTATTATCGACGCTTCCCGAAAGGCAGTTAAAATGCGGTTTTGCGGAAGTGATTAAATATGCGCTTCTGGACAGCGAGGATTTTCTTAACCAGCTTCTGGCACTGTCTGTCTCAGGTCTTTCCGAAATCCGTGCCGAACAATGGATGGATATTGTTGCCCGTTGCTGCCAAATCAAGGCGGCTTATGTATTAGAAGATGAAAAAGAACAAGGTGTTCGGGTATTGTTGAACTTTGGCCATACTCTGGCGCATGCCCTTGAAACCCTTGGCGGTTATCAACGATTTCTGCATGGCGAAGCTGTAGCCATCGGGATGTATTTTGCGCTGCTGTTATCGATTCAACTGGGATTTGCATCAGCTCAGTTGCTTGAGCAACTGGAATGCCTTTTCAGGCAGGTCGGCTTAGCCTGTAAGATCCCCAAAGATGTTGATCTCGCGGCTATAAAACAAAAGATGTTGCTGGATAAAAAAAACAGAGCCGGCGAAAACAATTTTATTTTAATTAAAAATGCAGGGAAGTGTTTTAAGTATTCTCAAGTCTCTGATAAACTGTTGATGAAATGCCTGAAGGATGCGGTTGAAGGAGATAATTCATGATAGAGGAAGCCAGTATGACGACAACTACAGAACCCCAGGATCCTTTTCTGTTTAAGCCTGCATCCTGGCAATCAAAAATTGATTTTATCCAGCATCTGATCCAGTTCAATAATGTATTAACCGTTGTTCTTGCCGAACGCCAGGGCGGAAAAAGTTCTTTTGCCCAGTTGATGCAGCAAAGCCTTGATGGTTCCAGTCAATCCTGCATTATTGATATCAATGAAGGCGCATTGCCCGATGTTCTGAATAATCGAATCGCAGAAAAGCTGGATATAACAGAAAGCGGCAGTATTGCCAGCCTGATGCAACAGGTCAATGAAAATCGAAAACCGGTATTCTTACTGCTTGATAACGCCGAAAGTATTAGTGAACCCTGGTTATCTGCATTACTGAATGCCATTCATTCCTATGGTGAGAGTAATTATTTTCATGTCTGCCTGTTGTCTGATTTTACTGTCGTACCCTTATTGAATCGCTGCATTGGCGACAAATTCCAGAATATTGTACACAGCATCGAACTCGGCGGCTTAAAAGAAAATGAATGCCGGACTTACATCCTTCACCGCGCCAGACAGCTTGGGTTAACCAATGACTACATTAACGATAGTGTTTTTAAACGCATATATAAAGCAACGGCCGGCGATGTGGCTCAGATTAATCAGAACATTAATCAACTGCTAGCTCAGGGCGCCAGAAAAAAAAGTAGTTTTTCATCGGCAAAAATAGCCGCGGTCACTGCAAGCCTTGCTTTTTTTGCTCTTGGGATAGCTTATTTGATGCAGCCTTCGCTGGTTGAAATCGATGCGCCAGAAAAAGAAAAAAAATATAGTGCAGCGGAATTTGTAGAAAATGAAGACATCAAACCGCAGGCTTTAGAGCCGAAAGCCGAGCTTATCGAAGAACCAAGACCCAGTTATATCGCTGATTATCGGCTTGCAGCAGAGATTCAAAAAACCGTTTTGCCAAGTCATATTCATCCATTAAACATGGCAGAAGCAAGGTACAAAAATCCTTCAAATATTCCCTCGCTTAAGGAAATGGCGATGATTTCTTCATTGAAACATTCTGAATCCAAACCAGAAATAGCCGCCGCGTCCCGTTCACCCGAACCATCCAAGGCCGTAAAAGAGGATGTTTTGCATTACACCATCCAATTGCTGGCCTCTGTTTCAAAACAGGATTTGGAGCAGTTTGCCGATAAAGCCGGAATTTCCCATCGGGCAACCATTAAAAAAATTCAGAAAGAAGATGCAGACTGGTATATTTTGACGGTGGGGGATTTTAATAGTTTCAGTCAAGCCAAAAAAGAACTGAGTCAACTTCCAGGCCAGATTATAGCCCATAAACCTTGGATAAGGCCTGTTAAAACCGCATAATAATAATTCATTGATGAAAGGAGAAACTGATGTATAACCGCGTTCTGTTTGCAACTGATTTTGATGCTGTGGGTAAAAAAGCCGCTGAAAAAGCTAAAAAGATTGCTGATGAAAATCAGGCAGAATTATGGCTTGTTCATGTTGTTGAGCCTATTCCTGCATATGCTTACCCTGGTTTTGCCGGTTTCGCAGAAGTTGAAGTATCCATCCGCGAGCAGGCTGAAAAGGAATTAAATAAGATTGCAGATAGTCTTGGCGTAGATCAAAAACACCGTATGCTTGAGTTTGGTTCCACCAAAAATGAAGTTCTGCGAGTCGCTCAGGAACAAAATATTGACTTAATCGTGACAGGAAGCCATGGCAAACACGGACTGGCACTGTTGATGGGGTCAACTGCGAATGCCATTCTTCATGGTGCTGATTGCGACGTACTGATTGTGCGCTCAGAAACCAAAGAATAAATTATAGCATTTTGAAATTGATGGGCTTAGGGCTTGCTGTTTCAAATCAGCAGACCCTGACGCTCACTGACATTAAGTTAAGACCATTTTCTTCGTCTACGTCCCGCGGACAAGCCGCGGGACGTAGGCTCTCTTAACTTAATGGCAGTGGCCCTGACGCTCCTCCAGTGTTGATAGAGTATTGGGTTTAATATTCTAGTACCTCATCCTGCAAATATTGAGGTACTAGAAATGCTATCTTATCCTTTACCCTTGATGCGCTACGCTTATCAAGGGAAAGTATCGTGAATGGTTCTATTCGCAGGCAGGCGGATGGAAAATATCAACTGTCTCTATGTTCGTCTAATCTTTTTTCGTAGGTTTTTTCGCAGTTTTCACTTTAGCTTTCTTTTGTTCATCTGCCTTGGCAGGTTCTTCACGTTTTGTTTTGTAATCCTGATAAATTTCTTTAACTGAGCGGCTGAGATCCTTAAAAATTTTTGTTGCAGCATTGGCGACTTCATTCAGTTCAGGCAGTTTGGATTTTTTATTGTCCATTGCTTTTCTCCAATAGTGGTTGGTTCCTGTTTCTAAACATAACGTTCTAAATATTTAAAAAGATGAACCCAGATGTTTAAGGATGAATTAATTAGAGTATAGGACGAGATATGGACGCTGTCATTACTAGTACCGTTTCCATTTAATTCTGCAAGGTGAGTTTGGTGTAAGCTTTGTCTAATTTTTCTCTGGCTGTTTCAACATTAAACATCCATTT
>FYBJ01001137.1_pt1 | contig 26970 bp, 23 predicted proteins | sample 1134611 | NCBI WGS metagenome assembly FYBJ01 (sample SAMEA104116008, study PRJEB20421) | marine metagenome | isolation source: marine | reverse complement strand
GGTGACATCGCCGATCTGACCAAACGCTTTGCCCGAGGCACCAATGTCGAAGGGATCGTCGGCTCGGGCCTTGGACTGACCATCGTGGACGAGGTCACGCGCGCCCATAACGGCACCCTTTCCATCATCAACACACCCAAAGGAACCGGCGGATGCGTTACTTTATCCTTGCCTTTGCTTTCTTGATCTCACCCCTCAGGGCAACTGGTTTTGAAATCGAAGACCACGCCCGGTTTGGCCCCCCTGACTCAGCAGAAGTTGTGCGTGTGATTTCAACGGGAGACATTCCTGTTTTCTCGTCGGCCATCGCCAAGTTTCTGGAGAAAAACTCTGACGTGGCCGTGGATTACACCGTGGCGAGTTCAACCCAGCTGATGCTGGCCTTGAGCGAGGAAGGGGCCGAATTTGACGTGGCCATTTCGTCAGCCATGGACCTGCAGGCAAAGCTGGCAAACGACGGGAGAACGCGCAGACATCAATCGACTGCGACCCAAGGCCTGCCACCATGGGCCAAGTGGCGGGACAACCTGTTTGCATTTACCCAGGAGCCTGCGGCAATTGTCCTGTCGCGATCCGCCTTTGAAGGGTTGGTGATGCCCCGGACCCGACAGGAACTCATCGCCGTTCTGCGCCAATATCCCGAGCGTTTCCGGGGCCGGATCGGTACTTATGATTTGCGCGTGTCTGGCCTGGGTTATCTCTTTGCCACACAGGACGCCGGCACGTCCGAGACATTCTGGCGCCTGACCGAGGTAATGGGCGGTCTTGATGCACGCTTGTATTGCTGCTCGTCCCAGATGATCGATGACGTGGCCAGCGGAGAACTTGCGGTGGCGTACAACGTCCTGGGCAGCTACGCCAAAGCACGCGAAGACCTGACCCGGTTCGAGGTCGTCCTGCCCGCGGATTTCACCACGGTCATGCTGCGGACCGCGCTGATCCCGGCAACGTCCGAGCAACCGAAACTGGCCGGGGAATTCATCGACCACCTGCTGGAGGTTGCCTGGTCCGAGACACCTCTGGAAAGCTATCCTTTCACCCCGATCAACCAGAACCGGGGCGAAGCAGATGCCAGCCTGCGCCGGATCCGCATGGGACCCGGGTTGCTGGTCTATCTGGATCGGTTCAAGAAACGCAGCTTTCTGAAAGAATGGGAAAGCGCGATCCTGCAACCGTGATCAGTGGTGACGCCCGCCCTGACGTTCCAGTTCTTTCTGGATCAGCAACGGATCAACCTGTGACAAAGGCTGGTTCTGCTGCTTGATCGAGATCGCTGCCGCGATCCCTGCTGCCTGACCAGTCACCGCGCAGCACGCCATGTTGCGCGTCGCGGCATGGCTGTCACGATCGCCCCCTGTCGCGCGACCCGCCACCAGCAGGTTCTCGACCTTCCTGGGCAGCAGATTGCGATAGGGGATTTGAAAATAGCGCCCCGTCGTCGGCAGGATCAGGATACCGTAACCGTCGATGAATTCAGGGAAAATACCCACTGAATCCTCGAACCGGCCCTGTTCGCGGACATCCAGGCTGGTCATGTTGTACTGGCAGTCGACCTTGCGCGTATCCCTGACGCCCAGGGACATGCCGAAGTTACGCAGGCGAATACCTTCGCATCCCGGCGTGTAGCGGCGCAGCGCCTCGATGGCCAGCATGGCCTGGCGACGGCCCTCGATTTCGAACTTGGTCAGGCTGTCAGGATCGGTCCCGTCACAATCATCCATGTGGATGAGGTTCATATAGGTCAGCTCGCCGGTGTCATGAACCGCACCCCAGGTGCCAGCAATGGTGTTCAGATGCGGCGGAATAAGGCCATCCTTGATCGCCTGTTCAAACGGCTTCTTCAGAAACGGAGAGAACATTTCGTCCTCTTTTCCGCTGGTCTCGATGTTCCATTCGCCGCCACCGCCCCAGTCCGCATAGGTCTGCGGATCGGATTTGATGCCCTCCATGAACTGTTGCTTGTCGACGCCCGCGACATGGAACATGACCGAGGCCGCCATCATGTCCTCTTTTGGTGTCTTGTATGTTCGTGCCCCGGCCCGTTCGATCACATCTGCATCACCAGTCGCGTCAATCACGCGTTTTGCCAGGATCGCTTCGCGCCCGGCCTTGGATTCGGTGATGATGCCGACGATTGCGTTGCCGTCCATGATCGGGGCCACAAATTGGCGGTGCAGCATGGGGCGGATATTCGGTTCATCCTTCACCATCTTGTCCGCCACCAGCTTGAAGCCTTCGCTGTCAATTTCATAGCTCAGCGACTGGCTTTCGGGGACGGCGGCGCCCATTTCCTTTGCGCGTTCTTCGAATTCGCGGGCAATGCCGTTGGATTCCACGGTCTCTTCGTGGCGATACCAATGCATACCCTCAACACCCACAACCGTCAGGTTGCCACCGAAACAGCCAAAACGTTCGACCAGACAAACCTCGACCCCTGCTCGCGCAGCGGCAAGGGCGGCGGGCAATCCGCCGGGACCAGAACCAACAACCAGAACGTCGGTTTCGTGGATGACTTCGACCTCGCGGGCCGGTTCTTGTATCATATGTTTCATGCGACCCTCGCGCTCGATTTTCCTGCACCTTTTCCGAACGGTTTGGATTCAGCAAGGCGCTGGCGAACCCAGATGGTCAAAAAACGTCAATTCACAGAGGACAGACTGTTCAATATTGCCCGGTCATAGAATGTCGGACCCCGAACAGTGTCAAAGAACCCGTTGTGCCCCCCGCGCGCGGACATCACGACATCCATGTCCCGCCCGGCCATCGCAGCGATATCCGCGCCGTTCACCACAGGATCATCATATGCGCCAAACAGGGTCAGACGTGCCGGACAGCCGTCAAAGTCATCCGGTGCCAGCCGATAGGCACGAAAATAGTCATCCAGCGTTTCAAACTCAGTCCAACCACAAATGATATCTTCTGACATGCCCAGAACGCTGTTCCTCTGCACGATGTTGCCGACCTGATACCGATCCGGAAAAGCTTCGGTTTTTTCGCGCAGCCAGCGACGCAGTTTACGCATGAAGTACGCCCGCATCACCGGGTGCGCGTCGATCATCGGACTGGAAGTGACAGGGTCAATCACTGGGCTGACGGCAAAAACATGGTGCATCTTGGGAATGGGCTGCGTGCTCAGTCGGCGCGCGACACGCAGGGCAAAGTTGCCCCCCAGCGAATAGCCGATCAATGACATGACTTCGTCGTTGGTCAACCCAGCCACTTGTGTGATGGCATCGAACAGATCGGCATCTTTGGCCGCGTGATGAAAGCCCGCGTTCAACGTGACCGAATCTCCGTGCTCCAACAGATTGACTCGGCACACGCTGAACCCCTTTCGAAACAGAACCTTGGCTGTTGAGACGACATAGGCCGAGTGAACCGATCCCAGCCATCCATGCAGGATGACAACCAGCCCGCGAGATTGCGGATGACGCGACAACAGGCAGGAAGTCTGCGCACCCGACCGCCCGGTCAACAGGTGGTATCGGGCTGCGCCCTCTAGGTCAGCCGCGCCACGTTTGCGGAATTTTGCGCTGGCAAGGGCCGATTGCACCACCGGAGAACGCAGCCAGATGGGTGGGTTGAAACCAGACGTGTCGGCGGCATCGGTCAATCGAACCTCGTATGTGCGAGAGCCAGAAAACATCTCATAACATTTGGTTTTGAAAACAGATCAGGACAAGCACAATCCAACCCGCCTGCCGCTCCGTCACATTCAAAGACGATCCTTGGTGTCGCTGATGTAGGGGCTCAGGCTGTCCATAAAGGTGTCGACAAAATCCAGTGACAGCAGCGACCGGCTGCCGGACGCCGGTTTCAGGATCGACAGCCAGTGGTGGATTTCAGGCTCGAAGCGGCGGATCTTGATGTTGGAGTTCCGATATTGCTCGGCGTCAAGCGCGCTGACAATTGTGACGCCCTGCCCCTGCCCCACCATGATGCAGGCGGTCGAGAATTGCCGCACCTCGACCCATGTGTTCATCAGCACACCGTAGTCCGCAAATGTGTTGGACAGGCGCGTAAAGAACGGGCTGTCGCGACGGGCGTGGATGAAGCGTTCGTTCTTCAGGTCCAGCGGAGAGAGGCAATCCAGTTCCGCCAAGGGGTGCCCCTTGGGCAAAACGCAAACCGTCTTGATTGGAACATTGACGTGTTCAACCGCAGGATGACCTGTGAATTCATCCGTGATCCCGCAATCGTATTGCTCGCCGATCATCCATTCCAGAATGCGCTCGGGTCGATCTGGTTCCAGCGTCAGGCTGACGCCGGGGCGCTCTTTCAGGAACCCGGCCAGCAATTCAGGCAGCAGCGTCGTGGCAAATCCCGGCAAACAGGCGATGCGCAGGTGCCCCGCGGTTCGATCTGTCAGGTCTCGGTTCAGCTCTTCGAGATGTCGCAGACTGTCGAAAACGCGTCCAACCTCGGACAGCAGATAGCGCGCCTCGCTGGTTGGAATCAGAACGCCCCCCTCACGTCGGAACAGATCAATCGCAACCGTTTTGGAAAAGTCGGACAACAGCCTGCTCGTAGCGGGCTGAGATATCCCCAACGATTTTGCAGCCCGGGTTACGGACCCGGATTTGGCCACGGCCTGAAACGCCTCGAGTTGTCTGAGCTTGAATTTCAATGACTTACCGCCCGTCTGGGTGTTTGAGTTTTCCAGGATATAATATTCTGTTATGCTTCTTGTCAAAAAACTTTTGCTTGCATTATGGGCAAGCTTGCACACTCTTTGCGCATCCAACGTACGGGGAGACAAAACATGTCTGTAAAATCCATTCTCTGCTCGAGCGCCGTTCTGGCCTCGTTCGCAACAACAACTTTCGCTGAAACCGAGGTTCAGTGGTGGCACGCGATGGGTGGCACCAACGGTGAGCGCGTCAACAAAATCGCCGAAGATTTCAATGCCACGCAGGACGAGTACAAGGTCGTTCCTGTCTACAAAGGCAACTATACCGAAACCATGACGGCCGCGATCGCCGCCTTCCGTGCCAAAGAGCACCCGCAGATCGTTCAGGTGTTCGAGGTCGGCACCGCGACCATGATGGCCGCCAAAGGCGCAATCGTTCCGGTTGAGCAGATGATGAAGGACGCCGGCGAGCCGTTTGATGGAGACGCCTTCCTGCCAGCGGTTGTGTCGTACTATCAGACGCCCGAAGGTGAACTGCTGTCGATGCCCTTCAACAGCTCGACCCCTGTTCTGTGGTACAACAAAGACGCGCTGGACGCGGCTGGGGCCAAGGTTCCCGAAACCTGGGGCGAAGTGAAAGACGCTGCTCAGAAGCTGGTCGACAACGGCATGGCCTGTGGCGTTTCGTTCGGCTGGCAATCGTGGGTCATGATCGAAAACTTCTCGGCCTGGCACAACCTGGAACTGGGCACCAAGGAAAACGGCTTTGCCGGGTTCGACACCGAATTCACGTTTAACAACGAACAAGTGGCCGCACGTCTGGACGACATCGCATCCATGTCCGAGGGCAACCTGTTCAAATACGGCGGCCGTCGCGGCGACAGCCTGCCGATGTTCACCAACGGCGAATGCGGCATGTGGATGAATTCGTCTGCTTATTACGGTTCGATCAAGAGCCAGGCCAAGTTTGCGTTCGGTCAGACCATGCTGCCGCTGGACACTGCTGTGGCAGACGCTCCGCAAAACTCGATCATCGGTGGCGCTACCTTGTGGGTTCTGGGCGGTCATGACGCCGAAGAATACAAGGGCACTGCAAAGTTCATGACTTACCTCGCCTCGCCCGAGGTTCAGGCGTGGTGGCACCAGGAAACCGGCTATGTTCCGATCACCACGGCCGCGTACGAGCTGTCAAAGGAGCAGGGTTTCTATGACACCAACCCCGGCACCGATACGGCGATCAAACAGCTGAGCCTGAACACCCCCACCGCCAACTCCCGCGGTCTGCGGTTCGGTAACTTTGTTCAGGTCCGCGACGTGATCAACGAAGAGATGGAAGCGGTCTGGAGCGGTGAGAAGAACGCCACCGACGCCCTGAACGCAGCTGTCGAACGTGGCAACACCCTCCTGCGCAAGTTCGAGCGTTCGGCCAACTAAGACCAAGACTCGACCGTGCCGCCCTGACTTGGGCGGCACGGTTTTGCATTTAAACAGGCAAAAGCATGCTGAAACGCGTTCACTTTCCATCGTCGCCCCTGCCTTATTTGCTGGTGGCGCCGCAATTGGCCATTACGCTGATCTTCTTTATCTGGCCGGCAAGCCAGGCGATGTATCAGTCGTTCCTGATCGAAGACGCGTTTGGGCTGGGGTCTGAATTCGTCTGGTTCGAGAACTTCCAGATTCTCTGGGAGGACAGCCACTACCACGCGGCGTTCTGGCGCACGGCGGTGTTTTCGGTTCTGGTTGCGGCCCTGTCTATGGGGTTTGCGCTGATCCTTGCGGGCTTTGCCCAGCGGGTCGTGCGCGGAGCAATGTTCTATCGCACACTGCTGATCTGGCCCTATGCGATTGCCCCAGTCCTGGCTGGCGCGTTGTGGGTCTTTATGTTCAACCCGACGCTTGGCATTCTGACATATTTTCTGAAGCACCTCGGCATCACCTGGAATCACTATCTGAACGGCGGGCAAGCCATGGCGCTTGTGATCCTGGCCGCCGCGTGGAAACAGGTGGCTTACAACTTCCTGTTCTATCTGGCCGCAATGCAGTCGATCCCCAATTCAGTGATCGAGGCCGCCGCCATCGACGGCGCTGGACCGGGTCGCCGGTTCTGGACAATCATCTTTCCGCTGATCTCTCCGACCACGTTTTTCCTGCTGGTGATCAACATGGTCTACGCCTTCTTTGAGACTTTCGGGATCATCCACGCTGTGACGCAAGGTGGCCCAGGAACATCGACCACGATCCTGGTTTACAAGGTGTTCAACGACGGGTTTGTCGGCCTGGATCTTGGTGGGTCAGCTGCGCAGTCCGTGATTCTCATGGTGCTGGTCATCGCGATGACCGTCGTCCAGTTCCGCTATGTCGAACGAAAGGTGGAATACTGATGGTTGAGAACCGCCCCCTTGCAGATGTCATCACCCACCTTGTGCTGGTGCTTGGCGTTATTGCGATCGCCCTGCCGATCTGGATCACCTTTGTCGCCGCCACCCATGACGAAATCCGCATGGCGCAGGCCCCGCTGCCCCTGTGGCCCGGCGATCAGCTGTGGGTGAACTTGAAACAGACCCTGTTTGGCACAGGTCTGAGCGGCACCGAAACGGCACCCGTCTGGCTGATGCTGCTCAACAGCCTGTCGATGGCACTGATGATCTCGATCGGCAAGATCGCCATCTCGCTGCTGTCGGCCTTTGCAATTGTGTACTTCAAATTTCCGTTCCGCATGACCTGTTTCTGGATGATCTTCATCACCCTGATGCTGCCGGTCGAGGTGCGCATTCTGCCCACGTTCGAAGTGGTGGCAAATCTTGGCATGCTCAACAGCTACTGGGGTCTGTCGATCCCGCTGATCGCGTCCGCCACGGCGACCTTCATGTTCCGTCAGGTGTTCCTGACCGTCCCGGACGAGATGCTGGAAAGCGCCCGGATCGACGGCGCGGGCCCGATGCGGTTTTTCTGGGACATCCTGCTGCCGCTGAGCCGGACGAACATCGCGGCGCTGTTTGTGATCCTATTCATCTTTGGCTGGAACCAATACTTGTGGCCACTGCTCATCACCACCGACACGTCGATGACCACGATTGTCATGTCGATCAAGCAGATGCTTGAGGCCGCCGAGCAAAGCCCGCAGTGGAACATCATCATGATGACCGCACTTCTGGCGATGATCCCCCCGATCTTCGTCGTGATCTCGATGCAGAAGCTCTTTGTGCAGGGCTTGACCGAAACCGACAAATAGGACGCCCAAAGAATGGCTGACATCAAACTGACCGATCTGACCAAATCTTATGGCCCGACCGAAGTCCTGCACCACATCGAGGGCGACATAAACGATGGCGAATTCATCGTCATTGTCGGCCCTTCGGGCTGTGGCAAGTCGACATTGCTGCGCATGGTGGCGGGGTTGGAAACCGTATCCTCTGGTGAAATCCAGATTGGCGGCAAGCGGGTGAACGAACTGGAGCCTTCGGCCCGGGACATCGCCATGGTGTTTCAGAATTACGCGCTTTACCCGCATATGAGCGTGCGCGAGAACATGGCCTACGGTCTGAAGATCCGCAAACTGTCCAAGGCCGAAATCAACCGCCGCGTTGAAGAAGCTGCCGACATTCTGGAGATCCGCCAGTACCTGGACCGCAAACCCCGGCAATTGTCGGGCGGACAACGCCAGCGGGTCGCCATGGGTCGTGCCATCGTGCGTGACCCGCAAGTGTTCCTGTTTGACGAACCGCTGTCGAACCTGGATGCCAAGCTGCGGGTGCAGATGCGTCTGGAAATCCGCAAGCTGCAACAGCGCCTTGGCGTGACCTCGATCTATGTGACCCATGACCAGGTCGAAGCGATGACACTGGGCGACCGCCTGATGGTTCTGAACGGCGGTTTTGTCGAGCAGTTCGGCACACCTATTGAGCTTTATGACCGTCCTGCGTCGGTGTTTGTTGCAGGGTTCATCGGAAGTCCCGCAATGAATTTTGTTCCTGCCATGGCCGAGAATGGCGCGATCACACTTCCCAACGGCTCATGTGTTTTCAGCAGTTCGACAGACATCAATGGTGATGTTCTACTTGGCCTTCGCCCCGAACATCTTGTCCCGGACAAGAATGGTCCCGTGGCCATCGACGTTGAAATGGTCGAGCAATTGGGGGCCAACACGTTGCTCCACGGCACTCTCAGCGGCACCGATCACACCATGGTAGCCTCGGTCGCGGGGCATGTGACAGCGGGCAGTGGCGCGCAGAATACCTTTTCGATTACGCCTGATCTCGTTCATCTGTTCGATCTGCAGACTGAAAAGCGACTGAACGGATGAGCAGGTTCTCGCAACTGTCAGCATTTCAAAGAGGACCCGGTGTAATTCGCCTTGTCGGTCATCGCGGTGCGCGTGGTGTGATGCCGGAAAACACGATGGAGGGGTTCCAGTTCACGCTGTCGTGCGACGTGAAACTTCTGGAATTCGATGTCGCCATTACCAGAGATGGCGTTCCGGTCATCACACATAATCACCATCTGACGCGGTCGGTGGCCAGAGATGAATTCGGGAACTGGCTGCAAGGGGAAGAACCCAAACTCTCCTCGCTCACATGGGCTGATCTGGCGGGGTATGATGTGGGCGGTCTGGACGGGCAGAGCGCCTATGGCCAGCGGTTCCCAGATCAGGCGTACCTGCATGGTTCACGTATTCCACGCCTGGCAGATCTGTGCGATCTAATCGGTCAACCCGAGCATCATGAAGTCTATTTGATGCTGGAAATCAAATCTGATCCGGACCGCAGGGGAGACACCGCGGCACGCGCGGAAATAGTTTCTGCGGTGGTTGACGACATACGTCGGGGAGGACTGACCGAGCGCACCCTGATGCACAGCTTCGATTGGGATCTGTTGCAAGAATGCGCCGTTCAAGCCCCTGAAATGCCAACATCATTCCTGACCCAACTGCCCGAGAACGACGCTGACGTAGGCGAAGATGAGGCAACCCAAGCCGGTCCCGACATCACGCGCGAAACCTATCACACGCTGCCGGATTTGGTGTCCCAGGCCGGTGGGAGCTTATGGTGCCCTTACTATCTGGATGTCACGGCCGACACCGTATCGGCGGCACAGAAGCTGGGCCTGATCGTCGCCGTCTGGACGGTGAACGAAGCAGACGATATCGACCGTATGATAGACTTGGGCGTGGATGCTATCGTCACCGACTATCCCGGTCGCGTGCAACGCAAGTTGGTGGATCGCGGATTGGATTGGCTTCATCGCCCTTGAAGACGTGGACCACCTCTAGACAGGTAGTTGAAAAATTTCATCAAGTCACTGTTGCCCGGCATTTCGCCAGGCAACGGCGAACTCTTGTCAAACGCCGGAGATTTGGCGGGCTTTTTCAACCAGAACCTCGGCCTGGCGGATCGAGGCATAGTCGATAAGGCGCCCATCCAGCGACACGGCGCCCTTGCCCGCGGCTTCAGCATCGGCCATCGCCTCGAGAATGCGTTGCGCCTTAGTCACTTCGGCGTCACTGGGCGACATGACCTCGTTGGCAAGCGCAATCTGGCTGGGGTGGATCGCCCATTTGCCTTCACAGCCCAGGACGGCTGCGCGTTTAGCGGCGGCCCTGTAGCCCTCGGGATCCTGGAAATCGCCGAATGGCCCATCAATCGGACGCAGGCCGTTCGCACGCGCCGCGACCACCATGCGAGCGAGCGCATAATGCCACATGTCGCCCCAATGGGTCATGCGTGCACCGTCATCCATTGGATCGGTCAGAACCGAATAATCGGGGTTCACACCGCCAATGATCGTGGTTCGTGCGCGGGTGCTGGCGGCATAGTCGGCAACCCCGAAATGCAGGCTCTCGTTCCGCTTGGATGCGGCGGCGATTTCACTGACATTCTGCATGCCCAAAGCGGTCTCGATGATGTGTTCAAAACCGATCCGTTTTTTCAGACCTTTGGCGTCTTCGATCTGGGTCACGAGCATGTCCACGGCATAGACATCTGCCGCCGTTCCAACCTTGGGAATCATGATCAGATCAAGATGCTCACCGGCCTGTTCAACCACGTCAACAACGTCACGATACATATAGTGCGTGTCTAATCCGTTGATGCGCACCGACATCGTCTTGGTGCCCCAATCGATGTCATTGAGGGCCGCAATGATGTTCTTGCGGGCCTGTTCCTTTTCGTCCGGCGCAACCGCATCTTCGAGGTCAAGGAAGATAACATCGACATCCGATTTTGCCGCTTTTTCAAACATTTGCGGCTGCGAACCGGGAATGGCCAATTCGCTGCGATTAAGCCGTGCCGGGGCTTGTTCGATGGGGAGAAAACTCATCTGTGACCGCTCCTTTTCAATCTGGTCAGTGGACGTGACGGCCACAAAAGGAGCGAGAATCGCGCGCTGTCAAGAAATTTTATTGCGCACAATTGCATACATTTGAAACATGATTCGCCCGATCATTCGGGATCGGACCGCTCCCCCGGCAGACGCGAAGAATAGTAGAACGCGATGGCCTGTGCCCGGTTCTTGACCGAGAGTTTTTCGAAGAGATTCGAGAGGTGAAATTTGACCGTGTTGATGGTGATCCCAAGCTCCTTGGACAGTTCGCGATTTGTCAGCCCCTTGGACAGCGCCTCGAGCATCGCGCGCTCGCGTCGTGACAGGCTGTGAATCGGATCCTTTTGCAGCTCGCGCACGTCGATGTAGGGGAACACCATCTTGCCACCTGCCACATCAGCGCAGGTCGCCAGCAGCCCCTCGACATCGCTTGCCCGGTCGGCAAAGCCCGCCGCCCCCGCCGTCATTGCCAGACGCGGCAGATCGCCATTGCCATCGCCATAAACGACCAATCGGGGGGCGTTGACCTGGTCGCGCAGAACCTCGATCAGCTTCGCCGCACCCAGAACCGGCAAATCCCAGTCGATAATGCCGATTTGTACCGGCACGCGCATCACTGTGCCCAGGAACCCCTCGGCCGTGGCGGACGTCGCCACCAGCGAGAATCGCGGATCGCGGTCAAATACCTCGGACATGGCAGACAGAACCAGCGGATTGCTGTTTGCCAGCATCACGTCGATCGGCTTTGCAGGTGCGGCAAGATCTTGCATTTTCAGCTCATTTTCCCAAAACCCACCCATAAAGGTAGGTATTACTTCAGTATACCGTTGTACCCTTACACGAAAGAATAGGTATTTCCCCACCTATTTAGCTACCCAAAAGCAGGATTAACGGGCGTTGTAAGAAAACTCAATCAGGTTTTTCCTCTGTCGAACGATCACAGGCCCCTGATCTGGGGGCCCAGACTTAAACCCGAGCCTGAGGTCAATTGATGAACGCGCAAACTGCCTTTCCCCCTCTCGACATTCCCGAGACGATTGCCGCGGGTCCCGGCCCCGGCCAGACCGACGTTCGGGTCCTTGCCCGGTTTGCCGGCGCCGGTCTGGCCGACCACATGCAGGCCGACGTGCTGCGGGGCATGATCGAATGCAAGCACATGCTGCGCACCCTGTGGGGCACTACAAATACCTACACCTTCGGCGTTGCCGGAACCGGATGGAGCGGGCTGGACGCGATGTTCAGCGCCGTTCAGCCGGGTGACAGTGTTGTGGCCTTCGTCAACGGCACCTTTTCGGGCATCGACGGTCAGACCCTCCGGATGAAGGCAGCGACCGCCGAAGAACTGGCCGCCGATCCGCTGAACCCGCAGGCTGCATCAGTCGTGACCATCGACGTGCCGCACGGGACATCCGTGACCCGCGACGTGATCGAGGCCGCGCTGAGTGAACACAAACCGAAATGGGCCTTCATGGCGCATTGGGAAACCGGGTCGGGCCGGATCAACGACATTCGCGCGTTGTCGGATGTTTGCGAAGCAACCGGCGCCATGGGTCTGGTGGACGCTGTGTCCTCGCTCGGCGTTTCGGACTTTGCTATCGATGACTATCCCGGCATCGTTGGCTGGGCGTCTTGCCCGCAAAAAGGCGTCGCCTGCCTGCCGCTGACCTATGCTCCGGTAAGCTTTTCGGATCGCTACATCGAAGTGCTCAAGAATACAGGGGCCCGGACCTATGCCCACCACCCGATCCTGGAAGCCCGTCATTGGGCGATCATTGACGGTCAGGATACCGAAAAAGGCACCTATCACCGCACACACTCGGGCTATGCCGTCGCAGCGCTTCACGAAGCGCTGCGGATCGCGCTCGAAACCGGCATCGCCAACCGCGCTGCTGACTATACCCGGCACGAGGCGATCCTGCGCGAAGCCGTGACCCTAATGGGCTGCAATGTAACCTCGGACATGACGAGCTTGCTGGTTCTGAACCTGCCGCCTGCCTTCAAAGGGCGTGAAATGGAGCTGGTGCAAGCCTGCCGCGCGCAAGGGTTCGGTATCTGGCCCACCCTGTCGGAACCGGTGCAGGTGCGCATCGGCATTCTGAACCTGCTGTCCGAACGGGCGATCTCTGACATTGCCCTGCGGTTTGGTCAGGCCCTGAACGATCTGGGTGCGCAGATTGACCTGACCGAAATCGAAACCCTTCTTCGCAACCGCTATTCCGAAGCACTCGCAGCGTGAGGTGAGACAATGGACATTCACGAATATCAAGCCAAGGACATCCTGTCCGGTTTCGGCGTCGAGGTGCCCCCCGGCGCCATCGCCTATAGCCCCGAACAGGCCGCCTATCGCGCCCGCGAATTGGGCGGCGAGAAGTGGGTGGTCAAGGCGCAGGTCCACGCCGGTGGCCGCGGCAAGGCGGGCGGCGTCAAGCTCTGCTCGTCCGACACCGAAATCCAGGCCGCCTGCGAACAGATGTTTGGCCGCAAGCTGGTGACGCATCAGACCGGACCCGAAGGCAAGGGCATTTACCGTGTCTATGTCGAGGCCGGCGTGCCGATTGATCGCGAGATCTATCTGGGTTTTGTTCTGGATCGCACCAGCCAGCGGGTGATGATCGTAGCATCTGGTGAAGGCGGGATGGAGATCGAGGATATCTCGGCCAACAAACCCGACAGTATCGTGCGCTCGACCGTTGAACCCGCCGTTGGCCTGCAAGAGTTTCAGGCACGCGAGATCGCGTTTGCGCTTGGCATCGACCCGGCCCTGACGGCGCAAATGGTGCGGACCCTGCAAGGGTGCTATCGCGCATTTACCGAGCTGGACGCAACGATGGTTGAAATCAACCCGCTGGTGATCACGGGCGACAACCGCATTCTGGCGCTGGACGCCAAGATGACATTTGACGACAATGCCCTGTTCCGTCATCCCCAGATTTCCGAATTCCGCGACAAAAGCCAGGAAGACCCCCGCGAAAGCCGCGCTGCGGACCGGGGTTTGTCTTATGTGGGTCTGGACGGCAACATCGGCTGCATTGTCAACGGTGCCGGTCTGGCCATGGCGACGATGGACACCATCAAGCTGGCCGGGGGCGAGCCGGCAAACTTCCTCGACATCGGCGGCGGCGCCACGCCTGAACGCGTGGCCAAGGCTTTCCGGCTGGTGATGTCGGACGAAAATGTGCAGGCCGTTCTGGTCAACATCTTTGCCGGGATCAATCGCTGCGACTGGGTCGCCGAAGGCGTGGTTCAGGCACTGAAAGAGGTGCAGGTCGACGTGCCCGTTATCGTTCGCCTTGCCGGAACCAATGTGGAAGAAGGGCAAAAGATTCTGGCCAAGTCCGGCCTGCCCATCATCCGCGCCACGACCCTGATGGAAGCCGCCGAACGGTCGGTGGGCGCATGGAAAAACGACCTGTCTCAGGCCACCAGAGTGAGGGCTGTCAAATGAGCATTCTTCTTGATCGCGATACCAAGGTCATCGTTCAGGGCATCACCGGACGCATGGCACAGTTCCACACGCGGGACATGATGAACTATGGCACCAACGTTGTCGGCGGCGTGGTCCCCGGCAAGGGCGGCGAAACGGTCGAAGGCGTGCCGGTCTTCAACACTGTGAAAGAGGCGATTGCCGCCACGGGCGCCGAGGCAAGCCTGGTGTTTGTACCGCCCCCCTTTGCCGCGGATTCGATCATGGAAGCCGCCGATGCCGGCATCCGCTATTGTGTCTGCATCACCGACGGCATACCGGCCCAGGACATGATCCGGGTCAAGCGTTACATGTACCGCTATCCCAAGGACAAGCGCATGGTGCTGACCGGCCCGAACTGTGCCGGCACCATCAGCCCGGGCAAGGCGTTGCTGGGGATCATGCCGGGCCATATCTACCTGCCGGGCAATGTCGGTATCGTGGGGCGCTCGGGCACTCTGGGGTATGAAGCAGCGGCGCAGCTCAAACAGCTTGGCCTGGGTGTTTCGACCTCTGTCGGCATCGGTGGCGATCCGATCAACGGCTCATCGTTCAAGGATATTCTGGAGCGGTTTGAACAAGACGCTGAAACCCATGTGATCGCTCTGATCGGCGAAATCGGCGGCCCGCAAGAGGCGGAAGCGGCGGAGTACATCCGTGATCACATCACCAAACCCGTCATTGCCTATGTTGCCGGCATGACCGCGCCCAAGGGTCGAACCATGGGACATGCGGGCGCGATCATCTCGGCCTTTGGTGAAAGCGCCAGCGAAAAGGTGGAGATCCTGTCCGCCGCCGGTGTGACCGTCGCCGAGAACCCTGCCGTCATCGGTGAAACAATCGCAAATGTCATGAGAAAGGCCGCGTGATGGTAAAACCCAGCGTTTTTGTAACCCGCCGTTGGCCTGCCGCTGTCGAAGCGCGTTTGGCAGAAGATTATGACGTCGTGCTCAACACAGGTGACAAGCCACTTGCCGCGCCTGAACTGCGCGATGCGCTCAAGACCTATGACGCGGTGCTGCCGACAGTGACCGACAAATTGGGGGCCGAGGCGCTGGACTTTCCACAAGCTCGCGCACGCATTTTGGCAAACTATGGTGTCGGCTACAGTCACATCGACGAAAGCTGCGCGCGTGATCTGGGTCTGACCGTGACCAACACGCCGGACGTGCTGAGCGAATGCACCGCCGACATCGCCATGACGCTGATGCTGATGGCAGCGCGCCGTGCCTCCGAAGGGGAACGCGAGCTGCGCAACGGGCAGTGGAGCGGTTGGCGCCCGACCCATCTGATCGGGACCAAGGTCAGCGGCAAGACATTGGGCATCATCGGCTTTGGTCGTATCGGTCAGGAAATGGCAAAGCGTGCGCATCATGGGTTCGGTATGAAGATCCTTGTGCAAAACCGCTCGACCGTTGATCCAAAGGTTCTGGCGCAGTTCAACGCCGTTCAGGTCGAGAGCATCGACGAACTTCTGCCGCAGTGTGATTTTGTCTCGCTGCATTGCCCCGGCGGCCCGGCGAACCGGCATCTGATCAATGGACGGCGGCTGGATCTGATGAATCAGGATGCATTCCTGATCAACACTGCACGCGGCGAGGTCGTGGACGAACACGCTCTGGCCCAGGCGCTCTGGTTCGACGTGATCGCCGGCGCAGGTCTGGATGTTTACGACCGTGAACCCCGGATCAACCCGGACCTGGCGGGTTGCGACAACCTGGTGATGTTGCCCCATCTGGGCAGCGCCACCCGTGAAGCGCGCGAGGCCATGGGGTTCCGTGTGCTGGACAACCTTGATGATTTTTTTGCCGGGCGGACGCCTCGGGATCGGGTCATTTAAGGATCGTGGGACCGCCGGGTTCCCGGCGGTCCGGCCCGGCTCATTCCTCGGCCCTATCTGCTCACAGTATGGGATGGGCTGAACCTTGGGGCCCGTTTGCCTGGGCAAAGCACCTCTGGACAGCACAACATATCAATAGCCAGTGTCTCGTCCGATCAGAGCTTAACCCCGACCCGTTGACCTGCAAGCCACACTTTCTGAAATTCCCCGAGCCGTTTGTTTGCGACTCGCATTTACCTTCGTAAACAGGCTGTCCAACGACGGGGAACGCGTGTGCAGATTCGACTGGAAAGAATCAATCATGTCAAACGGCAGAGCCGGTATTACGTCTTGAGCGTATCCGAGACGCTGTTTGGAGAGTGGTGTCTGACTCAGGAATCCGGCTCCATCGGGGCAAACGTGGGCATCAAACGGACAGACTACATGCCGTCCCGCGCGGATGCTGTTCAGGCTCTGTTGACGATGAAAGACGCCAAAACCCGTTCGGGATACGCGCCAATCCCCGTGCAACTGCCGTTGCTGTAAGCCGCTACATCGCGTCCCGGAACCTGTACCATGCAAAGGCAGGCGGCAGGGACGCACGGCGAAACGGCCCCAGTTCAAACCGTCGCGGCGGTCGCTTCATCAGATCGGGATGCGGCCTGCGGGATTTGCCCAAGGCCATATCGGCAAGCAAAGCGCCAGCGTAGTTGGCCATCGTCACGCCGCCACCGTGATAACCAAAAGCCGCAAAGGCACCGTCCATCCCTGGCAGCGCTCCGGCAAAGGGCACCAGATTTCGGGTCATGCAAATCAGGCCCGACCAGAAATAAGGTGTCTCAACATGGCGCCATTCGGGAAACATGCGGTCAAAGTCGGCACGGGCGATAGCACGGGTTGCAACCATGTTCTGTTCCGTCACACGCACGGAGCCACGCAGCCCAAACAGCATCCGGTTGTCCGGCAACAGGCGGAAATAATGCAGCAGGTGTCGTGAATCGACCAGCATTTGTCGGCTCCACCAGCCTTGCGCCTGTATCTCATCTTCGGTTAGCGGTCGTGACACGAGGATGTTGGATTGCACGGGCAGATACCGCCCCGCCAACGCGCCCGGCATGTCGTCACTGGAATATCCGTTGGTTCCCACCAGCAGTTTCTTGGCCCGAACGCACCCGTTGGGCGCATGCAGAACATACCCGCTGGCGTGCTCGATCTTCGTCACTGGCGAATTGCTGAAGATCCGAACCCCGCGCTTTTCGGCTGCCCGGTATAGGCCAAAAACAAATTTCATCGGATTGAGCGCAAAGCCGATCGGCAGATGCACCGCGCCATGAAAATCAGGGCTGTTCAGCCCGTGCGCCGCCATTTCTTCTTTGGGAACAAATTCGAACGGCAAGCCATAGCGCTTGGTGTATTCCTCGCCATACTCTTTGACCGACGGCACCGCGCCGGGCTTGTGCGCCACGAAAGTGTAGCCTTTGGAATGGCGGTCAACATCCAGGTTAAACTCGGCCAGATACTTTTCGACCAAATCGACCGAGGCGCGTTCGGCGTCAAAGTACACCTGAGCGTCCGCTGCCCCGTATTTGCGGATGACATCTTCGTCGCCCATCTTGGCACTGCCGACCGAAACAAGCCCCCCGTTCCGGCCGGATGCGCCCCAGCCTGGAACATTGGCATCCAACAGGATAACATCCACCCCTTCAGCGGCCAATGTCAGCGCGGCAGACAGGCCGGTGTACCCGCCACCGAGAACGGCAAATTCACAGCTCTGGCCACCGTCGAGTTCGGGATACTTGGGCGGCGGTGTATCCATGGTCGACGGCCAATACCGTTCCTGAATGGGGCGGTCGCCATACGCCATGTCTTCGTATATCCGCTTCACTTGATACCTCTGACTTACAGCTTGTCGCGGAAACTGTACCAGAGCATCGCCAGCATCAGCAGGGGCGATCGCAAAGCCGCCCCCCCCGGGAACCGACGCGTGGGGACCGAGGCCATCAGGTCAAATCGCTCTGCCTGCCCCGCAATCGCCTCGGCCGCGATTTGTCCGGCAAGCGAGGCCATCGCAACCCCGTGCCCCGAGAACCCGGAAAGGCTCAGGATATTACCACGCAGCCGCTCAAAATGGGGCATCCGGTTCATGGTAATCCCAAGCGTTCCACCCCATGCATGGTCGATGCGTACGTCGCGCAGCTGCGGGAAAATCTCGAGCATGGGAACCCGTACTGCCCCGGCGATATCATCGGGAAATTTGTAACGGTAGCTTTCGGTGCCCCCAAACAACAGGCGGTGATCGTGCGAGAAGCGGAAATAGTTCACTACAAACTTGCTGTCCGCGACAGCATAGTTGTTTCGAATAAGTTCTTCTTGCCGTTCAGGTCCCAGCGGTTCAGTGGCAATTACATAGTTGTTTATTGGCATGACGCGCGCGGCAACACGTCCGTTCAGCTTGCCTAGATAGCCATTGCATCCCAGCACGACATGATCCGCTTTGACGCGGGCCGCGTCAGTTGTCACCACGGCGGGTGACACCTCTTGCAACGACATTACACGGGATTGCTCAAATATCCGCACGCCTGCGGCCTCTGCCATTCTTGCAAGACCCAGAACATATTGCAGTGGATCAATATGGCCCGCGTCCTCAAAGATACTGCCCCCATGATAGGCAGGGGAGTTCACCAGAGACTGTAACTCCTCGCGGTCCAGCGCCCGTATGGCGGTGTATCCGTATGCGTCCTGCAAGTGTTTGACATAATCGTGACTGTGTTTGACATATCGCGCCCGGTGATCGGCATGGATGATCCCCGGATGGAAATCAGCATGCACAAGATCGGACTTGGACAACTCGCGCACCAGGTCCACGGATTGGCGGGCCAGCTGCCACAAAGCCTGCGCGCGGTCCTGGCCAACCATATCCTCAAGTTCGCCCTGTTCGACCCGCTGCCCTTGTCCCACCTGACCGCCATTGCGTCCCGAAGCGCCAAAACCCACGCGCTGCGCTTCAAGCAAAATCACATCATAGCCACGCTGAGCCAGGTGCAATGCGCTGCTCAACCCCGTGAAACCGCCACCAACAACGCAGACATCACAACGCAATTCGCCTTTGGCCACAGGCCGTGCATCCAATCCGTTCACCTGCGCATTAAACGCATAGTAAGATTCGGGATAGCGACCCGGCTGGTCATTGATCGTCAGCAGATCCATTTTACGTCCTGTTTCCTATCTGGCAGCGCGTGTTTCCGAACCAACCTACGGCTCTACCTCGACCGAATCCAGATATGATCAAAAATCTTTTCGCATTTTTTTCTTATTTCTGTCAGGTATCCTGGTATTTGATCACGCATAATAGTGCCAAGATTCTCTTGCCGCGGGTCAATTTCCCGCATTGTGTCACCCCCAGAAATCAGACCACTTCTCGGTGAACAAAAAGGCGCTTTGCATGACCATAGACAGATCCCCCAAGGCCAACATCACGCGGACCGACATTCAGAAGCTGTTGGATTTGTTCTACGCGCGCGTCCGTGCTGACGAAACCATCGGCCCGATCTTTCATCACCACATTGGCAGGGATGACGCCGAATGGTCCACCCACCTTGCCAAGATCGAAGATTTCTGGGCCAATGTTATGCTGCGCGACCGGGCTTATCGGGGCAACCCAATGCAAACCCATATGACGATGCCGGAAATCAAGCCCGAGCACTTTGACATCTGGCTGAATCTGTTCGAAAGAACCGCCCACGAGGTGCTGTCACCAGACAAAGCAAGACTGTTCGATCTGATGGCGCGGCGGATCGGGCAAAGTCTGGTGATGGGAATACAACGGGCTCACTCGGATCAGATTCCCAACCTGGGTTAAACGCCTCTTGCCCGAATTCCATCCCTGTTCCGCCGAAAGGCACGGGGCGAACACCCTGCCCCGGCCGAAAAAACCCGCGAAAAATGGGCCGGATCAGAATATCCAAGTTCATAAGCAATTTCAGACACCGACAGATTGGTAAAGATCAGCTGACGTCGCGCCTCACGCAGAACCCGGTCGCGAACAAGTCCGGTGGCGGATCGTCCGGTCTCGGATTTGGTAACGCGGTTCAAGTGCGTCGGTGAAACCGCCAACGTGCGGGCATAGTCGGTGATCCTGAACTGTTTTCGAAACTCGGCGTCAATCAAGTTCTCGAATCGCTGTACAAGTCCACTGGCCTTGGGCGGTGGGTCGCTTTGCAAAACAGATTGCATTTGTCTTGCGACCTGCCCCAGCGCGACACCCGTCAAGGACCGGAGCATCTGGGCACGGGCGAACTGTCTTTCCAGGTACTCCGCATGCACTCTGGTGATCACTTCGGCCATGTCCTTGGGCGCAGAAAATACAACAGCATTGTTCAGAACCGATCGGACACCTTCCCCGGCAGGAAGAAGTTCGTCCAGCAACTCCACCGAGATTGTCAGAACCCAACCCTGGGTCCCGGGAACAAAATCGAACCCGTGCACGATACCTTGAGGGACATTTACAAAATGGCCCGGTGCAAGATCCAGAAGGACCCCGTCAAGATTGGCCGATCCCCCGCCTGATTGGATAACCAGAACCTGATGAAGACGGGCGTGCCGGTGAGGTTTCAGTTCCCAATTGTGAAGTTTCGATCGGGTTTCGATCCGCTCACAATGCACAATGTCCGGCAGGTCAGAGGTTTCTCCAAATAGATTATAGGTTTGGATCTGGGACAGATTTTGAGAGTTTGTCATGTTCGAAATATGCAAGTTTAGGTCTATCCTGTCCATTCCACCGCAACGCTGACTTGGGAATAATTCAGGATCGGGGAGACGCGAACATGAAAACTCAAGTTGCCATTATTGGTGGCGGCCCGTCCGGGTTGCTGCTGTCACAGCTGCTCAGTGTCCGGGGCATCGACACCATCGTTCTGGAAAAGCACACGCGTGACCACGTGCTGGGGCGAATAAGGGCAGGAGTACTGGAACACGGGTTTGCCGACCTGATGCGCAAGGCGGAATGTGACGACCGGATGACAGCCGAGGGCGAGATCCACAAAGGGTTCTTTGTCGCACGCAACAACCGCAGGCACCGGATCGACTTGAGCGGACCCACAGGCGGGAGTTCGGTCGTCGTTTACGGCCAGACCGAAGTGACCCGCGATTTATACGAGGCCCGCGACAAGATGGGCGGCATCGTGCTGCATGAGGTTCAGGACGTGGAATTACATGATCTGACAAGTGCGGCGCCCCGCGTGACTTTCACGCGAAACGGTGAAGATATTCGGATCGATTGCGATTATGTCGTGGGCGCAGATGGGTTTCACGGTGTCAGCCGCAAGGCCATCCCTGCAGACGTGCTGACCGAATATGAAAAAGTGTATCCCTTTGGGTGGCTGGGGGTGTTGTCCCGCACCAAACCTGTATCACCAGAACTGATCTACGCGTCCAGCGAGCGCGGCTTTGCGCTGTGCTCCATGCGCAGTCAAATCCTAAGCCGTTACTACATTCAAGTGCCGCTCACCGACAGCGCCGGGAACTGGAGCGATGACGCGTTCTGGGACGAACTCAGACGCCGCCTGCCAGATGATGTGGGCGAAAGCTTGATCACCGGGCCGTCGATTGAAAAATCCATCGCGCCCTTGCGAAGCTATGTGGCCGAGCCGATGCGATATGGGAATTTGTTCTTGGCCGGGGATGCGGCGCATATCTTTCCGCCGACCGGCGCGCGAGGGTTGAACTCGGCAGCGTCAGACATCCATTATTTGTATCATGGGTTTGTCGATCACTACCTGAACAAAGACGATAGCGGACTTGACAATTATTCGCATCGCGCTTTGTCGCGGATCTGGAAGGCCCAGAGGTTCTCGTGGATGATGACTTCGATGTTGCACAGCTTTCCCGAAGACACGGCGTATGATCAGCGCCTTCGAAAGGTTGAACTGGACTATCTTCTGTCGTCAGACGCGGCACAGGCAGCATTGGCCGAAAACTACGTCGGACTGCCCTACTGACCCATTCGCCTGCCTCATACGCCGACTGCCGAGCGCAGCGAGGCCCGGCCCAACGGGAGGCGGTGTTCCGTCAGGAACATCAACGACGGGCGGGAGCCCCTCGAACTTGTGCCTCATGCGTCGATTGCAATGGTTCCATACGGTTCCGACGCTCGGGACTGGCAGGTGATGATTGCCGTTTCGCGTTGCCTGTTAGATAGAACAAAATCCCGGTGCTCCACTTCACCCGAGATCAATCCGCATTTACACACACCACAAATCCCGTCAGAACATTTGATATCCACCGCAACCCCGTGCGCCACCATGACGTCGGCCGCAGTTTTATCTGCGGGCACCTCCAGCACCTTCCCCGATCGAACGAGTTTCAACTTGAAAGGATGGTTTTCATACTCTGGCTGCTCCGGCACGCTGAAATATTCCAGATGCCGTGCCTCTTCTGGAAAGCCTTGCCTTTCGGCGGCTTGCATCACGCCATCCATGTAGCGATCCGGACCGCAGGAATAGACATGCCAGCCAGGTTGATAGCCTGACAGGAGCTGGTCCAAATCGGCGCGGCTCCCCTGATCCGAGAAATGCAGAGACACCCGGTTTGACCATGGCATGGACGCCAGATCATCCAGATACCCTGCCCCTTCTTTGCGACTGGCGGAATAGTGCAGCTCAAAATCTGCCCCCAGTTCATGCAATCGGTGAGCAAAAGCGATCATCGGGGTGATGCCGATTCCGCCGCCCATAAGGAATGTCTTGCTGGCCGTCTCGTCCAGTTCGAAATGGTTGATCGGTTTCGAGATGAAAACCTTGCGCCCTTCGGTGAATATCCGGTGCAACAGGGCCGATCCGCCGCGCCCTTCATCCTCGCGCAGAACACCAATTTGATAGGTCCCCGTCTCGGCCGGGTTTCCAGACATCGAATATTGCCGCAGGAATTCAGGCGCCACGACGATGTCGAGGTGCGCACCGGCCGTCCATTCGGGCAGAAGGGATCCGTCAAGGGTCGAGAATTCATACTTGGTTACATCGGCCGTCATCTGATCGACCTTGCTGATCGAGACCTGGATCACCGGCGCGTCGCCGTCATTGCCATAGCGATGAACCATCGACATGTCACCGCGCGCCAACCTGTCTTGATACGCCTCGGCGGATATCATCGCCTCATATGCGGCGATCCCAGCTTCGCGATCCATCGGAAAGGGGTAAGGGTATGGAGGCGGCGCAAGCGGGGCCGGGTAAACGGCGAGCGTCTGATCTTCGTATTTCAGGTTCAGGTCAAGCTGCAGATCGCGCCTGTTGACCGGATGCCTGGCCTGTCGATATCCGCCGCTTTCATCAAGCTCGACATCCCACCACCACTTCTTGACCTCGTTCAGCCCGCCATTGCCAACCGCATCATCCAGTTTGGCCAGCATGGGCGCCGAAGACGGGATGTTTGTAGCCGCCCACCGAAATGGCGCCTGGGAGAACAACCCCTCCAGGTTCCACGGGCACGTCTTCATGCAACGACCACACATAGCGCCGCCCTGCTGGGTGATCCGATACGTGGTGCATTTCTGGCTATCCGACTTCCAGATTTCATAGCCGTTGAACATCAATTTGGGACCTGCGGTGATCGCCCCTGACGGACATTCCCGCGCACATTTGTTGCACGAGTTGCAAAAGTTCTGCAGGCCGAAATCGATGGGTTTGTCATGCGCCATCGGCATGTCGGTTGTTACAGCCCCTGATTTCAGGCGAGGCCCCAGATAAGGATTCAGGATGACTTCGCCGATCCGGCTGACTTCTCCCAATCCGGCCAGTAGCAGCAAGGGCGGTTGCAGCACCTCGCCGTCCATCACCGTATGGGCTTTTGCCGAATAGCCAAGGTTGCGAATTTGTTGCGCGATCACGCCGCCAATCAAGGAAAACCGCAGATAGGCACGCATTGACTGACTGACCGCGATCCAGTCGTCGCCACTGGCACCTTCCATCGTCTCAAACCCCTGGTCGATAATCATGCTTACTGCTTGATCATGCGGCGGCTTGATCGGCTGGCCTGCGGCGTCATGGCTATACCAGCTCCATTCCGGACAACGACTTGTGCCGACCGCATCGACGCCCAAAAAGTAGCTTGCCGCCTTGAGGTTGTCCGCGTTGCGTTGTTCCTGCGTCGGCCTTGTGCCTTGCGGATTCACCTCGCCATCCTGCAGCAGGACAAAAGCGCCGAGCGCGCGGCGCTGCGCAAAACTGGGTGCGGACTTGCGGACGTAGTGACCACCGCGCGCGGCGTCTTGGTTGCCTTTGCCCATGTCCCCAAACAGCGAGCGTGCAAACATGTCAGCGCGCTTGGGCACGCGGGCCACGTTTGCCTCGTCAATGTAGGTCGTTGGTTTGTCCACACGTTTGAGCCGTTCGAACGGATGCCCCCCATCCACATAGTTTCGCCGGGCAAAGGGATCACGGTTTAGTGCGGATTTTGCGAACCCCTTACCCAACCACCAGGCAGGGCCTTTGGTCCTGAACCACGGTTGCGCAGCCATCTGTGCCAACGGTTGATCCGGGGCCAGGTCCATTTCGGTCGTAATTGCGGCCAAGCCAAATCGCGTGCCCAGCCAAGGGGCAACCAAGGCTCCCGCCTCGGCACTTGCCAATCCGGCGGCAACAGCAAGACGACCCAGATCCACTTCGCTTGTCGTCAAAGTGTGCGCCCGTGCATCATAGCCCAAAAGGCGAATGTAATTGGCAATCACCACCGCCGTTTCGGTTCCGCGCAGACAGGCGCGGTGGTCCTGCGCATTCAGTATCCAATCGCTGCCCGGCTCATCCGGGCGTGGGTCGCGGGTGTGTTCATACAGGAAAACGATGGCGTTCTTGTGCCCGTCCACTGGCGTCACCGGTGCCTCGATGCTTTCCTTGAGATCAGCCATGATCATATCGATGCCCGAGGCGAACGTTTTGGTCTGCCGCGTCTTCAACGCATGGGCAAGGCGATGGATATCGGGGTTTCGGCGAGGAACCTCCAAGATCGCGTCCGCGGTCAATCGCCCGATCCCGACCATCGACGCGTCGTTGTAATACCCAAACGCTTTCAGATGATTGGCCCGTTCTTGCGGATCATTGGGGATTTCGGATTGTGCGTTGTTGACGAACCCGTCCCTGATTGCATCCATCATCGCCTGAAATTCCCCCATCGCGTTGACGATGCTTTCAGGATCATTGGGACGATGAAAACTGAGTTCCGGCATCTGCCCAACGCCGGACATATCCGGCATGACTGTCAGCCGGGCAAGCCTTTCCAGCGGATAGGATCCCATGTGAACCGGTCGGTCCCGATCCGAAAAGAACCGAATCCCCATGCGTCATGCCCTCCATGTTTGATGACAAAAACCTCTGGCTGTGGACAGAACAAGCCGGAGATTTGTTGCCATGTCAACTCCAGTAACCTGAGTTGGCCCCACTCCTGCGGATAAGCTGCCCAGATTCGCAAATGATTCTGGCCTAATCGAAAATTTCCGAAAGTATTTCGAAAATTTGGGGATGACATTCAATCGATAGGCGTCTAAGGAGCACTCACTGACTCACCAAAGGCTGCCGATCATGGATGCCCAGGAACGCCATAGCGAAATCCTTAAGCTTCTGCGCGAGAAGGAGCGCGTCAACGTGGACGATCTGTCGACCCGCTTTGGCGTATCGAACCAGACCATCCGCGCCGATCTGCGAGACCTGAGCAACGCCGGGCTGGTCACGCGAACCCATGGCGGCGCGGTGCGGGTCGATCAGGTGTCGGACCGCGAGTATGCCGAGCGGCGCAAGCTGAAAGGTCAGGAAAAAGAGGCAATGGGGGGGCTGACCGCGTCCCTGATCCCAGACAGCTGTTCAGTCAGCCTGAACATCGGCACGTCGACCGAACAGGTGGCCAAGGCGCTCAGCCATCACAAGGACCTGACGGTTCTGTCCAACAACATCAACATCATCAACATCCTGATTGGCACCCAGTCCAAGGAGCTTATCCTGGTTGGCGGCGCGGTGCGCCAAAGCGATGGTGCGATTGTTGGCGAAGACGCCGTCGAATTCATCGAACGCTATAAAGTCGATTATGCGGTCATCGGAGCCTCTGCTCTGGACGTGGACGGGTCGGTTCTGGATTTCGACGCGCGCGAGGTTTCCGTGGCCCGCGCAATTCTACGAAACTCCCGCATAAAGATCCTGGTGTGCGACAGTTCGAAATTTGAACGCTCTGCCCCGATCCGCATCTGTGCGGTGCAGGATCTGGATTATGTCGTGACTGACCAGCTTCCCCCGATTGACTTCATCGAAGCCGCCCGCGCCGGGCAGACCGAAATTTTGGTATTGGACGAATTGAATGCTGTCTGACGCTTTTTCCAACGACCACGAACCGCTGGATATCTTCATCATCGGTGGCGGCATCAACGGTTGCGGAATTGCACGGGACGCTGCAGGGCGCGGATTTTCGGTCGCTTTGGCTGAGATGAACGATCTGGCCTCGGCCACCTCTTCTGCTTCGACCAAACTGTTTCACGGCGGCCTTCGGTATCTGGAATTTCTGGAGTTTCGTCTGGTGCGCGAGGCCCTGATCGAGCGCGAGGTTCTGCTCAAGGCGATGCCCCACATCAGCTGGCCGATGCGCTTTGTCCTGCCCTATCACCCGGACATGCGGTTTGAAAGTGACACGCCGGTGTCGCGCATGTTGGGCTCCGTCATGCCTTGGATGAAAGGCCGCCGCCCCAGTTGGCTGGTGCGGTTGGGTTTG